>FWPU01008723.1_pt1 | contig 16848 bp, 15 predicted proteins | sample 2228361 | NCBI WGS metagenome assembly FWPU01 (sample SAMEA103939777, study PRJEB20133) | metagenome
CCTGCGATTGATAGTCGCGATAAACCGTCTGCAGAGCCGGCATCTCCGCCCGGCAGGGGGGGCACCAACTGGCCCAAAGGTTGACCAGAACCAGATTGCCTTGCAGATTGCTCAAACGGTAAGTTCGGCCGTCCATCGCCTGCAATTCAAAATCCGGCGCCAGAAAGCCGGGGCGAGGTGCAGAGATGCCTCCCAGGGTAGGTTCCTCCAACAGCCGCGCCGTTAGGAAAATCCATCCACCCGAGATTAAAAGGATGACTATAGAAAAAAGGGTCCAGTGCTTTTTTATAAGGGACATGGGCAATCTGATCCTTGCGGTTGGGTTAGGATAACGCCTATTATAGACGAACTTGATCCAATATTGACAAAATACTAGCAGCGGGCTATAATTTGTATACCCCCTCCCGGTGGGGAGGGGACAAACCTAGCGGAAAGAGGAACCATGCAGGACAATAAAACCGTTTTAACCCGCCTCAAGACCATTGAAGGGCATATCCGCGGCATCGAGCGCATGGTTGAGCAAGACGCCTATTGCATCGATGTCATCAAGCAAATTCAGGCTGTTCAGGCGGCGCTTAACAAAGTCAGCACCATGATCCTGGAAGAGCACCTCAACTCCTGCTTGATAACGGCAGTGAGAGGGGATAATCCCGAAGAACGAGAGCGGGTGTTGCGAGAAATCGCCGATGTCTTCGAAGCGTCGAACAAAATATAACCCAAGCTTGCAACAGTAATAAAAATTTTCCAAGATGGAGGAAACAATGAGAACCGTAACCTATCACATCCCAAACATCTCTTGTGGACATTGCGTGCACACAATCCAGTCTGAAGTAAGTGAACTGGCTGGGGTGCAAAGCGTAATTGCTAATCAGGAGACCAAAACAGCCACGATTACCTTTGATTTGCCCGCAACCGAAGAAACGATCAAGGCACTATTGGCTGAGATCAATTATCCGGTGATGAATTGAATTGCAGGTGGAGCTCGGCTCGAGGTTGCTCAGAATGCCGAGTAGCAGTGTGATCTGCTTGCGATGGATGTGCTGGCATCGCGGCTAGGGTATAAAGTCTTGCTGGTAGGTGAAACGGATGGCAGATACTCGACAACTGACACTTCCGGTGACGGGGATGACCTGCGCGAATTGTGTTGCAACGGTGGAGCGTAACCTCAAGAAAGTTGCCGGTGTCCAATACGCTTCGGTCAACCTTTCGTCCGAGCGGGCGACGGTTGAATTCGACCCTGAGCTTACCGGTCTGGAGGAGCTGGTGCAGCGCATTCAACGCGCTGGTTATGGGGTTGCGGTTGGCGAGGCCGACTTGTTGATCCGACGCATGAGCGACGACAACGATGCGCGCCGCCTCGAACGAGCGCTCAGTCAGGTAGAAGGCGTGCTGGAGGCTCAGGTGAGTTTAGCCAGCGAACATGCGCGGGTGCGTTACATCCCAACCGTTGTCAACCAATCCGATCTCCGACGAGTGATATCAGCGGCTGGATTCCAGGCGGTTGAAACCGGCTCGGCAGTCGAAGACGTTGAGCAACAGGCTCGTGAGACCGAAATTGCCGAGCAACGCCGTTATCTCATCATTGGTCTGGCATTCACCATCCCCCTCTTCCTGATCGCCATGGCTCGAGATCTGAGTTTGCTACCAGCGCATCTGACACATGCATCCTGGTTGAACTGGTTGATGTTTATTCTCGCCAGCCCGGTGCAGTTGTACGTGGGTAAGCAGTATTACGTTGGGGCTTATAAAGCTCTGCGCAATGGCTCAGCCAATATGGATGTGCTCATCGCGATGGGTTCTTCTGCAGCCTATCTGTATTCGATTTTTGTTACGTTTGGTTTCCTCTCTGGACATGTTTATTTCGAAACCGCAGCGGTGATCGTAACACTGATCAAATTGGGCAAATTCCTGGAGGCGCGGGCAAAGGGAAGAACCAGTGAAGCGATCAAGAAGTTGTTGAGTTTGCGCGCCAAGACCGCTCGGGTTATTCGGGATCAGCGAGAAGTTGAAGTGCCCGTGGACGAGGTGCGCGTTGGCGATATCGTCCTGGTGCGGCCGGGGGAGAAAATACCGGTGGATGGGGTGGTGATCGAAGGCAGGTCAACCGTGGACGAATCCATGTTAACCGGGGAATCCCTGCCGGTGGAGAAAGAAGTCGGCGATACAGTGATCGGTGCCACGCTGAACAAACTGGGCTTTTTTAAATTTGAAGCGACCAAGGTTGGAAAAGAGACCGCTCTGGCGCAAATCATCCGTTTAGTGGAAGAGGCGCAAGGCAGCAAAGCGCCCATACAGCGGTTGGCAGATCGCGTCTCAGCGGTGTTTGTTCCCATTGTGATTGGGATTGCCGTGGTCACCTTCCTGACATGGTATTTCTTAATTCCGTTACCCAGTGGCTCCGAAATTGCGCCTTTTACCCGTGCGTTGATCCATATGGTTGCGGTCCTGGTGATTGCCTGCCCTTGTGCTTTAGGTCTGGCGACCCCAACCGCTGTAATGGTCGGGACGGGTAAGGGGGCTGAGCTGGGGATTCTATTCAGATCCGGGGCGGCATTGGAGCTTGCCGGAAAAGTGACCACTATTGTGCTGGATAAGACCGGAACCATCACCCGCGGCCAACCCGCGGTTACCGATGTAGTTGTATCCCGGCAGCATACTTTATCTGGGGTCAATCCCGAAGATGCCCAACTCGAGTTGTTGAGACTGGCGGCGTCTGTTGAGCGTGGCTCGGAGCATCCTCTGGGAGAAGCGTTGCTGGCGGAGGCTGGCGAACGCGGCCTGGTGTTGAGTGAACCACAAGGGTTTCGTATAGATGTCGGGCACGGGGTCGAAGCGTCGGTTGATAATCACCAGGTTGTGGTTGGGAATATGCGGATGATCAACCGACTTGGCCTGTCTTTGAATGGTCTGGAAGCGGAGATCAAGCAGGTGCAGAATGAAGCCAAGACCGCCATCCTGGTTGCCGTCGACGGCACCTTGCAGGGCGTGATTGGCATCGCCGACACCGTGAAGGAAGAGAGCGCGGAAGCGATTTCTCGTTTACACCAGATGGGGATGAAGCTGGTCATGCTGACTGGGGATAACCAGCAAACGGCTGAAGCAATCGCCCGTCAGGTTGGTGTGGATCAGGTAATTGCCGAGGTGATGCCGGGTGAAAAAGCCTCGATCGTGAAGCGATTGCAAGAGCAAAACCAGATCGTGGCGATGGTTGGCGATGGGGTGAATGACGCTCCAGCGCTTGCCCAAGCCGATATTGGCATCGCCATTGGTACAGGCACAGATGTGGCAATGGCCGCCGCCCCGGTCACATTGATCAGCGGCGATTTGCGCGGCGTTGCCCGGGCTATTTCCTTGTCGCGGCGCACGCTGCGCACCATCAGGCAGAACCTGTTTTGGGCTTTTTTCTACAACGTGATCTTGATCCCTGCCGCAGCGTTGGGCATGCTAAACCCGATGTTGGCTGCCGCGGCGATGGCGTTCAGCAGTGTTTTTGTGGTCACCAACAGTCTGCGTTTGCGCAGTTATCGGGGGATGGACTGATTGAATGCTCCTAATCGAACTCTCATTCTGAGCGGGTCAAATTCCATTGACCCGTCTTTCGTTTCCCGTTATGCTTAATGGTTGATTTAGAGTTATCCCTGTGAGCAATGTCACATGAAGTTGGGCGTTGAGACAAACACTATGAAACACATTTCGCGACGCGGCTTCTTGAAGTTGGCGGCTGCCGGATTGGGCGCCGCGCTGATCCATCCGTGGGAACGCGCGCTATCCGCGCCGGTTTTCCCATCCCATGACACGCTTGGCAGGGCATTTACTAAAGTGGAAATCAAGGCACGGCCTGATTATGATTCGGCAACGGTTGGCGTGCTATACGATGATGCCGTTGTCCCCTGGTTGCGGGAAGTGGTTGGTAAACACCCATATCGTTATAAGCAGCGTTTTGTCGAGACGCCAGATGGGTATATCTGGGCGTCGGAACTGCAACCGGTTAAGAACCGGCCAAATCAACCGCTGGCGACGTTGCCGGATACCAGCCTGGGTAAGGGGATGTGGGTCGAAGTGACCGTGCCCTACGTCGATGTTATCCTGGAAAATAAGCCGATCAGCCCGGGTTTTAAGAACAAAGCTGCCGCACAAATACCAATTCGACTGTACTACAGTCAAATTCTGTGGGTTGATCGCATCAGGCAAGCCAATGACGGGCGGATCCTTTATCGAGTCAACGAGCGGTTTGGTTATGGCGACCTGATGTGGGCAGATGCGACTGCCTTTCGCCCATTATCCGCTGATGAGATAGCGCCAATCAATCCGGAAGTTGAGGATAAGCGTATCGTGGTAAATGTCGAAGAAAGATACCAGACCCTCTCCTGTTATGAAGGCAAAACCGAGGTATATTACTGCCGCATCTCCGCTGGCAAGAAATTCGATCCGGAGGGAAAGCCGCTCGATACATCTTCGACGCCCAGTGGTACGCATACCATCTGGAGGAAGTTGGTATCCACGCACATGAGCGGCGGTACTACGGGTGGCGGGTGGGACTTGCCCGGCATTGGATGGACGGTGCTGTTCTCTGGCGACGGCGTGGCGGTCCATTCGACTTTCTGGCATAATAACTTCGGCGGTGAGCTCATGTCGCATGGGTGTGTGAACGCTCGTCCGGAGGATGCGAAATGGATCTTCCGTTGGACGAATCCCCCGGTTCCATACGACCCAGGAGACCTGTACACAAAGGATGCAAATATCCCTGCCACCAAGGTGACGGTTGTCGAAGGATAGCAGCTCGCTGCCGAACAGGAGACGCAAGGTATGGATATTGCAGATGTAACCATTGGGCTGGCATTTCTTGCTGGTTTGGCGTCTTTTCTTTCGCCTTGCGTGTTATCGTTGGTGCCAGCCTATGTGGGTTATCTGGGTGGACGCAGCCTCGCCTCGACCGGCAACGTTCGCCCTGGCCGCCTGGTCACTTTTACCCACGGGCTGGCTTTTGTGTTTGGCTTCAGCGCCATTTTCATCTTACTGGGGGTTGCCGCCTCTGCTCTCGGTGGGCTGTTATACGATCTGAGCAATTGGATTGCCAAGATCGGCGGCGCCATCGTCATCCTGTTCGGCCTGCACATGACGGGGGTGGTGCGAATTCCCTTCCTCGAGTACGACCTGAGGCCGCAATCCACTCCTGATCGCCGACGGGGATACCTGGCTTCTGCGTTGATGGGCGTCTTCTTTTCGGCGGGGTGGTCTCCTTGTGTTGGACCTGTATTGGGGGCAATACTGACACTGGCGGTCAACGGCGGTTCGATCAGCCAAGGTGTCAGTTTGCTTTCTGCATACTCCATAGGTCTGGCGATTCCGTTCCTGGTCGCCGCGCTGGGAATCGGCTGGGTTACCACGATCCTCAAGCGCTATGGCAAAGTCATGCGTTACATTGAGATTGCTATGGGGATCATCCTGATAATCGTCGGCGCCATGTTGATTTTAGGGACATTCCAGCAGATTGCATTGCTCTTCCCCGGCTTTTTCCTTGATTTCGGTTTGTGATATGCCTGGAGCGATATTGCCTGATCGTCGGAGAAGATTGAGAAGCGCGTTTCTCTTGCTCTTCCTTGCCATAGCGCTCCTGTTCAGTCTGTTATATCCTTTTTTTCAGCAGCGGTTACACTCTATGTTTGCCGGAGAGAAGTTTCACGAAGCGCCCACGGTAGGGGCGTTCGCGCCGGGGTTTGAACTTCAATCTTTGGAGGGAGAAAGAGTGTCGCTCAGCAGCCTGCGTGGGAAACCAACTGTCATCAATTTCTGGGCGACCTGGTGCACTCCTTGTATCCTGGAGATGCCCAACCTGGAGGAATATTACCAGCGATATACAGGGCAATTTGAAATCCTGGCGATCAATGCTGGCGAGTCGGAGCAAAATGTGCATAAGTTCGTGGAAAACATTGGCGTAACTTTTCCAATCTTGCTCGATCCCGGGTTGGAGACGCAATACCGATATCGGGTTAGCGGCCTTCCTACGACATATGTGCTGGATAGCGATGGTATCATTCAGTTTGTTCACCTGGGCCAGTTAAGCGAGAGTCAACTGGCAAAGTATTTAGCGTCGGTTGGTGTGATCGAATGATTCCTGTCACCCTTTACACTCGCCGGGAATGTTCGCTGTGCGAAGACGCCATGGTGGATCTGGCAGCGCTGCAAGAGCAAGTGCCGCATCAACTGATCGTCATCGATGTTGACAGCAGCCCGGAATTGCAGAAAGCATATGGCGAGGCGGTGCCGGTTGTTGAGGCAGGTCCTTATCGTTTAAAAGCGCCATTTAGCCGCCAGGAATTATTGGTTACGCTGGGAGCTGCTCAGGACCGCCAGCGTCAAATCGAGACCTTGAATGACCCCGGTTATGTGCCCACCATCCCGGCAAATATTTCCTGGACCGGTGCTGACCGGTTTACCTATTGGCTTAGCAGGCACTACCTGGCTGTTCTCAACATATTGGTTCTGATTTACATGGGATTGCCGGTATTAGCGCCGATTCTGATGAAAATCGGTTTCGAAGCGCCGGCGAAGTTGATTTATCGCGGGTACGGATTGGTTTGTCATCAACTGGCTTTCCGATCTTTCTTCCTTTTTGGGGAGCAACCGGTATATCCGCGCCAGGCAGCGGGGCTGGATGGATATCGTAGTTTCGGAGAAGTATCGGGGATTGACGAAACAAGCGCAGCGGGAGAGTTGATCGCAGCCAGCAGGTATATCGGCGATGAGGTGGTTGGCTACAAGATTGCCCTTTGCCAGCGCGATTTGTCCATATATGGGGCGATTTTGTTGTTCGGTCTGCTCTTTGGCTTGACCGACCGACGGATAAAGCCTCTTCCCTGGTATTTGTGGATTGTCGTCGGGCTGGTGCCAATTGGCATAGATGGTCTGAGCCAATTGCTAAGCCAGCCACCTTTTAACCTGTTTCCATATCGGGAAACCACACCGCTCTTGCGTGTTTTGACTGGCTTTCTCTTTGGGTTTACAACGGCCTGGTTTGGCTATCCCCTGGTTGAACAGGCTATGCGAGACAGCCGGGAATTGATGGAGAATAAATATCGGCGCTATCTTCGCGCTGTCGGAACGACACCAACATTGCCTCGCCATAGGTCAGAGATGAAATGAGGATCCGAGGCACAAGTGAGTGATTGTTCTCTTGATTAAGCACGGTCACATGGCATTTCAGCAGAATGGGCAGATTCGGTATTATACATTTGAGAGCCTGAACGATGGGCAGGTAGTGCATGCGATTTTTACCCGCCACGGCGGCGTCAGCCCAGAACCGTGGTCGGCTCTGAACGTAGGCGCATTGGTAGGGGACGACCTTCAGCGGGTGATCGAAAATCGGCGGCGCTCTTTTCAGGCAGTGGGAAGAGATCCGCTTTCGATGTATGATGTCTGGCAAGTGCATGGGGTTGAGGTGGTTTGCACCGATACCCCGCGCCCGTTGGACCAACCCCATCGAAAGGCGGACGCCATTCTGACTGATAACCCGAACGTGACCCTGTTCATGAGATTTGCGGATTGTGTTCCCATTCTGTTGTATGATACTGTGCGGAGGGTGGTGGGTCTGGTGCATGCCGGCTGGATGGGAACAGTCAACCAGATTGCCGGGCAGGCGGTAAGGGCTTTGCAGACTCAATATCGCACCAACCCAGCAGATGTGCGGGCGGCCATTGGTCCGTCGGTGTGCGCCAAGCATTATCAGGTTGGCAGCGATGTCATTGAACAGGTGAGGTACAAACTGCCCCAACATGCCGACCGGCTTCTCGAATTCCACGGCGAAGACCTCCAGTCTGGAAAGGCATATTTTGATCTGTGGCTGGCTAATCAGCTCATCCTCGAGGAGGTTGGTGTTCGCAAGATTGAAGTCTGCGGCATCTGTACAGCATGTAATACAAAGGACTGGTATTCGCATCGAGGCGAGCATGGACGCACCGGTCGTTTTGGCGCGTTGATTGGATTAAAAGGATAGATAATGCTGGTCATGGCTGCAGGAAAATCAGCGCTTGAGACCCAAATTGGCGACAACTATCGGAACGTGCTCGACCGCATTGCCGCTGCAGCCCTTTCCAGCGGACGCGACCCGAGCAGCATTCGCCTGGTAGTTGTCAGCAAAGGACAACCCCTGGAAAGGGTGCGGGCGGTAATCCGGGCTGGCGCCAGAGACTTGGGGGAGAATTATGTTGAAGATGCCGAAGAGCGGATTCGAGCTTTGCAGTCCGAAGCCGGAATCACCTGGCACATGATCGGTCATGTCCAGAGTCGCAAGAGCCGTCAGGTATGTACCTACTTTGATTGGGTGCACTCCGTGGACAGCCAAAAGCTGGCAGTGCGCCTTGACCGCTTTGCTGGTGAATTGCAGAAGCCGCTGCCCGTCTTGCTGGAGTTCAATGTCAGCGGCGAGGAGACGAAATTTGGGTTTCCCGCCTGGCAGGAAGATCGCTGGGCAGAGCTATTAAGCGATGTAGCGGGCATTCTTCAGTTACCCAATTTGCGCGTGCGCGGATTGATGACCATGGCACCATATTCTCCAGATGGAGCGGCTGCCAGGCCATATTTTCAACGGCTGAGGCGCTTGCAGGGTTACCTGAACAGTCAGTTGCCGCAGGCAGATTTGCGGGAACTCTCGATGGGGATGAGTTCAGATTTTGAGCCGGCAGTGCAGGAAGGGGCGACTATTGTCAGGATTGGAGAGGCAATCCTGGGCAAGCGACAGGTTTAGGGGAGCAGCATTGGTTCCTAGAAGGAGATCTGATTGAGCATTATTATTCAGTTGATCAATTGGGCAGCGCAGGCGATCACATTGCTCGTAATTGTGCAAGTGGTGCTGTCATATTTCATGTCGCCGTATCATCCGGTGCGACGATCGCTCGACCGGTTGGTTGAGCCGCTCCTTGCGCCAATTCGGCGAATTCTGCCGCAGACCGGCCCATTGGATTTTAGCCCGCTGATTTTGGTCGTTGTGGTGCAGCTCATTGCACGCGTGCTGGTTGGTGTGCTGCTTTCGTTATAAAAAATAAGGAGAGTAACTTGGGTGCAAAGCGGGAAGGTATTCGGGGTGGGGGTACAGGAGCCGCGCTGGCGATACGGGTAACGCCTGGCGCCAGCAAAAATGAAATTGCAGCCATTCTGGACGATGGCACCCTGCGCATCCGCCTTACCGCTCCGGCGCTGGAGGGCAGGGCAAATCGGGCGCTGGTTGATTTCCTGGCCAACGCGCTGGATGTACCGCGCTCCAGTATAGATATAGTAGCTGGCGAAAACAGCCGAAATAAACTCGTTTCGATTCTCGGCGTTGATCCGCAGACGGTGCAGGAACGGTTGTTGCGCAGAATGGGCTAGAGGCGCACGCCAAGCCCGAATTGGGTTGGCGAGGGAAACTCAACGCCGGTCATCGAAAGCTGCAGCAGGGATTCATAGGCAGCTTCCTTCAACTCCCCTTCTTCCGAGTAATAGATTTGGTACAACGGCAAAATACTGGAGGCATCTCCATGCGTTCCCAGGTACTGGATAGCCGCCAGTCTTTGTTCAATACTGCCCTCTTTTAAAGCCAGCAGGAACAAATCTTGGGCTGCCTTGCCAGGGGAAATCCCCATACCGCGCTCACCAGCGAAGGCAATTAACCACGGCAGATTATATAACGGCGGGTAGCGGTTGGGGATGTGCGGATTGGGCAAAGCCAGCTCTTTCAGCGCCTGTCCGGCTGCGTCTTTGACAACCCATTGCTCCTCTTCAGCAAAGAGCTTCTCGATAATTTCTTTCGCCCAGGAGACGCGGAGACGTTGCAAGCCGAAGATAACGGCTTTCTGCACAAGGATGTCGTCCAGGAACGCTCCCTCTTTCAGCGTTGGGTGCCCTTCTTCTACATCGTTCGCCAGCGCTTCAGCAGCCATCCGGCGCAAATCTTCATCGCCGCTGAGTAAGGCATCTGCCACACCCTCCAAGGCTGATTTAATTCCAATTGCCACCAGCGCCAGGCATGCAGCGCGACGCACATTTGTTGACTGATCGGACATTAGTTCTTTTAGTGGCTCGACTGCTTTGGTGTCGCGAACATAGCCGCAACCCAGGGCGGCAAGTTGCCTTTGCAACGCCTCCGTGGAATCGAGCATTTGCCGGAAGAGCGTAGACACAGCCTGATTGCCAGATGTGGCCAGGGCAGCCATGGCCCGGGCGCGTAATCCGGTTGGTGCAGAAGAGTCCTGAAGGATCGTTGCCAGTTGGCGCAGCGTTTGGATGCACCAGGGTGCATCGTCGCGCCCGTAAGGCAGCCAACGTCCAGCCGTAAGAACTTCCAGCAGGAGAGGCTCGCGAGGGTTTTCGATGAAGGCAGTAACCGTTTTCGCTTCACGCTCGCCAGTTAGCATGAATCCAGCCGCTTGTAGCAGGATGGACCAGTTTGGAGCAGTTTTCAGATCGATGGTTTCGGCTCTTCTTTTCAATCCTATGCCGGCTAGATAGCCCAGAATCATTGGGTGAATGAAACCGAGGCTATCAGCGGCGTGAGGGAGAATCAAACCATTTTCCATCAGCGCGGGCAACAATCGTGATACAGAAACTGACCCTTTGACGGACTGGCCAGCCTGTTGTAGATCTGCAGCGGGTGCATCATTGGGTATAGGAAGGTTTGTTTGGACCGTTTCCTCGTATTCGGCAGTCCATGATTGGGCTTGTTTGGCGTTGAAGAAAGGTTTTCCAGCCAGCAAAGCCTGAACAGCCAGCTTCTCCAGCGCCAGTCGAGAGAATTTGACGCCCGGGCTCATCCGGCGAAGGTAGGATTCAAGCGAATCTGCCAACGTTGGTCCCAGTGCATCGCCAGCGTAAGCTGCCCAGACTTTGAGGGTGAATTCCAGCGGCGTGGTCGGGCTATGATCTCGCAGCAGCCAAGCGTTCAATAGGACGTAATTGGTTTTTTCTTTATCAGCGAGCTCAACGCTGACGTATTTTTCCCACAGCTTATTCCATCGGCTTAAAAACCTGGCTTTTTGTTCTCGATCCCATATCGCCATATAAACCGGTAAAAAGCCCAATGCAGCGAGGCCATCCGAATATTGCGGCGATAAGGCTGCCACCACGCGTACGCTTGGGTAAGTATTCAGGAATTGACCTAGGTATTCGATAACAGGTGCAGCGGCATCGGGAGGTAGTTCATCCAATCCATCCAGTAGGAGAAGGACATTTCCAGAGCTCGCCAATTCAGCAAGAAACGCAGGCAGTCGCGCTTGAGTGAGCGGCGAGGCGATCCCCCGGAGCGCATCTGCAAGCGTGAGTATCGGATTCTCGGGCGCTTTAGGGGGCAGGATCAGGTCGGCGGCGTGGATGTAGATGGGGGTCAGTCGAACCAGATTTTCGGGCAGGGATTGTTTCCGGGCAAACTGGATTGCCAGCCGTACCAGTGCGACCGTCTTTCCGCTGCCCAGGCTGCCCACCAGAGCGATGTTGGCGTCACCCTGGAGCGCTTCAGGCAGAGTAATTGTCCTGGCGCCGTAGAGGGTTGCTATTTCAGGCCAATCCGGCATGTAGGGGACCGCTGCGGCAGCAATGTCGGACTCGACAATCGTTTTGCCCGGCTCCAGGCGAATCGGTGGAGCAAGCAAACGGGGATGCAGGCTGATCTCACTCAGCGAGAACAGCGGCGCAGCCAGATGAAAACCTTCGAGCTTGCGCAGGGTATCATTTCGCAAACGTATATCTGTTGAGGCGGTGAGGCTTTCTTTGGTTGCTCGCAGCGATTGGCTAGCCTGTTGAAAGAACCGCCCTAGCCAGGGTCTGGCTCTGCCAAGCAACCAGACAAAGAGCCCTCCGGCAAGGAAACCCAGCCAAAATGAAAGCCGATCCAGGGAGAAGTTTGCAAAAAACCGATCCATCTCACCCACCGTATAGTATCCGCCCACATGAATCGCAGCGGGTAAGCTGGTTTGGCGACCTAGCGGCGTGAAGCTGAGAGGCGGATAACGTGGAGCCACAAGCAGAACAGGCGCGATCGACTACCAATGCGACTGCCAGACCGCGTCTTTGTTTTCTAAGCTGTTCGTACAAGGATAGGTCTGGCGCAGATATTGACCTGGCGGCGGCTTCGCGTTCGTTTTCCAGACGCTGGACCTCGGCAAGTAATTTAGATCTTTCCTCGTTCAGGCTAATTTCTTGAATGGCGAATTTTTCCTTGGTACGTTCCCAGGCGGCTCTGGCTTCAGCGTATCTGTCCTCTGCTTCCTCCAGAGCAATCATCGCATCGAGTAAGCGATCCTCCAGGGTTGACTGGTAACGCTTCAAAGCCTCCGCCTCATGTTGGAGATCTTGAAGCGCTTTTGGATTACGCTCTTTACCGCCGTAAAGCGTGGCTTCTGTCTGCTCGATCTTCAATTTGTTGGCTTTGACATTCTCATCGGCTTTTCGGACGGCTTTTTGGGCGGCTTCGACCTCTTGCGAGGCGCGATCAGCCACGCTTTGGGATTCTTCCAGCTCACGTTTGTCCTCTAATAAGCGGTCAATTTCGCGCAAGCGGGTGTGAGCTTGATCCAGATGGCTGTCAATTTGTTGCAAGCGGTACAGTTTGAAGGATTCGCTCATCCCGATCATTATAGAGTCGTCCGAAGGTAAAGGCAAGGGCAAAAATAAACAATCCTGTGGGGTAAAAGGGTGTCAGCCCTTGCAGATTTGTCATGCAATTTCGTCGATAAAGGGCCGGGTGTAAAATACCGGCATGAGCGTTCGCGCCGAGAGGTTGTCCATCGGTTTCCTGGCACTGGTTGGATTGGCGCTGCTGGTTGGACCATATGTTTACGCTTTCCGCAGCGTAGCACCTGGCTATAGTTTTGGGGGCTTCTTGCTGAATCCGCTAGACGGGAACACGTATCTAGCCAAGATGTATGAGGGGTGGAGAGGCGAGTGGCGCTTCACCTTACCCTATTCAGCAGGGAAAGGCAACGGCGCATCAATTTTCATGTTTTACCTATCTCTTGGACATCTTGCCCGGGCATTTGATTGGACTTTGATGCAAACCTTTCATGGCGCCCGGATTCTATCTGCCATTCTATTGTACCTGGCGCTCTACCGCTTTTTGACATGCATCTTGCCGCAGAGACGGGATAGAGTGCTGGCATTTGGGTTGGCGGCGCTCGGTTCTGGTATGGGCTGGCTGGCGCTGTTCTTTGGAGGGTTCACAGCCGATTTTTGGGTAGCCGAGACGTACCCATTTTTATCTGCTTACACAAATCCCCATTTTCCACTCGGCTTGGCGTTGATTCTGATACTGTTTAGCGAATGTCTGGACACGCGCTGGAAGTTGCCGGGATGGGTGAGCGGCATTTTCGCATGGGTCTTAGCCGTCGTGATGCCGTTTGGAGCAGCGCTTGTTTTGGCGATACTGGCTGGCGCAGCTATTTTAGAGCTGACATTGCCCGGGCAAAGGCAGCGAGCGTTCCAACTGTGGCGACATTGGTTTTGGATCGCCTTGGGTGGAGCGCCGATGTTGCTCTATAGCTACTGGGCTATCTTATCCGATCCGCTTTTTCGGATTTGGAACGCGCAGAATCAAACGCCCTCGCCTCCTCTTTGGGACTTACTAATCTCACTCAGCCCTGTCTTGCTCCTCAGCCTGGCTGGTGTAAAGTCGGCTTGGGAAAGCGTTGGTGGAGGTGGTCGCCTGTTATTGGTGTGGACGATTCTGGGAATCATCCTGGTCTATCTACCCTGGGGATTACAGCGGCGGTTCATGCTGGGATTGTATGTTCCGCTGTGTGCACTGGCTGCCTTGGGGATGCAAACCCTTTTCGCAAATCGCCGCAGGTATGATGTGTTCATCATCGTGTTAGCAATGCTGGTACTGCCCACTAATCTGGTGATTATTCTAGGGGGAGTGCAGGCTGTGAAGGGCAATGATCAAAACCTGGTGATCCATCAACAGGAGATCGAGGCGTTCGAGTGGATACGCGCCAATACGGACGCAGACGCAGTGATCTTAGCCGCGCCGGAGACCAGCCTGTTAATCCCTGCCCACACTGGGCGACGGGTGATCTACGGGCATCCATTCGAAACTGTTCATGCAGAGGCGGAAAAGGCTATCGTGCAAGCGTTCTTTCGTGACCCTAACGCAGAGGCAACCTCCAACCTGCTCAGGCGGGTGGATTTCGTGTATTTTGGACCGCGTGAAGCGCATTTTGGCAGTCGCATCCCTACGCAAGAGCTGATGCCGGTGTACGAGAATCCGACGGTGAGGATATTTAGCGTAACCCTGGATTAGCTCGAGCTGAGCAAGCATGATCAAAGGATTGTTGCGCTTTCGAGAGGTGAGCTTGTGTGCGGTACTTCTGATCCTGCCACTGACGATTCTGTTGCCAGGTCTGGGGGGCTTCCCATACCCTCCTGCTCCGGGGGCGTACTCCGACCTTGTCATCACTCATTATCCCAATGCCCTGTTCCTCCGCCGAGCGATCCTGGAATTTAAAACCATCCCTCTCTGGTCGGACATGATCTTGAGCGGCTACCCATTTGCCGCTAACCCACTCTCCGGACTTTGGTATCCGCCCGGTTGGCTGACTATTTTGTTGCCGCTGCCGCTGGCGATGAATCTGCTTGTGTTCCTGCACCTCTTCTGGGGAGGTTTGGGGCTGTTCTTGTTGTTGCGCAGAGAGGGATTGAGCGCTGGGGCGGCGCTGTTCGGGGCGATGGCTTTCGAAGCTATGCCCAAACTGTTTGCTCATTACGGCGCCGGGCATCTCACCCTTTTGTATGCGATTCCCTGGACACCGTGGCTGCTTCTCGCCACATACTTGGATTGCGACTCGAAGCAAAACAGCGGGAAAAACCAACGCTGGTGGAAGGCGCTTCAATCACCAGCAGTGATCTGGGGGATCATTCTGCTAGCCGATGTGCGCTGGGGAGCGTATGCTACCGGTGTATGGTGGGCATATGCGATGTTTCAGGGATTGCGTAGCAGCCAGAAGCCGGCACGCAAGATAGTGGTAGGACAGGCATTACAGACGATTCAGGGTCTTATGCTGGCTGCGCCGTTGCTGTTGCCTCTATGGGAGTACGTGAGCCTCTCGACGCGGGAGCAGATGACGGCGGCAGAGCAGCTTATCTATTCTCTGCCGCCAGCGCGCCTCCTAGGGTTCCTCTATCCAGATTTAGGCGGCTTCCACGAATGGGCGATCTATTCGGGAGTGATTGTCTTTCCCCTGGTGTTTTTAGGAATCATTCGGCAAAAGACTTCTGATGCATTAAAGTTCTGGTTCACTTTAGGGGTTGTGGCGTTGATTTTATCCATGGCAGGGCACGTACCCTTGCTCTCCCATCTGTTCGAAGCGCCTGGGATTCGCTTATTGCGCGTCCCGGCGCGTTTGGGTTTCGTTGTCGGGCTTAGCCTGGCGGCTTTGGCGGCTCATCAGCTAGAGTGGATATTAGCAGGCATCAGCGATTTGGAGAAACGCAGATCGGGGCTGGCGCTGGCTGGACTAACCACCTTCAGCTTATCTGTTAGCCTGGGCGCAATGGCATTGTCACAACAACCCCGAATTGGGTTCACCCTGGGCAGCGCTTTTCTGATCTGTGGGGTGATCTGGATTCGGCTATACCAACAAGGTATACTTCACAAGCAAGCGTGGGTCATTGGGTTGTTTTGCCTGTGCCTGCTTGACCTGAGTCTGGTCAATCGCGCATTTTTCAGGACACGCGATAAGCAGGCGGTCTTGGATGAGGCTGGCGAAATTGCCGAATACCTGGTTCGTCGAGAAGGGGATTTTCGGGTCTATTCTCCCTCGTACAGTATGCCTCAACAGACAGCCGCCAGGTACGGATTGGAACTTGCCAACGGCGTTGATCCGATGCAACTGGAAAGTTACGTTGAATTTCTGGCGGGTGCCAGCGGCGTTCCCCGGGACGGTTATAGCATTGTGCAACCTCCAATAGCTAATGGCGATCCTGCCACCGCCAACCGCCAGGCAATACCGGATGCCAAGAAGCTTGGACTGCTCAACGTCGAATACGTGCTGGCGGCATATCCAATTTCTGCAACCGGCTTAGAATTAGAGCGCACTTTCTCCAATCAGTATCTATACAAGAATAGCGAATCCCGACCGCGCGCCTGGGTTCAAATTGGCGATGACCTGAGCTTGGACTGCACAAAACCGGTATTTTCAATATCTCGTCAACCGAACACGATTCAGGTGGTTGCCGAAGGCCCAGGGCTGCTGGTTCTATCGGAGGTTATCTATCCGGGCTGGAATGCCTGGGTGGATGGACGCCGGGTTCGTATTGAGGTTCTTGGAGGCATTTTGCGCGGTGTCCAGTTGGAGCCGGGTACGCATCGGGTAACCTTTCGCTTTCTGCCGGTTACCCTTCTGGCAGGGATTGTATTGTGCGGCGGTGGGGTTGGATGGTTGCTGAGGGGTAGATGCACAATCGGATGAGCGCGCCGTTGTCAGATGTTTCGCCCGTCTCTCCAGTAGAGCACCGGTGGGTTTTGGGAGTGGCGGTGCTGATCATGACGTTCACGACCATCCCATATATCCTGGGCTATTCCCTCCAGGGCGCTGAATGGCGCTTTACTGGTTTTGTTTTTGGTGTCGAGGATGGAAATTCGTACATTGCCAAGATGCTGCGCGGCGCTGTCGGCGATTGGCTTTTCAGGACGCCCTACACCCCTTTAACCCAGAGAGGCGCGTTGGCGTTTTTACCTTACCTGCTTCTGGGCAAGCTGGCTGCGCCGCCAGCGCTTCATGACCAGTTGGTGGCTCTTTATCACCTCTTCCGGTTTGGCGCAGGCGTCCTTTGCATCCTGGCTACATATGATTTTCTGGCGCTGTTTTGCAGTCAGCAATTCTATCT
>FWPU01004251.1_pt1 | contig 16847 bp, 11 predicted proteins | sample 2228361 | NCBI WGS metagenome assembly FWPU01 (sample SAMEA103939777, study PRJEB20133) | metagenome
CGGGTGGGTGGGGCAACGGGATGATGGACGAACGTGCCCGAGGGGTCACGACCACCACCTCCACCGCGGCCCTCGACATCCATCAACTGTTGAAGGCAATGATCGAGAAGGGGGCCTCGGACTTGCACCTGACTGCCGGGACGCCCCCGCAACTGCGGGTGGATGGCTCGCTGTACCCCCTGAAGATCCCGCCCCTGAAGCCCGCGGACGTGCAGCGCCTGTGCTACTCCGTGCTGACCGAGGCCCAGAAGAAGCGCTTTGAGGAACGCAACGAGATTGACCTCTCCTTCCAGTGGAAGGGCGTCAGTCGGTTCCGGGCCAACTTCTTCCGGCAGCGGGGTTCGGTGGCGGGCGCGATCCGGCAGATCCCCTCGCGCATCATGACGTTTGAGGAATTGGGGCTCCCCTCCGTGGTGCACCAGATGGTGGACAAGCCGCGCGGCCTCATCCTGGTCACGGGGCCGACCGGGTCCGGGAAGTCCACGACGCTTGCGGCAATGGTGGACGTGATCAACCAGCGCCGGCGCGGGCACATCATCACCATCGAGGACCCCATCGAGTACCTGCACACCCACAAGAACTGCATCGTGAACCAGCGCGAGGTCGGCTCGGACACCGAGACCTTCCACGACGCGCTCCGCTACGTGATGCGCCAGGACCCGGACGTGGTGCTGGTGGGGGAGATCCGCGACCTCGAAACCATGGAGACCGCGCTTCGCCTGTCCGAGACGGGGCACCTGGTCCTCTCGACGCTGCACACGAACAGCGCGGCCCAGACGATCCACCGGGTGATGGACCTCTTCCCCGGCGACCAGCAGGAGCGGGTTCGGACCCAGATATCGTTCGTGATCGAAGGGATCTTGGTCCAGCAATTGTTGCCCCGGATGGACGGCCGGGGCCGGGTCCTCGCCCTCGAGTGCCTGGTCCCGAACCCGGCGATCCGCAACCTGATCCGCGAAGGCAAGATCCACCAAATTTACTCTCAGATGCAGATGGGACAGACGAAGCACGGGATGCAGACGATGAACCAGTCCCTTCTGAAACTGTGGCAGAATCGGGTCATCAGTCGCGAGGAGGCCCTGGCCCGCGCTGGGGACCTCGATGAGTTGCTCCAGATGATGGCGCAGGGTGGAGGGCCGCTGAAGTAGCGGCGAGGCCGCGCTTGCGGGGAGGTCGGCATGGCCAAGTTCGCCTGGGAAGGGACGACCGCCGAGGGCCAGGTGAGGTCCGGGGTCCTGGACGCGCGGACCCTCGAGGAGGTCCAGGCGCGCCTGCGCGGGATGCAGATCACCCCCACGAAGGTCCGCAAGTCCATCGGCCAGATCGAGATCCGCCTCCCGGGCCTGGGCGGCGTGAAGACCAAGAGCCTCGTGGTCTTCACGCGGCAGTTGTCCACGATGATTGACGCGGGGCTACCGCTGGTCCAGTGCCTGGACATCCTCGCCGCGCAGGAACCGGACCGTGCCTTCCAGAAGGTCATCTATGGCGTGAAGGCCCACGTGGAAGCCGGCAGCACGCTGGCGGACGCCCTCAAGAAGTTCCCCAAGGTTTTCGACGACCTCTTCGTTAGCATGGTGGCGGCCGGCGAGGTCGGTGGCGTCCTGGACACCATCCTCCAGCGACTCGCGCAGTACCTGGAGAAATCCATGAAACTGAGGGCGAAGGTCCAGGCGGCCCTTCGCTACCCGACCTTCGTGCTCTCTGCGGCGGTCGGGATCATGTTCATCCTGTTGTGGAAGGTCATCCCGTCGTTCGCGGCGATCTTCAAGAGCGTCGGGAACCGGGAACTGCCCGCGCTGACCCAGTTCGTGGTCAACCTGTCCGAGAACTTCCTGCACTACCTGCCCTTCCTCCTGCTCGTGATCGTGAGTTGCACTGTGGCGTTCGTGATGGCCCGGCGCAACCCGCGCGGGCGGTACCTCATTGACGCCGGGTTCTTGCGCATCCCGGTCATCGGGCCGTTGATCCGCAAGTCCGGCATCGCGCGCCTGACCCGCACACTCGGGACCCTGATCGCGAGCGGTGTCCCCATCCTGGACGCGCTCGAGATCTCGGCCCGGTCGTCTGGGAACCGCGTCGTGGAGCAGGGCATCCTGTACACGCGGGCGCGCGTCGCTGAGGGCAAGAACATTGCGGGCCCGCTGGAGGAGGCCCGCGTCTTCCCCAAGATGGTGGTCCAGATGATCGCGGTCGGCGAATCCACGGGTGCGATGGACGTGATGCTCGGGAAGATCGCGGACTTTTACGACGACGAGGTGGACGCATCGGTGGACGGGCTCACCTCGCTGATCGAGCCCATGGTCATGATCGTCATCGGCGGGATGGTGGGGTTCGTCCTGATCGCGATGTACCTGCCCATCTTCGGGATGGCGGAGAACCTGGCCCGGCGGTGACCGGGGCGCAATGCCGGGGACTCCGGGATTTCCAACAGGCGTCGGAGGCTCGCTCGGGACAAGGAGGCCGTGGTTTGGAACCGGTGCGGGACACGAGCGGGCCCATCACCGACCGCACACCGGCCATCGTCTCCGACGTGATACCCCCCGAGTTCCGGGAATCGGCCGAGGTGGCCACCCTGCGGCGGAAACTCCTGTGGCTCGCGTTCACGCGCATCGCCACGATGCTGATCCTGGTGGCGGCCACGACCCTCATTGCCGGGGACGTGAGGCTCACCTACCTGCGGGGGATCCGGACCGTCCTGATCTGGGTCGGCGTCATGGGCCTGATCCCCTCGGCCCTGTACTTCCCGGCCCTGTACTCGGTCCAGACCTTGCGGGGCCTGCGGACCGTCGCCTTCCTCATGATGACCCAGGACTGCCTGTTCGCGGCGATCATGGTCGGCGTCACGGGCGGGACCCAGTCCGCGTTCACCTTCTTCTTCTCGCTGACGATCATCATCGCGAGCGTGACCGTGGGGAGGGGCGGGACCCTGTTCTCGGCGCTCCTGTCTTGCGTGTTTCTCGGCGCGATGGGGCTGTACGAGACGCGGGTGCTGACGACCCCGACCTTCCTCGCGGGCTTCCTGATCCAGGGGTCGGTCTATTCGGTCCTTTCCTCCATCGGGATCAACATCGTGGGATTCGCGGCGATCGGGTTTCTGTCGAACTACCTCGCGGAGCAGGTCCGCCGGTCCGACATCCAGCGCGAGCGATACCGTGTGAGCCTGGAGGACCTGCGACAACTGCACCAGAGCATCTTGACCTCGGTCGCGAGCGGGATCGTGACGTGCCGGCTGGACCATCGGGTGCTCCACCTGAACCGGGCCGCGGAGGCGTTCCTCGGCGTGTCGGACCGGCGCGCGAGGGGGAGGCCGTTGCGGGAGGTCTTCCCGGAGGCCGCGGACGCCGTGGCCTCAAGTCGGACCGTGTTCGAAATGGAGCGCCGGACGGAAGGGGGGCGGTTGCGGTCGCTCCTCGTGACCGTGACGCCACTGATGTCCGCGGCCGGCCAAATGATCGGGCGCATCCTCGCAGTCGAGGACGTGTCCCTGATCAAGCAGATGGAGGCGCGCCTGAAGGCCGAGGAACGCCTGGCCACGATCGGGAAACTGGCGGCGGTGGTGGCCCACGAGATCCGCAACCCCCTGGCCGCGATCTCCGCGTCGGCCCAGATGATCGGGCTGTCGGGGGGGCTTCAGCCCGACGAGAAGCAGGCGGTTCAGATCGTGATCCGCGAGGCGGAGCGGCTCAACCTGTGGGTGTCGGACCTGCTGGACTACGCGAAGCCCAAGGTCGGCGAGAAGGCGCCGGTGCGGGTGGCCGACCTGCTGTCGGAGGTGGTCGAGGTGGTCCGAGCGGACCCGGGCGCGGCCCGTATCGAGGTGGACCTGGACGCGGAACCCGATGCGACAGTGTTCGGGGACTCCCAGCGGCTGTATCGGCTCTTCCTGAACCTGGCCCGCAACGCCGTGGAGGCGATGCCCGAGGGGGGTCGGCTCCGGGTGGCGGCCTGGCGCGAGCCCGCCGAGGTCCCCGGGAGGAAGACGGTCGTGGTCACGGTGACGGACAACGGACACGGGATCCCCCGCGAGGACCTGGACAAGGTCTTCGACGCCTTCTTCACGACGAAGGCGGGCGGGACGGGGCTGGGCCTCGCCGTGGTGGCGCGCGTCATCGCCGAACACGGGGGCCGCGTCGAGGTCTGGTCGGACCCCAACGTGGGGACGCGCTTCAGCGTCCGGTTGCCGGAATACTCAGCCCCGACTTCGTAAGCGTTGATAATCCGGACGCGCCTCCGGTGTCGGGGGGGAGGAAATGGGAATCACGCCGGTCGCATTCGAGTGGGACCAGGGCGTCCACCTGGTCGGCTCCGTCCTGTGGTTCGACGCGGGGCGGCACGACGTGGTGTCCTTCGTGTCCTCGGCGCGGGTGCGCGACGCGTGGCGACACACACGAGCCCTGTGCACGGACCGGACGAGGACACTCCTGCGGGTCTCGCGGCCGGGGTTCCAGGCCCTGGCGGTCCCGTACGGGCGACGCGTCAGCGTGGGACCGCTCGAACTGACCCTGGCGCCCGCAGGCTTCATGCCCGGGTCCGCGCAGGTCGTGGTCGAATCCGACCGCGGAACGGTCCTGTATGCGAACAACGTGTGCCTGGAGGCCCACCCACTCGCCGAGCCTTTGCAGATCATGCACGCTGACACCCTCGTGCTGAAGACCGCTTACGGGAGACCCGATTTCCGATTCCCCACACGGGCGGAAGCGCGGGCCCGGGTCGTGGAGGCCGCGTCCAGGGCCATCGCGGACGGCGCGACTCCGGTGTTCCTGACCTCGCCGGTCGGCAAGGCCCAGGAGGTCGTCCGGTGCCTGACGGATGCCGGGTTGCCGGTCGTGGTGCACCCGTCCGTGGCGCGTGTGGACCGGGTGTACCGCTCCCTGGGCTTCGACCCGGGACCCGCGCGGGTCTTCAAGGGGAGCCCCCAGCGCAATTCGGCGATGGTCTTTCCCGAGCACCTGCGGTCCTCTCCGTCCATCCGGCGGCTGAAGCGGGCGAGACTGTTCTGGGTCTCGGGACTGGCCCGGGCCCCGGACGCGCTGGCGCGCATGCGCGTGGAGGGGGGGATCCCCCTGGCCGGCCACCTCGACTTCGCGGGACTGATGCACTTCGTGGGGGTCACGCGGCCCCGCCGGGTGTTTACGGTCGGGACGTGGGCCGAGGAGTTCGCCGCGGCGCTTCGGGACAAGGGGGTCGAGGCCGCGGCCCTCTACCGCGAGGCCCAACTCTCGTTGTTTTGACGTGGCCGTGGTCGTGGGCGAAACTGCCTCATTGATGCGAATCGTCACGGTGGTCGGGGCGAGGCCCCAGTTCATCAAGGCCGCGCCCCTGAGCCTGGCCCTGCGGGCGATCCCCGGCGTGGAGGAGCGCCTCCTCCACACGGGCCAGCACTACGACCCCGAGATGTCGGACATCTTCTTCGAACAGATGGGCATCCCGCGACCCGACCACCGGCTCGACGTGGGGTCCGGGACGCACGCACGCCAGACCGCGGCTGCGCTCGCCGGGATCGAGGAGGTCCTCCTCGCGGAGCGACCCGACCGGGTGGTCGTGTTCGGGGACACGAACACCACGCTCGCCGGGGCGTTGGCCGCGGTGAAACTGCACCTGCCGCTCGCCCACGTCGAGGCCGGGATGCGCTCGTTCAATCGCCGGATGCCCGAGGAGGTGAACCGGGTGGTCACCGACCACGTGGCGGACCTGCACTTCTGCGCGTCCGAGACCGCGGTCCGGAACCTGGCCGCCGAGGGGGTGACCAGCGGGGTGCATCTCGTCGGGGACATCATGGCCGACTGCGTGCGCGTCTTCGGGGAGGTCGCGGAGAAGAGGGTGGACCTGCAGCGGTTCGGCGTCTTGCGCGGGCGCTTCGCGCTGATGACGTGCCACCGCGCCGAGAACACGGACGACCGCGAGGCCCTCGCGCGGATCCTCCGGGCGGTGTCGAGGGTCGCACAGCGACTCCCGGTCGTCTTTCCGGCCCATCCCCGGGTGCGGGGCGCGATGGAGGGCCTGAGGGTCGGGGACGGGGTGCGGGTCACCGCGCCGGTCGGGTACCTCGAGATGCTGGCGCTGGAGAGGGCCGCGGCGGTCATCCTGACCGACTCCGGCGGCGTGCAGAAGGAGGCCCTCTACGCCCGCGTGCCGTGCGTGACCCTGCGCGACGAGACGGAGTGGGTCGAGACCCTCGCCGCCGGCTGGAACGTGCTCGCGGGCACGGACGAGGACCGGATCGTGTCCGCGGTGCACGGGTTCCTCGATGCCGACCTCTCGCGCCTGCCCGAGGCCGCGGGTCTCTACGGCGACGGTCACGCGGCCGAGCGGATCGCGGCGCTACTCGCCCCACGCCGCGGCGCGTGAGACCCGGCGCATCGGCTCACGGATGCCCTCGATGGTGGTCCGCGGCCAGGTCGAGGACCTTCTGGACGGCCTTGAGTTTCTCGACGATCTTCCGGCCCTCCGGGTCGTCGGGCGACAGGTTCGTCGCCTCCACGTGCCGGCGATACCCCTCGCGAGCCCGGCCGGCGTGGTCCGCGGCCTTCCGCCGGACGCCCTCGTAGAACTCGGGGTCCTCGACATAGACCTCTTGGTTCCGGCCCATCGCGGCGAGATGGAGACACAACTGCGCGCAGTAGAGGCAGGTGTCCGCGGCCCCGAGGTGCTCGCCGTCCTTTTCGAGGACCTCGGTCAGGGCCTCGCTCAGGGCGACCATCTTGCGCATGATCGCCCGGCGGTCGTTCCTCTGCGGCGTGAGCAGGCGACTGTAGCCGTGGATCGCGGCATACAGGTGCCCGGCGGTGATCTTCCGCGGCGCGCCCCGCTTCAGGCATTCCTGGGCAGCCATGTCGTTCGCGACCGCGGTCTTCTCGTGGTGGCCGATCCGGGTGAAGATCTGGATCGCCTGGCCGTATTTCCCCGCGCGGAGGGCCTCGTCGCCGAGCCGCTCGGCGTCGGCCGTCTTGCCGCTTGCCTTCAAGGTGAAGGCCGCGGTTTCGAACCGCCGCTGCTCGATCGCGGACCGGATGAACACGCCCGTGCAGCGCCTTGCCTCGCGGGCCGCGGACGCCGGCGACCGCGGCGCCTCGAACCTCTCGAACCTCGCGAACCGGTCCCCGGCGCCGCCCGCGGGCGACTCGTCCGGCCGCCGCGAGAACAGCCTCCGCCAGAACGACTTCGTGTCTCCCACGGGTTCCTCCTCCGGTCAACAGGTTCTCCTGGGTGGTGTGGCCGCTGCAAGTCTCGTACAGCCCGGCGGGGTCGTCAAGACCTTCCCGAGTGGACGTTCTCCACTCGCTCGTGACCGATCGATGAAACCCCATCCTTTCTGGAAGTTGTCTGGAACCGCCTCTCTTGGAAACGCGGGACTCCTTGCCGTGCAAGTCCTTGTTCGCGCACACGCCCACGCCCACGGTGGGGAAGGTCCTCCTCCCCGATTACCCGAACCGCCACGGTTCCAGGTCAGGACGCGAAGTCGTGTTTGCGCAGGGCCCGGGCGATGCGGGGGGCCGCGTGGCCGTCGCCGTACAGGAGACGCTCGCGGGCCATGCGGCGATACGCGGACGGGTCGGACAGGAGTTCCATCGCGGCCTCGACGATGCGGGCGCGGTCGGTCCCCACGAGGCGGACCGAGCCGGAGCGGACCCCCTCGGGCCGCTCGGTCCTGTCCCGCGCGCACAGGAGGGGCTTTCCCAGGGCCGGGGCCTCCTCCTGGAGCCCGCCGGAGTCCGAGAGCACGAGGTGACAGCCCGCCAGGAGGGCGACGAAGTCGGAGTAGGGCAGGGGCGGGAGCAGGCGGAGGCGCTTACCGGGGAGGGCCGGGGAGAGGAGGCGGTCCACGACCGCGCCCACGGCCGGGTTGGGGTGGACGGGCCACGCGACGGCGAGGTCCGGCAAGCGCTCCAGGAGGTCCAGGAGGGCCATGCAAACCGCCTCGATGCCGCCTGCAAGGTTCTCGCGCCGATGGAGCGTCACGACGAGGAGTCGCGCGCCCCCCGGGAGGCCCACGAGCGCGGGGTGGGGCAGGGTTGAACGCCGGGCCCGAAGCCCCGCGAGCGCGCGGAACAGCGCGTCCACACCGGGGTTCCCGGTCACGAGAACTCGGCGCGCGGGCACACCCTCCCGCAGGAGGTTCCGGCGTGCCCCGTTCGTCGGGGCGAAGTGGAGGGACGCGACGCGGGAGATGACCTGCCGGTTCATCTCCTCGGGCCAGGGCTGGGAGGGGTCCCACGTCCGCAGGCCTGCCTCGACATGGGCCACGGGGACGTGGGCGTGAAAGGCCGCGAGGGCCGCGGCCATCGCGGACGTCGTGTCCCCCTGGACGACCACCACATCGGGCCGCTCCGAGCAAAGGACCGGCGGGAGCGACCCGAGGACCCGCGCCATCACCTCGTCGGGGCTCTGGTCCTCGCGCATCAGGTCGAGGTCCACGTCCGGGACAATGCCGAACTCGTCGAGGAACGGATCCAGGATCTCGCGGTGCTGGGACGTGACGCAGACCCGGACAGCGAGGGCCTCGGTCAGCGCGCCGGTGCGGCACGCGTCCCGAGCACGAACAAGACCCGCCGCCGTGCCCGGCTGCTCATCCCTCCTCCTCGCCGCGCAACAGGTCGCATTCCTCGCGTACCCGCTCCCAGTTTCGCCGCATCCAGTCGAGGGTCCGGGCCACCCCCTCCTCGAACGACACCGTGCCCGGGGCATACCCGAGGACGCGCCGGGCCTTCGAGACATCCGCGACGAGCCGTGACTTTGTGTCCCAATCCCGGCGCGGGGCGTGCCGGACCCCGGCCCGGGACCCGGTCAGCCTCAGCACGAGGTCGACTACCTGACGAATTTCAACCTCGCGGCCCGAGGCGATGTTGAACGCCTCTCCGGCGGCCTCCGGCGCGGCACCGCAGCGCAGGAGCCCGTCCACGACGTCCCCGACCCAGGTAAAGTCGCGGGTCTCGCGCCCGGTGCCGGTGATCACGAGGGGGTGTCCGGACAGAGCCAGGTACAGGAAGTTCGGGATAACGTTACGATAGCGGCCCGGGACCTCGCCCGGGCCGAACGAGTTGAACAGGCGGGCGCGGACCGTCGGCAGACCATATCTGCCATAAAAATATTCGCAGTAAAGTTCCCCGAGACCCTTGGTGATCTGGTAGGGCGTCGAAGGATGGATGGTGGCGTCTTCCTCGCGGACCGGGAGCGGCAGTCCGTCCCGGTGATACGAGCACCCGGAGGACGCAAGCACGAAGCGCCGGACGCCCGCTGCGACCGACGCCCTCAGGGCCCGGAGGGTCCCCATCCCGTTGACCTCGAGGTCGCGCTCGGGGTGATCCACGGAGTTCTGGTTGGCGAAGAGGGCCGCGAGGTGAAAGACCACGTCCGGGCCGTCGCGAAAGGCGTCCTCCAGGGCGGCGGGGTCCGAGACGGACCCGACGACGAGCCGGATCGCGGGGTCCTCGGGGAGGTTCCACCTCCGACCGCTCGACAGGTCGTCCAGGACCACGACGGCAAGGGGCCGGAGGTCCAGGAGCGCCCGGACCAGGTTGGACCCGATCGCGCCCGCGCCCCCGGTCACGAGGACGCGGACGCCACGATAGAACTCGTTGTGGTCGTCCATCAATCTGTCACCGTCTCCCCGCCGGACCGCGAGAGGCCGTCCAGGACCCGACCGATACGTTCCAGGCCCGCCTCGCGCGAGAAGGACTCCCGGCAGGTCGCCAGCCCTCGTTCGCCCATGACCCGAGCCGAGGCCGGGTCCGACGCGAGTGCCGCGCACGCGCCGGCCAGGGCCCTCGCGTCACCGGCCGGGACCCACGACCCGCACCGTGCCCGCGACACGAGGTCCCGCGCGTCGCTCGTCCGGGGGACCGCGGCGACGACCGGGAGCCCCGCGGCCATGAACTGAAGCGTCTTGGACGGGACCACTGGCGTCGTCATCTCGGGCCGCAGCGTGACGAGGCCCGCGTCGCAAGCCCGCAGCCATCCCGCGAACTCCCGCGGCGGGACCCAGTCGTGAAACACGACGGAGCCAAGCCCATCGGCGCGGCGCTCCGCGGCCTCGCGCGCAACCCCACCCCCGACCAGCAGGAAGCCGAGGTCAGGGCGGTCGCGCAGGAGCCGCGCGGCGTCCACGACCGTGGTCAGGTCCTGGGCGAACCCCATCACCCCGCCGAACACGAAGACGAATCGGCCTTCCAGGCCGAGGCGCCTCTTGAGGTCCCCGTCCGGCGACGCGGCCTGCGCGGCGTCCACGTCCACGAAGTTGGGGACCACCTCGATGGCCTCCGGCCTGTGCGAGAAGGCCGCGTGGCGCCGGAGCCAGGGGACGTGTCCGGGCGAGTGGACCACGACCCGATCCGCGGCCCGGTAGCACAGGTCCTCGACGACGCGCCACGCCGCGATCAGAACCGGATCCCGGAGCAGCCCGACGTCCACCGCGTTGTCCGGGAAGAGGTCCTGGACGTGGAGCACCAGCCGGCACCGAAAGCGCCGCTTGAGGATCGCGGCGGCGAGTCCGAGCGTCAGGGGCGGTGAATAGACCCACAAAACGTCCGGGCGGCGCGCGAGGAGCGCCCCCGCCCCGGCCACCACCGCGGGCAGGGCCAGCCACGCGAGCCCTTTTCTCCAGGGCGGCACGTCGTGCAGCGGCAACGACGGGACCCGGATCACGTGGACCCCGTCCTCGTTCGCCGTCCCCCGACCCGGCCCGGTGGTCAGGACGGTCACCTCCCATCCCCGGTCCCGCAATCCCCGCGCCACCTCACCCGTCAGGGTCGCTGCGGACCGGACCTCGGGCGGGAAGGAATCGCACAGGATCGCGATGTGACGCGCCATCGTCGCGGACCACGCTCGCCCGCACGATGGTAGCACAGCGGGGCGACCCCAGAGGCAGGCGCCCCATGGCAGGATCGCGACTCGCAGTCCTCCTGGTTCCCCTGGGGACGCGAATCCCGGCAGTTGACCCGCGCCCGCGCGGCCAGTTAGGATGACCCTGGTTGGAGAGGCGGATGTCTCGGGTTGTTCGTGGCTCCCGGGGTGCAGGCGATGGAGTCTTGCGTGAACCGCAAGTTCTGCCGTCTTTCCAGTCGTACAATCGGGAGGCGAAGACGGGGGACCGCTGCGTGCTGGGTGCGGCCTGGGATCCAGACGCACGTCGAGGACGGGGAGTTTTATCCGTGATGGACAGGCGCGCGCTGGCGGTGGGCGTTGTTGCGGCGTTTGTGGGCCTCGGGTGCCAGGGGCCGGAAGGTCCCCCGGTGTCCGGGGTGCCCGGTCCCTCTGAGCCAGGGCTCGCGCGAATTGAGGGCGCACTCACCGTGGGCGGGTGCGAGTGCAAGTCGTGGCAACCCGGGGTGAAGTGCCACGAGATCACGTACAGCGACATCCCACCGGACAACCGCTACTACGTGACCACCTTCGGCGGGCCCGGGGACGGCCAGGACATGTGGATCTGCGGGCACAAGAAGACCGACAACGGCTCCTGGCCGTACGCGGCCGGGTACGCCCGGTTCGGGTGCACGAAGATCAAGGTCATCGCGCCCGCCACGGGGAAGTCGTGCATCGCGGAGGTGGCGGACTGCGGGCCCAACCGGTGCGTGGAGGAGGCCGCCTGCTTCTGCAACTGCCAGGGGCACCACCCGATCCTGGACGTGAGCCCTTTCATCACGAAGCACCTGTTCGGGATCTCGTCGTCCGGATGGTCCGAGAAACGCGAGGTCGTTGCGTATCCGGTGGACCCGGCCACACCCATCGGCTGTCCCGGGGGACCGGAACCCGTGTCCGACCAGGACGGGGACGGTTTCTTGGCGAACCAGGACTGCGACGACTCGAATCCCTCGGTCCACCCAGGGGCACCCGAGGCGTGCAATGCCCGGGACGACGACTGCGACGGGCAGGAGGACGAGGGCCTTGCGAGGCCGTGCGCCACGGAGTGCGGCTCGGGGACCGAGACGTGCTCGAACGGCCAGTGGGTGCACTGTACGGCGCTACAACCCCTGGACTGCATGAACTACGAGCACTGCCAGGTTGAGTCGATGTGCGTGAGCACCTGCCCGGCAGGACCCGCGGAGGTCTGCAACGGCCGGGACGAGGACTGCGACGGGCAGAAGGACGAGGGCCTTGCGAGGCCGTGCGCCACGGAGTGCGGCTCGGGGACCGAGACGTGCTCGAACGGCCAGTGGGTGCACTGCACGGCGCCACAACCCCTCGACTGTCTGGACGCGACCACCTGCGAAATCGAGCCCGTGTGTGCCTCCGAGTGCCCGCCGCCTCCGGCAGAGACCTGCGACGGGCTGGACAATGACTGCGATGGCGAGACGGACGAGGAGTTCCCGGAGCGGTGGACCGTGTGCTCCGCGGGCCAGGGCGGCTGTCTGCGTTTCGGCCTCGTGCGGTGCACGCCCGATGGCGCGGGGGTGGAATGTGGAGCGGTGGCCGGCGAGCCGTCCCAGGAGGTCTGCGACGGGCTCGACAACGATTGTGACGGGCTCGTGGACGACGCGGTGTGCGTCGCGTGTGTCCCCGGGGAGGTGCGCCCGTGCACGATGCCGGACGGGGGTCCTGGCCTCCTGGTGTGCGGCCAGGAGGCGGTTTTTGGGCCCTGTGCGCCTGGCGAGGCGGCACCGCCGGACGAGGCCCCCCCGGAGGTGGAGGACGACGCGGGCGATGCCGGCGTGGGCCCTCCGGAGGATGTCCCCTCCCCGCGACAGGACATCGGCGTGAAGGGGACCGAGGATCGCGCCGTCGTCCCCGACGAGGTCCGGGACCTGGGGGAAGCCCCGGCGGTCCATGCGCCAGGGCGAGGGGGCGGCTGCCGGTCGGGACCGTTCGGCAGCGGGGACCGCTGGCTCCCGGCGCTGGCGGTGGCGATGGGGTGGTGGTTCAGGAGGTGGTGGCCATGAGGACATTCCTGTGGGTGGTGGTTGTCGTGGGGTTCGCGGCGTGCCGAGGGGAGGCGCCTGCCCCCGGTGCCGCGCGCGGGGCCCTGTCGGGCGCTACGCTGTCCCTGGGCCAGGCGACCCGGCTTACCGAGGACGGCCACTACCTGGGGCCGAGGTTTTCGCCCGACAGCCGGTACGTCCTGTTCGCTGGGCCGAAATACCGGGGGCTCTTCGTGGCTGCGGTGGGAGGCCCTCGAGCGGTCGTGCCGCTGAGCGACGAGGACTACGTGGGCTGGGCCGCGCGATGGACTCGGGCGGGGATTGAGACGCGGACAAGGGATGGCCGCATCGTGGTGTTCCGCGACCCGGCCGGTGCGCGCGAGCGCGTCGAGACCGGGCGGACCTACGACCCGAAAGTCGGGGCCGGCCCGGTCCACGCCTACCACGAGGACGACGCAGTCCACCTGGTGCGCGACGGTCAGGACGTCGTGATCTCGGACGGTCAGGACCGCTACTTCGCCCCCGTCGTCTCGCCGGACGGACGATACGTGGTGTACGAGGGGCTCGTGACCGGCCTGCGCGTGTACGAGGTCTCGGCCGGCCGCACCGTGCTCGTAGGGCGGGGCAATCACCCGGCGTGGCTTCCGGATTCCTCGGGCTTGTTGTACGACGTGACGGAAGACGACGGTGTGCGGCTCATCGCGGGCGACCTCTGGGCCTTCTTCGTGGGCTCCGACCGGGCCGTGCGCCTCACGGACACCCCTGACCTCATCGAGACCCACCCGGCGCCGTCCCCGGACGGGCGGCTCGTGGCCTTCGAGTCCGAGGGGACGATCTACGTGGCGCCGGTCCTCCGAGGGGAATGAGGGAGGGCGATGGAAGCGGTCGCGTCGGGGCCATGGCTGGATGGAACGGGGCTCGCGCGGAGGGGCCGGGCGATGGGCTGCCCACACAAGGCATGGCTCTTGCTCGCCATGGCAGCTTTCGCGGGGTGCGATGCGAGCTCGACTGCGGCGCCCGCGGACGCGGGGGACGAGGGGCCTCACGTCGAGCCGGAGGTGGGTTTCGACGCCCGAAAAGACGCGGGGTGGGGACCCGAAGACTCCGGGCCGGGTGATGGCGCGGGTCGTCTGGACGAGGAAGGCGGCCGGTCTGACGAGGTCCCGGATCGGTCGGAAACCTCGGAAGAAGTGACCCCAGGCGAGTGCGCCCCACCCGCGGGGATCGGTTGCCCCTGCGCGAAGAACACCGACTGCCTGGGGGGGGTCTGCGTCTTGACAGACGATGGCCGTTTGTGCTCCGCGACCTGCGACCCGAAGCATTTGAGTTGTCTTTTGACCGCGAGCGACTGGTGCGACCGCCCCGGTTGGGCGCTCCAGAAGGTCGCGTCGCCCCTCTTCGGGACACAGTGGTACTGCCTGCCGCTGCACCCCCGCCTGTGCCGGCCGTGCCGGACGGATGGGGACTGCGCCTCGTGGGCCGAGGCCGCTTGCCTGGACTACGGGCCCTCCGGGCGCTTCTGCGGGACGCGCTGCAACGACATCGTGACCTGTCCGGCGGGATACGAGTGCGCAGAGGTCTCCGGTCAGGCGGGCCTGGAGCGCGCGTGCCGGCTGAGCCAGGGGGAGTGCGAGTGTTCCCCACTGGCCAGGGCCGAAGGGGCCTCGACCGTGTGTCTTGTCCTCGCGGGTTCGGAGCCCATGCTCGGGGAGCGGCGATGCTCGGAAGGGGGGCTGACCGCATGCGAGGTCGAGGGCGGGCTGCCGGAGGTCTGCAACGGCGTGGACGACGACCTCGATGGGCTCGTGGATGAGGAGGGAGCGCAGGGGTGCGCGTTCTGGTTCCGGGACGGGGACGGGGATGGCTTCGGCACGGACCCCGGGGCGTGCCTGTGCGGGCCATCGGAGGGGTTTCCTGCCATCAACAACGCGGACTGCGACGACTCGGACGCGGCCGTGCACCCGGGCGCGGTCGAGGTCTGCAACGGCCGGGACGACAACTGCGACGGCCAGGCGGACGGCGAGGGGGTGCCGGGCTGCACGACGTACTACAAGGACGGGGACAACGATGGCTACGGGGTGGCGGGGGACTCGAAGTGTCTGTGCGCCTCGAGCGGGGCATACCAGGCAACGGGGGCCGGGGACTGCAACGACTCGAGCGCGGCCGTTCATCCGGGGGCGAAGGAGGTCTGCAACGGCCAGGACGACGACTGCGACGGGGCAAAGGACCCGCCCGGCACCTGCCAGGTTGTCCCGACGAAGAAGGTCTGTCTGGATGCCGGCCACGGCGGGAGCGACCCCGGGGCGGTCGGTTACGTCGTCGAGAAGGACGTGAACCTGGACATTGTCCTGCGGTTCCGCGACCTGTTGACCCAGGACACGGCCAACCAGGGGGGAGGCGGTTCCTGGCAGGTCTTCTTGACGCGCGACGAGGACATCTACGTGAGCCTCGAGGCCCGGGTCGCCTACGCGAACAACAACCAGGTGGACCGATTCATGAGCACGCACAACAACGCGTGCGGCTACTGCGGCGGCAACGGCACGGAGACCTACTGGTACACCCAGGGCTCCTCGCAGTCCCAGGACCTCGCGACGCGCGTGCAGAAGCAGGTCGTGGCGCACCTGGGCACCAAGGACAGGGGCGTGAAGCAGGCGAACTTCTACGTCTTGAAATACACGAACATGCCTGCCATTCTGCTGGAAGGGGCGTTCGTGGACCACCAGGGGGACGCGGCCAAACTCGCGGACCCCGCCAAGAGGCAGGAGATCGCCAGGGGCCAGTTGCACGGGCTCCAGATTCACTTTGGGTACACGGAGTTCGACCCATGAGGAACCAGACACTCCAGGTGGGACGGGGCCGCGCGGCGCGCCTTGCGGCCCTGGGCGCGGCATGTTCCATCGCGGCGTGCGGGGGCGGGGGGGTCGGCGGCGTGCCGGACCCGGATGTCCCGGTGTGGGTCCAGGAGGTCCGCTACGACATCGGGGTGGAGTCGTGGACGGTCTCGGGCGGGGACGATGGAGGGGGCGGAGAGGAAGTGTCCGGAGGAGACGTCGCGGACGCGGGGGTCCTTGTGCCCTGCACGACCGGATCCGATTGCCCCACGGGCTTCTGCGTGGAGGGTCCGGACGGGGCCACGGTCTGCGCCCCGGACTGCGTGGAGGGGGTCTGCCCGCCCGGATGGGCGTGCAAGCAGGTGGCGAACCTTGCGGGCGACGTCGTGTTCGTGTGCCTGCCCGTGGTGGAGCGCCTGTGTCGTCCCTGTCGCCGGTCCGAGGAGTGCCGCCCGAGCGGGGTTGCCACCGGCGACCTGTGTGTTCCGTTCGGGGCGCTGGAAGGGGCTTTCTGCGGGCAGGACTGCGCGGATTCGAAGGCGTGCCCGGCCGGCTACGAGTGCCGCGAGGTGGAGGCCCCGGATGGAGGCCCAGCCTGGCAGTGCCTGCCCGAGTCGGGCGAGTGCGGGTGCACCCTGGACTTCATCGAGGCAGGGTACGAGACCGATTGTGTCCGGACGAACGCGCACGGGCAGTGCCCCGGGGTCCGGCGGTGCACGAAGGAGGGCTTGAGTCCGTGCGATGCACCGGTGCCGGAGGCAGAGCGCTGCGACGGCGCGGACAACGACTGCGACGGCGACACGGACGAGGAGGGGGCGCAGGGGTGCACACCGTACTTTCTTGACGAGGACCAGGATGGCGCCGGGAGCGCCTCGGACTCGCGGTGCCTGTGTGCCCCGGCCGCGCCCTATCAGGCGACGGAGCCTGGGGACTGCGACGACTCGAACCCGGCGGTCGGCCCTGGCGCGCTGGAGCGCTGCGACGGTGCGGACGACGACTGCGACAATGACACGGACGAGGAGGGGGCGCAGGGGTGCACACCGTACTTTCTCGACAAGGACCAGGATGGCACCGGGAGCGCGTCGGACTCGCGGTGCCTGTGTGCCCCGGCCGCGCCCTATCAGGCGACGGAGCCTGGGGACTGCGACGACTCGAACCCGGCGGT
>FWPU01008724.1_pt1 | contig 16844 bp, 12 predicted proteins | sample 2228361 | NCBI WGS metagenome assembly FWPU01 (sample SAMEA103939777, study PRJEB20133) | metagenome
CCAGAGGCGCGCCCGTCGTGCCGCTCGCGCTCGCGCCGCTCGTCCTCGCGAGCACGGCTCTCGCCCTCGGGCTCGCGAGCGCCGGGCACTTCACCGCCGACCTCGTCGCCGCGGCCGCGGCCGGCCCGGGTGCGCCGGCGCACGTCCACCTGGTGCCGGAGCTCGGCGCGCCGCTCGCGCTTTCGCTGCTCGCGCTCGTGCTCGGCGGGCTCGCCTACGCGGCGGGCGCGCGCGTCGAGGAGTGGCAGCGGCGGCTCTCCGTCCTGCCGTCCGCGGGCGGGCTGTGGGACCGTGCGATGGACGCGATTCCGCGGCTCGCCGAGGCGTACAGCACGCGCTGGCAGAACGGCTCGCTGCGCTGGTATCTGTCCTTGACGGCGCTCACGCTGCCGGTGCTCGCCGCGTACGGCCTCCAGCAGAGCGGCCTCTCGTGGACGGCGGTGTCGACGAACCTCGCCCACATGCCGTGGTACGGCTTCCTCTTCTGCGTGCTGCTCGCCGTCGCCGCGCTGGCCGCGACCCGCGCGCAGACGCGGCTCGCCGCGGCGATCTCCATGACCACGGTGGGCTTCCTGGTCTCGATGCTGTTCGTCGTCTACCGCTCGCCCGACATCCTGCTCACCCAGATCCTGATCGAGACGGTCGCGACGATCTTCGTGCTCCTCATCCTGGTGTTCATGCCGCGGTTCCCGCGCGTGGACCTGACGCCCGCCTCTCGGCTGCTCAACGCCGGGATCGCCGGGGCGTTCGGCCTCACCGTGACGCTCCTCCTGCTGCTCGCGATGACGCCCGGGATCCGTGAGCCGAACAACGTCGCGGTGCGGCCCGGCGGGCTGCTCTCGCTGGCGCTCGCGGAGGGCGGCGGGCAGAACGCGGTGAACGTGATCATCGTCGACATCCGCGCGATGGACACGAACGGCGAGATCACGGTGCTGGTGGTCGTCGGCCTGTGCATCTACGGCCTTCTGCGCTCGCGCCGTCAGGCGGCGCGCAGCGAGAAGCGGGCGGAGGAGCGGGCGGTGTGACGGGCCAGTCGCCGATCCTGCGCGTCATCGCGGCGTTCGCCGTGCCGGTGTCCGGGCTCGTCGCGACGCGCATCTTCCTCCAGGGGCACGACCTCCCCGGCGGCGGCTTCATCGCGGGAGTCCTCGTCGCCGCGGCGGGCGCCATGTTCATGATGGCCTTCGGCACGCGACGGGCGCGGCGGGTGCCGTGGTGGCGGATCGCCGTCATCGGGCTCGGGATCTCGGTGCTCAACGGCACGGTCCCGGTGCTGCTCGGCAAGCCGTACATGGACAACGTGATCCTGCACCTCGGCTCCTACCACCTGCCGACGGCGACGTTCTTCGACCTCGGCGTGATGCTGATCGTCGTCGGCACGCTGATGACGATCTTCGTCGAGCTCGGCGAGGAGAAGCGCTAGCGTGGAGCTTCCTCTCGCTCTCGTGATCGGCCTGCTGTTCGCCTGCGCCGTGTACTCGATCCTCCGTCCGAACCTGATCCGGATGGTGATCGGCTTCGGGCTCATGTCGAACGCCGTCAACCTCTTGATGATCGCGGCCGGCGGCTTCTCGCTCGAAAGCGACGCCCCCTTCGTCACCGACCCGGAGGCGATCGAGGGGCTGATGGACCCGCTGCCGCCGGACATCGTGCTCACCGCGATCGTGATCAGCTTCGCGGTCGGCGCGCTCTTCCTGACGATCGCCTACGTCGTCTACCGCGACTACGGAACCGACAACCCGGAGGAGCTGCCTCCTCCGGTCGCCGACGACGAGTCGTTCACGCCGCGCCCGCGCCGGCGCTTCGCCTACGACGAGTGAGGGCATGAACGCGATCGTCCTCGTCATCCTCGTGCCGTTTTTCACGGCGATCACGCTCGCCCTCTTGCGCGGCGCGCCGCGGCTCGAGAAGGCGCTGTCGCTCGCCTCGGCGGTCGGCCTCACCGGGTTCGTCTTCTGGCTCACCTGGTACGTCGACACGCACGGCGTGCAGGTGACGATGCTCGGCGGCTACGCCGCGCCCTACGGCATCTCGTTCGTCGCCGACCGGCTCTCCTGCATCATGCTCTGCCTCTCGATGTCGGTCGGCACGGTGGTGCTCGCCTACACCTGCTTCACCGTCACCGAGCGGCAGCAGCAGCACTTCTTCTTCCCCTTCTTCCACGTGCTGCTGCTGGGCGTGAACTGGTCGTTCATCACGGGCGACCTGTTCAACCTGTTCGTCGCCTACGAGGTGATGCTGCTCGGCTCGTACGGCGCGATGATGGTCGGCGCGACGCGCCAGCAGGTGCGCCAGACGATGACGTACGTCGCGATCAACCTGGTGGGCGGCGCGCTCTTCGTCGTCGGGGTGGCGCTGGTCTACGCGCTCGCAGGCACGCTCAACATGGCGGACATCGCCGAGCGGAGCGCGACGGTCACCGGGAGCCGCGCCGCGATGCTGAGCGCGGCGTCGATGGTCCTGCTGATCGTCTTCGCGCTCAAGGCGGCGGCCTTCCCGCTCTTCTCGTGGCTCCCCGACTCGTACCCGGTGGTTCCGCCCGGGGTGAACGGCTACTTTGCGGGGCTCCTGACCAAGGTCGGCGTCTACTCGCTGCTCCGCGTCTTCGTCATGGTGTTCCGCCAGGAGGGGAGCTCGATCGCGATCGAGCTGCTGCTCGTCCTCTCCGGCTTCACGATGCTCTTCGGCGTGCTGGGTGCGCTCGTCCAGTGGGAGATGCGGCGGATCCTCTCGTGGCACATCATCAGCCAGGTCGGCTACATGGTGATGGGGATCGGGCTTTGCGCCGACCCGCGACTCGCCCCGGCGGCGGTCGCGGCGACGATCTTCTACGTGGTGCACCACATCATCGTGAAGTCGAGCCTGTTCCTGGTCGCGGGCGTCGCGGAGCACGTCACGGGCAAGAGGAAGCTCGTCGAGATGGGCGGCGTCGTGACGCTCGCGCCGGCGGCGGCGGTGCTGTTCTTCGTCGCCGCCTTCTCGCTCGCCGGCATGCCGCCGTTCTCGGGCTTCCTCGCGAAGCTCGTCGTGCTGCAGCCGGCGCTCGCCGGGCGGCACTGGGTGATCGCGGTGGTCGCGGTGCTGACGAGCTTCCTGACGCTGCTCTCGATGCTCAAGATCTGGCGCTACGTGTTCTGGGGCAAGCCGCGGCGCGACGCGGCGCCGCGCGGCTGGTACGGGCCGGCGGCGGCGACCGCGGTGCTGGTCGGCGCGACCGTCGTGCTCGGCGCCGGCGCGCAGCCGTTCCTCCGGATCGCCAACGACGCCGCGCGGGAGGTCGTCGAGCCGGCGGCCTACATCCGCGCGGTCCTCGGCGAGCGGCCGGACGCCGTCGCGGCGCTCGCGCCCCCGGAGGTGGTGCCGTGATCCTGCGCCGGATCCTGATGTGGCTCCGCTACGACCTGATCCTGCTCCGCGAGATCTGGCTCTCGGCGGTGACCGTGGCCAAGCTCGTGCTCGGACCGCTCGAGCGGCTGCGCTCCGGCTTCCTCGCGATCCCGATGGAGGCGCGCTCGGACATCGAGATCACGACGCTCGCGAACTCGATCACGCTCACGCCGGGGACGATCACCGTGCACGTCGACCCGGCGCGCCGCACCCTGGTGATCCACGCGATCGACATCGGCCAGGACCCCGAGGAGGTGCGGCGCTCGATCAAGAGCGTCCTCGAGCAGAACATCCTCCTCTGGACGCGACCCACGAGGAGGCGCTCGTGACCCCCTGGCTCGCGCTCACCGCCGACGTCTGCCTCTTCTTCCTCTTCGTCGCGGCGGGGCTCTGCCTCTACCGGCTGGTCCTCGGGCCGCACGCGGCGGACCGCGCCGTCGCCTTCGACACGCTCTCGGCGGTGGTGATCGGGATGATCTGCGTCCTGTGCATCCGCTTCGCCTCGACGGTCTACTTCGACGCCGTCTGGATCCTCACCCTGGTGGGCTTCCTCGGCTCGAGCGCCGTCGCCAAGTACCTCGCGCGGGGACGGATCTTCTGATGCTCCTCGACGTCCTCACCGCGCTCACGATGCTCGGCGGCACGTTCTTCATGGTGGTGACCGGGATCGGGCTCGTGCGCTTTCCCGACATCTACACGCGCATGCACGCGGCCGGGAAGGCGGGGACGGTCGGCATCGCGCTGCTGATCCTCGCGCCGTGCATCCACTTCCTCCCGACCGAGCCGTTCGTCACCGCGCGCGGGCTCCTCGCGATCGTCTTCCAGCTCTACACGACGCCCGGCGCGACCCACCTGCTCGCCCACGCGGCGTACGTCCGGAGCCTGCCCCGCCATGCCCGGACCGAGGTCGACGAGCTCGAGCGCTGGCTGCCGACCTACCCGGACGACCAGTTCGGCCACGAGTGAGCCCGGCGCCCCCCGGGGGCCGAAAAACGTCCTGCAAAGGTTGACCTGCGCCGAAAAGGCGGTAGTGGTGCGGGCGGGATCGCCCGGCGCGGGACTCGACGGGTGCGGGTCCGCTCGCGGGCAAGGCGCGCGAGCGGCAGCGCCGGCGCCGGTCGAATTGGGGGGTCGTTCGATGAGGCAGCGGTTCGGAACGAGAGGCGGCGCGGCCGTCGTCCTGGGATTCGGCTTGCTCCTGCTCCGGCCGGACGGCGCCGGCGCGCAGTCGAACGCCGCCTTCGGCGTCCAGCAGCGCGCCGATGCGGCACGCCAGCTCATCATCCTCGGCGTCTCGCAGGGGATCTCGTCGCTGCCGCCGACCACCGGCCAGTCGTTCGTCTACGAGTACGACGAGGTGCTCGACACCTACAAGGCGACGGGGCTCCTCGGCCCGACCGCCTACCGCTCACCGAAGACGATCGGCAAGGGGCGGATGAGCTTCCGCGTCGCCGGCTCGTACTTCGAGCTGATCAACACGCAGAACCCGATCGACTACGAGGTGACAGGCCTCTCGCAGCCGCTGTTCACCCGCTTCGGCCTCAAGGTGAACGCGAAGGTCGGGCTGTTCAACCTCGCCTACAGCTACGGCGTGCTCGACTGGCTCGAGCTTCACGTCAACGTGCCGATCACGGTGGTCGACGCCAAGGCCAAGTCGTCGTTCGTCACCCTCGCCTCGGCGGCGAACGACCCGATCGGCGACGCCCCGGTCGCCGCGACGACGTCGCTCGAGGCTCTCGACCGGCGGCTCGACGACGGGACGCTGATCATCCGCGAGGGAACGGTGAACCAGCTCGGCGCCTCCTTCCGCGAGGGCACGACCGCCGGGCTCGGCCGCGTGAGCATCGGCGGCAAGGCGCACTTCCTGAGCTCCGAGTGGGTCGACATGGCGTTCGCGACCGAGGTCTTCTTCCCGAGCCCGAGCGAGCCGTCGTACGCGGGCCCGGACAGCGGCGCGTTCCTCCCCCGCCTGATCGCCGCCTTCAACCTGACCAAGGAGGCGAAGCTGCACGTCGACGTCGGCTACGACCACGACACGGAGTTCGAAGAGCTCCGTCGCTTCGTCTGGAACACCGGCGCGTCGTTCGCGATCCCGGGCCTCACCATCGACGCGGGCGTCGGCGGGTCGAAGTTCAACCGCGGCATCGAGTGGACGCCGTCGTCGTTCGTCCAGCCTCCCGGGCAGGAGGTGAACGTGCCGCTCACCTTCAGGGCGCTCGGCAACAACAGGCTCGGCACGAACTACATCGACTTCCTCTTCGGCGCGAAGGTCCAGGTGCTGGACAACGCGGTCGTGAGCGGTGCGGTGAACGTGCCGCTCAACGACGAGGGCATCCGGCCGGTCGCCGTGGGGACGGTCGCGCTCGAGGCGTACTTCTAGCGCGCGACCGTGCCCTGGGGCGGCATCCACCGGAGATTTCTGACGAATCAGGATCCGCCGGCCTGCTCCGGTAGATCGCCGACCCCGTTCAGCACCCGCTCGACCTCGCGCATCACCGCGACGATCTCCTCGAGCGCCGCGACCACCTTTCGGTCGATCTTCGGCTCGAGGCTCCAGCCGATCGCCTCGGTCTCGGGTGCTGCGAGGTCGGCGGATGCCTCGTCGAGACGTCGCATGAGCCGCAGCAGATAGGGGACGTGCCGTGGGCGGCATTCGAGCGCGACCTCCAGCCGGTGCCAGGCCCGGAGCTCGAGGTGCCGCAGCGGGTGGCCCTGGACCCGCAGGCGCGTGGTCCCGTCGTGCGAGGTGGTGCGGGGCCGGTCGTGGCGGTCGTTCGGCATGGTGCTCGCCCGTCGAAGCAAGTCGTGCGCCGACTCGCGAGCGACCGCGAGCGGCGCGGAATCGAGCGACGGGGGCGATCGCACCGTCCACTCGAGAAGACACCCGGTCAAGAAGGTAACCGGAGCCGCATACGCTTTTCGGCGGAAGTGAGTTTCGTTTGACCTTTTCGCGAGAGGGAGTAGAAGTGCGGCCCCGTGAACTTGGATTTGACCGAGGGATCGTGCGTGCGACTGTCGCGCCCCCTGGATTTTGGTCGAAGCGATCGGTGGTGAACGATGAGGGGAAGGCGCGGCCGCTCCACGATTATCGTCGCTTGCGCACTGGTACTGCTACTCGCGCCGTACGCCGAGCCCGCCGACGAGCCGGGACCCGGCTCGATCAACTACGGCGGCGTCGACGACCCGGACACAGAGCCGCTCTTCCCTGACTTCAGCCCCCTCCCGGACCGCTGGCGCATCACCCCGCCGCCCTACGAGAAGAACGTCCAGGGGCACTGGTGGGACCCGTACAACCAGAACGTCCTGAAGGGCGACTTCCCGATCATCGGCCAGGACGTCTTCTTCAAGCTGACCGCCGCGTCGAAGACCGTGGTCGAGGGACGGCGCGTGCCGATCGCGAGCGGTCCGAGCACGGCGCGCCCCGGGGAGTTCAAGTTTTTCGGTAATCCCGACCAGGTCGAGGTCGACCAAAAGTTTGCTGTCCGGGCGGAGCTCATCAAGGGCAACACCTCATTCAGGCCGTTCGACTGGCAGTTCCTGCTCGAGGGCGTGGGCGACCTGAACTATCTCGGCGTCTGGGAGCGCGGCGTCGTGGCGCCCGACGTGCGCGACGGCGAGAGCCGCTTCCGGCAGGACATCCGCCTCGAGCAGGGGTTCCTCGAGGTGCACCTCGCCGACGTGTCGGCGAACTACGACTTCATCTCGACCAAGATCGGCCGCCAGCCGTTCAACAGCGACTTCCGCAGCCTGATCTTCCAGGACATCAACCAGGGCGTGCGGCTGTTCGGCTCCGCGAACAGCGCGCGCTACCAGTGGAACGTCATCTACTTCAACCAGGCGGAGAAGGACACGATCAGCGGCCTCAACACCTTCTCCCTGCGCGACCAGCAGATCGCGATCGCCAACCTCTACATCCAGGACTTCTTCTTCCTCGGATGGACCAACCAGTTCAGCTTCCACTACAACTTCGATGACGGGAAGAAGGGTGGCTTCGTCTACGACCGCCTGGGCTTCCTGGTCCGTCCGACGCCGATCGGCGATCCCGTCCCGCACAACGTCGAGGCCTACTACCTGGGCTGGACGAGCGAGGGGCACATCGGCCGCATCAACGTGAGCCACGCCTTCTACCAGGCGCTCGGCACCGACGACTTCAACAACATCGCGAGCCGCAAGACCGACATCAACGCGCAGCTCGGCTTCCTCGAGCTGTCGTACGACCAGGATTGGCTGCGCTACCAGATCTCGACCTTCATCACCTCGGGCGACGGCGACCCGCGCGACGGCACGGCGGGCGGCTTCGACACGATCCTCGACAACCCGAAGGTGGTGGGCGGCGAATTCACGTGGTGGAACCGCCAGGCGCCGCGCATCACCGACCGCGGCGGCGCGGCGCTCGTGCAGCGGCTGTCGCTCGTCCCCGACCTGCGGAGCAGCAAGATCCAGGGGCAGTCGAACTTCGTGAACCCGGGCATCTTCATCGCCAACGTCGGAATGTCGGCGGAGCTCACGCCCGAGCTGCGGCTGATCGGCAACGCGAACTACATCCGCTTCATGGACACCTCGACGCTCGAGCTGCTCCTCAAGCAGCCGGGCATCGGCAACGACGTGGGCATCGACCTGAGCCTCGGCGTCGAGTACCGGCCGTGGCTCAACAACAACGTGATCGTGAAGGGCTTCGGCGCGCTGCTCCAGCCGCTCGATGGCTTCAGCGACATCTACACGGGCCAGACGCTTTGGCAGATGGGCGTCGAGATGCTGCTCGTCTTTTGAAGAGGGACCGTGGCTCGCGTGATGGCATTCCTCCGAAGGGTTGGTGAACCACGGACGGCGCTGCTCGCAGTCGTGCTGGCGCTCGTCCCGGCCGGCGCCGCCATGGCGGCCGACGCCGCGGTGGCGGCGGAGGAGGGGCCGCCGAGCCCGCTGCTCCGTCAGACCCAGGCCGAGGCGGACGCGAAGAGCGCGGGCTGCCTCTCGTGCCACGTCGGCATCGAGCCGATGCACGACACCCCGACCGTCAAGCTCGGCTGCATCGACTGTCACGGCGGCAACGCGGAGCCGTCGGGCGCGGGCCTGACCGCGCGGAGCGAGCAGTACGAGGCGGCGAAGAAGGCCGCGCACGTCGCGCCGCGCTACCCGGACCGCTGGCAAGGGTCGGCGAACCCGGTGCGCAGCTACACGCTGCTCAACCACGAGTCGCCGGAGTTCATCCGCTTCTTCAACCCGGGCGACCTGCGGATCGCGGCGGAGAGCTGCGGCGCGATGGGCTGCCACCCGAACGAGGTCGTCAAGGTAAAAAAGAGCCTGATGAACACGAGCGCGATGCTGTGGGGCGGCGCCGCCTACAACAACGGCATCGTCTCGGTGAAGAACTACATCTTCGGCGAGTCGTACGCGCGCGACGGGACGCCGGAGAAGATCAACACCGTCCCACCGCCGACGCCCGAGGAGCTCGCGAAGGGCGTCCTGCCGTTCCTCGTGCCGCTGCCGCGCTGGAACGTGGCGCAGCCGACCGACCCGCTGCGCGCCTTCGAGCGCGGCGGCAAGATCGACCGCTCGGTGGTGTCCGAGGTCGGCAACCCGAACCTCGGCCCGTTCGTCGACGAGCCGGGGCTCGCGGACAACAAGCTCGGGACGCGCGGCCTCGGCACGGACACGCGCATCTCGGCGGGCGTGCTGAACATCCACAAGACGCGGCTCAACGATCCGATGCTGTCGTTCCTCGGGACGAACGACCATCCCGGCGACTACCGCTCGAGCGGCTGCTCGGCGTGCCACGTGGTCTACGCGAACGACCGCGAGCTCACCGCGTCGGGGCCGTACGCGAAGTTCGGCAACCTCGGCTTCTACGCGGGCAACGACCCGACGATCCCGCGCGACGAGCCGGGGCACCCGATCCAGCACCGGCTGACCAAGGCGATCCCGACGAGCCAGTGCATGGTCTGCCACATGCACCAGCCGAACGCCTTCGTGAACACCTACCTCGGCTACCAGTGGTGGGACTACGAGACGGACGGCGACCTCATGTGGCCGAAGGAGCAGCTCTACCCGGTCAGCGACGCGCCGTGGCCGTTCAACAACACGCGCGCCGAGCCGATGCGCCAGGCGCTGCTCTCGAACCCCGAGGGCCCGAGCCCGCGCGGTCTGTGGCAGGACTTCGACTTCCTCGCCGAGTCGAGCCGGCTGCCCACCAAGGACACGAAGTTCGCCGACTACCACGGCCACGGCTGGATCATGCGCGCGGTCTACAAGCAGGACCGCAAGGGCAACCTGCTCGACGCGGAAGACAGGATCGTCCCCTGGAACGACCCGAAGAAGCTCGAGAAGGCCGTCCACCTGAAGGACATCCACGCCGAGAAGGGCATGCACTGCGTCGACTGCCACTTCGAGCAGGACGTGCACGGCAACGGGAAGATCTACGGTGCCTTCCCCGAGGCGGTGGAGATCGCCTGCCAGGACTGCCACGGGACGATCTACGGGCGCGCGAAGCTGCGCACGACGAATCCCGCCGCACCGCCCGGCGGGCACGACCTGCTCAACGGCCGCACCCCGTGGGGTGAGCGGCGCTTCGAGTGGATCGGCGGCGTGCTGATCCAGCGCTCGATGGTCGACCCGGACCTCGCCTGGGAGGTCGATCAGGTGATCGACACGATCGACCCGACGTCGGAGAAGTACAACGAGCGCTCGGCGATCGCGAAGACGCTGCGTCGCGACGGCAGGACCTGGGGCTCGCTGCCCGACAGCTCGAGCGAGCTCGCGCACAGCGACGACAGCATGTTCTGCTACACGTGCCACACCGCCTGGGTCACGTCCTGCTTCGGTTGCCACCTGCCGCAGGAGGCGAACTGGAAGAAGGACATGCAGCACTTCGAGGGCGGGGAGTTCCGCAACTGGACCTCCTACAACGGCCAGGTGGTGCGCTACGACGTGTTCATGCTCGGCAAGCACGCGACGGTGAAGGGCCACCGGGTCGCGCCCGTCCGCTCGAGCAGCGCGCTCCTCATCTCGACGACCAACTTGAACCGCGAGCGTCTCTACATCCAGCAGGCGCCGGTCTCTGCGGAGGGCTACTCGAGCCAGGCGTTCAACACGCACTTCGGCCACACCGCGCGGAGCAACGAGGCGCAGCGCTGCACGAGCTGCCACGTCTCCGCCGAGAACGACAACAACGCCTGGCTCGCGCAGGTGCTGACGCTCGGCACGAACTTCGTGAACTTCATGGGCCGCTTCGTCTGGGTGGGCCTCGGCGAGGACGGCATCGAAGCGGTCGCGGTGAGCGAGTGGGACGAGCCGCAGGCGATCATCGGCAGCAACCTGCACCGCCTCGCCTACCCGGAGCGCTACGCCGAGCACCTCGCGAACGACCGCGAGCTCACCGAGGCCTACGAGCACGGCGCGAGCGACATCCGCAGCCTGCAGCTCCGCGGCGAGTACCTCTACACGGCGAACGGCCCGGGCGGGCTCCGGATCTTCGACGTCGCGAACATCGACAACAAGGGCCGCTCGGAGCGCATCCAGACCGCGCCGGTCTCGCCGCTCGGCCAGCGCGCCTACGTCGACACCGAGTACGCGACGTCGGTCGCGCTGCCGACCAACATGCCGATCGACCCGACCCGGAAGCAGGACCCGGCGAACCAGGAGCAGCCCTGGAGCCCGATCTACCGCTACGCCTTCGTCACCGACCTGTACGAGGGGCTCGTGGTCGTCGACGTGACCAAGCTCGGCGACGGCGACCCGCGCAACAACTTCGTCGAGCGGGCCGCGACCTTCAACCCGGACGGGATCCTCGACGGCGCGACCTTCGTCACCATCGCCGGCGACTGGGCCTACGTGCTGTGCAAGCGCGGCCTCGTCGTGCTCGACATCCGCGATCCGCTCGCGCCGTCGGTCGCGACGCAGGTCGGCGCTCCCGACCTCGTCGACCCGACGTCGATCATGATCCAGTTCCGCTACGCGTTTGCGACCGACGCGGAAGGGCTCAAGGTGCTCGACGTCACCTGGCCGGACCGGGCGAGGCTCGTCGCGAGCCTGCCGATCGCCGAGGCGAAGGACGTCTACGTCGCGCGCACGTACGCCTACGTCGCGGCTGGGAGCCAGGGCATCGCGATCGTCGACGTCGAGCGCCCCGACAGGCCGAAGCTCTGGCAGATGTACTCGGCGGACGGGCTGCTCAACGACACGCACGCGGTGCGGGTCGCGTCTGCGTACAACAGCGTCTTCGCCTTCGTCGCCGACGGGCGGAACGGCCTGCGCGTCATCCAGCTCATCTCGGCCGGCTCGACGCCGGGCGCGCAGGGCTTCAGCCCCATCCCGACGCCGGAGCTGATCGCCACCTACCCGACGTCCGGGCCGGCGATCGCGCTGTCGAAGGGCATGGACCGCGACCGGGCGGTCGACGAGAGCGGCAACCAGGTGAGCGTCTTCGGCCGGCTCGGGGCGCGGCCGTTCAACCGCGAGGAGATGGAGCGGCTCTTCATCCGCGACGGCAAGGTCTTCACGGTCTCGGACGCGCGGCCCGGCAAGCCGCTGCCGTTCGTCCGGCCGTACGAGCCGTGGCCCGGAGAGGAGGAGGGCGCTCCGGAGGTGCAGCCGCTCGCGCCCGAGCCCGAGCGCCTGCTGCCCGGCCGGGAGTGACCGGGCGGGGCGCGGCGGGCGCCGTAGAGATCAGGATTCGCAGCGCAGAGAAGGAATCGGGAATTATGTCGAAGCGGAAGCGGGCCGCGCGCGGCGGTCGCTGGGAGATGGCTCTCGCCACGCTCGTCGCGGCCGCGCTCGCGGCGTGCGGCGGCGGTGGCGGGGGAGGCGGCAGCGGCACGGCGCAGGAGCCCGCGCCGCCCCCGATGCCCGGTCCGGCGCCGCAGCTCGACCCGAGCGACGTCCGCGGGATCATGGAGAGCGCCGCGCGCTCGATCCCGGCCGAGATGGCCGTCGCGGTGACCGACCGCGAGGGCAACATCCTCGGCGTCGGCGTGAACTTCACGCTCGACGCGCCGGACCTCTGCGCCGGCGCGACCTACCCGTTCGACCCCGCGACCACGCCGCCCGACTGCATGGTCGTGAACCTCGCGATCCAGCTCGCGCGCACGGGCTCGTTCTTCAGCGCCGACCAGAGCCCGCTCTCGTCGCGCACCGTGCGCTTCATCAGCGGCATCCACTTCCCGCCCGACGTGCGCAACACCGGCGCGGCGGCGCTGTTCGGCATCGAGAACACGAACCGCGGCTGCAGCTTCGATGCGGCCTTCCCCGACGGCGGCAACTTCAACGGCCCCGCGCAGGTCGTGCCCCGCGCGCGGAACCTCGCGTCGCTCCTCCGCGTCCGGGCGGGTGAGCCGCCGCTCGCGTGCCAGAACGGCACCGGCCCGGACGACCGGCTCGGCTGCACGAACGGCATCGCGACCGTCCCGGGCGGCATCCCGATCTTCAAGATCGACCCCGCGGCGGGGAGCTTCCGCCACGCGGGCGGCATCGGCGTCGCGCTGCGCAACACGCCGTTCGTGCCCGATCCGTCGGCGTCGCAGGACCTGACCGAGGACTTCCGGGACGGCACGTTCCCGCCCGGGCGCTTCCTCCGTCTCTCGACGGAGAGCAACGTCTTCGACCAGGCGGAGTTCGCGGCGCGCTCGTTCGCGGGCGACGTGAGCTCGGTCGATCCACGGATCCGGCCGCGCGGGCTGGTGAACGTCTGCCAGAACCCGGCCGTGCCGCGCCCCGCGTGCTGCGATGCGGTGCCCGGCTCGACCTGTCTCACCGCGCTGCCGCTCTCGCTCTCGACGCTCAACCTGCCCGAGCCCGGCGCGATCTTCCTCGACGGAATCGAGCTGCCGTTCGTCGCCGACAACCCGTCGGTGCCCGAGCCGATCGGCGGCGGGACGGGGATCGTCCAGTACATCGTCCCGCCCGACACGACGGGGACCGCCGTGCCGAGCGGCTACCTGGTCGGCCCGCGCGGCGGCACGCAGCTCCCCGGCGGCCCGCCGCCGCTCAGCCAAGCGGAGGTCGAGGCGATCGTTCAGGCGACGATCGCGCAGGCGAACGTGACGCGCGCCGCGATCCGCCTGCCGCTCGAGGCCCGCGCCCGCTTCATCATCGCGGTCTCCGACCTCGACGGCACGCTTCTCGCGCTCTTCCGGCAGGACGACGCGACGGTGTTCTCGATCGACGTCGCGGTCGCCAAGTCGCGCAACGTGATCTGGTTCTCGAGCCCGACGATCGACCCGCGCGATGCGCTCGACAGCCCGGGCTTCGGCATCGTCTTCGGCCAGGCGTTCCCGCCCGGGACGGCGATCACCAACCGTACGCTATCGTTCGGCGCGCAGCCGATCTACCCGTCGGGCATCGACGGAACCGACCCGGGGCCGTTCCGCACGGTATTTTTGAACGACGTGCTGAACCCGTGTACGAACGGGCTGCAGCCGGCGAACGGCCGGCAGAACGGCATCGTCTTCTTCCCGGGGAGCGCGCCGCTCTACCGAAACGGCCGCGACCTGGTCGGCGGGCTCGGGATCAGCGGCGACGGCGTCGAGCAGGACGACCTCGTCACCTTCGCGGGGACGGCGGGCTTCGAGCCGGCGGCGGAGATCCGCGCGGACCAGATCGTGCTGCGCGGGGCGCGGCTGCCCTACCTCAAGTTCAACCGCCGACCCGACGAGTAAGTGAGCACCCGCTCGCATTCGGTCCCCACGCTGCACGCTGAGCTCCGGCGACAGCCGGACTCGGCGCCGTTCCACCGGGCCCTCGAGGTCGCGGGCATCGTCGGTGCGGCGGGCCTCGTCGCGAGCCTCCTCCACCGCGTGCTGGCCGCCGTCGCCGGCGCCTGCGGCGCGGGCGCGTCGGCCGAGGAGCGGTGGCTCGCCCTCGCCGTCCTGCTCTGCATCCCGGCCGGCTACCTCGCGGCGGATCTCGTGAGCGGCGCCGTGCACTGGGCGTTCGACCGCTTCGGCAGCGCCGACACGCCGTTCTTCGGCCCGCGCTTCGTCGCCCCGTTCCGCCGCCACCACGAGGCGCCGGAGGAGATCGTCAGCCACGGCTTCGTCGAGACCAACGGCAACAACTTCCTCGCGGCGCTCCTGCCGCTCGCGGGGGTGAGCCTGCTGCGCATCGACGTGCGCCACCCCGGGCAGCTCCTGCTCGCGTCGCTCATCGCCTTCACCGCGCTCTTCTCGTTCGGCACCAACCAGTTCCACAAGTGGGCGCACGCCCCGGAGCCGCCGCCCATCGCCCGCTGGCTCCAGGCGAGGCGCCTCATTCTCCGCCCCGAGCACCACGCCGTTCACCACGCGCCGCCGCACGACTCGAACTACTGCATCACGGCGGGCTGGATGGACGCCCCGCTCGCGCGGCTGCGCCTCTGGGCGCGCGCCGAGTGGTTCGCGGAGCGCGTCCTTCGGGTGACGGTGCACCGTCACTGAGTCGCCCGGCGCCGCGGCTCCGGTCGTTGACAAGAGAGGATAGAAGGCGAAAAGGGATAGACCGTCCGCGACCGGCTACCCCAGACGAGGTGCTGGTGCCCCGATGGCAGAGAAAATCGTAGATTCCGACTACACCACCTACGGCACGCTCAAGGTCAAGCAGCCGACGAGCTTGCCGGACGTCCTCGACATCTTCATCGCGGGCGGAGGGCCGGCCGGCACGGCGGCCGCGGTGCGCGCCAAGGAATTCGGCTTGTCGTGTCTGGTCACGGACTACGACGACTTGATGAAGCGGATCCGCGACTACCCGAAGGAGAAGCTCATCAAGCCGGGCTACGGCGGTGGCGACAAGCTTCAATTTCCAGTCGGCGGCCCGATGCTCAACTCGCTCCACTTCGGCGACGTCGACAAGGACGAGATGGTCGTCCAGTGGAAGAACAAGTACAAGGAGTACGGCATCGCGGCGCGAATCGGCGCCGAGTTCACCGGCCTGTCGCTCGGCCCCGACGACATCTGGGACGTCAAGCTGTGGAGCCATCGCGCGGGTAAGGAGATGACCTACCGCGCGCGGCACGTGATCCTCGCGATCGGCGCGGGCGTGCCGCGGCGTTTCGACATCCCGGGCAACACCGAGGGGCTCGCCTTCCGGCTCGACGATCCGAAGAACTACGTCGGCGGTCCGGCGCTGGTGATCGGCGGCGGCACCTCGGCCGCGGAGGCGGTGATCGCGATCTCGAACGCCAAGGCCGCCGCGGAGGACGACACCGCCGTCTACTGGTCCTACCGCGGCGACCGGATGCCGAAGGTCTCGAAGGCGCTCAGCGAGGTGTTCTTCGACGCCTACGTCGGCAACGGCAACATCCGCTACCTCGCGTTCTCCGAGCCCGTTGCGGTCGTCACCGGCCCCGACAAGCAAGAGTATTTGTCGGTCCGGATCGACCGGAAGACGGCGGACAAGCGCCCCACCGAGACGGTCCACCTCGAGTTCCCGAAGCACATGGTGGTCGCGTGCATCGGCGAGGATCTGCCGATCCGCCTGCTGCAGTCGTGCGGGATCAAGATCCCGATGGTCAATGGCCGGCCGCTGATCCTCGTCAACCACGAGGGCCAGACGTCGCTGCCGCGCGTCTACCTCGTCGGTGACGCGCGCGGGCCGAAGTTCCTCCGCTGCACCGACTTCAACGACTCGAACACCTACGAGCAGGTCACCCTCAAGCGCAACATCAAGGCCGCCATGGTCGAGGCGGTGGAGGTCGTGGACCTGATCGCGAGCCGGATGGGCAAGCAGGCGGTCGCGGTCGAGCCGGCGCCCGTCGCGGCGGTCGTGCCGCCGATGCCCAGCGAGCCGGCCGACGCGCATCCGGAAGAGCAGGGCGCCCAGCTCGTCCTCCTCCAGCCCGACGGCACGATCGAGGAGACCTTCCCGGCCACCAAGGACACGGTGTCGATCGGCCGGCACGGGGCGGACCTCGAGTTCCCCGACGACGTCTACATGGCGGACCACCACGCGACCGTCGTCAAGCGGGGCGAGAAGTACTTCCTCGAGGACAGCGGCGCGGGGTCCGGCGTGTGGCTCCGCGCCCAGGGCGTCAAGGGCCGACCGGTCGGCGAGGGCGACGCGATCTGGCTCGGCTCGCAGATCCTCGTCGTCGGCCGGCAGGACGGGCGCTGGGTGCTCGCCCACCACGACCAGGACGGCGTCTACCAGGCGACGTATCCGGTCGGCGAGCGCGGCGTGTTCGTCGGCCGGCGCTCGGAGGTGACGCTCGACGCGGGCGACATGAGCCTGTCGCGGCGCCACGCGCAGATCCGGCCCGCGGGCTCGGGGCTCGCGGTCTTCGACCTCGGCAGCACGAACGGCACGTACGTGAAGGTCACGGCCCCGGTCGCGCTCGAGAGCGGCGACGAGTTCCGCGTCGCGAGCAAGCGCCTGCGCTTCGAGATCGTCGAGCACGTGGCGAAGCTCGGTGCGACCGACGTCGTCGTCGACGCGCCGCCCGCGCCGCCCCCGCCGGCGCCGCTCGAGGCGGAGCCCGAGGCTGCGGCCGCGGC
>FWPU01008539.1_pt1 | contig 16836 bp, 10 predicted proteins | sample 2228361 | NCBI WGS metagenome assembly FWPU01 (sample SAMEA103939777, study PRJEB20133) | metagenome
GTTTCGTATGGATACTAGTTGCGCTTCTGACCATCAGTGCCTGCACGGGTGCCGGTAAGGAAAGGCGGAGACTCTTCAACGCGTTTCCAACAATCGGTTGGACGGAGACGAGAGTTATTAAACTGAAGGTTCTTCAGGCAAAGGAGATTACCCTCAATCGCGTTGAGTTGTTATCCGAGGAACAGCCTGAGGCAGTAATGACTGGGCCGACGAGGTTTTCTTTCATTCGCAACTTTGCGTCAAGAGAAGGATTATCAATCGACATTGTTTCCATTTCGGACCAAGCTGAGGCAGAGGAGTGGAAGGTGGCATACATCAACTTTTCTTTGCCTCCATCAGGGAGCCCAGCGGGCAACTTTGAGTTAATCAACGGCGTGATTCTGGGAAGTAGCACCTATGAAGAGGTTATCCAGCAGATTGGAAGTCCAAACAAGGTGGGCAACCAGTACTCCAAGGAGCTAACTCTCATTTACACCCTAAAGGCTAAGGATTATCCGAGGATCTATCTGAAGTTCAACGAAGGGGGCGTACTGGAAGGGGCTACCTTTCTAGGCGAGATTTTTTAGCAGGCGTGAGAGTAGAGTAAGAAGTCGGTGGGAAAAATCTTCGTTGTGAGACGACTCGTCTGCGGGTTATCATTTATCTGTATCATTTGACTTTGCACCGGCCTGTCTCTATAATAGTATTGAAGAGTCGGGGATAGGCGGTGGCGAGCTTACAAAACCCGCCCTTCTGCCCGACGCAACGTTTCCAAGGGGTGAAACATGGAGTGGCTAAGAAAATTGATGCTGTCTCCCACAGCTTCAAGAATAATCAAAAGCGCTTTACTGTATCATTCCTTGCGCGGCTACGCGATCAAGTACTCTTCGTCCCAGATGGCACGAGGCTTCAAGAGACCCGACGCCTTCGTTCCTCCCGAAGCGGTTATGAGGGATAAGCGAGATCTGGTCGTCGCAATGCTGACTAGCATTGACCGCGGACTAAGTAGAGGACTCATTTCAAGGGACTACTGGAGCAGGTTTTTCGATGCATTCGCGCTGATGTTCGTTCGCGGGTATCCGAAGGTTAAGGAATTCCGCGAAAGACATGGGATTGAACCACCAGGCTTCGTAACTATCAGCCCAACGCATTTCTGCAACCTGAAGTGTGATGGTTGCTACTCCACAAGCTCTTCCGCACAGAGGGAAAGGCTAGACTACGAGGTTTTCTCAAGGATCATCCGGGAGCAGAAGGAGCTTTGGGGCAGTCACTTCACGGTTATATCAGGCGGGGAGCCCTTCGTTTACAGGGATGCAGGCAAGAGACTAACGGACATCTTCCGCGAACACAGGGACTCATTCTTCCAGATTTACACGAATGGAATGCTGATAACTGAAGAGGTGGCGCGGGAGCTTGCGGAATGCGCCAACGCAACGCCCGCAATCTCGGTTGAAGGATTTGAAAAGGAAACTGACGACCGAAGGGGTAGGGGAGTTCACAGAAAGATTCTCCGCGCGATGGAGAACCTGCGCAAGGCTCAGGTTCCTTTCGGCATATCGGTGACCGCCACAAGGAAAAACATAAATCTTCTGTTGGAAGACAAGTTTTGGGATTACTGGTTTGAAGAGGAGGGAGCGCTTTACGCCTGGCTTTTCCAGTATATGCCGATAGGCAGGGCATACACCCTGGAACTTATGATTACGCCGGAAGAAAGGCTGAGGAGCTTTGAAATGACATGGCGGGAGATAAGGGAGAAGAAGCGATTTATTGCGGACTTCTGGAACTGCGGGACCGCCAGTAATGGCTGTATCTCCGCGGGCGTCAGGGGCGGTTATATGCATATTGACTGGAACGGCGCGGTTTGCCCCTGCGTGTTTGTTCCTTACTTTCAGGACAACATAAAGGACGTTTTCGCCCGCGGAGGGTGCCTAAATGAGGTGCTCTTTAGCCCACTCTTCGTCGGCATTCGTCAGTGGCAAAGGGATTACGTCTATGATAGGGAGCCCTGGGAGATGGGAAACGTTATCGCAACTTGCCCTTACCGGGACCACTACGATTTTATGCATTCACTACTAACTGATACCTGCGCGAAGCCGGAGGACAAGGAAGCGCGGGTTGCTCTCGCCGATGAGGAATACAGAAAGAGGCTAATTGATTACGGAAGGAGATTTCAGGCTGAAACGGAGGGTATCTGGAGGACGCGTTACCTGGGAAGTTGTAAGCCCGCGAGTATCGGGGAGGTTTCGCATTCAGACGATGAATGTGCCAGCTGGTTTGCTACTCGGGCAGGAGCTTTACGGGATTGCGTTTCAAGGCTGAGTTCCTTGTTCTTCAATTAGAAGGTTTGCGGAGTCGTTCCGCACGTTAGATATTTTCAAAAAATCTCAGGAGGCTCAAATGGCTAAGGTCAAGTTACTTTCCCGCGCTGACGTGGAGAAACTTCTCACGATGGAGGAGGCTATAAGCTCGCTGGAGAGCGCCTTCGCTGAACTCTCACAGGGGCGGGCGGAAATGCCGCAGAGAACACCGATAAGAAATGCGGACGCGACTGGCGTAGTGCTTTTTATGCCTGCCTTTATTCCCAGACTTTCTGCGCTTGGAACAAAAGTCGTATCCGTGTTTAACGATAATCCCGCGAAGCATAATCTTCCCGCGGTTCAGGGAATCGTCGTTCTCATAAATCCTGAGAACGGCTCACCGTTAGCCATTATGGATGCGAGTTACTTAACTGCGGTGCGGACGGGAGCGGTATCAGGAGTTGCCACCAAATTCCTAGCCAGAGAGGACGCACAGACTCACGTGCTCCTCGGTAGCGGGGTTCAGGCGAAAACTCAAGCCTGGGCGGTGGCGACGGTTCGGAAGTTGAAGGAATGCCTGGTTTACTCAATAGATCCGGAGGAGAAGAAGATTGCGTTCTGCGCAGACGTTGAATCCCTTACAGGCGTCAGAACAACTGTTGCGGAGGATGCGGAAGGTGCGGTGAGGAAGGCGGACATCCTGACGCTCGCAACGTCTGCACGAGAACCGATAATAAATGGCGACTGGATAAAACCGGGCACCCACATTAACGGCATAGGTTCCCACGCGCCCTCTATGCGTGAGATTGACGCGGACACCCTGCGTAGGAGTAAGGTGATTTGCGATAGCCTGAGAGCCTGCCAGGCGGAAGCTGGCGACCTGATCATCCCCGCTGAGGAAGGAAAATGGGATTGGCGCAAAGTCTACGCTGAACTCGGACAGCTCATAACGGGAGAATTGGTAGGTAGAGAGAATGATGACGAGATTACGCTCTTTAAGAGCGTGGGGCTCGCGATTCAAGATATGTCCACCGCTGCGCTCGTTTATGGAAAAGCCTCAGAAAACGGGTTAGGCGTGGATTTTGAGCTTTAGTACCCGCGTTTTATGTAGAGGACTGTAATTCTTCCGACGAGCTCAAATGATTAAGACTACAATGTATGTAACATAACTATTATTATGTCGTGTAACCTGGATGAGTGATCTGGCGGGGGTTTCTACGGCGTTTATTTGGGCTGGGGGAATAAAGGGAGATATTCCGCTATCTTTCTCCTACCCTTTGGACGTTCTTACTTCAGCGTGTGAGAAATGGTGATTTCCACGCTATTCTGTATGGGTGGAGGGATGTTGCCTTGTTCGTCCCGTTCAATCTCGCCTTTCTTAATTTTCTCAGCGTATTCGTGCATACTGATAGCGGTTTCAGATTGTCCGACCAGGATCTTGATCGTTATTTTTCCGTCCTCGCTGATGTACTGCTGCATAAAGGAGGCGGGCGCATTGACATTGATGCTCTGGCGAAAGCTGTTTTGGAGCAGAAAGTTGTTAAGGCTTTCCCTTAGGTCGTAGGGAGTTGAGGCGGTATCGTATTTGAGCGTGATGACTTTTATGGGGACGCCTACGCTACTGGTATCCTCAGTTTCGGTGCGCTTAACGTCGGTGTCCGCGTGCTTCGTAAGCTCAGGGATTAGGAGTGATACGATTTCGGAGGGCTTAGGTCCCTTTTCACAGGATGTAACTACGCCCACGCCTAGAACTAGGACAATGAGAGCCGGGAGAAACCGCGTGTGCCCTATCCTTTTCGTAACGAACGTGCAGGGTAGACTACTGTTCAATTGGTTCTTCGGACGCATCAGTATATTCTCACATAATGGACCATCCAACACGCTAGGCGAGTTAACAGGTAAAGCCCCTGGGCATAGACGCAACTCGCCCTGCCCAAATTCACCGTAGTTGACGGTGCCTACCGGGGGCCGGACTCGAACCGGCACGGGATTACTCCCAGTGGATTTTAAGTCCACTGCGTCTGCCATTCCGCCACCCCGGCTTATTCCCAATCCTAATTATACAAAGAGATGGGATGCGGAGTTGCTGGACTTTAGGAATGACGCGGATGTGGGCGAAAAGAAATCTTGAATAGGCTAAAGGTTCTATTGGCTGAAGCCCAAACGTTTACTCATCCGACACAGTCGGTAGCGAGGCGTCCTCACAACAAGAATCAGGTGTGCGCGCAGACCCATTGTTCCGCAAGGCATACCCACGACCAAGGGAAGTTAGTCCCTGTCCCTGAGTCTTCTGCGTCTAAGGCGAGGCTTCTTCCCGCCTGCTCTCTTTGCTTCAACGCTTCTCTTGAGGTCAACGAGGTTTTCCTCGCTCATCCGCTTGAATATCTTCATCATATCCTCAAAGGTGTTCGCCCTTGAGAGTAGCTGTTCGTCAAGATTGAAATCAAGTTCAGGCGGTTCACCCGAGAATGCTTCCGGAACCGGGAGCGCGGGCTCATCAGGTTCTAGCATATCCTTGGGGATAATCGTGTAATCAAGGTTTTCGGCTTGCTTAAGGGAGCATTCAATTCTTCCGTCGTCCGAGATGGAGAGGACTTTCACTTTGACCTTTTGATTCGGACGAACCTTCTCTCTAATGTCCTGAATGAATTCGTCACTTATCTCGCTTATGTGGATTAAGCCTTTCTTGCCCTCTTCAAGCCAGACGAACGCGCCAAATCCGCGGATTTCCGCAATTCGTCCCTGTATGACATCGCCAGTCTTTATGGCCAAATGTTATCACTTCCTTCCTTTCTGTAGTTAATAGAATTTAAGCAAAAACTACGATCGTAGATATTCTACCACGAAACTTAGTAAATTTCAACTAGTCAAGGGGAGAAATCTTCTAGCACCCATTTCAGCCTTGACGTTCCATATTGAATATCAGGGTGACCATTTGCCATCTATAATAGATGGCGGGAAGAAGAGCGTGCGACGTAAAACCCGATTAGTAAGGATACTGGATAAATACCTGTTCTTGGAAGCGTTTTCGCTTTACCTCATTGGCGCATTCGGTTTTCTAGGCTTCTTGATAGTTAACCAGCTATTCCTAGAGGGTGACAGGCTTCTAAACCCCAACTTTCCGACTAGGGAGATCTTGAAGCTCGTGTTTCTCAACATTCCCTACTTCCTCACGCTGACTATACCGGTCGCGGTCTTGTTTGCCACCCTGATGAGTATGGGCAGGCTGGCTAAGGATAATGAGATTTATGCGTTCTTCACAAATGGCATCCACCTGTATCGGCTTTTCGTGCCATTCTTCATTCTCGCGACCGCCAACGTCGTCTTGGAATTCTACGTAAGCGAGGCTTGGGTTCCAAAGGCGAACGCTATGGCGGAGGCTGTTTACACGAAGTACCCGTACCTAAGGGAGCAGGAGACTGAGGAAGCTGATCCGATTATTGTGAGGTTGCCGAACGGGAACTTCCTCGCGTCCTCGTTTTTGGATAAGAAGAGCGGGGCGGTATTCCACGCGGTTTACGACAATCTCACATCTTCCGCGGAAGGTGGAGGTTCCGAAGCGGAAAAAGGCACTGAGGAGAGCGCCAAACCGGTGACCGCGAATACCGCAAACGGAAAAGAAAGAGAAGTTGAGAGGTCACTCGCGTCGGCGCAGATTCGCGATGGCGACTTGAGCGTGGATGGGCGGACGCATCCTGAAAATGCGGTTAAGGCGTCAGGTGAAACAATGTTGCCTGGCGAGAGGGAAAAGGATGAGGCGGTTGAGGAATTTGCAGGCTCCAAAGCGCAGGGTTCTCCCCTACCCTCCGGGAAGGTCTCCTCAAGTCCAGGGACGCCCAAGGATGGGACCGCGGACAAGGGTAGTTCCGGAAAGCAGTCGGTTGGCCCACGTTCACAGGCGGACGCGGAGAAGTTTGATGAGGAATCCTCGGATGGGAACAAAGTTAAATTAAACGTTTCGCCTCTCTCTCGTGAGATTTATTTCGCGATGAATGCGCAAGTGGAAGGCGAGAAACTGACCGCGGGTAGGCTTTACTCCTATGAGGTTGAGAACGACGGCTTAGTGAGCAAAAGGGAACAGCGGTCTAACCTTCAGCTCTACCTTGGGTTGCCCTTGGGTAACCTTTACAGCACCATAAGGACGCCAGAGCAACTTTCAAGGGAGGAACTTCAAAGACAGACCGAAGTCAAACGCCAAATCGGGCTGAATCCTGCCAAGGATGCCACTGATTTCTACTTGAAGTACAGCTTGCCCTTCGCGTCGTTGTTCCTCGCGCTGGTGGGGGTTCCGCTTTCATTGAGAGCGCCCAGGGATGAGCGACTGCTTGGGCTGGTTTTCATTTACATTCTCGGTACAGGCTATTACTTTGTTTACTTCGTGTCAAAGCTGATGGGATATAACGAGATTCTACCCCCGTTTTTAGCAGCGTGGATGCAGAACATAGTTTTCTTCGTGATTGGAATCGCGATTTTTGCCTTTAGCAGAAAATGATTTTCCTCAAAAGATTCTTTGCGACTCTTGCCAATATTGTTGGCGTTTCCCTACGGCGTGTTGCGGTCTTTTTTGGGGGGAAGTTAGTCCGCAAGGGAGTCTCCAGGAAGTATATAGGTAGACCCTTTAGGGGAGAAGGTGGTGAAGCCAGGCGTCGTCAAAGGGGACGGGGAATGGCGCGAGGGATGATTGAGCAGATTCGGCATTTCAAGGATTGGGCGATTCACATTAGGTGGAAGCTTTTGATCATTGAACGTTACGTATTCCGCGAAGTGTGGGGCAGTTTTCTCCTTGGCATCGTCGGCTTCACAGTGTTTATGATTATCACCTCAATCTTTACCCTGGGAGACAAGATCTTCGGCAAGCACATACCCTTGTTCACGGTGCTCAAGGTTATGCTTCTGGCTACGCCCGCTTACCTGGTGCTGGCGGTACCGGTGGCGAGCCTGTTTGCCACCATAATGGCAATGACGCGCCTAGGTAGGGATAACGAGGTTACAGCGATGTACACGACCGGCGTAAGCTTGTATAGGGTTTTCCTGCCGTTTTTCGCACTTGGCATATTTTCCGCGTTGGCTTCATTTTTCACCTACGAGTACATCGTCCCGAGAAACAATAGAGAATTCAAGAACACCCTTGCGGTGTTCTGGGAGAGTCAGGTAATTGACTACCTGAAACCTGGAATAGTGATTAAGGCTCCGGATAAGAAGTACTTCTTCATTGATCGCGTGGACAAAGAAAAGGGGATAATTTACAACATCAGACTCTACGACTACGGCGAAGGAAGGAGTTTCCCGAGACTCTTCCTTGCGGATACCGCGCGGATGGAAAGTGGGTTTATGAGGCTTGAAAATGTGAGGGTTTATGAGCCACAAGAGCGGAACGGTTCATCCATTGTCAGCGCGGTGACGCCAACCACGAAAGTTGATATAGCCAGGCGCATACGTGAATTCACAAGCGAGGATGCCCCCCAAGAGCTTTCTACTAAAGACCTTAGAATGCGAGTGGAGGAAACAAGAAGACAACTAAAGTATCAGCAGGAACCAAGCAGGATTCAACAGCTCAAGTATCAAACGGACGTCACGGAGTACTACTTCAAGTATGCCATCCCCTTTGCAAGCGTCGTTCTGGTGTTGGTGGCGGTTCCGCTCTCAATTAGAGGACCCAGGGAGGAAAGGAACCTCGGTCTGATTCTAACGTTTATAGTAGTGATGAGTTATTACGCGCTATTTTTTGCCTGCAGGACTCTAGGCTATCTGGGATATGTGCCTGGGGTCGTTGCCGGCTGGTTACCAAACGTCGTATTTATTTTCGGAGGCACCTACTTACTTCTGCGGGCGAGGAAGTGACCCCGCTCAGGAAGTTGCGCGTAATTTTGAACCAACCGCGCAACCTCGGGTAGAATAGAGGAAGGATGGAGAAAACAGGTGGGCGAATCTGGGCGATATTCGCGGTAGCCATCGCTGTGCTTATAACGTCAACCTGCGGAGGGGCACGGCAACCTACTCTCCAATCTGGCGCCCCTGACGTCCTCGTCGGGGCTAAGGGCACGCCCAAGACGGACCTGATCCAGCAAAGACTTGACACAGGCGTGATCCAGGGCGGGGATGGGAAATCCGTAGCCCTTGTTGTGGACGTGCTGAAGGAATTGGACGCCCTTCAAGCGCCCGCAAACGTTGAGGCGAGCGTATTTTCAGAGCTCAAGGACGAGCTCTACAGGCAGTTAACAGCCAAGGGCGCGAGCAAGCTCGTCTCCAAACCGCCGACGGGGGAGAAGAATCGCGTGGACGACCTGACGCTCACCGATAACGGTGACGGGACGTTCACCCTCACGTGGACATACAAGAACGTCGGCGACTATGACCAAAATGGAATTGTTGCCATCGCGGACATCACGCCTCTCGCGGAACATTTCCAGGAGACTGCGGATGGTGAGGGGGATAGCTTTAGGGGTTGGATAGACGGAAACGGGGACGGGATAATCAACATCCAGGACATCACCCCCCTTGCGGAGAACTTCTTCAGTCAGGTGACATCCTACGGGATAGTTGCCAGGGATAATCCTGACAACCAGGGTTTTCGGGAGATTGAGCGTGTGTCGTTTGAGGAAGGGTTGGCGGGAGAGGATGGGGTTCTTACTTATTCCTGGACGATGGGAAGTGCGCTCAGGCTTTTCCGTGTGGCGCCAATGGACGCGGAGGGCAGGGGTGGTGTGGTAAGCAACACGGTAGAGTGGGAGAATCATCCCCCCGTTGGCAGTCTCGGCGCGAACCCTGTGAAGGGGGGAACCCCGCTGACGGTGAACTTTGACACATCCGAGAGCGTTGATTGGGATGGTGAGATAGTGAAGCAGGAGCTGGATTTGGATGGAGACGGAACCTTTGATATTGAAAGGGACGGGGCTATAATCGCGAGTCACACATACAGGGTGAGCTACGTTTATTATCCGGTGCTGAGGCTGACCGATGAAGACGGAGGGGTATCGGAGACAAGGGTTGAGATCTGGGTGGGCGGACGGGGAGATTGGTGGACGGAGGGAAGGGACGCTACGCGTCAAGGAAGTAGCCCATTTATTGGGCCGCAAACACCTAAACTGGTGTGGGTCTTTGAGGGTGAAGGGAACTTCTTGGCGGCCGGTCCAGTCCTTGGAGACGATGGTACCATATACATAGGCTTCAACTACGCTAATGAAGCGGAACCGGGATTTCTTTACGCAGTGGATAGCAACGGAAGCTTGAAGTGGAAGCGTGCTTTCCCCTATGGAGGGACGTATGCTGCCCCATCTGTCGGTGCTGATGGGACAATATACATAGGGAGCACGGATAAATATTTGTATGCATTGCGACCGGACGGTGGTCTCCTCTGGCGTTATCTAGCGCACCATTCTCTGAATTTCGGGGTAGCAATTTCGCCTACGGGAGTCATTTCGTTTGCCGATGATGGAGGTAGATTTGGTGGTGTCAAGAGCTTGCTCTACTCGCTGAACGATACCGGCGTATTAGAGTGGACGTACGAGCTTGGCGAGGAATACGGCTCTGAGATTGGTATCGGGCATGATGGAACAATCTATGTAGGCATTGGTGACGACGGTGTTTCTGCTGTGACAGGTGATGGGGCATTGTTATGGACTTATCCTGATGCGACGATAACGGATGCCCCGGCTATTGCAAATGATGGAACAATCTACTTTCGCTTTGGGACATTGAGCCTTTGCGCTCTTAATCCCGACGGGACATTGAAATGGAAGTTTGAAGATCCCGCTGAGCAGATTGACGGCACGCCCGCGATTAGTGCTGACGGAATGATCATTGTCACAGGTCAATACTTTACGTACGGTCTCAGTCCGGATGGTGAGGTTAAATGGAGCTATTTCTCCTCCTCAAGAACTAAGCCGTCAGACCCAGTGGTTGATGCTCAGGGCAATGTTTATTTCGGGAGTGACACATACGTTATTTCCCTAAACTCTGACGGGACAGAGAAGTGGAAGTACAAGACGGCGGATTACGTCTGGGCGAGACCTGCTATTGGCGATGATGGGACTTTGTACGTTGCGGATACCTGGAGGCATTTATACGCGTTTAAAGACTAGTTTGCGTGGCAATGTTATTAGGCTATTTATGCCTAAATAACTTGTGGAATATTGTGTAGTGTTAGGAAAATTAAGGAGAGTGTGGAAAATGAACATTATGGAGAGAGCAAGAATTTGTTTATGGCATCTAGCGTTCGCTGGTGCTTTAGTTGTTGCCGGCTCCTGTAGTGGCATAGAATTAAAGCCACTGTCCGTCCGTGTTCTGGAAGATACGGTTTCAGAGAAAACAAGTGCACCTAACCGTTCCGTAAGTGAAAATCCCGGTCCCGGTGACTGGTGGATGTTTGGCAGAGAGCCTTCCCACAATAGGAGGAGCCCATTCTTGGCCTCTCAGTATATGGCGGTGCAGTACAGCCATTCTTACACGACTGGTTGGGTTGATTCTAGCCCCGCTATCGCTGATGATGGGACAGTTTACGTTGGAACTAGCGCGGGTGCGTCCGGCTATGGTTATCTGCTGGCCTATACGGAAGACCTGCAACTCAAGTGGGCATTTGAGACCGCTGGTTCCGTCACGTCCAGCCCCGCTATAGAGGCGGATGGAACAGTTTACTTCGGATCGGGCGACAGCTACGTCTACGCGGTAAATCCTAACGGAACAGAGAAATGGAGATACCCGACGGGCGATGCCATCGCTTATTCAAGCCCTGCGGTAGCGCCAGATGGAACCATTTACATTGGAAGTAATGACGGCTATCTTTACGCCATAAACCCGAATGGAACGCTAAGGTGGAGGTACAAGTACAGCATGGGAGGTGCAATCGAATCGAGCCCTGCGATTGCGCTGGATGGAACCATTTACGTTGGCGCACGGGGGAGTCAGCCAGGTACAGGATACCTGTACGCTTTATCCCCTGGCGGCGCTGTGCAGTGGGTCTACGGACCTCCGGACGTAAATGCGGATGTGAAATCCAGCCCGGCTGTCGGAAGTGATGGGAGTATCTATGTCGGGGATTATGGGGGTGTCCTTCACGCGATTAACCCGGATGGTTCTAACAAATGGAGGTACCCCAATGAAGGTCCTGTTCAAGGCTACTACGACCATGCAAGCCCAGCCATTGGCGCGGATGGAACCATCTACATCCAGAGGAATGGACCGCCGGAAGGGGGCTCTGGCTTCGGTGATTTACTCGCAGTAAACCCGGATGGAACGCTAAGGTGGAAAAAAGATATTCTTCCTAATTCGGATTCAAGTCCAGCCATTGACAATAACGGGGTTGTATACATAGGCTCTAATGACCTGTACTTCTGGCCCTATTCTTACCTGTATGCTTTTGACGGAGCTACAGGAGTAGAGAAGTCAAAGTTGTTAATGCCTCTCTGGGTGTACTCGAGTCCGGCGATCGGGGAGAATGGATTGCTTTACGTCGGATGCCGTGATGGCAAGCTTTACGCTATTGGGAACAAGAGGCAGGATTGGTGGATGTTTGGACACGACCCCTTGCATACCAGAAGAAGCCCATTTGTGGGACCTCAAACGCCAACTTTGGCCTGGAAGGCGGAAGACCCGGAACTTTACGTAATCTCTAGTCCCGCCCTTGCCTTCAGGACCTTTGATGATGTGTTTCAGCGAGGCGCTGTTTACTTCGGGTCGCACGATTCTAATGTATGCGGGTATAATACGGATGACCACACATTGATTGGCTCCTATTATGCCCAAGCGGAGGTCATATCCAGCCCTGCTATCGCTGAGGACGGTTCCTTTTACATCGGTGATTCAAGCGGAAAACTGCGCAAGTTTACGCACTCCGTGGGCCTGATTTGGTCGTTTGTGACCCAAGACCGCGTTTACTCCAGTCCCGTGATTGATGGGTGGGGAGATATTTATTTTGGTAGCTACGATTATTACTTTTATAAGGTTACGTCTAACGGTGACCAACTGTGGAGATATAAAACGGGTGGCGCGATTTACTCCAGTCCCGCGTTGAGTAGAGAGGGCAACGAAGATTTCCTTTACTTCGGTTCTAAGGACAATAAGCTATACAAGATGCGGTATATTGGTCTTCCTCTATGGACTTACACAACCGGCGGAGACGTGGAGTCCAGTCCGGCAGTGGATATAGAGCGTGGCGTAGTCTACTTTGGAAGTGACGACCGCTACGTTTATGCAGTGAACTTCAACGGAAGCCTAAGGTGGCGTTACCAAACCGGAGACTGGGTCCACTCAAGCCCGGGCATCGGCTCAGATGGAGCCATCTATATTGGTAGCAACGACCACTATATTTACGCGTTCAACCCTGATGGAACGCTGAACTGGTCCTATTCAACTCAAAGTAGCGTCCGTTCCAGCCCAGCTATAGGTGCGGATGGAACCGTGTATATCGGCAGCGACGACGGTAGGGTATATGCCTTGAATGCAGACGGAACCTTGAAGTGGAGTTATGATACGGGTTTTGCGGTGGTGTCCACCCCGGCGATTGATAACGAAGGAGCCTTGTATGTCGGTAATAACAATGGTTTCCTTTACGTCTTCAAAGACCCGTAGTGAACCTCCAACTCTTATTGCACTCCTACGGGGATGGGAAATTTAAGTGGTAGCCAAGGACTACTAAAGCCTGCCTTCTAAGTGGCGAGCATTCTTCGCCAACTCCTTGAAGCCTAATCCACTACTCTCCTCTGCCCGCGATTTCCCTGAGAATCTTCTCCGCCTGGTGGAACCTACCCGCGGGCTTTCTAACCTCCTCCTGCCTTTCCGTAATCCTTGCGCTGTCAAGGAGTTCCAAAAACGGTATCAGGTACTTCCTGCTAATTCCAAGCAGATTCTTCGCCTCCTGGGTCGTTATGCTTCCCTTTTCCCTCAAGTATTCCATCACTTTCGTCCCCCAGCTTTCAAAGTCTCTCCCCGTGACGAGCACGCCCTGCCCGATGTGAACGATATCCCCCCTTTTCATCAAGTATGCAATGAGGTTCTTAGCGGTTGGAAAGTCCCTCCTAAGGACCGGAAGGGTCGGGTAACCTTCCAATCCTTCACGGAACCTTGATAGAATCCGCGCCTTAATATTCTCCTGCTCCACGCCTAACCCCGCCTCCATCGGAATAAACACCGTTCCGTCCCTGTGCTTCAGTGAAAGCTCCGCCATAATCTTGTCCAGCTTCTCAGGACTTAGGCTAAGGAGAATAGCGTCCTTCGGAAGCAGGCTAAGAAGGGCGAAGCTTACCTTTTCGGGGCTAGCGTCCTTCTGCTTTAGGATTCTCTCCTTGATTCCCCGGATCTCCTCCGCCAGCCTATCCATCAGGTAAAGAACATTTTCATCCCTCCCAAAAGCCTCTTCTGGAAGCCTTTCCTCTAGCAAACGGAACCCCGCGCCAAACTCCTCATCGGTGAACAGGGAAATCCTCCTATGCGGATTCTTCTCAGTCCATCCTTTTGTCATTAGCTCTGTCAAGTGGTAATAGGCGATTGTCAAAGGAGGGCTAACCACATCACTATCCTTTTGGGCTCCTGCTATGTGTTCCCTCGCCAAATCCCCTGCTTTCTGGAGCACCTCCGCGGTTCTCCTTTTTGAGCTTGGAAGTGGAAAGTTAAGGGGCATAATCATTCCCCCGATGGCGACGGTTCTTACGCTCGTTCTGTAGATGACGATGGGTTCCCCGAAGGGAATCGGCACCTGAAAGTCCGCGTGGATTACCGCAATGTAAACCCCATCCTGAATCTCCCTCAGCAGGATACCCTCAATCTCAACGAGTCTACTTCCGACGATAAGATTCAACTTTTCCCTGATTCCGCTGAGGGTTTCAGAAAAGGGTCGGTGGGTTCTAAGTGAGCCGGTCGGCTCCTTCAGGACCGCCAGGTAACCTTTAGGCTTGACTTCCTCCTGGGCGGAAAGGAGAAGGTCACCAACTGAGATGTCTTCCTTTCTTGCGCCCGAGAGGTTGAGCGCGGTTCGGAAGTTTGGAACTGCGGTTTTAAGTTCAATTCCGCCTTGCTCCGCGGAACGAACCTTCACTTTTAGCCCTCTGGGATACAGGTAAAGTTCGTCCCCAACTGAAACGCTTCTTCCCCGAAGGGTTCCTGTTACCACGCTTCCATAGCCTTTTACCGAGAATGCGCGGTCCACAAAGTAGTAGGAGAATGGCAGAGGTTTACCCGCGGTATGGCGAGGTTCACCCGCGGTATGGCGTGGTTTACCCGCAATTTGGCGAGGTTTACCCGCAATTTGGCGTGGCACATTTCCAGCCTCCACCCTCACCGCAAGCTCAATAATAGCCTTCCTAAGGTCATCCAGCCCCTCCCCAGTCGCGGAGGAATAGGGGATTACCCTTGCGTTTTCCCAGTAAGTTCCCTTTACAAGCTTGGCGACTTCCGCCTTAACCTCCTCTATCCGTTCCTCCCCTGCGAGGTCAATCTTTGAGATGGCGATTAGCCCCAGGTCAGTGGGCGCGTAAAGGCTCGCCCTCAGGTGTTCAACCGTTCCAGGCATAACACCGTCATCCGCGGAAACCACAAGAATCCCAGCGTTGACGTTCAGCACTCCCCTCAGCATATTCCTCAGAAACATCTCGTGTCCGGGAACGTCAATGAAGGAAATGCGGAATTTCCCGCTTTCCATTATTCTCCCGCCAATCTCCTGCCTAACTTCTTTGGGGATTTCCCCTTCGTCCACGTTTAGAAAGGCGAAACCGAGCTGAATAGTAAGTCCGCGCTTCTTCTCCTCTGGAAGGTGCATCGGGTTAACGCCCGTCATCCTCTCAAGAAGGGTGCTCTTCCCGTGGTCAGTATGCCCAAGGACTCCGATAACCGCCATAGCGTCTCTATTTTAACTGTGAAACCTGGAAACCAGGAAACCCTAAAGCAGGGAATGTTCCGCCCGTGCTAGAATTGATTTGCGATGCCAAGGGAAAGTAACCCAGCCAAGGAACTAGAGATTCTCATAAGGGCTAGGTATCCCATAATCTACGTTGAGAGCTACGAGGAGGCGCGGGTTGAAGAAGTGCTTAGATCCATCGCGCAGGCTAGGGGCAAGAAGCTGTTCGTCTGGAGTGTGACGAGCGGATTGGTTCAGGTGGGTGGGAGAACCCCCGAAGCGGAAACATTCTCGACTCAGGGTAGCAACGACCCGGATACCGTGCTTTCCATTATCGGCGGTAGCAGGGAAAACGCGGTTTACATTCTCAGGGACTTTCATCCTTACCTGGAAAACCACAAAACCATCAGGAAGCTTAGGGATTTGGCGAGCGAACTCAAGTCTAGCTACAAAACCATCGTGCTAATTTCGCCTGTGCGAAAGTTGCCGGTGGAACTGGAGAAGGAGATTGCCTACGTACCGTTCCCTCTGCCAGACGAGGGGGACCTGATGCGCATTCTTAATGGTATCATTGACGCGGTCAAGTCAAACCCGCAAGTTATCGTGAATCTGGACGATGAGGCAAAGGAAGCGATAGTGAAGGCAGCGTTGGGTCTGACCGCAATTGAAGCGGAAAACGCCTTTGCCAAGGCGGTGGTTACCGACTCCGCGCTTCACAGCGAAGACCTGTCTCTCATTCTCGCGGAGAAGGAGCAAATCATTCGCAAGACGGGCTTCCTTGAGTACTTTGAAAGCAAGGAGGAGTTCGCAAATGTTGGGGGAGTTGAAACCCTGAAGGAGTGGCTCAGGAAGCGCGGTAAAGCCTTCACCGATAAGGCGAGGGCGTTTGGTCTGCCGGCGCCAAAGGGTGTCCTGCTCATTGGCGTTCAGGGATGTGGGAAAAGCCTTACCGCGAAGGCGGTCAGTAGTCTCTGGCAGATGCCTCTTCTAAGGCTGGATATTGGCGGTTTATTTGGTTCCTGGATTGGGATGAGCGAGGAGAATACTAGAAAGGCGCTGAAGTCCGCGGAAACCATCGCCCCCTGCATCCTTTGGATGGATGAGATAGAAAAAGGACTTTCAGGCTTTCAGAGCAGTGGCGTGTCCGACGCGGGCACCACCGCGCGCGTCTTCTCCACGATAGTAACTTGGCTACAGGAGAAGGAAAAACCCGTGTTCGTTATCGCCACCGCCAACGATATCTCCCAGCTTCCTCCGGAGCTTATTAGAAAGGGCAGGTTTGACGAGATTTTCTTCGTTGACCTGCCGAAGCCATCGGAACGCAAGGAGATATTCGCGATTCACATCAGAAAGCGAAAGAGAAAACCGGAGAGTTTTGACCTGAGCGAGCTCGTGACTCTCACCGAGGGTTTTTCCGGGGCGGAGATTGAGCAGGCGGTGATTAGCGCCCTCTACGATGCCTTTAGCGAGGGACGCGAGCTTGCCCAGGAAGATTTGGTGAGAGCCTGCAAAGAAACTATGCCTCTATCCCAAACTCTGCGGGAGCAGATTCAATCTCTTAGGGAATGGGCGCAGGGTAGGGCAAGGTTCGCCAGTCCTCGCTCCTAAGGTTTCAATATATCTCCCATTTTTCTTCGAAAGGGGGGTCCTAATTGCCCGCAAACTCCGCTATAATACTATTGGATAGTGTTAGAGAGTTCTGAAACAGCGGGTGAAACTTTGGGTAACGCCGAG
>FWPU01008726.1_pt1 | contig 16831 bp, 17 predicted proteins | sample 2228361 | NCBI WGS metagenome assembly FWPU01 (sample SAMEA103939777, study PRJEB20133) | metagenome
CTAAGCGAGGCCTCAAGACGAGCGGCCTTGCGAACAAAGCTTCCCGAGCGCCCCTCACTTCCCAGTATCAACAATAAGTGTCACAGGCCCATCATTGTGAATCTCAACAAGCATAATAGTTTGAAACTCGCCTGTGACTACTTTTAAACCTGAACCTTTTATATATTTAACAAACTTCTCATATAACTCTTTTGCCTGCTCAGGTTTTGCTGACTTAGTAAAATCAGGTCTTCTTCCTTTTGAACAGTCACCATAAAGTGTAAATTGTGAAACAACTAAAACTTCTCCTTCTATATCAATAACAGAAAAATCAAATTTCCCTTCCTCATTTGGAAAAATCCTTAGATTTAATATTTTATCTGCCAATCTTTTAGCGTCTTCTTCTGTATCAGTATGAGTTATTGCAACAAAGACAACAAGCCCCTCGGAGATTTCCCTATCAAAAACCTTTGCTTTTTTAACTCTTTGGATTACTGCTCTCATTTAATAAAAATTTAGTTATCTAAGAATCAATAACAAATTGTAGTATGAAAGTTTGTCTCCTGTAAAATATGTCGGAGATGAACTCCGACGCTACTAACATTTATTTAGATTTTTATTTAAGAATTTTTTCTATCTCATCAAGTGCTTCTTCAGGAGTAGAAACAGAAATAACTCCTTCAATATCCCAGGTCTGTAATCCATAAACTGGCTTATCAAGAACTTTTGCAAGAGCAATTTCAGAAAGTGTTCCATATTTTCCATCAATCGCAATGACTGCATCTGCTGTTCTAACAATTATTGCATTTCTTGCATGACTTATTGCAGTAACAATTGGAATATCAACATAAGGATTTGCATCTGCTCTGGTTTTACCAGGCAGAATTCCTACAGTAATCCCCCCTTTTGATTTTGCTCCTTTACAGGCAAGTTCCATCACACCCGACATCCCACCACAAATAAGAATATGCCCCCTCCTGGCTATCTCAACTCCAGTCTGAAATGCAAGTTTTTCAATTGTTTTATTAGGGCAAATACTTCCACCTATGACTGCTATTATCATAGTGAAAAATCTAGAATCTCCTGTATTATCTAAAGAAAATCATTTTTAGAGAAACTAAAAGTAATGCTATTCCGAAAATTTTTTCTAGGGCCGCACTGGACAATGAAGTTGCTATTTTAGCACCAACTAATCCACCAAAGAAAAAACCAAGACACAGAAAGACTGCTATTTTCAGATTCACATAACCCTGTCTGTAATAAGTCAATCCAGCAAGAATTCCAATTGGAGGCACCATCATAGCAAGGGTAGTGCCCTGTGCCTGATGTTGAGAAAGTCCAAACAAAAAAACAAGTGCAGGGATAATAATTGCTCCACCGCCAATTCCAATAAGTCCACTAAAAATTCCTGCCAGCAAACCCAAAAGTAAATAAGATAAAATATTTGTCATAGAAAATAACGCCCCTTTTTACGAACTAAATTTATTGCCACATTGAACGAAGAAATTTTGGTATGCCTGATGCTTCTCTTGGACCAACTATTACATCCCAGCCAGACAACTCATTCAATTTGCCACTCATAACCGCAACATAGCCTGGTATAATCAATTTTCTGTGAGATACACTTCCATCCAGATTAAATTTTTTCATTGTATCTACAACTTTCTCAGGTGTAAATTTTTCTGCTGCCCAGGCAGTAAGCACTGAAAGCCCATCAGTATCAACTACAAGAAGCCAAGAAGGAATTTTTGAGTTTATTATTTCCGGCTCAACAGTAAAATAAGTAAGAGAGAAATTAGTTGTTACCATAACCGGCGATTTATCGCCTGGCTGACCACCTATTGCATAAAGTTTTGGCTCAACTGTAACTGGTTTTTGTGGGTCAGTATAAATATTCTGTCTTAAAGTTACAAGTGAAAGGAAAAGCCAGGGTTCTGGCTCTGGCAAAATTACAATACTTGCATATTTTGATATTGCAGTTGATGCAAAACAGAGATGCTGATATATGTCTTTTCCAGAAGTAAAAACAAATGTTGGATAACCAAGTGGTCTGAAATTTTTCTTAAGTGCTAATCTTCTGGCCTGTGTAAGATTTTCAAGTGTTTTTGAAACTGAACTGTCAGATAAATCAATCACGATTTCTCTATAACCAGTTGCTGATATTTTCTGTGTTGTATCTGCAATCTCTTCAAGATTAGCACCTGAAACCATTAAAACCGCATTATATGTTTTTGCAAGATTTGTAAAAACATCAGAATTTGTAATGTTTGCTGGACCAATTATTGGTCTTATAGAACCAACAATTTTTAATGCAGAATCCAGCGTCTGGATATCTTCACTTATTAAAATTAACAATGCCTGCGGTGATTTCTCTCGGATTTTATTCAATGCTAATATAAATTTTTCCTGTGATTTTGACTCATTTTTTAGTACTATGAATTCTACATAGACTTTTTGTCCGACCCTGTCAAAGACAAGTTGATTGAATGAAGATAGTTTCTTCTCAATTTCTTCTAGTGTAATTGTATCAGAAATTGTTATCCCAAGTCCGCATGGATGATAAAATGTTTTTTCATGTCTGAAAAGGACTGTTTCACCGCCAAGTTCAATTTTGTTTTGGTCTGTGCCAACTGTAATTGTGCGAATTGGTGGCTCACTTGCTGCTTCAAGTGCTTGTTTTGCGGACTCTGTAACATCGGAACATTTATCAAGAGATGTTTTTTTTGCTGCAAGTGCCATTGCAAATGCAAGACATGTTGGAAAACCGCATTTTTTGCAATTTGTTTTTGGTAATAATTTGTAGATGTCAAGTCCGGTTAGAGCCATACTGGAATCCCCTTTCGTTTTATTGATTTCTAATGCTGTTGGTTCTAATCTAGCAATAAAAAATTATATAAATTTATTTTGGATTTGTAAATATTAGTTTTCGTTATTAATATATAGGACTTGACTTGCTTGGGAAAATTTTATAGTTTATAAAGTATGTTACCAACAAAACTTATAAAATCAATTTTTAATCTTTTACATTCCAATATTTCTCCCTTAGAAATAGCACTTGGTTTTGCACTTGGCTCAATTATTGGGTTAACGCCATTCTTTACACTACATAATTTGTTTATATTTCTTCTTTTGATAATATTAAATGTAAATTTTTCTGCTGGAATGCTTGGTATTATGGTTTTTGGTTTAATAGGATATCTAACGGACCCTCTTGCGCACAAAATAGGATATTTGCTATTGGTAGAGATAAAATCCTTAGAACCATTCTGGACTAATTTATATAACATGCCAATTGTCCCTTTTACAAGATTTTATAATACTGTTGTTCTTGGCAGTTTAGTAATATCACTTGTTTTATTTGTGCCAGTTGTTATATTCACAAAAAATTTTGTTGTATTCTATAGAAATAATCTGTCAAGTAAAGTTCAGAAGTGGAAAATTGTTAAAATTATAAAAGCATCAGGTATATACAATTTTTATAAGAAATTTAAACCATGATAAAACTTATTCGCTGGAAAGCAGTAATTCCTCTTGTAATTTTTATAGTATGTCTAACCATTCTTTGTACATTCTTTCTTGATAACATCATAAAAAATACAATTATATCTATAGGTGAAAGTATATTTTCTGCAAAAGTTGAGATTTCTTCACTAAAAACAAAATTCAAAAATATGTCTATTGAAATAAATGGGCTATGTGTTGCTGATAAATCTGACCCATGGAAAAATCTCTTTGAAGTAGATAAAACAAAATTTGCAATAAAACCAATTCCACTACTTTCAAAAAAAGTCATAATAGATGAAATGTCAATTGAAGGAATAAGATGGGCTACTAAAAGAAAAACATTTGGTGGGCTTCCACCGAAGAAAATAAAAAAGATTGAGAAGAAGAAAAAGAAAGAACAAGAAACTTTTGTTTCAAAACTTATGGTCTCATTACAGGAGAAAGCAAAAAAAGAGGTTGACAAACTTCCAGTAGTTAAAGATGCAAAAACACTTGAAAAAGAATTAAAAGAAATTGATATAAACAAACTTATAACAGAAACCGAGTTTGAATCTAAAAAACTTATTGAATCATTAAAGCAAGAGTCATCTCAAAAGTATGAAAACTACAAAAATGAAATTCAGAATTTGAATATTGAGCAACAAACAAAACTTGTCAAGAGTCTAATAGATGATATTTCTTCAATAAAGATTGAAAATCTGGATGATATAAAGAAAGCACAAGGAAAAATTGCATTGATTAATGAAAAGAAAAAAGAACTTGAAATAACGCTTGAAAAACTAAAAAAACTTAAAACCTCTATTGAATCTGATTTTATTGAAACTAAAGACATCTCTAAAAAAATAGAATCAGCAATTGAAAGAGATTACAAAAACATTCTGGATAAAGTTAAACTACCTGAATTAACTAAAGCAAATATAAGTAAAGCACTATTTGGCGATTTATGGCTTAATAGAGTAAATACCGCACTTTATTATATAAATCTTGTAAGAAAATATTTTCCACCAAGGAAAAAAGAAGAAAAAAAGACAGTTAAACAGAGAGCAAAAGGAATGGATATTGTTTTTCATAAAGAAAATGTCTTGCCCAGGTTATGGATTAAGAAAATTTCTATCTCTGGCACAACCGGTGGTGAAGGAAAAGATAATGAAAATGCTGTTTTGGTTTCTGGGATTGTAAGCGACGTAACTTCTGACCCTGTGGTTTTGAACCGTCCCACTGTTGCTAAAATTGAAGGGAAAAAATTAACACGCCAGTATATAATTAAAGCAATATTTGACCACACAAAAGAAATTCCTGTTGACAAAATAATGCTAAATATCAAGGGACTTGGAATTGAAGAACTCAAAATACCAGAAAGTAAAAATATACCAAAAATTGAAGATGGTAAACTTAATCTTGAATCAGAATTTACTCTAAAAGGTGATGAACTTGACTGCAAAATGAAACTTTTAATTGAAAATATTAAGTTCTCAAAGGCAAATGTAGAAAAAGAAGAAAAAGATGAACTCAAAAAAATAATTGATGAGATATTTCAATCAATTGATAAAATATTCTTAGTCGCAAAACTATATGGAAAAATAGATTCACTAACAACTGAACTTAATTCAAATCTTGATGACATTATTATCAATAAACTAAAAGCAATTTATGGTCAAAAAGTTCAGGAATTTCGTGCAAAAATAAAATCAGCAATTGATGAAAATATTACAAAACCAAAAGAAAAATTTCTTAAAGAATATTCAGAGAAAAAAGAAGAATTGGCAAAACTTTTTGATAGTAAAAAATCAGAAATAGATGAGAAAAAATCTCAAATAGAAAAGAAGACAAAAGAGAAAAACGACGAAATCAATAAAATAATAGAAAAAGAAAAGAAAAAGAAAGAAGAAGAATTGCTCAAAAAATTATTCAAGTAGTGCAGCAAATATTGCCTCTCTCAAATATTTGAAATCAAAAGGTTTGAATATACAATCCAGTGCACCTAACCTGAATGCCTGAACAACTTTTTCAGCATCCCTATAAGCAGTAATCATTATTACGTTTATATCTTGTTTTATTTTTTTAATTTCATTAAGTGTTTCAATACCATCCATGCCAGTCATCGCTATATCAAGTAAAACTAAATCAATTGGATTGTTCTTAATTTTCTCAATTGCTTGTTCTCCAGTATGTGCTGTATAAACCTTAAAACCTTCTTTTGAAAGAAAATTGCCAAGAACTAGTACTAAATCTGGCTCATCATCTACAACAAGGATTCGTCCTCTCTTTTGTTTTTTCACACTACACCTCCTTTTTTGTTTTTACGTTCTGTATTTTTTACCATATAGCAAAAGCATAAAACAAATGTAGCAGTGGGATTTATATCACTTTTGTAGCGTCGGAGTTTATCTCCGACATATTTTGCGCCAGATAAACTCCCGCGCTACTATAACTCACTAGAATCCTTGCAAAAGCAAGGAATTTATTAAACCCAACTTTCGTTGAGACTCCATGATATTTATTGTAACCATTAGTAGCGCTTAATAAATTGAGCAACTACATTTTTGTGTAATAAATCGCACAACTACAAGCACTTTTTAATTTTTATGTCTTCTCTCTACCCAATAACATTAAAACAACAACAATTACAAAAATCCCACTTGCCTGAAGAATTAAAAGTATTGACCCAAGAGGTCCTGCACTTCTTATTATAAGAGCGGATAAACCAAGACATATATTAACCAAAAGAATAAATCCAACACTTCTTGGAACATTCAATCCAAGTTTCATAAGACGATGATGAAAATGGTCTTTACCTACATACTCAAGCCACTCTTTAACTGTCTTTACTTTTTTATTTCTTATTCTTGAAACAGTAGTATAAATCATATCAAATATTGGCACTCCTAAGACAAGTAGTGGCGTTGAAAGAGCAACAACAGGTTCATTCTCTGCCCATGTCCCAATTACAGCAAATCCAGCAAGGATAAAACCTATAAAAGTTGCACCTGAATCGCCCAAAAAAACTTTTGCCTTATACCAGTTATATGGCAAAAAACCAGCACAGGCACCAATAAGGGCAACACACATCCATGCAAGAAATTTCTGATGTGTTGGCAAAGCAATTAAGAAGAAAAAAACTGAGCATAAGAGTCCAAAAGAAGTTACAAGCCCATCAATCCCATCTAAAAAATTCACTGCATTTGCTATTCCTATAAACCAGACAATAGTTATTATCAACTCAAGAAAATTCTCAAGTGGCCAACCAACAGGAATAAATGTAATTCTTACTCCACTTAAAATTACAACAAGTGCTGAAATAATCTGAAAGACAATTCTAATTGTAGCAGAAAGTCCTTTTATGTCATCTATAAAACCCAATATAAAAATTATGGAACTTCCTATAAGTAGACCAGTTAAACTCTTTGAAAACTGCAGATTTCTTAAAAGTGTAACGACAAATGCAATAAAAACTGCTGCTCCACCTATTCTTGGAATTGGACTTGTATGCACTTTTCTTTCACCAGGATTGTCAAGAAAACCAAATTTATAGGAGATTTTTATAAAAATTGGAGTCAAAAAATTTGAAATAACAAAACTTAGCAATAAGATATATAGCCATCTTAAATTTAATAAATATGCCCAGGTTCCACCTTTTGGCTGTAATAAAGCAATAATAAGAACTATCAGAAGAAAATAATATGCTTTTTTTGTTATTGAATTCATTTACAATCCTTTGAAATCCAGTGCCAATCTTAAAGGCACAAAACCTTCTGCATATTTTACTCTATTTTGAAATCCCCTGAATATTGCACAGGAATTTGCACTTTCAAGTATTGAAAGTCCTGCTACACGGGTCTGATAGACCTGCGATTTATGTGTTTTTAGTAATTTGATTTTTTCTTTTATTGTAGGAGCAATATCAACAAAAACAGTTGGTGAAAAATTTACTGTTGTAGGAACCTCATAAAACAAAACATTTCTTATATATCTTGTAGCAGTGATTGTTGCCTGACTTACTACTCTGTGGTCCTGATGAGTATCTTCAGGATAATGAACAAAAATAAGTGTTGGTTTTGCCATTTTTATTATCTGTTCAATTTCAGTTATTAATTCCTTTGAGAGTGTAATTTTTGTATCCTGATAATGGCCCCAGAAAAGTGTAGCATTAAGTAACTCTGCTGAATTTTTTTGTTCTCTTATTCTAATTTTAGGGTCACCTCCTATTTCACCTCTTGTCATAATAAGTAGAAAAACTTTATTCTTTTTTTTTGCAAATTTTAAAAGTGTTCCACCACAACCATATTCTAAATCATCAGGATGAGAACCTATTGCTAAGATATTCATAAAATCCCCCTCAATCCCCCTTTTTCAAAGAGGGACTTATATGTAGTTGCAACTACAATTTATAGCAACATACTCTGGACTGTTTCTTTTACTAATTCTTGGTCTATTATTTTAACTTCTTTCCCAAAACCTGTTAGAAGGGCACTATCACAAATTTGATTAATTCTTCTTGGTATCCCGCCTGATTTTTCATATATCAAAGATATTGCGTCATTTGAAAAAATCTGTCTTGTAACACCTGCTATTTTTAATCTGTGAACTATATAATTTGATATATCTTCTTTATTCAATGCTTCAAGATGAAATCTCATGGCAATTCTCTGATTAAGTTGTTTTATATTTTCTACTTTCTCCTTTAACTCTGGTTGTCCTAATAAAAGCAAATTCAATAAAAATTTATCTTCATACTGAAAATTGAGTAAAAGCCGAATTTCTTCAAATATGTTTCTATCTTCAATAGCATGTGCCTCATCAATTACAACCACTGTTTTTTTACCATCGCTAGCATTGTTTTTGAGAATCTTTTCAAGTGTAATTAAAATATCTGCTTTTCTTGTAGGAAGTTCTGTTGCCCCAAGAGAATGTGCAATCATTCTAAGCATCTCAATATCATCAAGGCGAGGATTAGTAAGAAGTGCAACTTTATAGATATCCTGTTCAAGTTCTTTAAGTAATGCTCTTGAAAGAAGGGTTTTACCACAGCCATATACACCTGTAAGTAGCCCTGCACCTTTTCCTTCTCTAACAACATAAATCATTCTTGACAGGCCTTCTTCATGCTGACTTGAATTGTAAAAAAATTTAGGGTCAGGCGTATTCTCAAATGGTTTTTCTTTCAGCCCCCAGTATTCTTCGTACATATTTGTTGTGATTCAATAATTGTAGCGGCGACCTTCAGGTCGCCATTAGTAGTGTTTATCCGCTTAAGTATAGCCGACCAAGGTCGGCAACTACTTTCGTCAGGACTCCAGTTGGTTAGAAATATTTTCTGGCTTCCTGACCACAATTAAACAACAAATCAATCGCTGACATATATGGCTCAAAACCTGAATAACACTGCTGATAAACAGGATGCTCAAAATTTTGATACAGAAGTTTAATATTGTTCTTTTGAAAAAGTTCTTCTTCAAGATAACCTTTTCCACCAGCACCTGATAGGTAAGTGTCAGCTTTGAAGTGTTTACAAATATCTATTATTCTTTGTGTCTTTGTGGATTCTAAGTTAAGAGATGAACTGAAATAAATAGGTGTGTTTATATTCCAGAAGTTCATAAGATATTTTATAATTTCAAGATTTATATCAATAAGTTTCTCCCATTTTTTATTATAAAGAGACTCAAAAAAACTTCTATGCTCTTTATAAAACTTTGCTCCTGAATAATTCAATTCTATTGAACGGAAATGCTCATAAGTCCAGTTTGAAGTATTATCAATTTCTACTTCAAGAATTTTCTGTATATATTTTCCTTTTGTGATAACAGGAACAGTAAGCCACAGCCATCCATCTTTTGTCCTTATTTTATTTCTATTCTGGAATTCTCTTTTTTTATACTGGACATCGTCTAAGAAAACAAAGATATCACTTTTTGCTATTTTGTGAAAGAACCCAAGCCACGGCAAATATTGCGGCTGATGAACAGATAGAATCATTACAATTAAAACATGCGTTGTCTAACTAATTTGGTCTTTTGTTTTTGTCAAAATTTCTATAATCTGTCTCAATTTGTTTTTGAGCTCAGGAAGGTCTTTTTTAATCACATCCCAAATAATTTCATTTTTAATATCAGGATATTCATGTGTTAGTTTGTTTCTTAAACCCTTAATACCGGCCCATTTTATTTCTTTATGCTTATTTTGAAATTCTACTGGAATTCTCTCTACAACATCACCCATCTTTATCAAATTTCTCTATATGATATCCATTTTATCTTCATTGGAAATATATTGCGTAAAAGATATATTTTCTACATGTTTTTCAATTCTATCAATACACAAAGAAATATCTTCAAGATACTCTTTTATAGTTTTTTTCATATTATCACCAAATCCTTTTGAATATTTTTTTCAAATTCACCCTTTATTGCTTTTTTAGGAATAAGGTCTACTTTTCGTTTTAAAATATTTGTTAAAAACTCCTCAGTAACAATCAGATGAAATCCACCAACTTCCTCAGTAAACTCAACTATAATATCAATGTCACTATCTTTTGTGTTTTCACCTCTTACAACCGAACCGAAAATCGCTAATGACTTTACTTTATATTTATGCCTCAGCTTATCAGTGTTTGATTTTATTATATCTATGTATTTTTTAAGTTCTTTATTCATTGCCAAATTCTTCTCTAAAATTATTATTGTAACTAATTTTTGCAGAACTACCACCAATGCTACATTTTGTGCAAAAATTTATCTGCGGTCAGTTTGGTGAATCTTACCGCTATATAGTTATAATACTCAATTATACAAGTTTAATCCAATTTTGTCAAATTTACCAAAATTGGATTTGTTACAAGTTTAGAACTACCGTCAAGAGTTATTTCAACTCTGAAATATGTCTTTTCTTGTGTCGTTGGCACAATATAAAATTCAGTTTCTAGTGGAATCTCATTCCTTATGTTTTTTATAATCTTGCCCTTTTCAATAATATTGATATTTGCCAGATACCTCTTTCCATCACTTGTGTTTAATTTCATAAAAACTTTTACAGGCATATTTACACCCTCTACAGAAATCTCTTCGCCAAAAGTTGTATTGTTTATTAAAAATTTTTCAATGACTGGCTCAGGACTATCTTTTCTGTATTTAGCGACAGCATAAAACCTACCATTTTTTAATGAATCAATTACACTCTTATAACTGAAATCTTTGACAAAAAGAATATTCTTTGCCATATCAATATATGTGTTATTTATTCCATCGTCAATATAGTCAAGTTCTGATATTGCCCATACAGGTTTTTTCCTTTTTCCCTCACAATATTCTTTAAGAATTTCATCCCATACTCCACCTGGAATACCAACTGTTCTTTCTCCTTCCCAGAAATATGCAAACCCGGTGTAGTTTTCTGTATTCAACAGAGAATCAGGATAAGGAAGTGTCTGCATTGAAATATGTCCTATTTTTGTTGGTTTTTCCCAGTTTGGTGCATCAGGATGTGCCCAGAATACAAGTCCATTTTTTGAGTTTACATAGTCAATTAAATTTTGATAAGGGTTATCTTTCTGGTCACCATGGTACTGGTCAAAATCTGATTTTTTAAAAGGAAAATTTACTGCTGTAAATATCAACCCAAGAATTACCAAAATTATACCTATTCTTTTTTTTGAAAGAAAAAAGCCAGAAATAATCACAACTAATGGCCATAGAGAAAAGAGATTTAATTTCTTAGAATAACCATTGCTGACGAGAGGTAAATTTTTGTAATCATTTTTGTCATCAAACCCGACTATTAAAAGATGTTTGTGCCAGTTATGTAATACAAGATTTCTTTTGAAAGGACTGCCTGACCACCAGTAAAATGGAGTTGACTCTGCCCCGTGGATTAAAATAATTTCAGGGTATTTTTTTTGCACTCGGGAGATTTCATTTAAATATCTGTCAATTCCAATTTGAAATATTGAGTTAAACTCAGTAGTTTTCTTAATGATATTCCTGAAAGGCCAGAGGCCATATTCCACTTTTGCGTTGTCATGGTCTGTAATAATTACTACATCAATATTTTTCTGTTTTGCTTTTTGAACAATTTCTTCAATAGTTAATTTCCCGTTGTGTGAAAAAACTGAATGGATATGAATAACACAGGTGAGTTTCTTATAAAGAGTTGTCTTATCAACCTGTGCTCTCCCTGAATGTGGGAGAATTAAAATTTGAACAAAAAAGAATAACCATATCAGTTTATTATAATATACTTTTGTAAAGTTCTTCAAGAAGAAATATCATCCTTTCTATGCTAAATCTTGAATAGCCATCAATTTTTTCATTGACATATTGATATGCATTCTCACCTATTTTTTTCCTTAAGTTTTCATCTTTAATAAGTTTAACAATTGCTTCTGCAAGCAAATCAGGTCTGGCTGGCAAAACTAAAAGTCCTGTTTTGCCATCAATAACAACATCAGGAATCCCTTGAACTTTTGTTGCAATTATTGGTTTTGAAAACAAACTTGCCTGAACAAGAGTTTTTCCCATACCTTCATTTAAAGATGGCTGAACATAAATGTCCATAATTGAAATTAAATCAAGGACATCATCTCGCATACCAGTAAAAATAACTTTGTCTTTCAAGCCAGATTTTTCAATTTCCTTTTCTAAAATTTTTCTTTCTGAGCCATCTCCAACTATTAAAAATTTGTAGTTGCCTGATTTATCAGGCATATTATTTTGCTCAATAAATTGAGCAACTATAATCTTTATTGCGTCAATAAAATACTTTACTCCTTTAACTGGCTCAAGCCGAGCAACTGTCCCAATAACAATTGCACTTTCAGGAATTCCAAAATCTTTCTTTCTTATTCCCATTTTATTAAAATCCCCCTCCAATCCCCCTTTATTAAAATCCCTCTCCAATCCCCCTTTTCTAAAGGGGGATACAGGGGGATTATTTACTCCACTATGCACAACCACCCACTGGTTGGGTTTTCCAACTCCAAACTTCAATGACTCATTTTTTTCCCCTTCTGTAAGAGCAACCAATTTATCAGTAATTTTTACAGTAATTTTTTCAAGCAAAAGAAAAAACATGCTTTTTATTTTTCCAAAATATCCATAAAAGACATGCCCATGCGGAGTATGAACTATTTTAGTGATGACTGATGAGTGATGACTGACGACTGAAAAAAAATTATAAAACCATGCTGACCATCTACCTATAAACCCTGCTTTTGAAGAATGGGTATGAACAATATCAGGTTTTTCTTTTTTAATAATCTTATAAATTTTCAAGAAAGCAATTATATCTTTTAAAGGAGAGATTTCTCTAACAAGTTGCTCAACTCTGTAATTCTTAATTGGTAACTTATTTTCAGTGGATTGACTTAAACCATAAATTAAAACTGGCTCATATTTATTTTTGTCAAGATTCTGGCAAGTCAACAAAACATTTTCACTTGAGCCACCTTTATCTAATCTTGTTATTATGTGAACTATTTTAGTTTTCTTCAGCATAAAAATTTCATCTTTTTCTTGCAAACACAAGTATTGAAGGAGCGATACAAACTTTCTTAAAAGAAAGAAGATACAAAATCTGTGAAATTAACTTAACTAAAAATTTAACTATAACCACAACTACCCCGCTAAAATAAGAATCTGTTTTATAAGGGTCACCTTTTGTAAAACCTGAATTTGAAATTTCTATGTCAGTAAATCCAACATCCTGTAATAGTTTTTTAACTGTCTTTGGGGTAAAGGAATATAAATGCAGAACCGCTGGATAAAATCCAAAAGATGCAAAAAATCTTCTAAATCTCTCTAAATTGCAATGCCACACTCCATTATTTACATGAATAACTAACAGGCCATCTTTCTTTAGAATTCTTTTTACCTCTTTAAGTTCTTCTTTTGGATTTCTAAACAAATCAAGGATTTTTAGAAGTGTTACCACATCAAATTCTTCATTATTTAACTCTTTAAGATTTTTCTTCTCAACTGTTATTCCAAATTTATCTTTTGCAAACTCAATAGAATGTGGATTTACTTCTATCCCATAAACATCCCATCCAGAATCTTTTGCAATTTTAAGAAAATAACCACTGCCACATCCAACATCAAGAATTTTACCTTTTTTCTTAATTTTCTCAATTTTTCCAAGAAACTCAGAGAATAATTGCTTTTTTGAAAAAATTAATTCTTCATTAATTTCTAATGGTAGTATGTGAAAAAATTTATTAAATTCTTCTTCAGATAATCTTGGATTTCTATATATCAGACCACATTTCTTACATTTTACGATATTACTTTCCATTAATTTAAAAAGCAATATCGTATTATCTGAATTGCATATGTTGCAACTTATACATTCTAATTTTACCATATTATTTTATCTATCAAAAAGATTTTATTTCTTTTTTATTTCAAAAATAATTTTTTCTATCTCATCTACAAAATTCTTCCATGAAAAATTTTGTCTTACAAACTGACAGCATTCTTTTCTCAAGTTTATGTCGCCTTTCCTTTTCATTATAAAATTGATTATACCTTCATATATACTCTGGTAAGTACTGTCTTTAAAAATAAATTCTTTATTAAAATTTCCTAACACTTCTAAAATTGCTCCTACTGGGGTGGCTAACACAGGTGTCCCACAAGCCATTGACTCTAATATTATCAGACCAAAACCTTCTAATTCTTTCGTAGGTAAGACAAAAACATCTGCTGTTTGATAATATTTTGGTAGAATCGCATCAGAAATATATCCTGTAAAAGTAATATATTTATCTATATTTAATTTAGAGACCAGTGTCTTCAATTTATTTTCTAAATATCCTTGCCCAACAATAACTAAATGACTTTCAGGATAAACTTTTACAACTTTTGCCATTGCTAATATAAGATTTTCTAATCCCATCCTTGAAACTAAATTGCGGACTGTCAATATCAGAAATTTATCTTTAGGAAGATTTAACTCATCTCTTAAGGATAATCTTTCATCTACAGGATGAAAATGTTCTAAATCAACTCCAGCTGGTATGATACTTATTTTTTGGGAATTAACTTTATGCCAGAATATTAGTTTATTAACCATAAACTTACTTAAACTAATAACTCTATCTGAGTTGTTAATAACTACCCTTTCTAAATATTCTCTTGTTTTTTTACCAACAAAATTTATAACTTGACTCCTTTTTAAGTCTTTTCTTCTAATATCATATTCTTCAGCCCATGGTGAATGAAAAATATATATTGATGGTATATACAATTTTTTTAAAAATGGGATTATGCCTAAAGCGCTAAAAGGATGATTAAATACTATAGCATCAAACTTATATTTTTTATTCAAACTTTGAAATATTTCTCTACATTTAGTTATGTTAGAGAAATATCTATATATTTTTATATTATTATTTTTCTCTTTCTCTAACAGTCCTTTTTTGCCTTTTGTTAATATTATGATATTATGATTGCAGGATGCTAAACCTTTACTCAATTCCCAAGCAACTCTACCTGAGCCCCCTTCTTCATCTTGTGGTATAATGTCTGTTGAAACTAAAATATTCAAACTTTTTTTACTTTTCAAAGTTTTTAATTTTGGTAGTTCAATTTTATGAATTTTACACCATTTGTCAAGAACTATCAGTGACCATAACTGGTCTGAAAAATTTCTTCTGCCACGAAGGTGCTCAGAATAAATTTTTTCTATAACTTCGTATTGAAAATAATCCTCATATTCCTTTTTTCTAATAAACTCTTCAATTCCAGTTTTTAATTCATGTGTAATCCATCGGTTTATTGGTATCATAAATCCCATTTTCTTTTGATTAATTATTTCTTTAGGCAGTCTATCTTTGATAATTTTCTTCAGCAAATATTTCCTGTTAAACCCTTTGATTTTTAAATCATAAGGAATACTTAACATAAATTCTACAAATTTTAAATCACAAAATGGCACACGTAGTTCTAAAGAATTTGCCATTGACATTCTGTCTGCCATAAAAAGTAAATCATTAACTAGATATGTTTTTAAATCTACATAAAATAGTTTATTCAAATCCTTGTCAGTTAATAATTCAAAATAACTGCTAAAAAACTGTTCTGAAAAATTTATTTCTGATTTGAATTCCTCTGTATACAATTTGCCTTTTAGTTTGTCTTCTAACATTGATACCCATAGTTTATATCTTTTATCAAAAGGTAATACACTAGCAACAAAAAACCTTTTTAATCTACCTGGCCAATTAAAAGGTGTTCTAGTTTCTGGGAGATGCTTTGTAATATTAACAAAACTTTTTTTAAACCATAAAGGTAGTTTTTCATATAACAACGAGTATTTGGCACCAACATACCTTGGATACCCGCCAAACATTTCATCTCCACCAATACCAGTTAACGCTACCTTAACTTTTTCTTTAGCAAATTTTGAAACAAGATAAGTTGGAATCAAAGAAGAATCTGCAAATGGTTCATCAAGAGATTCAAATATCTCATGTAATATATTAATGACATTGTAATCTATAACATGTTCATAATGTTCACAATTATATTTTTTTGCAACGGTCCTGGCTTTATTTAATTCATTAAAAGATATATCTTTTTTGCTATAACCAATAGAAAAAGTTTTAATTGGTTTGCCCAATAATTCACTCATAAAAGATACAACAGTTGAAGAATCAAGCCCACCTGAAAGAAAAACTCCAATAGGTACATCGCTTATTGTATGAATTTTAATTGTATCTCTTAAAAGAAAATCCAATTTTTCAATATAAAAATTTTCGTCTCTATAATCTAATTGTTTATTATCTATTTTCAAATCATAATATCTAGCTTTTGAAATCTTTTTGTTTTTCCAGATTAAATATTCGCCTGGTAACAATTTGTAGATATTAAAAATAGTAGTCAATGGCGCTGGAATATAGAGGTAAGTTAGATACAAATCCAATGCAGAAAAATTTATTTCACAAGTAATTTTTGGATGTAACAAAATAGGTTTTATTTCTGAGGCAAACAATATATTTCCATCCACAATTGTATAATAAAGTGGTTTTATTCCAATCTGGTCACGACATAAAAGCAATAATTTATTTTTATCATCCCAAAGAGCAAACACAAACATACCTCGTAAATATTTCCCACATTCATGTCCAAATTCTTCATACAAATGGACAATAACTTCAGTATCAGATTTTGTATAAAATTTATGTCCTTTGTTTTGAAGTTGTTGACTCAGTTCTTGATAATTATAAATTTCGCCATTAAATACAACAACAATTGATTTATCCTCGTTAAATATTGGCTGATTACCAGATTCAAGGTCAATAATTGCTAACCGTCTCACACCCAAATTAACTGTTAACTCTGAATTAATATAGTAT
>FWPU01005290.1_pt1 | contig 16830 bp, 14 predicted proteins | sample 2228361 | NCBI WGS metagenome assembly FWPU01 (sample SAMEA103939777, study PRJEB20133) | metagenome
GCGGCCCGGGCTGCGGCCCGGCGCGTACAGGTGCTCCTTGTACTGGACGGGCAGGGGCAGAAAGTCGACGGCCTTGCGCTCGCGCGCGGAGACCGCCGTGACCAGAAGCATCGTGTCGCCGTAGCGAACGACGATCGAGCCGTCGGCCTGCTTGGCCATGCGGCCGTGCTCGAGGACGAGCTCGCGCTCGCCGAACTGCACACTCTTCTTCAACATGTCCTTCCTCTCGGCGGGGAGAGGCCGGACTTCGAGGGGAGCGGCGGAACTTTTGATCCCATCGAACCGGCCGATCGGCTCGGCCGCATCGATCGGAAACCAAAAATCCGTGATCCGCTCCCTCTGGCCCGCTTCTCCCCGAAACGAAGCAGGGGGCGAAATGCCCCCTGCCGTGCTGCAAACCCTACTTGCGGATTCCCAGCCCCTCGATGAGCTTCTTGTACCGGGCGGGGTCCTTGCCCTTGAGGTAGTCGAGCAGGCGGCGACGCTGGCCGACCAGCTTGAGCAGACCTCGACGCGAGTGGTGGTCCTTCTTGTGGGTCTTGAAGTGCTCGGTCAAAAGGTTGATGCGCTCGGAGAGGAGCGCCACCTGCACCTCGGGAGACCCGGTGTCCTTCTCGTGCGTCCTGAACTGGGTGACGAGCGCGGCCTTGCGCTCTGGATGAAGCGACACTTGAGACTTCCTTTCCGTTCGCCCGCTCCGGTCGATGCCAACAGCCGCCGTCCGCGGAGGGGTACAGACGGGGCCGACTCGAAAATCCGCGCGCTTATAAGCAGTTGGGGCGGCCGTGGTCAACAACACCCCCCCCCGCGCGGCGATTCGCCTCCGCCGCTCGCTCGGCCGGCCGTCAGCGGGCCTGCGCCGCGGCCAGGGTGTCGCTGGTCGACCGGAGCCGCTTGGCCAGCATGCGCACGAAGAAGCGGTACAGCTTGAGCGCCGTCTTCTCGTTGGCGCCGAGCAGCTTCTCGAAGCGGTCGCGGGTGATGCAGAAGGCCTCGACCTCGGAGTCGGCCCGTACCCTGGCCGAGGTGGGCGCGTCGTCGACGAGCGCCATCTCTCCGGCCAGAGAGCCCGGGCTGAGCCGGGCGATGACGTTCTCGCCGTCCTCGGTGACCTTCACCACCACCGCGGTGCCCTTGCGCAGGACGAACAGCGCGCTGCCCGACTGGTCCTGCTCGATGAGCACCTCCTTGGGCTTGAAGGTCCTCACCTCGCAGGCGTTGTAGAGGGCCTTCATCTCCTCGAGCGACAGGTCCTGAAAGAGCGGCGTCTTCTTCAAGAACTCGAAGCCGCCCATCATCGACACCAGCTGCCGGTCGCGCTTTCCGTCCTTCTCCTCCTGGGCCGACTTCTTGCCGAGCTCGAAGAGCTTCTCGAGGTCACTGCCGTCCATCATCCCGGTGCGGGCGTCCTCGGGAGCGGGCGTGTTCTTCGGCAGCGGCTGGAGCACCGCGGAACGCACCTGGCTGGGCCGCTCGGGCTGCGCGCGCGGCGCCGGCTCGGCCTTCGCTCGGCCCGAGAGCGCCCGGATGCGCTCGCCAACGTCCTCGTAGTCCATCTGCACCAGCACGATGCGCTGGTAGAGGTTCAGCGCCTGCGCGTGCTCGCCCTTGGCCTCGAGCGCCCTCGCCAGGCGGTAGTAGACGGGCAGGGTCTGCGCCGACATCTCGGCGCTCTGCACCACCTCGAGGTACTTCTTGATGGCCAGATCCAGGTAGCCGTTCTGCGAGAGAATCTCGCCGATCATCACGCAGGCCTCGAAGTACTCGCGCTCGCCGCGCTGCACCTTCTGGAGCAGCTGCAGCGACTTGTTGAGGCGGTTGATGCGGAAGTACAGCTTGCCCGCGAGGAAGGTGTTCATCGCGCGCTCGAAGTTCTCGGCGGCCTTCTCGAAGTTCTTCACGTGCAGGTACAGCTCGGCCGCCTGCTTGTAGTTGCCGGCGCGCTCGAGCATCTCGGCCGCCTTGGCCTGGTTGCCGGCCCGCACGTACATCTCGCCCGCCATGTACGCGTCGTCGGCCAGCTCGTACATGCGGCCGGCGGAGGCGAAGTCCTCGAGGTTCTCGAACACCTGGCCCGCCTTGGCGAAGTCGCGCGCGGCGGTGAACATGTCGGCCGCCCGGCGCTCGGTGGCCCGGTCGCCGGCGACGGCGGCCAGCACGTTGTAGCCGATGTCCTCCGCGCAGTTCTCGTAGAGGTGCACCGCGTCCTCCACGCGGCCGGCCTTGAGGTGGGCCACGACCGCGTCCACCACCTGCTTCGAGTCGAGGTACTGATCGGCGGCGAGCGCCATCGAGGGGTCGAGCTCGAGCACCTGCTCGGTGGCCTCGCCCTCGGCGGCCAGCCGTTCCAGCTCGGCGGCCTTGTCGGCGGCTCCGATGTGCCCGTAGAGCTGAATCGCGCGGCGGTAGTTGCCCAGCGAGGCGTAGATCTTGGCCGCGTCCTCGAACGCCTCGGCCTTCTCGTACATGGCGGCGGCGCGCTCGCGCTGGTTCGCCCGGAGCAGCGCGGCGGCGGCCTTGGCGTACTGCCGGTATTTCTCGTAGAGCGCGGCGGCATGCAGGTGCGCTCCGGCCGACATGAGGAGCGCTCCGGCATCGGCGGCCCGCCCGGTCTTCTCGAGCAGCTCGGCGGCGCGGTCGACGTTGCCCGACTTGCGGTAGCACTGGATGGCGCGGTCGACGTCGCCGGCGCGTTCGAACAACATGCCCGCCTGACCGAGCTCGCCTTTCTGCTCGAGCCGCTCGGCGCGGCTGAGCAGCTCCTTGAGCGATGCCGTCACCACCGTGTTCGACATGGGCTTCCCCTCGGAATGCGGGCCGGAATCGGCCTCAACTATACGTCTCGGCGAGGGCGCTGCCCGTCGGAAGTGCAGAGGCTTGCCCCGTCGCCGCCATGAAGGCCACGCGCATCAGCGCACGGCGGCCGCCGCCGAGAAGACGTCTGGCGGCATCTCCTCGCGAAGGCGCCAGGTGATGGCCACCGGGCGCTCGCCCTCGTGGCGCACGTATTCCGCCGGGCCGAGGAACGTGTACGGCACGGTGAAGCCGCGTGCGTCGCGCTTCTGCTCGCGGACGAAGAGCAGCACGTGCGAGCCGCGTCGGCGGTGCTCGAAGTAGCGCCGTGCCACCTCGTCGGTGGCGCGCACCATGCTCGGCGTCTCCCAATGAAACAGCCTCGGTGAGAGCGCGTAGTCCCGGTAGCGGGTGGTGGGAGAGAACTCGCGCTCGTCCTTCTTCAGGGTGACGAACAACAGGTCGCACTCCAGCTCTGGCACCCACTCGACGCCCCGCTGCGACTTGTACGGCCGCTGCGGCGTGTGGAGCCCGAACGCCGCCATCAACTCGACCAGCGAGTAGCGCGCGTGCACGTGAAGCGGCACGAGAAGGGGCAGGCCGAGCGGCAGCGGATGGTGCCGAATCGCCTCGCGCGAGAGCTCGAGCAGCTCGCCCAGCTCCTCGCGGATGCCCTCGTGCGGCGACAGGGCCGCGAGCGCCATTTCGAGCGACGGGAACTTCTCCATGTCCCACAGCGAAGCTGAGAGCATCGCCGCGAAGCGACGCTGCCGCTCGGTCCAGTCGGCTTCGCGCGGCGCCTCGGCCCGGAGCAGCTGGATGTACGTGTCGATGCGCTCGCGATCGTCGGCGTGGGTGAGCCGCACCAACGCCCGCGCCAACCTGACCTCGGCCGGGCCGGCCCCGCTCGCGCGCACGCCCGCCTCGCGCCTCAGGGCCGCGAAGCCCCGCCGCGCGAACGTGCCCTGGTAGAGGTCTTCGACGGACATGCCCGTCTCGCGGAGGAAGGTTCGCAACGTCACGTCGCCCAGCCGCCGCAGCTCCTGCACCAGCCCGTCCCATCTCAGCTTGAGCGATCGGCGTACGTTCTCGAGCACCCGCTCGCGGGCGACCGGGTCGAGCTCGAAGTGGCAGCCCGGGGGGAGGTGGGGGAAGGCCGCCTCGATCTGGTTCCGCACCTCGCCGCGCGAGATGCCGAAAAGCGCACGGAAACGCAAATCGAACCGGAACTCGACGTGCTGCCGCCCGATGAAGTCGAGCACCGTCAGCACCTTGCCCTCGCGCTTGCGCAGCCCGCGGCCGAGCTGCTGCAGAAACAGCGTGGCGCTCTCGGTGGGCCGCAAGAACAGCAGCGTGTCGACGTCGGGAATGTCCACCCCCTCGTTGAACAGGTCCACGGTGAAGACGGCGCGCAGCTCGCCGGCCGAGAGCCTGGCCAGCGCGGCCTCGCGTTCGTCCCGCGGCGAGTCGGCCGTCAGGGCGGATGCGGGGAGGTTGGCATGATTGAAGCGCGAGGCCATGAAGCGCGCGTGCTGCTTCGACACGCAGAACCCGATGGCCCGCATGCGAGACGCGTTCGGGTGAATTCGCCGCACCGCCTCGATGACCTGCGCCACCAGCGAATCGTGCGCGGTGTACACCTTCTCGAGCTCCGTCACGTCGTAGCCCTGCCCGCGCCGGAACCGGACGTTCGACAGGTCGACCTCGTAGCCCACGCCGAAGTAGTGGAAGGGCGCCAAGAGGTTGCGCTCGAGCGCGTCCCACAGCCTGAGCTCGACGTCGATGTGACCGTCGAAGAGCTCGTCCGCGACGTTGGTGCCGTCGGCTCGCTCGGGGGTGGCGGTGAGCCCCAGAAGAAGCCGCGGCCTGAGATGCTTCAGCAGTCGCCGGTACGTCGGCGCCTCGGCGTGGTGGAACTCGTCGACGATCACCACGTCGAAGTGGTCCGGCGGCGGCAGCTCGTCGAGGCGCGAGAGCGATTGAATCGACGCGAACACGTGATTCCACCGCTCGGGGCGCATGCCATCGACGTACAGCTCGCCGAAGCTGCCGTCGCGGAGCACCGCGCGGAAGCGCGACCGGCTCTGGGTGAGGATTTCCTTGCGGTGCGCCACGAAGAGAAGCCGCGCGCCGGGCCACTTCTTCAAGAGCCGCTTGAAGTCGAAGGCCGCGACCAGCGTCTTGCCGGTACCGGTCGCCGCGACCACCAGATTGCGCCAGCGGCCGTGCTCGTGGCGGGCGACCTCGAGGTCGTAGAGCATGGCCCGCTGGTGCTCGGCCGGCTCGACGTCGAGCACCGTCACGTCCACGAAGTCGGCGGCGTCGCGGGCCTGGCGGCGCAGCTCCCGCTCGAAGCGCTCGCGGTCGAATGGGGTGAATGCCTCCCAGTAGCTCTCGAACGCGCTGCGGAAGCGCCGAATGACGGCGGGAGACTCCTCGGCCGAGATGCGAACGTTCCACTCGAGCCCGTCGATGAGCGCCGACTTCGACAGGTTCGACGAGCCGATGTACGCCGTCGAGCGGCCCGTGCGCCGGCCGAAAAGCCACGCCTTCGCGTGCAGCCGGGTCGCCTCGGTCTCGTAGGTGACGCGGATCTCGGCTCCCAGGCGCCACAGCTCGTCCAGCGCGCGGGTCTCGGTCGCGCCCAGGTACGTGGTGGTGATGACCCGCATCTTGCCGCCGCGCTCGAAGAATCGCTCCAGGGGCGCGAGGAGGATTCGCAGCCCGTGCCAGCGAATGAACGCGCAGAGCAGGTCGATCTCGTCGGCCGAATCGATCTCGCGGGCCAGCTCGCCCCCCACGGTGGGCTCTCCGCGGCCGGCGTTGACGAGCAACGCATTGAACCCGAGCGGCGTCGATGGGCGCAGCGGGTGGCGCACCTCTCGCCCGGCGGTGGGCGGACGCGCGATCGAGACGAGTTGTCGCGCCGGCGTCGCCAAACGCTCGCCATCGCCCACTTGCGCGTCCGGCAACCGCTCGCCCAACGCCAGAAGGAGCCAATTGCACAGCTCGAGCTGCACCTCGAGGCGCTTCTCCGCAGGCACCGTCTGGAGCGCCCGGGCCAACACGCCCGCGCAGTGGCGCGTCAAGGCGACGTGCGCGTCGGCCGGGTCCAGCTCGGCCGTTTGCACGCGCTCTTCGGGCAGCTCCTTCAATGCACGCGCGAGCGATTCGGTCACCAACTGCTCGTACAGCCCGGGGGCCAACGCCATGCGCCGGCATTCTCGCCGCTTCGCCACGAGAGGGCGACGCATCTCTCTGCCCCCGGCGCATCGCGCCCCACCAACCCGGCCGCATCGGCGCAAGGCGGCAGCCAACCTCAAAACGGCGGCGCCCGATCGACGAAGGCCACGCGCGCGGCGGCCAGGCAGCTCCCCTGCGTCGCGGCCCGGTCGGTGCCCGCAGGTTTTCGACGAGCACCGTGCGGCGAGGCGAACCAGAAGCGCAGGCGGGCCGTGTGGGTCCATCGGCGCCGCGATGCGCCGGCCGGGCGTGTCGCGCCGTGATGTGCAGCGCTCACGCGCCATGCCCGGCGGGCGGTGGTCCGGTGAGCCCCACTCGGCGGCGCAGAGCGCCGCGTGGCGTCATCCCTTCCCCTTGCCGGTCGGGCGCACCAGCGGCGGGGGGTGGTTGAGCGAGCCGAAGAGGTAGAGCATTTGCACCTCGCCGTTGGCGCCCTTCTTCGCCGGCCGGGCGGCCCCGGTGTAGACGAGGTTCAGGTGCTGCCTGGCGGCGCGGCGCTCGTCGGGAAGCTGCTGGCTCAGCTTCGGGTACAGCGTGAGGAGCGTCTGCAGCACGTCGCCCACGTCGGCACTCGGCGGCACGCCGAGCTCGAGCTCGCGACGCCCGTCGAAGATCGGCCGCAACGCCCTGGGCACGATCACCGTGACGTTCATCGGCCCCTCACCGACCCGACAAGACCCTCCGGTACTTCAGCCGCCCGCGCTCGACGTCGGCCAGCGCCAGAAGCCGCCCCGCCGGCCCCACCACCCGGATCGGGCCACCATTGGACATCGATACCTCCAGCGGCACGCCGTGCGAGACGTGGGTGGCCCCGCCGGCGTCGACGCGCAGCTCGGGCAGCTCGGCGAGCGCGTCCTCGATCGTCACCAGGTGACGTCCGACCGACGACAGCTCGCCCCGCCCGACGTGCGCCTCGAGCTGCTCGAGCGTCAGCGCCCGCTCGAGCCCGAATGGTCCGCTCTTCGTCCGCCGGAGCGCCCTCAGGTGAGCGCCCGAGCCCAGGGCCGCTCCGATGTCCTGGGCCAGCACCCGGACGAAGAAGCCCTTCGAGCAGCGCACCGACAGCGTCAGCTCGGTGGACGAGAAGTCGCGCAGGAGCAGCTCGTGCACGGTGACCTCGCGCGATTGCCGGGGCACCTCCTCGCCGGCGCGGGCCAGCTCGTACAGCCGCTTGCCGCCCACCTTGACCGCCGAGAACATCGGCGGCCGCTGGGCGAACGTGCCGCGGAACCGGTCCAGCACGCGCTCGAGCGACTCGCGCGACAAGGGCGGCACCGGGTGCTCGGCCACCACCCTGCCGTCGGCATCGAGCGTGTCCGTCTCCACGCCCAGCCGCACCACCGCGTCGTAGGCCTTCTCGCCCTCGAGGATGAAGCCCGCGACCTTGGTGGCCTCGCCCAGGCAGATGGGCAGGACGCCGGTGGCCATGGGGTCGAGCGTGCCGGTGTGGCCGGCCTTCTTCACCCCGAGCAGCGCGCGCACCCGCTTCACCACGTCGAACGACGTGGGCCCGCTCGGTTTGTCGATGACCAGCACCCCGTCCATCGAGCTCATTGTAGGGCAAAGGGAGCTGGCCCGTAGCCGCGCCTTTGAGCCCTCACCAGCCTTCCTTCTCCTTCACCTCGCGCAACAGCCGGTCGATCTTGTCGCCCTCCTGCAGCGACTCGTCGAAGGCGAAGTAGATCTCCGGGGAGACGCGCAGCTGCACGCGGCCGGTCACCTCGCGGCGGACGTACCCTTTCGCCGCGTCCAGGCCGGCCTGGGTTTCGCGGCGCTGCTCCTCGGACCCGATCATCGAGTAGTACACCTTCGCCACCCGGAGGTCGGGCGAGACCTTCACCCCGGTGATGGTGATGAACCCGATGCGCGGGTCGCGCAACTCGCCGCGCGCGAGCATGTCGGCGATCGCCGCCTGGATCTGTTGCCCCACCCGTTCGGGCCGCGCGTGCGTGCTCATTTCTTCTCCCATTCGCGCGGGTTGCGCAGCGCGCGCGCCTTGGCCCGCGCCTCCTCGAGGCTCAATGTGCGACCGGCCCGCCTGCCGCTCGGCTCGGGCCTCAACGTCGCGCCGTTCTCGCTTGGGCGCTCGTGGCGGCGCTCCCACGCGGGCTGGCCCTCGGCCTCGGCCAGCGAGCGGTCGCCGCGCTCGACCGGCAGCTCGTCGTCGCCCGTTCGGTAGAGCTGGTCGCCGAGCGCGATGGTCTCGGTCTGCCGGTCGACGATCGGAGCTATGTACATGTCGTCGACGAACTGGATGATCTTGTCCATCTGCTCGCCGACGTGGCGCTTGTCGTTGCCGACCACGGCGAGCGCGATGGTGGCGCGCTGCCAGAGGTCGTTGTCGTCGACCTCGGCGACCGAGACGTTGAACTTCGCCTTGATCCGATCGGTGACCCGCCGCAGCACCTGGCGCTTGGCCTTGAGCGAGCCGGACGCGGGAATCTCGAGGGTCAGGCGGGCGACGCAGACGAACATGGCTCGGAAGCGGCCGGCGCCCCCAGCGCGCCTCAATTGAGGCTCGGCCTCGTCTCCTCGATTTCGAACGCCTCGATGATGTCGCCCGGCTTGATGTCCTGGTAGTTCTCGATGCCGATGCCGCACTCGAAGCCCTTCTCGACCTCGCGCACGTCGTCCTTGAAGCGCTTCAGCGAGGCCACGCGGCCCAGATGGATCTGACGGCTGTCCCGGAGCAGCCTGACCAGCGCGGTGCGCTTGATGGCCCCGTCGATGACCGCCGCGCCCGCGATGGTGCCCAGCTTCGGCACGTTGAAGATGTTGCGCACCTCGGCGCGCCCCAGCTTCTTCTCGGTGCGAATCGGCTCGAGCAGGCCCTCCATCATCGCCTTCACGCCGTCGAGCAGCTCGTAGATGATCTGGTAGCTCTGCAGCTGCACGCCCTGGGCCTTGGCCTCGGCCTCGGCGCCCGACTCGGGCTTGACGTTGAAGCCGACCACGTGGCCCTTCGAGGCCGCCGCCCGCTGCACGTCCGACTCGGTCATCGCGCCCACGCCCTGGTCGACGATCGACACCTTGACCTTGCGGGTCGACATCTTCTCGACCGCCATGGCCACGGCCTCGAGCGAGCCCTGGGTGTCGGCCTTCACCACCAGCTTGAGCTCCTTCTGGCCCTCGGCCTGCTTCATCTTGGCGAAGAGCTGGTCCAGGGACTCCTTCGCCGACTGCTTCGACAGCTCGGCAGCTCGCTCCTTGGCCTGGCGGTGCTCGGCGATCTCCTTGGCCGCCTTCTCGTCCGCCACCACGTGCAGCGTGTCGCCCGCGGTGGGCACGCCGGACAGGCCGATGATCTCCGCGCAGTGGCCCGGCGGCAGCTCCTTCACCGCCTCGCCCTTGTCGTTCACCATCGCCCGGACGCGACCGTGGTGCGTGCCGGCGACGATGGGGTCGCCCTGCTTGAGGGTGCCCTCCTGCACCAGCACGGTGGCCACCGGGCCACGGCCCTTCTCCAGCTTCGCCTCGACGATGGCGCCCACGGCCGGCCGGTTGGGGTTGGCCTTGAGCTCGAGCACCTCGGCCTGCAGGAGGATGTTCTCGAGGAGCAGCTCGATGCCCTGCTTCGTCTTGGCCGACACCGGCACCACGATGACGTCGCCGCCCCAGTCCTCGGCGAGCACGTTCTGGTCGGCGAGCTGCTTCTTCACCCGGTCGGGGTTGGCACCCTCGGCGTCCATCTTGTTGATGGCCACCACCATCGGCACCTCGGCCTTCTTCGCGTGGTTGATGGCCTCGATGGTCTGCGGCATCACGCCGTCGTTGGCCGCCACCACCAGCACCACGATGTCGGTGACGTTCGCGCCGCGCTCGCGCATGGCGGTGAAGGCCTCGTGGCCCGGCGTGTCGATGAAGGTGATCTCTCCCTTCTCGGTCCGCACCGTGTAGGCGCCGATGTGCTGGGTGATGCCGCCCGCCTCGCCGGCAGCGACGTTGGCCTGGCGAATGGCGTCGAGCAGCGACGTCTTGCCGTGGTCGACGTGGCCCATCACCGTCACCACGGGCGGCCGGGGCTGCATGTCCTCGGGCCGGTCCTCGATCTCGGGGAGGAAGTCCTCCACCTCGAAGCCGACCTTCTCCACCTTCCACCCGTAGTCGGCGGCGATGATGCCGGCGGTGTCCGGGTCGAGCAGGTGGTTGGCGGTGGCCATGGTGCCGCCCTGCATCAGCTTCTTGATGAGCTCGGCCGTCTTCACGCCCATCCTTTGCGACAGGTCGGCGACGGTGATGCCCTCCTGGACCCTGATGACCTTCTTCTCCTCGGCCATCTCCGTGATGGGCGTCTTCATTCCCTTCTTCGTCGGCTTCTTCTTCTTGCCGCGCACCGGAATGGCGACGCGGCCGAAGATGAGCTCCTTGATGTCCTGCTGCGAGAAGCTGCCGCCCTCCTTGTCCACCATCGCCCGCTTCTTGGGCCGGCTCTCCTTGCCCTTGGAGACGTCGACGAACTCGCGGCCCCTTCCCAGCTGATCGGGCACGACCTTGAACTCGCGCACCTCGCCGATGGCCTTTCTGCCCGGCGCCAGCGGAATCTGCTTGTGGGCGGTGGACGACGGCGTCACCCGCCGCACCGCGACCGCCGGCCGGCTGATGACGACCGCCTGGGTCGGCGTCGGGCGGAGCTGGCGCGGATCCACCGAGTGCTGCGTGATGGGCGCACCCGGAGCCGTCGGCGAGGTGCGGCCCGAACCGGCGGGAGGCACCGGCCCCTGACGCGGTGCCGACGGACGCGGCACCGGAACGTTCGAGCGCGCGGCCATCGCCGGCCTCGGCTCGGGCGCCGAAGGCCTGGGGCGCGCCGGCTCGGCGGGCTTCGCCGGCGGCGGCTCGGGAGCGGGCTCCATCTTCTCCTCGACCGGCTCGACCCGCTTCTCGGGCTCGGGCGTCTGCGATGGAGCAGGCGGTCGAGCGACCTCGGCCGGCTGCGGCGCGGCCTTGGCCTCGGCGACCGGAGCCAGCTCCTCGCGGACCTCTTCCGGTGCCAGCGGCGGCGGCTGCTGGCCGGGCGCCGGAGCGCCGGGCGCGGGCGTCATCACCGCGGTCAGGCCCGTGCGCTTGCGCACGACGAAGCCCTTCGGGGCCACCGCCGGCGCGGCGGCCTTCGGCTTCCGCTTCTCGATGATCTTCTGGATCGCCGAATTGGCCTGGTCGTCTTCGAGCGAGCTCGAGTGCGACTTGACGTCGTACCCGAGCGCGACGAGCTCGTTGACGACCTCCTTGTTGTCGAGCTCGATGCCCGCTGCCTTGAGCTCCTTGGCGATTTCGTGGACGCGCTTCTTCGACATAACCTTCACCGCTGGGCGAAACGTGCGCCGCCCGCTCGAACTTCCTAGGACTACTACGGTTTTCGGCTCAACGTCTGCACGGAACGATTCGTTCAGGTCGTCTGCAGGGCAGCCTCCAGATCCTCGAGCGCCAGCGACTTCATTTCTCCTCGGAAGGCCCTTGAGAGCGCCTTCCGCTTGAGGGCCGCCTTCAGGCAGCCTATGCCGCAGAGGTACGCCCCCCTGCCCGGGGCGGTCTGCAGCTCGTCGACGGTCGGCTGGCCCGCATCGTCGAGGACCAGCCGCCTGAGCGACCGCTTGGGCCGCTTCTTTCCGCACCCCACGCACGTCCGCTCGGGGCCGGCGCGGGTCCTTTCCTCTTCGTTGGCTCGACTGTCGAGCGCGACCAATGCATCACCTCGTCACCTGACCTCGGGCGTGGCCACCACCGTGCCCGCGGCCGCGGCGCGCTCGGCGTTCAGCTCGGCCCGAAGCTTCTGCTCGTCGAGCAGGTAGGCCTCGGCGGCCGACTTGAGCTGCCGCGCCTTCTTGATTCCGATGCCGGGCACATCGCCCAGCTTGGTGATGTCCTTCTCGTTGGCGATGTCCTCGACCGTGTGGTAGCCGGCCGCGGCCAGCTGGTCGATCGTCTTCTCGCCCACTCCGCGGACGCGCAGGAGCCGCTCCTTCTGGGTGAGCTCGTCCGGGTGGCGGCGGGCCTCGATGAGGCGCGCCTTCTCGCGCTCGGCCTCCAGCCGGGCCAGCTCGGCGGCGTCGTCCACCATCTGCGAGCGGGCGACCTGTTGCATCTCGGCGATGCGCGAGGCGTCGATGCCGGGAATCTGCGCCAGCACCTCGGGGTTGGCCTCGGCGACGTCCTTCGCCTGGCGGAAGCCGTGGGCGTAGAGCGTCTCGATGAGCATCTCGTTCACGCCGGGCAGCCGCCCCAGCGAGCGGTTGGCGAACTCGCGCATCTCCTTCACGCGGCTCTCGGAGTTGATGTCGAGCTTCCAGCCGGTGAGCTGGGCCGCCAGCCGCACGTTCTGGCCCCGCCGCCCGATGGCCAACGACAGCTGGTCGTCGGGTACGATGAGCTCCATGGCGTGGTTGGCCTCGTCGATGATGACGCGGCTGACCTCGGCCGGGGCCAGCGCGGCGCAGACGAAGCGCGCCGGGTCCTCGTCGAAGGGGACGATGTCGATCTTCTCGCCGCGCAGCTCCTGCACCACCGCCTGCACGCGGCTGCCCTTCATGCCCACGCAGGCGCCCACCGGGTCGACGTCGGGGTCGCGGCTGGAGACGGCGATCTTCGCGCGCCCGCCCGGCTCGCGCGCCGCGGCCTCGATGACCACGATGCCCTCGGCGATCTCCGGCACCTCCATCTCGAACAGCTTGGTGAGCAGGTTCACCGAGGCGCGCGAGAGGATGATCTGCGGCCCCTTCGACTCGCGGAGCACGTCGATGACGTAGGCCTGCACGCGGTCGCCCGGGCGGTAGGTCTCGCGCGGCACCTGCTCGCGCACCGGCAGCACCGCCTCGGCGCGGCCCAGATCGACGATGATGTTGCCCCGCTCGAAGCGGCGGGCGATGCCGGTGACGATCTCGCCCTTTCGGTCCTTGTACTCGTTGAAGACGTTCTCGCGCTCGGCGTCGCGGGTGCGCTGCAGGATGACCTGCTTGGCGGTCTGCGCGGCGATGCGACCGAAGCCGCGGCGGAACGTCTTCAGCTTCAGAATGTCGCCGTACTGGTCGTCTTGCGCCTTGGCCTCGGCGGCGTCCTCGTCGCGGTAGAAGATCTGGAACACCAGCTCGTCGCCCGGCTCGACCTCCATGCCCTTGGCCCGGGCCTCTTCGAGCGTGAGCTGATTCACCGCCTGGATGGGGTCGGTGATCTGCTCGACCACGGTGATGGCCTGGAACAGCTCGACCACGCCCTTCTCGGGGTCGTACTTGGCCTCGAGGTTCCGGTCCTGCCCGAAGTGCTTCTGGGCGGCGGTCTTCATCGCGTCCTCGAGGGTGCGGATCAAGACCTGCCGGTCGATGCCCTTGTCCTTGGCGACCTGGTCGATGACGAGGTTCAGGTTGATGTTCTCTCTTGCCTGCGTGGCCATTGCTTGTCTCCACGGCCCTTTCGTCGCGGGGCCTGTATGTGGGTACTGCCTGAATGCTTCAGAGCTCGAGCTCGAGGTTCGCCTTGGCGATGTCCTTGAACGGAATGCGGAACGGGCCGGCGCCCTCGACCTCGACGGTGACCGACTCGTCACCGACCTCCTTGAGCGTGCCCGAGAACCTCTTCCGCGGCGGCTCGCCGATGGGGCGAAACGTCTTCACCTTCACCTTCTGACCGACGACGCGGCGGAAGTGGTCCGGACGGGTGAGCGGCCGGTTCAGCCCCGGGCTCGACACCTCGAGGTGGTACTCGTGGGGGACGATGTCCTCGACGTCGAAGGCCGTGTCGACCGCCCGCGAGGCGCGCTCGCACTCGTCGAGCCCCACGCGGCCGCCCGGCTTGTCGATGTACAGCCTGAGCACCCAGCCCTGGGGCTCGCGCACGAACTCGACGTCGAGCAGATCGAGCCCCTCCTGGGCGATCAGCGGCTGGGCGATCTGTCTGGCCCGTTCCTCGATCTGCTGTTTCTGACCCGGCTGCATGACCCCAAAAACGCGAAAAGTGGGCGGCGCGGCCCACTTTTCGAAGAGACTTCGAAAAATGTCGGCGGAGTGCCTACTACACTCCGACCCAGGGTGTAAACGGGGGATTCGGGCCGTCCATTTCGGCGGCCCGGCCCTGAAACGAGCGCCGAAGATGCTGGTCGCCGCCATACAGATGACGTCCGGGCCGGACAAGGCCCACAACCTCGAAACCGCCACCCATCTGGTGCGGGAGGCCGCCCGACGCGGAGCCCGCTTCGTCGGCCTCCCCGAGACGTTCAACTGGTTCGGCCACGAGTCGGAGAAGCTTTCGGCCGCCGAGCCGCTCGATGGCCCGTCGCTTAAGGCCATGTCGAATCTGGCGAAGGAGCTCTCCATCACCCTGCTCGCCGGCTCGGTGCTCGAGCACGCCGAAGGCATGAAGGTCTTCAACACTTCGGTGCTCTTCGGCCCCGACGGTGAGCGGCTGGCGGTGTACCGGAAGATCCACCTCTTCGACGTCGAGCTGCGCGACGGGAGCACCTACCGCGAGTCGGCGCTCACGCTGCCGGGCAAGGAGGTCGCCGTCGCAAAGACCGAGCTGGGGACGATCGGCCTGTCGGTCTGCTACGACCTTCGCTTCCCCGAGCTGTACCGGCAGGCGTCGGCACAGGGAGCGACGCTGCTCGCCGTGCCGGCCGCGTTCACGCTCACCACCGGCAAGGACCACTGGGAGGTGCTGCTCAGGGCGCGGGCCATCGAGAACCAGTGCTACGTCGTGGCGCCGGCGCAGTGGGGCTCTCACCCCAACGGCAAGCAGACCTACGGCCACGCGATGGTGATCGACCCGTGGGGGCTGGTCATCGCGCGCGCCTCCGAGGGCGAGGGCATGGCGCTGGGAGAAATGAGCCACGAGCTTCTGGCCCGGGTGCGGCAGAGCCTGCCTTCTCTCGCGCACCGCCGGCTGTAGCTCCCACGCGCGCGCACAAGGTGGGCCGCCCACCACACCGCGCATCCGGTAGACTTCGGGCGCGCTTGAGGCTCCTTCTGTCCATGTGCGCGGCGCTCCTTCTGGCCGCTTGCACGGCGGAGGACACCGCTCCTCCCACCGCCGGTGCGGCCGGCTCGCCCGTGCAAAAGGTGCGCGCCACCTTGAAGCAGGTCTCCGGCACGGTGATGGTGAAGCGGGCCGCGGGCGACGACTGGCTGCCGGCCAGAGACGGCATCGAGCTGTTCGAGAACGACAAGGTGCGCACCGCGGCCGGCGCGACGGCCCTGCTCGACTTCGGCGGCTCGGAGGTCGAGGTCGGCGAGGACGCGTTGGTGGCCATCGCCGAGACGCGGCCCCGCCCCGGCAAGGACCGGGCGGATCTCACCGTCCTCAAGGGGAAGATCGACGCCGAGCTGGACGATGCCTCGCGCGACTCGCTGAGCGTCAGCACGCCCGCGGCCACGGTGCGGGCCGGAAGGGAGATCGTCTTCCAATGACCGTGCTCGCCCTCGCCATCGCGGTCTTTTTCGCCGCGCAGGACGGTGCGGCCGAAACGGTGGTGCAGCCCGGGGAGTCTCTGGCCGACGTGGCCCGGCGCACGCTGGGAGACGCCAGGGCCGCCGAGGAGCTCAAGGCGCTGAACCCGAGCGCTCCCGATCGGCCCCAGGCGGGAGCGACGCTGAAGCTTCCCGGTCCCGATCGGCAGCTGGCGCTCTCGGCGCTGACCGCGGCGCGCCAGGCGGTGCGAAAGGCCGAGTCGACGGCCGACAGGCGCGAAGAGGCGGCGAGGCGGCTCGACGAGGCCGAGCGGCTCTTCAAGTCGGCGCGGTACGTGGAGGCGGCGAAGGCCGCCGACGGGGCGTGGCAGCTCGTGTCGGCCAGCGCCCGCGAGCCGACGCGCTTCGAGGTGAAGGTCGAGGACGACGGCAGGACGACGGTGAGCGCCCGGTCGGGCCAGCCGGTGCGGGTCGAGGCCGAGGGAGCGACCCAACCCGTCTACGCCGGCCAGACGGTGAAGGTGGAGAAGGGCAAGCCTCCGTCGCCTCCCGAGGCGAAGGCGCCGCCGCCGACCGAGCCGCCGCAGCCGATTCAGCCGCCGCCCAAGAGCCCCTCATCGCTCTCGGCGCCGGCGCTGCTTTCGCCGGCGGAGGACGGCAAGGTGAAACCCGAGGGCAAGGCGGTGACGCTTTCGTGGAAGGCCGTACCGGGCGCCAGCGGGTACGAGGTCGAGCTCAGCGGCGCGAAGCAGGTGACGTTGGCGGTGGCCCGATCGACCGCCGACGTCGAGCTGCCCGCGGGAAGGTACGTGTGGACGGTGCGGGCGGTGGCCAGGGGGCAGAAGAGCGAGCCGTCGAAGCGGCGCGCGTTCGAGGTCGTCGAGGGCGAGGTCAAGCTGGACGTGGGCAAGGCCACGTGGAAGTGACGGGGGCGACGTGCGGCTGTTTCGACTGATTCTCGCGCTGATGCTGGTGGCCAGCATCGTGCCCACGGTGATGGTCGGCTACACCTCCGTCTCGCGCACGCGCGAGCTGCTGGTGCGCGACGCGCAGGAGCTGGCGCAGGAGCGGGTGAAGCAGCTCAAGCTCAAGACCGAGATGCTGCTCGACGAGCCGACGCGCGCGGTGCTGTCGCTGGCGAGGGTGCCCGGCTTCTTCTCGCTGCCCTTGCCCGAGCAGCAGTCGCACATCGCCGCGGTGCTGAAGCAGCGGCCCGAGGTGACCATCGTCACCATCTTCGCCGCCGACGGAGCGCGCCTTCCGGGGCTCCAGGGCTTCGCGGTGGCCGACGTGCCGCCGACCGAGGTGGCGGTGCACGAATCGCGCTCGGCCGAGCTGTTGCAGAAGGCGCGGACCGGGCTCTTCATCGGCGAGGTCCGCTACAGCGCCGCGCTCAAGGCGC
>FWPU01008730.1_pt1 | contig 16828 bp, 11 predicted proteins | sample 2228361 | NCBI WGS metagenome assembly FWPU01 (sample SAMEA103939777, study PRJEB20133) | metagenome
GAAAATAGACTTTTTCAGAACTTTTTCCAATAACTTTTTCCAATTCTGAAATAATAAGATAATTTTCAAGGTAAATCTGCTACCTATTGGATCTCCTTGATTGCATTTTATCTTATCATCCCGGGAGGCTAGTGTGTTTTTGAACTTTTGGAGAACTGAAATTGTTACAAAAAGCCAACTCATTCTGAAAAATGAGCTGGCTTTTTTATTTTAACTACTGACCTTCGGGAACCTCAGTAGCCCAGGTAACAGTCACATGGGTTTTACCTTCCCCAACAATAATTACCACTGTAGCGGAGTTTTCTCCTTTTTGAGCATTAAAACTAGAAGAAGAAACTTCCTGACCAGTAGCATATGTAAAATCTACTTTCCAACCATTGTCTTCAATTTGCTTTTTAAATTTAGTATAAGCCTCAGCTTGGGAATCTGAAGTTTCAAAAATCACATAAACACCACCTCTGTCATTATTATTTATTACAGAAACTAAATTACCCCCAGGATAAACCAACTCCCGAGGAAAATCTGAGGGAAGTTCTAAAGCTACATTAGGAGCAGTGGGTGCTTCCGAAGCAGATTCTTCAACTGCTTCCTGGGGTTGGGCTTGCTCTGGCGAAGTTGGGGATTTCTTTTGAGAAAAATAATACCATCCCCCTCCAGCAACAGCCGCCCCAACTAAAATAGCCACTACTATAATTGTCAAATTTTTGTTCATTCTACCTCCAAATTAATTTAACTTATATTTACTTACATTATAACCTCATTAAGTGATTTTTCAAGACTTCATAATCTGGGGGGAAATTTTTCAATGATATTCTAATATGCTTAAAAATACTGGGAATCTGTAGGAGAGGTTTGGGAAGAATTAAATTATATATTATCAAAAAAGCCCCCAGGGGACTTTTTTATTCCTTCTTTGCCTCTGTAATCTTAACAACAAGAAAATTAGAAAGCTGGAGACCAGTAGAAATAATTATAATTTATTTCATCTTTATTTCGATATCCACTCCCGCCGGCAGTGTCAGATTCATTAGAGAATCAACTGTCTTTGCAGTAGGTTCTGTGATATCAATTAACCGTTTGTGAGTCCTAATTTCAAACTGTTCTCGAGAGGTTTTATGTACATGGGGAGATCTAATTACCGTATAAGCAGATCTCTCGGTAGGTAAAGGAATAGGGCCAGCCACTACCGCACCAGTGCGAAGAGCGGTTTCAATAATTTTTTTTGAAGATTCATCTATAACTTTATGATCATAGGCCTTAAGCCTAATTCTAATCCGTTGAGTGCTTTTAGTTTTAGCTGCCATCCTATTCCTTTTTTAAAATGCATTTAAACAAGTTAATCTATTATCTTTATTTAACAATTTTAGTTACCAGTCCTGCTCCTACCGTATGTCCTCCTTCCCTAATAGCAAATCGCTGACCTTCTTCAAGAGCAATAGGAGCAATCAACTTTATTTTCAAGCCCTTAACAGTATCTCCAGGCATTACCATCTCAGTTCCCTCAGGCAATGTTGCCTCTCCTGTAACATCAGTAGTTCTGATATAGAATTGGGGTTTGTAGCCAGTGAAAAATGGTGTGTGCCTTCCCCCTTCCTCTTTCTTTAAGACATATACCTCTGCTTCAAATTCAGTATGAGGAGTAATGGAACCGGGTTTAGCCAAAACTTGACCCCTTTCAATATCATCTCTTTCAATGCCTCGAAGAAGAATACCCACATTATCACCAGCAATACCTTCATCAAGCTCTTTTCTAAACATCTCCACCCCAGTTACTACTGTCTTTTTAGTATCATGCAAGCCAACAATTTCCACTTCTTCGTTGACTTTAACCTTACCCCTCTCAATGCGACCCGTAGCTACAGTGCCTCGTCCCTTAATTGAAAAGACATCTTCAATAGGCATAAGAAAGGGCTTATCAACCTCTCTTTTGGGCTCGGGAATATACTCATCAACTTTCTTGATCAATTCCAAAACAGAACCACAGCTTTCACATTCCTCTTTACCACAACCACAATTATAAGCTTTTAAGGCCGAGCCTTTAACAATAGGAATTTCATCACCAGGATATTGATATTCTTTTAGGAGTTTTCTAACATCATCCTCTACTAATTCTACAAGCTCGGGATCATCTACCATATCCATTTTATTTAAAAATACCACCATAGCAGGAACACCCACCTGTCGAGCTAAAAGAATATGCTCTCTTGTTTGAGGCATGGGACCATCAGCCGCCGAAACTACCAAAATTGCCCCATCCATCTGAGCGGCCCCTGTAATCATATTTTTAACATAGTCGGCATGACCAGGAGCATCGATATGAGCATAATGTCTTTTTGGTGACTCATACTCAACATGAGAAATAGCAATAGTAATGCCTCTCTCCTTTTCTTCGGGAGCATTATCAATTGATTCAAAAGTTCTCACTTCTGCTTTCTCACCATGAGCATTAAGACACTTAGTAATAGCGGCAGTAAGCATAGTTTTACCATGATCAACATGACCAATTGTACCAATGTTTAGATGGGGCTTTTTTCTTTCAAATTTCTCTGCCATAAATTCCTCCTAAATGAAAATAAATTAATTTATATTACTAATTTAATTAACAGAAATAAATTTAACAAATATTTTAGCACCTGTCAAGAATTTATTCTCAGGCACCATAAAGGCAAGATTTATTGTAGCAAATTATAACTCAAACATCAATAGAATATCAAGATTTATCTATCTCCATTCTTGAGATTACCCTTAGATCTCTTACCAATTAACTCTTCGGTTATATTTTTAGGTACCTCCTCATAATGATCAGGTTCCATAGTAAATGTTCCTCTGCCCGAGGTCATGGAGCGAAGAGAAGTAGCATAACCAAACATCTCCGCCAAAGGAACTTGAGCATCAACAACCTTCATATTCCCTCTATCAGACATCTTCTCAATCTTGCCCCTCCTAGAATTCAAATCGCCCATTACTTCACCCATGAATTCCTCAGGAGTAACTACCTCAACCTTCATAATGGGCTCTAACAATACTGGATCAGCTTGTCTGACACCATCCTGAAGAGCTATAGAGGCAGCAATTTTAAAGGCAATCTCCGAGGAATCAACTTCGTGAAAACTACCATCATAAAGCACTGCTTGGAGATCAACCACCGGATAACCAGCTATCACTCCTTTTTCCATAGCCTCCCTGATACCTGCTTCTACTGCTGGAATAAATTCTTTGGGAATAACACCCCCTGTAATTTTATCTATAAATTCAAAGCCCGAACCTCTCTCTTTTGGATTAAGCTCTAACCAAACATGGCCATATTGACCCCGACCTCCAGTTTGGCGAATATATTTTCCTTCTATCTTTACTGATCTTTTAATTGTCTCTTTATAAGCTACTTGGGGCTTGCCAACATTGGCCTCAACTTTAAATTCCCTCTTCATTCTATCCACAATAATATCAAGATGAAGCTCTCCCATGCCTGAAATAATGGTCTGTCCCGTCTCCTGATCAACATTTATCCTAAAAGTGGGGTCCTCCTCAGCTAATTTTTGAAGTGCTAAACTCATTTTTTCTTGATCTATTTTAGTCTTTGGTTCGATAGCAACTGAAATAACAGGCTCTGGAAAGACCATAGATTCTAAAACAATAGGATGATTTAGATCAGTTAAGGTATCTCCTGTTGAAGTTGCTTTTAAGCCGACTATGGCAGCAATATCTCCAGCAAATACTTCTTTTACTTCTTCTCTATGATTGGCATGCATTCTTACAATTCGACCCACTCTCTCTTTTTCTCCTGAGCGAGCATTAAGAACATAAGAACCAGCCCCCAGCTTTCCTGAATAGACCCTAAAAAAGGTAAGTTTTCCAACATAAGGGTCAGTGGCAATTTTAAAAGCCAGAGAACAAAAAGGTTCCTCGTCACTCGGTTTTCTTGCTTCCTCCTCTCCTGTCTTGGGATTAGTGCCAGAAACAGGAGGAATATCAGAAGGAGAAGGTAGGTAATCTACAATAGCATCTAATAATAGCTGAATTCCCTTATTTTTTAAAGCAGAACCACAAAGTACGGGAACTAACCTACCCGATAAAGTGCCCGCCCTAATACCTCTTTTAATTTCCTTGGGAGTTAATTCATGGTCTTCCAAGTATTTAGCTAACAATTCATCATCACCCTCGGCTGCTTTTTCAATTAATTTCCTCCGATATTCCCCCACCTTTTCCTTCATATCTTCTGGAACCTCCCTCTCCTCATACTGACTACCCAACTCATCAACCCAGACATAAGCTTTCTGGGTAACTAAATCAACTACTCCTTGGAAATTATCTTCCAAGCCAATAGGAAGCTGGAGAGGGAAAGCATTTCTAGTTAACTGTTTGAGAATGGAATTATAACTAAAATCAAAAGAAGCTCCTGTTCTATCTAATTTATTAATAAAGCAAATTCGAGGCACCTTATATCTATCCGCCTGGTGCCAGACAGTCTCAGATTGGGGTTCAACTCCAGCCACTCCATCAAAAACTACTACCCCCCCATCTAGGACTCGCAAAGACCTTTCCACTTCAGCTGTAAAATCAACATGACCAGGAGTATCAATAATATTAATTCTATGCTTTGTCTCTTTTTCCTTTGGCCAAAAACAAGTAGTGGCTGCGGAAGTGATGGTAATACCCCTTTCTTTTTCTTGAGCCATCCAATCCATTATTGCCTCACCTTCATGAACTTCACCAATTTTATAAGTCCTGCCAGTATAGTAAAGAATTCGCTCAGTAACTGTAGTTTTGCCAGCATCTATGTGAGCGATAATACCAATATTTCTGGTTTTCTCTAAGGGAAATTCTCGAGCCATCGACCTCTCTTAATTATTCAATCTTTAAATTCTAATAATGAGCTAAGTGAGCAAAAGCTTTATTGGCCTCAGCTATTTTATGAAGTCGATCTTTAGAAGCCACAGCATCACCAGTATTTTGATAAGCAGCAATAATTTCATCTGCTAATTTTTCCTCCATAGGTCTTCCTTTTTTAGTTTGAGCAGCCTTAATAATCCATCTCATAGCTAGAGTTGATCTTCGGTCACCTTTTACTTCCACTGGAACTTGATAGGTAGCTCCACCTACTCTTCGGGGCCTAACTTCTAAAACCGGTGAAGCATTTCGGATAGCTTGTTCAAAAATTTCTAAGGGATCTTTTTTTGTTTTTTCTTTAATAAGATCAAAAGCCTTGTAGGTAATTTTACAAGCTAAATTCTTCTTCCCTCTTTTCATAATCTTATTGATAAACCTAGCTACCAGAATGCTTTGGTATCTTTGGTCGGGTAAAATCTCTCTTTTTTTAACAGGACCTTTTCTGGACATAACATTCCTCTATTTTGATTTTTTAGTGCCATACTTAGAACGGCCTTTTTTTCTTTCTTCCACTCCTTGTGTATCTAGAATACCTCGAACAACATGATACCTAACACCAGGTAAATCCTTTACTCTGCCGCCCCTTACCAAGACAACAGAGTGCTCTTGAAGATTATGACCAATGCCGGGAATATATGCTGTAACTTCCATTCCATTGGATAGCCGAACTCGGGCTACCTTCCGAAGAGCTGAGTTTGGTTTTTTAGGAGTGGTGGTGAAAACTTTGACACAAACCCCCCGCTTAAAAGGTGAACCCTTCTTAAACCTTACGGGCTTTTGGCGGAGAACATTAAAGCCTCGCTGCAAAGCTGGAGATTTACTTTTCTTTTTAATTCTTTTTCTACTTTTTTTAATTAATTGCTGAATTGTAGGCATATTTCCTTTTAAATTTAGCTAACTTTCAAAGTATACCATAAGCTTTTATTTTGGTCAATAATTCAACCAACCTAGATCTTAGCTCCAGAAGGTTTACCTCCTATATTTTCTTTATCTTTGTTTAAGAGAAACTCTAATTTTTTATTAAATCCTGTTCCTGCAGGTATTAATCGTCCAATAATAACATTTTCTTTTAGGCCTCGTAATTTATCTACTGCCCCGGAGGTAGCAGCTTGGACTAAAACTCGGGTTGTCTCCTGAAATGAAGCCGCTGAAAGAACGCTCGGAGTAAGGAGAGCAACCTTAGTAATTCCTAAAATCAAGGGCTCAAACTTCGCTTTATTTTTAACCCCTTGATTAATCTCTGCCAGTAAATATTTATCAACAATCTCACCAGGTAAAAATTCAGTATCTCCTGAATCTTTGATTCGGACCTTAGAAAACATCTGTCTGATAATTATTTCAAGATGTTTATCATTAATGGTTTGACCTTGAGAGATATAAATATCTTGAACTTCATTAATAATATAGCTCCAAACAGCCTCCTGGCCCCGGGTTTCATATAAAGTCTGAAGATTAAGATGTCCTTCAGTTAACTGCTGTCCCCGAACTACTTTCTCGTTATTTTTTACCTTTAAGATAACATGAGGAGGGATAACATATTCCCGTTTAGTCTTTGACCCTAAAATTTTAATAATCTTTTTTGTTTTTTGATCATCAATAGTAACAATGCCATCAATTTCAGCAATTACTGCCTCACCCTTGGGTGAGCGAGCTTCAAATAATTCTTCAACTCGAGGAAGACCATGAGTAATATCCTCACCAGCAACACCACCAGCATGGAATGTTCTCATAGTCAGCTGGGTTCCTGGTTCACCAATGGACTGAGCAGCAATAATTCCCACGGCCTCACCCAATTCAACCAACTTACCAGTAGCCAAATTCACCCCATAACATTGCTGACAAACTCCCCACAATGACTGGCAAGTCAAAGGAGAACGCACCGCCACCTGAGCTACTTTCTTCTCAATTATGGCTGCTTTTTCTTCATCAATTAATTCTCCTGCTTTAAATATAACCTTACCATTTTTATCAAGCACCGGCTGAACCAAAACTCTACCCCAAATTCTTTGAGCTAAGCTTTTCTCTTCTGTTTTACAAAGGATAAGTCCTTTCCTATCGCCACAATCTCTTTCCGAAACAACTACGTCCTGAGCCACATCCACCAACCGCCTGGTAAGATAACCAGAATCTGAAGTACGCAAGGCGGTGTCTGATTTCCCCTTGCGGGCACCATGCATAGAAATAAAGTACTCCAATACTGAAAATCCCTCTCTAAAATTAGATTTAATAGGCAGTTCAATAATATCTCCAGCTGGATTAACCACTAAACCCTTCATGCCTCCAAGCTGGGTAACTTGTCCTAAACTTCCTCGGGCACCAGAATCTACCATTGAATAGATCGAACCATAGGGGTCTAATTCTTCCTCCAAGGATTTTTCTATCTCATCACGAGCCCTAGTCCAAAGTTCTACTGACTTTATAGCCCTTTCTCTTTCAGTGATCAACCCTCTTTTATACTCCCTGCGAATAATGTTTGTCTGGTCTTCGGTATCTTTTAATATTTCATGTTTTCGGCTAGGAATCTGGACATCAAAAAGACTAATTGTTAAACCGGAACTAGTAGCAAATTCAAAACCCATCTCCTTAATTTTGTCTACCAACTCTACTGTTCTTTGGGAGCCATAATTTTTGAAAACCTTATATACCAAATCCTTTAAATCAGATTTCTTCATCGTCTTGTTTTGAAAACCAATTTCTTTGGGTAAGATCTGGTTAAAGAGAATCCTGCCCACTGAAGTTTCCACTAATTCGCCATTAATTCTAACCTTAATTTTAGCTTGGAGATGGATATGTCCCAATCTATAAGCCATAATAGCCTCATCTATATTGGATAAGACTTTACCCTCTCCTTTTACTCCCTCTCTTATCTTAGTCATAAAATAACAACCAAGCACCATATCTTGAGAAGGAGAAACAACAGGAGTACCATCAGCCGGCTTAAGCAAATTGCAAGTTGAACGCATAATTTCCTTTGCTTCCCACTGAGCCATAACAGACAAAGGCACATGAACAGCCATTTGGTCACCATCAAAATCAGCATTGAAAGCAGTACAAACCAAGGGATGGATTTGAATAGCACTACCTTCCACTAAAACAGGTTGAAAAGCTTGAATACCTAATCTGTGAAGAGTGGGAGCTCTATTGAGCAAGACATAATATTCAGAGATAATTTTCTCCAACATATCCCATACTTCTGGCTGAGAACGCTCAATCATTCTGGAAGCACTTTTAACATTATGAGCGTAGCCTTCTTTAATTAAGCGACCCACTATAAAGGGCTTAAAAAGTTCCAAAGCCATTCTCTTGGGCAAACCACATTGGTGAAGCTTCAACTCCGGCCCTACTACAATCACGGAACGACCTGAATAATCTACTCTTTTACCTAAAAGATTCTGTCTAAAACGACCTTGTTTTCCTCTAAGAACATCAGACAAAGATTTTAATTTACGACGGGAGGGGGTGATTACTGCCTTGCCTCTTCGAGCTTCATTATCAATCAAGGCATCAACAGCTTCCTGCAACATTCGCTTTTCGTTACGGCAAATTACCTCAGGGGCCTGAAGCTCAAGAAGCCTCCTTAATCTATTGTTACGATTAATGACCCGACGATATAAATCATTCAAATCCGAAGTAGCAAAACGACCCCCATCAAGTTGAACCATGGGACGAAGATCAGGGGGAATAACAGGTAAAACAACAAGAATCATCCATTCAGGCCTCATACCTGTTTTTCTAAAGCTTTCCACTAGTTTGAGTCTTTTTTGTAATTTTCTCTTTCGCTGACCTGCGGCTTTAGAAATTTCAGTCTTAATTTTTTTAGAGAGTTTGTCTAAATCTATTTTAGAAAGCAAACCATAGATAGCTTCCGCCCCAATCTCTGCTTGAAAAAAACTGCCATACTTTGAAGATAAATCCCGATATTTAATCTCGGAAAGTACTTGATATTGAGATAAATTTTTAACTTCGCTAAAAGCTACATTTTGGGCATTTTCTAAATCATCAAGCCTTGCTTTAAGCTCTTTCTCCATTCCTGAAATTGCATCTTGGTAATTTTTGGCAAGCGGAGATTTCTCAGAGATACCTCTAACTTTAACAAGCTCTTTTTTAAAGCTTGCTTTAAGCTCTTTAATTTTTTTATCGTAATCATCTTGAAGTTTCTTTCTTTGGACCTTAAACTCCTCTTTAATCTTCTCTAAAACTTTCTCTCTGTCTGGTTCAGAAATATCGGTCACAATAAAGCCGCCAAAATAAACAACTCTCTCCAAATCTCTAATAGAGATATCCAACATCAATCCAATTCGAGAAGGGGTACCCCTAAGATACCAAATATGGGTTACAGGAGCCGCCAACTTAATATGACCCATTCTTTCTCTTCGGACTAAGCTTCGAGTTACTTCAACCCCACATTTCTCACAAACAACCCCCTTATATCTAATCTTTTTATATTTGCCACAATAACACTCCCAGTCCTTAGTGGGTCCAAAAATTCGTTCACAAAACAATCCATCCCTCTCCGGTTTTTGAGTTCTATAATTGATGGTTTCTGGTTTAGTAACTTCTCCATGAGACCAAGAAATAATCTCCTCTGGAGAAGCAATAGAGAGTTTTATTGCATCAAATTCCTTGATTTCTGACATATAGTCCTCTCCTTATTATCTTTTAGACTTATCCCCAAAAGGTTTCTTTTTTACTGATCTACTTTTTGCTTCCTCACTAATCAAATCAACTGCTAAACCTAAACTCTGAAGCTCTTTAACCAAAACACTAAATGATTCTGGAGTTTTCGGCTCTTTAATTTCTTCACCCTTAACAATTGCCTTATAAGTCTCAGATCTACCAATAACATCATCTGATTTAATAGTTAGCATTTCTTGAAGAGTATAAGCTGCTCCATAAGCCTCAAGAGCCCAAACTTCCATCTCTCCAAAACGCTGACCACCAAACTGAGCCTTGCCCCCCAGGGGTTGCTGAGTCACCAAAGAATAAGGGCCAATAGAGCGAGCATGAATTTTATCCTCTACCATATGACAAAGTTTCATCATATAAATATAACCAACAGTCGTCTTTTCAATAAATGGTTCGCCAGTGCGACCGTCATAAAGCTGAACCTTACCATCCTCTGGTAAACCAGCCTTTTTAAGTTCAGATTTAATAATTTCTTCTGACGCTCCTCCAAAAACAGGACTGGCAACCTTATAACCTAAAGCTTTTGCCACCCAACCAAGATGAGTTTCTAAAATCTGACCCAAATTCATACGAGAAATAACTCCCAAAGGATTCAAAATAATATCAACAGGAGTACCATCAGCTAGATGAGGCATATCTTCAAGGGGTAAAATTCTAGAAATAACACCTTTATTGCCATGACGACCAGCTAATTTATCACCCGCCACTATTTTGCGTAATTGAGCCACTGACACCTGAATCGATTTAATCACCCCGACAGGCAACTTATCTCCTTTTTCTCTGGAAAAAATTTTAACATCAACAACCTTGCCTTTTTCACCATGTTGAAGACGAAGAGAGGTATCTTTGACATCACGAGCTTTCTCGCCAAAAATAGCCCTCAGTAGCCTTTCCTCAGCTGAAAGCTCAGTCTCCCCTTTGGGAGTAATCTTCCCTACCAATATATCTCCAGCTTTAACCTCAGCTCCAATCCTTACAATCCCTTCCTCATCTAAATTTTTCAAAGCTTCCTCACCAACATTGGGGATATCTCGAGTGACAACCTCAGGACCAAGTTTGGTTTCTCTAACATCAACTGAAAATTTTTCTATGTGAATTGAGGTATAGGTATCTTGATGTACTAATCTCTCTGAAATTAAAATGGCATCTTCAAAATTACCCCCTCCCCAAGACATAAAAGCCACAAGCACATTTTTACCCAAAGCCATCTCTCCCTGATCAGTTGAAGAACTATCTGCTAAAATATCCCCGGCTTTAACTTTTTGACCCAAGGAAACACTTGGTCTTTGATGAAGACAAGTACCCTGGTTAGAGCGACTAAAGGTTTCTAACTTATAATGATCTTTACCTTTCTTTGTTTTTACCACAATTTCATTACCAGTAACCGAAACTACCTCTCCATCTTCCTCACAAACTACAACTTGTCCTGAATCCCTAGCGGCTCGTTCTTCAAGGCCAGTACCAACTAAAGGTGCCTCTGGTCTAACCAAAGGTACAGCTTGCCGCATCATATTGGCTCCCATCTGAGCCCTACTTCCATCATCATGTTCTAAGTAAGGAATCAAAGCGGCAGTTAAGCCTACAATTTGATTTAGGGAGACATCCATATAATCTATCCTACCTACAGATTCAACCTCTGGCTCTCCATAACGTCTCACTGCCACCCTTTCATCTAAAAAGTAACCTCCCTCATCTAGGGGGGCATTAGCTTGAGCAATAATGGCTTTTTCTTCTTCTAAAGCATTAAGATACACTATTTCTGAAGTGACCATTGTTTTGATAGGAATCTCATCCAATTCTAATTTAGCTAATTTCAAAGCCATCTCCTTAGTAATCCTCTGACCATCTTTTAATATCACTTTACCTGTTTTGGGATCCAATAAATCTTTATGGACTCTTTTCCCTATAGTAGAAGAGGGTTCGTTTTTAACACTTTGAATAACTTTTCTATAAGGTACTTCAATAAAACCAAATTCGTTAATTCTGGCATAAGAGGCCAAAGAATTCACCAGTCCAATATTAGGGCCTTCTGGTGTTTCAATAGGACAAATTCTACTATAATGAGATTTATGAACATCTCTTACCTCAAAACCAGCTCTTTCTCTAGAAAGACCACCAGGACCCATTGCTGAAAGGCGTCTTTTATGACCAAGTTCCGAAAGAGGATTGGTCTGGTCCATAAATTGAGAAAGTTGAGAGGAAGCAAAAAATTCCTGCAGGGAAGCAACTAAAGGACGGATATTAATAAGTTGAACTGGAGTTACTGTCTCCGGGTCACAAACAGAAATTCTATCCCTAATGATTCTTTCAAGACGAAGTAATCCTACCCTAAAGCGATTATAAATCAATTCTCCAACGGCTCGAACCCTTCTATTGCCCAGGTGATCTATATCATCAGCCTCTCCTATACCATTATTCAACCTAATAATTTCTCTTATTACTTCCACCAGATCTTCCCGAGAAAGCACTCGATGTTTGATATCAATAGGCTTATTGGCACCTAACCTTTGATTCATCTTATATCTTCCAACTCTTCCTAAATCATAATGGCGGAAGTTAAAAAGCTTGGTCTCCAGAATCTGTCTAGCATTATCAACAGTAGCTAAATCACCGGGCCTGATTTTTTTATAGACTTCTATCAAACCCTCTTCTGTAGATTTGGCCGGGTCTTTTTCAAAAGTGGCTTTAATATAATCTCTCTCAGAATCAGTATTCACATCCCTAAAAAGAGAAACCAACTCCCGATCAGCACCATAACCTAAAGCTCTTAAGAAGGTAGTGACAGGAATTTTTCTACCCCGGTCAATTTTTATAGAGATGACATTTTTAGAATTTGTCTCCAACTCAAGCCAAGCTCCTCGTTGAGGGATTATTTTAGCTCCAAAAAATTCTTGACCCCCAATAATCTCAGAGGTAAAAAATACACCTGAAGATCTAATAAGTTGGGAAACTACTACTCTTTCTATCCCATTAATAATAAAAGTGCCCCCTCCAGTCATTATAGGAAATTCGCCCAAAAATACTTCTTGAGTTTTCTCTTCACCAGTCTTGGTATTTACCAACTTTAACTTCACTCTTAGGGGAGCCTCATAGGTGATATTTTTATCTTTAGCTGTTTTCTCGTCATATTTTGGTTTCTCGAATGCGTAATCCAAAAAGTGGAGCTCTAAATTAGCTCCAGAAACTGGTGAAATTTCTGAGAAAAGCTCTGCTATTCCCTCCTTGATAAACCATCTATACGAGTTAAGTTGAACCTCAATTAAATTTGGTAAGGGTAAAATTTCTTCAACTTGGTTGAAATATTTCCTTTTAGACATCAAAAAATCCCCTCTTTAGTTAAAATGAGGTTTTTAAGTAAACTTCTTTTATTTAGTTATTCAATTTTAGATTCCCCACCAGAATAAAACCCACAATAAAAACAATACAAAAACAAAATTAACACAAATCTAAAAAACTGTCAAGAGTTTTTTGACTACCTATCCCATATTATCAAAAACTTATCTTTTCTGTCAAGGGTTAAAATTAGCCCTAGGTCTCTTAACTATAAGATATAAACCAATAAACTAAAAATCTCAAGAGAGTTTTAATTACCACCTTTGGGAAACCAACCTCTACCAAAAAGCAAATTATACGCCAAAAGCAGAAAACCCAATCCCAAAAGCATTACCGAAACAGAAAACAAATCAACAATAACCCCGGCCAAAAGAACAGGAAGGGAAGAAGTAAAGGTAATTAAAGCTCCTAAAACGCTTAAAACTCTACCTAATAGATGATTGGTGGTGCTTTTATAAATCAAAGTTCGAGCTGGTGTTAAAATAAAACCACCCCCAAGCCCCAAGAGAAAAGCTAAGCTTACTACAATAACCCGAAGAATTACAAAATTTTCCAAACCTAAAAATAAAATTAATCTCTTAGAATAAGCTCCAAAAATCAAAGTCAAAGCCGCTAAATTCACCCCTCCCCTCACCAACCTCCTCTGAAATCCTGTATTATGAAAATCCCCAAGATTACCAACAATTAAAGTTCCCAGCAACATACCCAAAGCAGCAGGAACAATGATAAAAAAACCAACCAAAGAAAGGGGTAATTCCGCAATATCTAAAGCAATGGCTGGAGAAAGAACGGCCAAGATGCCAATAATAGCAGAAGATAAAGTAATATCAATAATGGGTAAAGCAACCTCCCAATTGGTAGTTACAAAACGCCAACATTCCTTAATATCGGCAAAAATGCCAATATAAAATCTTTCCCACTTATTACCAGCGTATTTACAGGCTTTATCCGAAGGTAAAGATAAGGCCGCTAGGCCTGCTAAAATAAGCATCAAAGAGCCTCCCCAAAAAGATACCCTCTCGCCCCAAAAAGTTACCACCGGACTAGCTGCCGCAAAACCCAAAATATAAGAGATATGAAAGGTAAACATATAAAGAGAGTTAGCGGAAAGCAAATCCCTTGACTTAACAACACAAGGAATCATTGCCCCTTCAGCAGGAAAATAAAATTGATTAACAAGAGAATATATAAAAAGAATTAAAAATATCCACCAAATCCTCAAACCAACTAAAAGATAAAAAAGAACAATAATGGCTTGAATAAAATTAGTAATGACTAAAATTCTCTTTCGGGAAAAACGATCTCCATAAGCTCCACCGAAAAAAGCAAAAAGAACAGCTGGAATGCTATAAGCCAAAATCATCAAAGCAATAAAAAAAGCAGAGCCAGTGACTTTATAAATTTTTAAGATCAAAGTAAAAGCAATAAGATGAGTGGTAATTTGGCTTAAGACTTGCGAGACCCAAAGTTTGAGAAAATTTTTGTTTCTTAAAACTTTAACGATGTTTAAATTAAAAGTAAGCTCCTTCTCCATAATTCAGAAACTAAAAAGTTAAAATTGTTCTAGGGGCTGTAGATTATTTTCAATATTCCTAGTTAGAACAATTAAAACATTATTTTCTTTTGGTGATAATATCGTCTATTAAGCCGTATTTTTGGGCCTCTTCAGGCGACATATAGAAGTCTCTATCAGTATCTTTTTCAATTTTAGAAATCGGCTGACCCGTATGTTTAGAAAGAATAGCATTAACAATCTCTTTAATTCTGACGATCTCTTTGGTTTGGATTTCCACATCTTTAACCGGACCTTCAGCTCCCCCCATCACCTGGTGAATCATGATTCGGGAATGAGGCAGAGCAAAACGCTTGCCTGAAGCCCCAGCAGCCAAGAGCACCGCTCCCCCAGAAGCAGCTAAACCTGTACAAATCGTTACCACATCAGGTTTAATGTATTGCATAGTATCATAGATTGCCAAAGCAGCAGTCACTACCCCCCCGGGAGAATTAATATAAAGATAAATGTCTTTGTCAGAATTTTCAGACTCTAAAAAAAGAAGTTGAGCAATAACCAAATTGGCTACTTCATCAGTAATTGGAGAACCTAAAAAAATAATTCGCTCTTTTAAAAGCCGAGAGAAGATATCATAAGCCCGCTCTCCAAAGGTAGTCTTTTCAACCACCATAGGGATAAGCTGCTGATTAAGCTTTCTATCTTTTTGATAGGACATAAATCCTCCTTTCTAAATTACTTATCTCTCCTAAGAGTTTAACACCACCTCATTGTCTTTGTCAAAAGATAACCTTTAATTTTTCTCTCCTCTTGTAGAAATTGCTTCTTTTTTTATAAGTTCCACTGTTTTTTTATTGCGAACTACATTGGCCAGATAAGCTTTTTGGTCCTCATTTTTAGTTTCCATTTTTCTTATCTTAGCCTCTTCCTCAATTTCCTCCCAAGGGACCTGAATATTTTCTAATTTAGCAATCTCAGCTAAAACCAAAGCTACCTTTATTCTTCTCTCTGCTTCCCCAACGAAGCTTTTTCTAAAATCCTCTTTTGTTTTTTTAATACTTTCTAAATATTTTTCTAAAGAGAGACCCTTGTGGCTAAGATAAAAATTAAACTCCTCTAAAATATGGTTAATTTCTTCATCAATTAAAACATCAGGGATGTCAATTTTTACTTGGGAAATTAAATATTCCACCAACTTTTCTCCAAATTCTCTTTCGGCGTCTATCGTAGCTTTTTTCTTCAGGGCTTTATGAATTTCTTCCTTAAATTCGGTCAAATTCTTTTTGCCAAAATTCTGCCCAAACTTATCATCTAATTCAGGTAGAATAACTTCTTTAACTACATTAATTTTAACCTTAAAGTCCACCTTCTTAGAAGCCAAATTTTTTTTATGATAATTTGAGGGAAATTTTAAACTAAAGGTAGTATCTTCTCCTTTTTTCATTCCTATTAACTTTTCTTCAAATCCAGGAACAAAAACTCCCTGGCCTACAATCAAAGGATGATTCTGGCTTTTGCCTCCTTCCAGTAGTTTGCCTTCTAATTTGCTTTCAAAATCAATCTCAACATAATCTCCTTTTCTGACTCCTCTGGATACTTCCTTATATTGAGCGAACTGTCTTCTCAAATCTTCTAAAGCCTGATTTACTTGTTTTTCATCTATCTTAACTTCTCTGGGTTTAATATCCGCCTTTTTAACAACAACTTTCCAATTATCTAAATTCACCTCTGGCATCAAACTTATTTTAGCCTCATATTTTAGATAATTCTCCTTAAACTCCTGGATTTTAATCTCTGGCTTGGCAATAGGGGCAAGTTTTAAACTGGTAACGGCATCAAAATAAGTCCTAGGTAGGGCTAAATCCAAAGCCTCAGCTAAAATTTTATCCTTACCCACCTCTTTTTCTATTATAGGACGCGGTGCTCTACCTGGTCTAAATCCTGGAATTTTGACTGACTGAGAAATTCTTCTAACTGCCTGATTGATAAATTCCAAAAGTTCCCCCTCAGACACCTCAATAGTTAATTTAATCTGACTTTTAGGTAATTTTTCTTGAGATAAAATCTTCATTAAAACCCCTCTTAATACTGGCTATATGTAACTAATATACTATAACTAAAACTAATATTCAATAAGTCATTTCAATAAAAGAAATCTACAAAAATGGTGCTTGAATATTTTTTGCCGCCCGAATTGGGCGACTTGGCTGCGAACTTTGACAATTTCAAGTTTTTAGTAAACAAAGTTAATGGTAAAAATCTTATCAGATTTTTTACCTTTGGCGGCAAATTTCTTAGCACTTTTACAAAAAGAAAAAGCCCCCTTGGAATTTTTATTATTGACAAACTCCACAGAGGGCATGGATGCAAGCAAGATAGAAAACTACTATTCCTTTATAGTGGACAGCTTCT
>FWPU01008343.1_pt1 | contig 16826 bp, 12 predicted proteins | sample 2228361 | NCBI WGS metagenome assembly FWPU01 (sample SAMEA103939777, study PRJEB20133) | metagenome
CGGGGGTCCGGGGTCCGCGGGGGGGGCGGGCAGGTCCACCGGACCGGGCGCATCGGAGCCGTCCGGCGACTCGGACGGATCGGCCCGGTCGGACCGGTCACTCGGGTCGGACCCAACGGCCGGGTCGAGGGAGACGGGCGCATCGAGGTCGCCGGGCGGCCGGAACGGGTCAGGCAGGTCGTCCGCCTCGGGCGAGTCGAGCGGATCCAACCCATCGGGTCGGTCCGTGGACTCGGAGAGGTCAGGCGAATCGGCCGCGTCGAGCGGGTCGGACGCATCGCCCACGCCAGACCGATCACCGGACTCTGGCACCTCCGTCTGGCCTCCCGGGTCGGACGCATCGGATGAGGCCTCGACCAGGGCATCCCCCGGACGGACCTCGTCGGGGACATCCGGAACGCCGCTGATCGTCCGATCATCCGACTCGCCCCTTCGGCCCCCACAGGTCGCGAGGACCGGGACAAGGACCGTCAAGACCACCCGGACCCGCATCCGCTCCGACTCCACGCCACTCCCCGCGATCCTATCCCAGATCCGATGCCCCGCACGCGCCGGCCCTTGATTTCCTTGCGACACATTCCCATGGTTCCCCTCGAGGGGCCGCGAAAAAACCACGGTCTGTCATCAGGGTGATACGTTCATCAGGTAAGAAAGATGAAGTTCGACAACTTCACGACAAGGGCCCGAGAGGCGATCCAGGCCGCGGTGCAGGCGGCGCGGGAACGGGGACACCCGGAGGTCGAGGTCGAGCACCTGGTCCGCGCGCTCCTCCAGGACTCCGAGGGCGTGGTCCCGAATGTGCTGCGCCGCATGGAGGTGGCACCCGAGGCCCTGACCCGTGCCGTGGAACGCCTGCTGGACCGCTACCCCCAGGTGCAGGGCGGCGAGGTCGCGATGGGGCGCCGCCTGGCCGCCTTGCTGGTCGAGGCCGAGAAGGAGGCGAAGGGGTTCAAGGACGACTACGCCGGTAGCGAGCACCTGTTCCTCGCGGCCTTGAAGGAGAAGGGGACCCCGCTGGCCGATGCCCTGCGCGAGGCCGGCGTGCAGCGCGACCGGTTCCTGCTGGCGCTCAAGGAGGTGCGGGGTGGGGTGCGCGTCACGGACCCGGACGCCGAGGAGCGTTACCGGGTCCTCGAGAAGTACGCGGTGGACCTGACGGCTCGCGCGCGCCAGGGCAAACTGGACCCGGTCATCGGCCGCGACGACGAGATCCGGCGCGTGGTCCAGGTCCTGTCGCGCCGCCAGAAGAACAACCCCGTCCTGATCGGCGAGGCCGGGGTCGGCAAGACCGCGATCGTCGAGGGCCTGGCCCAGCGGATCGTGAAGGGGGACGTCCCGGAGACCCTGAAGGACAAGCGCCTCCTGGCCCTGGACATGGGGTCGCTCGTGGCCGGGACCAAGTACCGGGGCGAGTTCGAGGACCGCCTGAAGGCCATCCTGAAGGAGATCGAGCGGGCCGAGGGCGAGGTCGTCCTGTTCATTGACGAACTGCACACCCTGGTCGGGGCCGGCGCGGCCGAAGGGGCCGTGGACGCGTCGAACATGCTGAAGCCCGCGCTCGCGCGGGGGGTCCTGCACTGCGTGGGCGCCACGACCCTGAAGGAGTACCGCAAGCACATCGAGAAGGACGCGGCCCTGGAGCGCCGGTTCCAGCCGGTCTTCGTGGGGGAGCCGACCGTCGAGGACACGATCTCGATCCTGCGCGGGCTTCGCGAGAGGTACGAGATCCACCACGGGGTGCGCATCCGCGATGCGGCCCTGGTCGCTGCGGCGACCCTGTCGAAGCGCTACATCACGGACCGGCACCTGCCGGACAAGGCCATTGACCTGATGGACGAGGCCGCGAGCCGCCTGCGCATGGAGATTGACTCGGTCCCGGCCGAGGTGGACGACGTGGAGCGGCGCGTCGCGCAACTGGAGATCGAGCGCCAGGCCCTCTCGCGCGAGGAGGGCGAGGCCGCGCGGGAGCGCCTGCGGGCCGTGGAAGCCGAGGTCGCGAACCTGAAGGAGCAGGCGACGGGGCTTCGCGCACACTGGCAGCGCGAGAAGGAACTCCTCGCGGGGATCCGCGAGCGCAAGGAGGAACTGGAGCGCGCGAGGCACGACCAGGAGATGGCCGAGCGGCGCGGGGACTGGGACGGGGCCGCGCGCCTGAAGTACGGGCGCCTCCCGGAGTTGCAGCGCGAGATGGACCGGCTCGGGGCCGAGCTGGCGGAGGTCCAGCAAGGGCGTCGGATGCTGAAGGAGGAGGTGGACGAGGAGGACGTGGCCCGCGTGGTGTCCGCGTGGACCGGGGTCCCGGTGGCGCGGATGCTCGAGGGGGAGCAGAAGAAACTCCTGGCCATGGAAGAGCGGCTCGGGGCCCGGGTGGTCCACCAGGACGAGGCGATCTCGGCGGTCGCGAACGCGGTGCGGCGCGCCAGGACGGGACTGGCGGACGCGGCGCGTCCCATCGGGTCGTTCCTGTTTCTGGGGCCCACGGGCGTGGGCAAGACGGAACTGGTCCGGGCCCTGGCGGAGTTCCTGTTCGACGACCCGGAGGCCATGGTCCGCCTCGACATGAGCGAGTACATGGAGAAGCACTCGGTCGCGCGCCTGATCGGGGCCCCGCCCGGGTACGTGGGTCACGAGGAGGGCGGGCAACTGACCGAGGCCGTGCGGCGCAGGCCCTACAGCGTCGTGCTGCTGGATGAGATCGAGAAGGCGCACCCCGATGTGTTCAACGTCCTGTTGCAGGTCCTCGACGACGGGCGGATGACGGACGGCCTGGGCCGGACGGTGGACTTCAAGAACGCGTTGATCGTGATGACGTCGAATATCGGCAGTCATCACATCCGGGAGGCCGCGGAGCGCGGGGTCCTGACGGAGGACGAGAGACAGCGGGTCCTCGACCGCGTCATGGCGGACCTGAAGGCCGCGTTCCGCCCCGAGTTCCTGAACCGCCTGGACGACATCGTGGTCTTCAACAACCTGACGCGCGAGGACCTCGAACGGATCGTGGACATCCAGATGGAGCGGGTGAAGAGGCGGCTTCAGGAGCGAGGGCTGACCCTGGACCTCACCCCGGCGGCCCGCGCCTGGCTCGCGCGCGAAGGGTACGACCCGGTCTATGGCGCGAGGCCCCTGCGCCGGGTCATCGAGAAGCGCCTCCTGAACCCCCTGGCCCAGGCCTTGCTGGAGGGGCGTTTCCGGGAGGGCACGACGGTCACGGTGAACGCGGGCGAGGAGGGGCTCGAGTTCGCGTGACGATCACGCCATGCAAGGCTCCTTGCACCCGGGAAGACAAGAGGTCAGCGTGGCGCAATCGTCTGGCCGCCCAGCGGGCAGCCCGCTGGAGCGAGTCCGGCGAAGCCGGCGGGCGAAGCGCGGGGAGGGGTGAGTCGGCGCGACCTGTGCGCGCCGCAAGGGGACTCAGAAGTTCGCGAGGATCGTGGTGCGGGCCACGAGGTCGGGGCTGTTGCGGGTCAGGCCCGCGGCCACGCCCAGGCCCGCGGCCACGCGGTCGCCGAAGAGGCGGAAGGTCGCGGTCGGGCCCAGGAGGTGACGCGCGCCGCCCTCGGCCTCCTCGCGCTCCCAGAGGTCCTCGAGGTCCTGGCCCTGGTACTCCAGCCCGATCGAGGCGAACGAGGCCAGGGGATACGCTGCGCCCGCGGTCACGATCACGTCCACCGCGTCCCGGCCCGCGGCGAACGCTTTCTCGAGAAACACGGTCCCCGCGACCTCGACGGAACCGACCGCCCCGGCCGCCTGGAGCGACCCCGCGACCACGTGCGCGCGGTCCAGTTCCCGGAGATACCCGGCAGTCACCCCGAGGTCCACACCGAAGCGCTCGCGGCGCAGCAGGACCTGGCGCACCTCGGCACCGAGTCGCCACGCGCGCCCCGACAGGCGTTCCAGGGTCGTAAGCGTCGCGGACAGCCGCGCCGACAGGGTGTCCAGGGCGTGGAACCCCGCGAACCAGGCGTGCTCGACCCCGTCCGGGGCCAGGGGAGGCGTGGCCCGCCGCCCGTAACTGACCGCGTACCCGCCGAAGACGCTCCCCGGGGTATCGGTTTGCGGGACCGCCTGGAACACGAAGGGGAGGTCCTCGGCGTGCACCGGCGAGGAGGTCAAGGCCAGCCACGCCAGGAGGACAAGGCAAGACCCTGCGGCCGGCGGGGTCATCGCGAACACGTTTCCTGACTTCATGGCAGCCTCCGAGCGACTCGATACGCCTCCACGCCCCGACGGAGCAGGTCCATGGCCTCCAGCAGGTCGTCCTCGTTCAACACGTACGCGATGCGGACCTCGTCGCGACCCGCGCCCGGCGTGGCGTAGAACCCGTCCCCGGGGGCCACCATGACCGTGCGGCCCTCGTGCTGGAAGTCACGCAACAAGAACGTCGCGAACGCGTCCGCGTCGTCCACGGGAAGCCGGGGCATCACGTAAAACGCGCCCTCCGGCCGCGCGCAGGAGGCCCCCGGGATGCGCGCCAGCCCCTCCATCACACGGTCCCGGCGCCGCCGGTACTCGTCAATCATCGGGGGGACGTAGCGGGACACCACCCGGTACCCCGCGGCCGCCGCGTACTGGTCCACGGTCGGGGGGCACAGGCGGGCCTGGCCGAAGCGCAGGCAGGCGTCGAGCACGTCCTGGTTGTGCGTGACCAGGAACCCGATCCGCGCCCCGCAGGCCGAGAACCGCTTGGAAATGCTGTCCACGAGGATGACCCGGTCCAAAGCGCCCGCATCCGCCGCGACCTCCAGGACCCCGGTGTGGCGCGTCCCGTCATAGACGAACTCGCGATAGACCTCGTCCGCGATCACGAAGAGGCCGCGCCGGACCGCCAGGTCCACCAGGGCCCGGACCTCGTCCCGGCGCAGGACCGTGCCGGTCGGATTCGCAGGCGAACAGAAGAGGATCGCCCGGGTAGACGGCGTGATCGCGCGGTCGATCTCCTCGACCGGCGGCGGGTGGTAGCCGTCCTCGGGGCGCGTCCGGACGGGCGTGAGGCGCGCCCCCGCCATCCGGGCGAACCCGGCGTAGTTCGTGTAGAACGGCTCGAAGACAACGAGGTCGTCGCCCGGGTCGCAGACCGCGAGCATCGCGAACAGGACCGCCTCGCTGCCCCCGTCGGTCACGAGGACCTGGGAGGGCGCGACCGGCGTGCCAAGTCCCGACAGGTAGTCCGCCATCGCAAAGCGCGTCTCGGGCAGGCCCCCCGACGGTCCGTACGCCAGGACCGGGTCCCGGAAGGACCGGATCGCGTCGAGCATCTCCGGCGGCGTCGGGATGTCGGGCTGGCCGATGTTCAGGTGGAGGACGCGGACCCCACGGCGCTTCGCCTCGTCCGCGAGGGAGGCGAGCCGCCGGATGGGTGACGCCGGCATCTCGCGGCCGCGCGTGGAGAGGCGCATGGTCTGCCGGACCTCGTCCCGAGAGAACGACAAGGCGATGGTAGGGGATGCGGGGGAAGAAAACAACAGCCACCCTCACCGCAAAAACGCCCCTGTCGCTTGCACCTGATTGCGTTCTTCCTAGAATACCCGTTGTGAGCGACCGCGCCACCAACGCGATGCCCCTCCCCGGCGAGTCCCGGGTGGGGACACGACTGCACGTGTGCGTCGGCTACTCGTGCAACAACAACTGCATCTTCTGCATGGAGGACGACCGGGAGGGCCGGTTCCAGCGTCTCGTGAACCAGACCGCGGGGGACGTCCGCCGGATGCTGGCCGGGGACCCGGGCGTCCGCGAGGTCATGTTCACGTCCGGCGAGCCCACGCTGCACGAGCGCCTCCCAGACTACATCCGAATGGCACGGGACCTTGGCTACGAGGTCGTCGGCCTGATCACGAACGGGCGCCGGCTCGCCTACCGGCCGTACCTCGAAACCCTGCTCGAGGCTGGCCTGAACCACGTCCTCGTCTCGATCCACGGACCCGACGCGCGCACCCACGACGCCCTGGTGCGGACGCGCGGGGCCTTCCGTCAGGCCCTGCGGGGGCTTGCGAACCTCGCGGTGCTCAAGGGACGCCACCCCGCCCTGAAGGTCCACACGCACTGCGTGTTGAACCGCCGGAACTTCCGCAAGGTCGGGGCATACCTGGATGCCCTGCGGCCCTTCCGGCTGGACCAGCACGTCTTCAGCGTGATGATGCCGGAGGGACGGGGGGCGAGACTGATGGACACCCTGATGCCCCGGTACTCCGAGGTCGCGGCCGAGTTCGAGCGCGTGCTGGCCATGCTCCCGGGCGACGAGGTCTCCCGCGTGTTCCTGCTGGACATCCCGTACTGCACGACCACCCGCCTGCCCGACTCGGTCCGGGGATACGTCGAGCGGTACTTCCACTTCGAGCCCGACGGGACCGTCCGCTTCGACAACGTCCGGTCCGGGCTTGCACGCGACCTCGTCGAAGACGGCCTGCTACAGCCCTCGGCCCTCCAGGGGGACCGCACCCGGTACGCGAAGGTGTCCAAGGCCGCGCACGATGAGACCGTGCGGCTCAAGCGCCCCGAGTGCAAGGCCTGCGGGTTCGAACGGATGTGCCGCGGCGTGTTCCGCCTGTACCTGGACCGGTTCGGATGGGACGAGTTTCGCCCCGTGACGGACGGAGGGAGCAAAGGACCATGAGATCCGATCGGCAGGTCCCACCCACCCAGCAGCCTCCGTCCCGCACCGAACGCGTGGACATCAAGACCGGCTGGATGTGCAACAACCGCTGCCTGTTTTGCGTGCAAGGGAACAAGCGCGATCTGTACGGGAACAAGTCGTCGGATGAGGTCCGGCGCCTGCTCGAGGAGGCGCGGAAGGACTCGGACTCCATCGTCTTCACCGGTGGCGAGGTCACGATCCGCAAGGACCTGCTGGACCTGGTCCGCCACGCCCGCGACCTCGGCTATCGCGTCATCCAGATCCAGACGAACGGGCGCGTGCTCGCGTATCGCAAGGCGTGCGAGGACCTGATCGAGGCCGGAGCCACCGAGTTCTCACCAGCGCTGCACGGGCACGTCGCGGAACTGCACGACTATTTGACGCGCTCTCCGGGGTCGTTCGCGCAGACGGTCCGGGGGATCCGCAACTTGAAAGACCTGGGGCAGATTGTATTGACAAATACCGTAATCACACGGTCGAATTACCGCCATTTGCCCGAGATTGCGGCCCTCCTGGTCGGGCTCGGCGTGGACCAGTATCAGTTCGCGTTCGTGCACCCGGTCGGGACCGCGGGGGAGCACTTCACGGCCGTGGTGCCCCGGTTCGTGCTGATCGAGCCCCACGTGCACCGAGGGTTGGACGTGGGGATCTCGGCCGGCCGCCGGGTCATGACCGAGGCCATCCCGTACTGTTTCATGAAGGGATACGAGGCGTACGTGGCCGAGCGCATCATCCCGCGCACCAAGATCTTCGAGGGCCACGTGACCATCGAGGATTACACCCATCACCGCCTGGTCGAGGGCAAGGCCAAGGGACCGCGGTGCCCCGAGTGCGCCTTCGATGCGGTCTGCGAGGGCCCCTGGCGGGAGTATCCCGATCACTTCGGCTGGGACGAGTTCATCCCCCGCGCGACCTTCGAGGGGTACCGCTCGCAGGCGGTTCGGGCGACGACGTGATCGTGCAGACCGACCACTTCCGAGAGGCCGCGGTTCACGAGAGGCGGCACTGGGTGCGGCTCACGCGGGCGTGCAACAACCGCTGCCTGTTCTGCCTGGACTCCGGGGCGCAGAACGGGCGGGTGGTCCCCGAGGAGGCCGTGCGCGAGCGCATCCTGGAAGGGCGCCGCGCCGGGGCGGACCGCCTGATCCTGTCGGGCGGGGAGCCGACGATCCATCCGAAGTACCTGGAACTGGTCCGGCTGGGAGCCGACGCGGGCTATCGCTGGGTCCAGACCGTGACAAACGGCCGGATGTTCCGGTACAGGCGCTTCGCGGAGACCGCGGTGCGACACGGCCTGCGCGAGGCGACCTTCTCGATGCACGGGCACACGCCCGGCCTGCACGACCGCCTGGTCGGCCACGAGGGTGCATTCGCGCAGGCCCTGGCCGGGTTGCGCCGGGTCCTGGACCTCGGGGTGGTCGTGTCCGTGGACGTCGTGTTGAACCGACTGAACCTGCCGTTCCTGCGCGAGATCCTCGATTTCTACGCGGGCCTGGGCGTCGGGGAATTCGACTTGCTGCACCTGGTCCCGTTCGGGCGGGGGTGGGACGAGAACCGCGACCTTTTGTTCCCGGAGGACGACCTCCTGGGCCGGGAACTGGAGAGGGCCCTCCGGGCCATGGAAGGCCGGGGCCTCGTGATCTGGACGAATCGCCTGCCCATCCAGTACCTGGAAGGGCGCGAGGACCTGTTCCAGGACCCGCACAAGATTTACGACGAGGTCCTGGGCGAGCGCGAGGCCTTCCGCGACCTGTTCGAGACGGGGAAGCAGCCGGAGTGCCTGGGACCGCGGTGCCCGCACTGTTTCCTGCGCCCGTTCTGCGAGGCGGCCCGCCGGTACCAGGACGGCCGGTGGAACCGGGACGCGGATGGCGACCCGGTCGAGATCACGCGCGAGCGATGCGGGGACGTCCTGGCGCGCGGGGGGCGCGCCGACGGGATCGCGATGCGGCTGCCGGCGCGAGAGACGCTCCAGGAGGCCCGGAGCGCGATTCCGGACCTCGCGGACGTGCGGCGGGCGCAACGACTCGGGATCGTGGTGGCGGGGCTGCCGCCGTGCCTGGGCGGGCCGGAGCCGGGCCCCGGTGACTGGCCGCCACCCGATCCGGGCGTCGTCGGCCCGGACGGGCGTCTCGGGCTCGAGCGCTTCGTGGGGTTCTTCATCCGCCGCCTGTACCGCGTGAAGAGCCTGCGCTGCCGCACCTGCCGGCACGACGCGACCTGTCCCGGCCTGCACGTGAACACCGCGAGGCTGTGGGGCCTGAGGGTCCTGACCCCCATTCCACCCTGACAAGGCGACCGCGATGGCGAATCTCGGCTACATCCAGGTGACGCGCCTGTGCAACCAGAAGTGCCGCTTCTGCTCGAACCCCGAGCGCGACGCGACGCTCACGATGGACCAGGCCACGGCCCTGATTGACGACTTCGTGGCCCGCGGCTATGACGGGGTGATCCTGACCGGCGGGGAGCCCACGATGCACCCGCGGCTGGGCGAGATCATCGCGTACGCGCGGCGCAAGGGGATCCACGCGCGGATCATCACGAACGGCCAGAGGCTCGCGGACATCGGCCTGCTGCGCGACCTCGTGGATCAGGGGCTCGATCACGTGCACGTGTCGGTCCAGTCACCCGACGCCGCGGTCCAGGGGTTCCTGTCGTGCAATCCTGACTCGCTGCCCCACGTGTTGCAGACGCTCGACAACATCGGGCGCCTGGGGATCAACGCGGATATCAACACGACGATCAATCATTACAACGCGAATCGCCTGGACGTCCTGGTCCGGTACCTCGTCGAGCGCTTCCCCTTCCTGCACCACTTCGTGTGGAACAACCTCGACCCGAGCATGAACCGGGCGACCCAGAACCCAGACGTAATCCCGAAACTGTGGGAGTTCGAGGTCTCGTTGTTCCGGGCCATGTCCTTCCTGCACGCGAGCGGCCGCACCTTCCGCGCCGAGAAGGTCCCCCTGTGCTACATGGCGGACTTCGCGTGGGCCTCGACCGAGACGCGCAAGATCATCAAGGGCGAGGAGCGCATCGTCCGCTTCCTGGACGAGAAGGGCTTCGTGCGCGAGACCCTGTTCCAGCACGGCAAGGCCGACGCGTGCCGCGCGTGTCGGTTCGATGCCATCTGCGCGGGCCTCTACGACATGGACGTGCATTACTCGTCCGCGGAACTGCACCCGGTCTTCCTGGACCCGGAGCCGGTCCGGGCGCGCGTGCTCGGGAGTCGCTAGATGGGGATCGAGGCGCTTCCCCAGGCCGCGGCGGTGGTCCTGGCCGCCGGTGGGGCAGTCACCGACGCCCTGCGCGGGAAGATCTACAACCGGTGGCTCGCGGCGGGTCTGGCGGCCGCGCTCGCGTGGCTCGTCGTCCTGCCGGTCTTCAACGCCCTCGGGGGCGACGCCGAGTGGAAGCGGTACTCGGAACTCGGGTTGTGGACTCGGGACGCCGGCGAGGGTGTGCAGGTGGGCCAGGAGGGGGCCGCGCCGGCCACGACCACGCCCGGCGGACCCGCCCCGTGGGAGGCCGCGGGCGACGTGTCCGTCTGGCCTCCGCCCGAAGGCGGCGTACCGGCACCCGGCGGGGACGACGCCCCCGCGCCCGTCCCATCCTTCGGCGTCTATCTGGCGAAGGTCGCGGCCAACGCGGGGCTGGCCCTCCTCGCCGGGTTCCTGATGTGGTGGTTCGGCCTGTGGGCCGCCGGGGACGCGAAGATGTTCGCGGTGCTCGCCCTGCTGCTGCCCCTGTCCACCTATCGGGGGGCCTACCTGCCGGCGTTCCCGGCATACGTGCTCCTATTCAACACCTTCGTCGCCGTGATGGCCCTGCTGGTCGTCGAGATGGTCGCGCGCATCGCGCGGCAGACCGTGCGGCCCACCGAGGACGAGGCGCAAGTCGCCCGCGAGACCGCGGCCTGGGTCCGGTCGCACGCGGGGGAACTCGCCCTCGGGTTCGTGGGGATGTTCTTCCTGTTCCTGGTGATCAAGACCCTGCGCGGTCTGTTCCGGGACGTCCTGGTGGACTGGACGCACCTGGACGTCAAGCCGGCCATCTATCTGGCCCTGCTGCTCGTGTTCCACCCCGTGGTGCGGGCGATGCGCGACCGGAGGGTCCTCGTGCCCGTGGCGCTTTTGACCGCGGGCTACATCGCCTACGTGGCCGCTCGACCCACCAAAGGCCACGACCTCGCATCGGTCCTGTCCGTGGGGGGCGTGGCCGGGTCGGTCATGGTCTTCTATCTGTTGTATGGAATCTATCTGAACGTATTCGATTTCAAGGCGGTCCGCGTCTGGGAACTGAAACCCCGCATGATCCTGTCTCGCCGGACCCTGGAGGTCCTCAAGGAGGACCAGGACCTCCTCGACCACAAGATGGGACCGGTAGGTCCGGACGGGCTGTCCCCGGACCAGGTCGAGGTCCTGCGTCGCTGGTGGATCGACCGGGGCAAGGGCGGGGTCGTGTGGGTCTCGAGGACCTTCCCGTTCGCGCCTGCGTTGTTCGTGGGGACGCTTGTCACCGTCTGGCTCGGCTCCTACGTCGTGTGGACGTGATGCGCGCAACGGCGTCAGGCCCGGCGCTCGAACACGAGGATCCACTGGTCGCAGGTGTCGGGCGAGATCGGGCGGTGGATTGCGGGCCGCAACGGGAAGCGGTCGCCGAGGAAGGCGAGCATCCGGCGAGAGTCCCAGTTCCGCACGTGCTGGAAGCCCCCGGTCGCGCGGGCGTGGCTCCACTCGGCCTGCCGGCGCGAGCGCACCAGGGGCAGGGCCACGGACTCGACCAGGAGCAGGGTCCCGCCGGGCCGGACCAGGTCGGTCATCGTCGCGACGGCGCGGTCCAGGTCGGCCACGTGGTGCAGGCTCCGGATCGCGACGACGTGGTCGTAGGGCTCGGAGTCGGGCGGGCAAAACGCCTCGACGGTTCCCCGCAGGAGACGAACCCCGTCCAGGGCGTCCGCGACGGCCGGGTCCGGGTCCAGCCCGTGCAGGACCAGGACCCCGGACGCGAGGCGGTCCCGGACGGCATCCAGGTAAGGACCGCGCCCGATCCCCACGTCCAGGACCCGTCCCGCGAGCGAGCGCAGGTGGTCGCGCAGCCACGCCTCGTCGTCCGCGAAGAAGGAGCGGGGGGCCTCGCGGTAGCACGCGACGCACGCCGGAACGTCCGGGCACGCCCGGCACTCGTCCGCGATGACCAGTTGCCGCACGTCTCGGGCAAAGTCGTCCACCTGGGGCTTGCCCGACACGTCGAGGTACAACTGCCCGAGGTCGTGGACCACGAACCGGATTTCCGCGTCCTCGAAGTCGGCGGTGCGCGTTCGGCACAGGACGACGCGCCCGCCTCGGTCCACGAGCACGACGCGGCTGGTTCGCGCGCGGTGCAGGCCCACGTCCCGGGCCGAGCACGCGGCCGGGTCCAGGACGAAGCCATCGAGGACCCGGGCCGGGGTGTAATCGAACGAGTTGGAGATGCCAGTCATCTCGAGACCCCAGTGCACCACGCACCTTACCGGATTGGCTCGATCTCGTCGTCCCCGTATCGGTCCAGGTAGTCCTTCCTTGCCCCCATGCAGACGCCCTGGTAATATTTGCATCCGATACATTTCGCCGTATATGTATTCGCGCTGATGACTGACTCCCACAGGCGAAAGCGCGACCCCGGCGTGACCACGATCACCCGGTCCTGGCGCAGGTCGCGCACGAAGTCCTGGTACCCGGGCAACATGCATCGCGGGATGTGGCGCGACTCGCAGAAGACCCCGAGGGAGCGCGCAGTCTCGAACGCCCGGACGATGCCGTCGCGCATCTCCCGGACACGCGGCAGGGACGCAAGGTTGTCGCGGTTGCGGTCGGTCAGGGACACGAGCCACAGGACGAAGTGGCGCACCCCCACCCCCGCCCAAGTCGCAACGATGTCCGCCAGGTGCTCGTACGTGTCGTTCTTGATGATCAGGTCCAGGATGGGGCGCTGCCCGAGCGCGACCAGGTTCTCGACCCCCCGCCGGACCAGGTCCAGGGCACCCGGCAGGCCCATGATGGACTCGTACAGCGCCGAGGTGTGCGCCATCACCGACAGGTTGAACTGCGTGACGCCGGCCTCGACCGCGTCCCGGGCGAACTTCTCGTAGGAGTACATCAACCCGTTTGACGCGACCTTCACGTGGTCGTAGCCCCGGTCTCGGGCGAACCGCACGAGCGGCAGCAGGTCCTTGCGGATCGTGGGTTCCCCACCGCCGAAACTGACCCGGTGGACCCCGAGCGCACGCGCCTGCACGACCTCGGCCACGGCCTCGCGCGTGGTCATGTTGCGCCGGCGCATCTCGTCCGTCACAGAGCAGTAATCACACTGGACGTTGCACTCGTAGCCGAGGATGACGTCCAGAAGCACGTCGGACAGGTCCTCGAACGCCTGTCCGGGTTCGTCAATCCGCCGGGGCATCGCCCTCTCCTTCCCCGAACTCATAGAACCCGTCGCACACGGGGACGTACGGGCACGCCTCGCACTCCGGCCCCCGGCGCCGCCTCGCCGCAAGGTACTTGAACAGGTTGACCTCCTCCTCCGTGACGAAGACCATGGTCCTGCCCAGTTTCTGGGTGTCCGCGATCAGGAACGGCTCGTACTCCGGCGGAAACAGGCAGAACTGCGCGTTCACGACCTGGATCCGCATCGGCCCCGCGAACCGGTCCAGGACGCGGCGGACCGCGTCGGCCGCGACCCTCGCATCGGGGGCGACTCGCCGGCTGGCTGCCCCGAACGGCGTCAGGAACTGGATGTTCCACGTCGAGACCCCGAGGTCCGAGAGCAGGGCACCAAGCGCCTCCAGGTCCTCCACGTTTTCGGTGAAGACCGTGGTGTTGACCCCCACGTCCACGGACAACGCGAATTCCAGGGCCTGCTGAAGACCGGCCCTCGTCTCGTCGTACGACCCCGGCACGCGGGTCGCTGCCTCGTGGACCTCGGCCCGCGCCCCGTGAAGGGACACCAGCAAGTTCGTGACCCCGCTGGTCATCAGACGCCGGGCGAACCGCGGGTCCCGCAGGCGCCGGCCGTTCGTGGTCACGGTGACCTGCCGGTAACCGAGTTTGCGGGCCAGTCGGACCAGGTCCACGAGCCTCGAGTGCAACGTGGGCTCCCCCCCGTCCAGGTCCAGGAGGTCCACGCCCCGCTCGCGGTGGTCCCTCAGGAGGGCACTGACACGCTGGAACGCCACGTCGCGTCGCACGCGGTTCGACACCGCGCAGAACACGCACCGGTTGATGCACTGGTAAGTCAGGTTGATGATGAGTTTCCGCGACCGCGAGGCCTCGACCTTCTGGCGCAGCGAGCGAACCGCCGTCTCCAGGTACCCGGCGGGCAGGCCAGGCGGGCGAAACGCGGGGCGGTGCTGGAACAGGGTCGGGTCGGGCCAGCGCAGGCCCCCCGGTGGGATCAGCCCCTGGGCCACGCACTCGTCGTGCAGGGCCGACCCGGGGATGGGCGTGGCGAACTGGACCGCGGGCGCGGCTCCGTAGGTCTCGTACAGGCGCCAGGCGACCTCCAGCGTGCGCCGCACGTGCGCCGGGGTCTCCCACGGGAACCCCACCACGAAGTGCACCAGGGTCGGGACCCCGCGCCGCAGGGCCGCCGCGAGGACCCGCTCCACGTCGCGCAGGGACTGGCGCTTGCCGATGGCCCCGAACAGGTCATCGTCGTCCCCGCTCTCGGCGGAGACGCACAGGAGCCCGATCCGCCCGGCCATCCGGGCCACGGCCTCGTCGCTCAGCCGGTCCGCCCGCAACCCGTTCGGGAACTCGTAGCGCAAATCCAGGTCCTCGAACGCCCGCAGGACGTCCTCGAAGTCGGGCCGGAGGTTGGCCATCTCGTCCAGGACGAACAGTCTGCGCGCCCCGGTGATGTGCCGGACGAGGTAGGCCCACTGCGAGACCACCGGAAGGGGCAAGACGCGGTATGGCTTCCTCGCGTTGCCCTCCCCGTTCCCGCTCTCCCGCCAGCCCGGGTTGCTCGTGCAGAAGATGCAGCGGTGCGGGCAGCCGCTCGTGGTCAAAAACGGGCGCGTCTCCGCGTCCACGCCGAACGGGTTGGCCCAGGCCCCGTCCGCGAAGACGCGGTGCAGGAAGGCGCCGTACCGGACCCAGTCCACGGCCTCGTACAGCGGAAACGGGGGTGGCCGGTCCCACGACCCCGCCGGGTCGCGAACCACCTCGCCCCGCAGGCCGCACAAGGTCCCGGGATCGTCGAGCCACCGCTCTCCCGCGTACTGCACGACCGCGTCCAGGCCAGGCAGCCGTTCCAGCACGGCCCGGCCGTCGTAAGCCACGTAATGCATCCCCCCGAGGTGGCAGTCTGCGAGCACCAGGGCCGCTCGCGGGTAGCGCTCCCTCAGGCCCGCCACCAGCGCGGCCAGGTCCGCGTCTGGCTCCCACGGGTGCAAAAATGGCGAGCCCCCCACGACGACCAGGTCGTGGTCCCCCCCGGGGAGCGTCCCCAGGAAGGCCGCCGTGTCGAGGCCGAGGAGCCAACCCCCGTCCTGCCTCGCGAACCTCCCAGACCCCGGCAGGGCCGTCGCGTCCGCGACCTCCACGCGCCACCCGGCCCTGGCGACCCTGGCCGCGGCCGCGATCACCGCCAGGTTCACGAAGCAGGGGTAGTCAATGTGGTCCGCCGGGAGGTTCAACGGGGGGACGATGAACAGGGCGTGACCGCTCATCTCCGGCGCCGGGCGATTCCCGACGGGCATGATACCGGCAGGGACCAGATTCCCACAAACCCGGGGCACGAACGCGCTGGCCGCATCCGGGTTTCCCCGCGGTCAATCCGTCCGCGGCCCGGCCCAGTTTCCTGGACCGCGCCTGCCACTTCAGCCGGATCGAGCCCGGGGCTCCGGCGAACGAGCGTCTCCCAACAAAGGCGTCTGTGTCCACGTCGTCTTTCACCACCGCCAACCTCGGGTCACCTCGCGGGCTTCGGCCTCGCGTTCCACAGGGAGGCCATCAGGAGTGCCGGGATCAGGGCCAGGACCGCGAGGAGTTGAAAGACCAGGTCCCAGCGACCCTCCGCGATGTCCCGCAGCCACCCGACGCCCGCGCCCGAGAAGATCGCGCCCGCGGCTCCCGTGCTCATGGTCAGGCCCGTGGCCGCGGCCGCGGCGCGCGGATGGCTGAAGTCCACGGTGGCGGCCCCGCTCATGAGCATGTCCGGGCCGTAGATCAGGAAGCCCGCGAGCCCCAGCAAGGCCGTGGCCGCGAGAGGATTCCCGGCCGGCAGCGCCGGGAACACGAGGCACACGGCGGCCAGACCCAGCAGCATCATGGCGCACAATGGGGCCCGGCGCCCGCCGAACAGGGCGTCCGACGCCCATCCCGAGAACACGGCGCCCCCAGACCCGATCAGGGGCAGGGCCACGGCCTGGAACGCGCTGTCCTTGACCGACTGGCCGTGGAAGTCGGCCATGTAGGTCACGGCCCAGTTCATGAAGGCGTAGCGCACCGCGTTCGCGCAGAAGAAGCCCACGGCCAAAATCCACAGGACCCGGTTCGACAGGGTCATGATGACGACGCGCCCGATGGACAGGCCGTCCCCGGAGGGCCCCGGGCGGGCCGAGGCGTTCCTCTGGTCCTCGCGCACGGGGGCGAACCCGGCGTCCTCGGGGCGGTTGCGCAGGAAGGCGTAGAAGACCGCCGCCATGGGGAAGAGCCACAGGCCCGGAACGGAAAAGGCGGCCCTCCAGCCGATGTGGCCTCGGACGTGGCGAACCGCGTGACCCATGCCTCTCGGATCGTGGTCGCCGCCTCGATGAAGCGTTCCATCTCGAGATATGTCTTCGCGAGGTAGCGCAGCGCCTTGTCACCTTCCGGGGTTGTCAGGTCGCTCACGGCCAGGTTTTCCGCCATGTCCCCGACCCAGTCGAGCACGTCTGCCAACGGCGGCAAGAACTCCTCGACATCCTTCCTGGCGCGGTCGAGCCTGTCCATCAGGCGGCGCGCAGAGGACTCTTGGTCCGTCGTTGCTCGCGCACGTCGCGGTGATGAAGTACCAGGACCACATCCCACTCAACCGGTTGAATCGCATCTTTTCGAGGAGGGGAGTGGACATCGCCACCTCGACCCTGTTGAACGCGTAACGTTGGCGCAGCCAACGCGGCGGTCCTGTACTCGGTGCTCGGCACGTGCGCCCTGGTCCAGGCCCCGCCCGT
>FWPU01008374.1_pt1 | contig 16822 bp, 18 predicted proteins | sample 2228361 | NCBI WGS metagenome assembly FWPU01 (sample SAMEA103939777, study PRJEB20133) | metagenome
AAAACGTCCAATGCGTTAAAATCTAAAATTTGGACGGTATGTTTTGAGTTAGCCAGAAAGGGTGGTATATGATAGTTACGACGACACCAACCATTAAGGGAAAAGGGTTGTTAAATATCTTGGCTTCGTTAGTGGAGAGGCGATTTTGGGAACACACATTTTCAAGGATTTTGCCGCGGGCATAACGGACATTATCGGAGGCAGGTCTCTGGCCTACGAAGAGGAACTGGAAAGGGCTAAATATATTGCCATAGAGATAATGAAGGACCAGGCAAAAAAGCTAGGTGGCAATGCGGTAGTGGGAGTCGATGTGGACTACGAATGCATCGCGGGCCTAAATATGATGATGGTATGCGCAAATGGTACAGCTGTAGTATATGAGGAATAACGGTTTCATTACAAGACTTTGGCTAACAGCGTTTGTGTCTCTCTGTCTTCGGCTGCTGCCCTCCTACCCCTGAGATAAACTGCCAAGTAAACACTCCAAAATGCCCTAAAATAGACACATGGCATGGAAGGCCACTTTCCACAACCCCTAATGGAATCAAACGCTTGACACTAGGACTAAAAACTGATAATTGTACCTGTGGCATTCTTAATTATTGGGTGAGAGTTTGAATCTTCCTGGGTGGTGCCTAGTTTATAGGCAGGGTTACTCCAGTCAAGCAGTTAGCGAGGATGGCGGAACTGGCAGACGCGCTAGACTTAGGATCTAGTGGGTAACACCGTGGGGGTTCGACTCCCCCTCCTCGCACCACAGTGGATATTCCATAGAAAAACAGGTCCAATTTTGTGTATAATATTTTATTCCTGAATGTTGAGAAATTGAATAAGGGGGGGCGGGTGTAGCTCAGTGGTAGAGCGTCACGTTGCCAACGTGAATGTCGTGGGTTCGAAACCCATCACCCGCTCCATAATACCTTAGAGAAAAATGGAAAAGGTTATCCCAGACTTTAACGTTACCGTAGAAGAGATCGGTCCTTGTAAGAAACGCCTCAAGATAGAGGTGCCTAAGGAGAATGTAGAGGAGGAATTTAAGAGATATTACGAGGAGTTAAAGGGTTCCCTGAAACTCCCTGGATTCAGAAAGGGCAAGGCCCCGCAGAAGCTCATAGAGAGACAGTACTCCAAGCAGGTTCAAGAGGACGTAAGGAATTCCCTTCTCAGTAATTTCTATCAACAGGCGCTGGAACGGAATAAACTTGAGCCCATCGGTGAGCCGGAGTTTACCGATGTAGATTTTGACCCTTCCAGGCCTCTTAACTTCCAGGTCACCTTTGAGGTAAAACCCAGTTTTGAGCTGAATGGCTACAAGGGTCTCCAGCTTCAGAGAAGGTCCTCTGAGGTAACGCCCGAAGAGCTACAGTCCGCCCTCCATCGGGTCAGCCTGAGCAGGATGCAACTGGTGCCGGTGGAGGGAGGGGAGATTCTGGCCCAAGACCAGGTGTTATGCGACTACCGGGTGTGCGTAGAAGGAGAGAGCGTTTATCACCAAGAGGAGGCGGCAGTGTGGGTATCCGGCCAGCGTGTGGGGATCATCCCTGTGCCTGACCTGGCCAAACTGCTTGTCGGTGCTAAGGTAGGGGAAACCAGAGAGGCAGTGGTAAAGTTGGGTAATGATTTCGGGGTAGCTGAGTACAGAAACAAAGAGGGCACACTGAAGTTTACAGTAAAAGAGATAAAGAGGCCCAGGGCTCCGAAGATTAATGATGAGCTGGCAAAGCAGATGGACTTCCCAAGTCTGGAGAAACTGAAAGAGGCCCTCCAGCGCCAGTTGGAGGTAGAAAAAAAACGATGGGTGGAACAAGACCTCCAGAACCAGGTATATGCCAGACTCCTGGAAATGGCCAAATTTGACCTCCCCAAGGATTGGATAAAATATCGGACAGAAGAGAGGTTCTATCGTTACCAACTTGAACTTCTACAGAGGGGAGTACCTCTGGAGGAGATAGAGAAAGAGGCTGGAAGGCTTAAGGACGCCTCGGAGGAGCATGTAATAAGAGACCTGAAACTCTCCCTCATCCTGGAATATATTGCGGATAAAGAAAGGATTTATGCCACTGAAAACGATGTGGAATTAAGAATAAATGAACTGGCCAGAGCCTACGGGACTACCGTCCCGAGGATAAGGCGCCATCTGGAGAAACAGGGCGCCCTCCACGCACTCAGGCACCAGATAAGGGAGGCAAAGGTAGTTAACCTGCTCCTCAAAGAGGCCAGTATTACAGAGGAAAAGCCTGAAGAGAAACAAGAAAAGGAAGTCGTTAAGAAGGAGTAATATAAATGTGCATGAACCAGAAAGAATCTTTTGAACCTAAGAATACCCTTTTTGTCCCATACGTAGTGGAGAAGACGGGATACGGAGAACGGCATTACGATATATTCTCCAGACTGCTGAAGGACAGGATCATCTTTATTGGTACCCCCATAGATGACACCGTCTCTAACCTGGTGGTAGCCCAGATGCTCTTCCTTCAGAATGAGAACAAGAATCAGGATATTAACCTGTACATAAACTCCCCCGGTGGCTCAATCACGGCGGGGCTGGCCATATATGACACCATGCAATTCGTCCAGTGCGATGTAGCCACTTATTGTATCGGCCAGGCCTTCAGCATGGCTGCCGTACTCCTGGCAGCGGGGACAAAGGGGAAACGCCATGCCCTTCCCCACACCAGAATCATGCTCCATCAGCCCTGGGGTGGTATGAAGGGTACCGCCACGGATATAAGCATACAGGCCGAGTAAATCCTCCGCCTTAAGCGTTACCTCAACAACATCCTTATGCGCCACACTGGTCAGGCCATGGAGAGGATAGAGCGGGACGTGGACAGGGATTTTTACATGTCCTCCACGGAGGCCAAGGAGTACGGACTTATTGATGAGGTGGTAGAGTCCTTGAAGGAGAAGAAGGAATTAGTAGGAGTATAACCTTCAGAAAAAATCCAAATGACAAGGCCCAAATGTCAAATTTAAAATTCGGGTTTTGGCAAGGTCTCTAAAAAGTGAAAAGAACGGACACCCAGGGTGTCATTGCGAGCAAAGCGAAGCAATCTCATATCCTCTCGTGAAAACTGCTTAAGAGATTGCTTCGGGGCTTTGCCCCTCGCAATGACGGTTCTGCCTAGATTTTTTCAGCGGTTTCCTGGTATTGATTTGGCATTTGGATTTTGACATTGCTTGATATTCATGGACCCCAAGCTATTAAAACTAGGCGGTTGGGGGGCCATTATTTATGCGGCCTCCACCGCCTTTTTTTATGCCTACCTCCAGTGGCGATGGCCCTGGGTGGAAAAGCAGGAGGCTGAGGCAGTACTCAGGGCGGTGGGGCAGAACACCGCCTGGTGGCAGGCCTTCTGGTGGATGGGCATAATCCTCTCCTTCTCCCTTATTCCTGTCTTCCCTGCCCTTTGCCAGGTGCTGCTGAGGATTGAACCCGCTTATGCCTATATTGCCCTGTTCTTTGGCTTCGTTGCCGTCATCCTTGGCACCCTTGCCCCCCTAAGACATGCCACTATTACCCCTACCCTTGCGGAACTTTACACCAGGACCACTGAGGAAGGCACAAGACAGACCATCGCACTTATCTACAAGGCCCAGGAGGCCTATGGACAGGGGCTCTTCTGCCTCTTTGGCTCTACCTGACTGGTAGGCTGGGTGGGCCTGGGAGGCCTCGCCATGCTCTCTAACCCCGACTTCCCCCAGTACCTCGGCTGGATGGGCATTGTTGTTGGAATACTATGGATTCTAAGCATCCTCTCCCGAATCCTCTTCCCCCTGTATTTCCTGCCGGGCCTGGTCCTGTTCTCCTTCTTGTTGTGGGTCTTCCTTACCGGGTTGAGGTTAATAAAACTCGCCACCTGGCACGGGAGTTAGTAGATAACGTGGTACAGGAGTTAGGCCCTTGGGAAACTATCGGATTCACCTTCCGCAAAAAAGCATTTCAAGCCGACGGGTATATGCATTTTGTTCGGTGTTCTGTATCCTTTTTTCTGTGTTTACCCTCTTTATCGTGCATCCCTCTCTGTCTGCCCCGAGTGGTTGGGCTGCCACCTATGGGGGTGCTGGTAGTAATTATGCCGGGTCTCTTCAGCAGACCAGTGATGGGGGTTACATAATGGCTTGTTATACAACCGCCTTTGGTGTTAGGAAGCTAGATGTTTGGATCTTGAAGCTCAGGCCCGACGGTACTGTAGAATGGCAGAAGACCTATGGGGGAGATAATATAGATTTGGCCTATTCCATCCGACAAACCAAAGATGGTGGATACATAGTGGCTGGTTGGACAGAGTCCTTCGGTGCCGGGTGGCAGGACGTTTGGGTCTTGAAGCTCAAACCTGATGGGACGGTGGAGTGGCAGGAAACCTATGGGGGAGGTGGCTCGGATGAAGCCTACTGCATCCAGGAGACCCGTGATGGTGGGTACATAGTGGCCGGTTGTACCACCTCTTTTGTTGAATACGGGGCTATTTGGGTCTTAAAGCTCAGGGACGATGGGGCTGTGGAATGGCAGAAGACATATGAGGGGGGTGATATAGATTGGGCCAACTCCGTACAACAAACCACCGATGGCGGATATATAGTGGCGGGTTGGACATACTCCTCCAGTAGCGGGCAATGCGACTTATTGGTCTTAAGGCTGAGGCCCGATGGTGCTGTGGAGTGGCAGAAGACCTATGGGGGGAACGGCTCGGACAGGGCCAATCACATCCAGCAGACCAGTGACGGTGGTTACATAGTGGCTGGTGAGACACAGTCCTTTGGTGCCGGCGGGGGTGATGTCTGGGCCTTAAAACTCCGAACCGATGGGACTGTAGAGTGGCAGAAGACATACGGAGGAGTTAGTTGGGATTTGGCCCACTCCGTCCAGCAGGCCAGTGATGGGGGATACATGGTGGCTGGTGAGACACTGTCTTTCGGTGTCGGAGGGGGTGATGTCTGGGTCTTGAAGCTGGGGCCAGACGGGGCTGTGGAGTGGCAGAAGACCTATGGGGGGATTAAGTGGGATGGCGCCCGCTTCGTCCAGCAGACCAATGATGGGGGGTACATAGTAACTGGTGCTACGAGTTCCTTCGGTAGTAAAGGGGGACTCTTGGTCCTAAAGCTTGTACCTGATGGCTCTATGGGTTCCTATTGTAGCTTTATGGGGGATACCAGCATCTCCGGAAAAGACAGCGCTGCCACGGTCAAGGTCAGCAGTGTAAAGGCTGAAGACAGCAATGCAAATCCACGAGACTCCTCGGCAATGGTTCGGGATACAAACGTGCCAGCAAACTTCCTGTACCAGATACTTGAGATTAAGCGGTGAGGTGATGGGCCGGTTTTATGGAGTCCAGTCCGTCTGAGGCGGATGGCTGGAGTGTCCATTGACGTAGTCAATGGACTCCATAAGACACAGTTAATGTCGAATGTCTGCCCGTGTCTTGGGTGAAGACTCCAAATGCTGTTCGGCGGGCTTGGTTGGCTTAATAAATGGCGATATAACAGCTATTAGCGTTCCGGGAAAGACCTCTCCTTCCGTTACCAGGATGATAAGGGTGCCAATGAGTTGGGGGCCTAACTCGGCTTCTTCGGGGGGAAGGAGGGAAAGAATACGGAGATAAGGGGCGTGGATAAACTCGCCTCTTCCATGTTTGGGTCTAAAATAACAAAGGGCCTCGCCCTCTTTTACTTCTTTACCGGTCTTCTTTACCCAACCTATGATTGTACCATGGTTGGGAGCCTCAACCGGGACCGACGTTCCTTCTTCTCCCAGGCTAGAGATAATGGATGACTTAAGGAAGTCTTCACTGACCTCTAATTTCTCAAAGTCTGGTTTCTGACGTGTCATTGTGTTTCTTTTCCTCAATAAACAAACTTTTAGTAATTACTAGTAGAGGTTCTCTCTAGAACCTCCATGATAAGAACGGCCCTCCTTGTAAATTCCCCTCTAGCTATATGGGGATACGCATGTCCAATTATTGTTGAATTCATGACCTTTCCTCCCAGAGAAGGGTCCAGGGCCAGTACCCTCTCTATCGCCTCCACATAGCGCAAAAGCTTGGTCTGTGGTAGTTCACTATCAGGGGCTACTTCCCTGTCAGCAAACCAGATAGAAATCCTGTGGCTTAGCTCCCTTTTGGGGGAGGGAGGAAGGGTGGCATAAGTGGCGGCGGTTGACTCTCCCAGTATGATAACACTGGGGTGCTTTTGGCGATCGTCCAGACTCACACCTGCCTTAGACGAATTACCACTCCCCACCTGTATAAGAAAGGACTGTACGTCTTCCAAAGCTACTCCATCTGCCCTCTCCAGTTCTATCTGGTCTAGTTTCCCTGGAAGCTGGTTCTGCAACAAGGCCCTGATTTGTCTTAGGATGTCTTCTAACATGACGCTATACCCTGTTACCTCCTATAAAGTTTCTTCTACCCTATGCACGGTCTATAAACAAAAAGGCCCGAAGGAGATTTAATTCCTTTGGGCCTCATGGAATCCATCAGTCTGAGCAGATAGAACCTTCGGTTACCGAAACGTCTTTACAAAACCTATCTTACGAGGGGTCTATTAAAATCTGCTTATTGTGATTAAGGTGACATCCATTTGTATAACACATGCCTTCAAAGAAAGTAAATGGCTAGATTCAACAGGTTTCTACAAGGTTATATAGTAATAGGATGTAGCGAATGGGTATGCAACCTATCTAAGACAGGAATATATCCAGCAGGGTAGCCGCCATCAGGGCCAGGCTTATGAAGCCGTTTACGGTAAAGAAGGCCACGTTAATCCTGGACAGGTCTTCTGGTTTTACCAGGGAATGCTCGTACAACAGTAAAACGGCCGTGAGGCATACCCCGGCCAGATATATCCTCCCCAGTCCTGCATAACTCGTTAAGAGTAGAAGCACTGCTATCATCAGTAGATGCAAGAAGGTGGAGAGCCTGAGGGCGTTTTTAATCCCCAGGTTTTTCGGTAGGGAGTGGAGTCCCATTCGCGTGTCGTGTTCAACGTCCTGACAGGCATAGATGATGTCAAAACCCGCCGTCCAGAGGAGTACTGCCAGAGCAAGGAGACAGGGGGTAACATCAAAGCTACCCCTTACGGCCACCCACGCCCCCAGGGGCGCAAGGGCCAGGGCCATACCTAAGAAGAAATGAGAGAGGCTTGTGAATCTCTTGGTGTAAGAGTAACCAATTATCACTGCCAGGGCCACCGGGGAGAGTTGGAAGGTGAGTTCGTTCAATGCCCTGGAGAGGCCCACGAAAAAGAGGGCCGAAAGTAGGGTAAGTGCCCATAAGGTGGAACGACCCACCTGATGCTGGAGCACGTACCACTGTCTGGTTCTAGGGTTGGTAGAATCATACTGGGTGTCCGCAAGGCGGTTAAAACCCATGGCGCAGTTCCTTGCCATAATAAGGGCGCCCAGGATTAACAGAAACTCCCTTGTGCTTGGCATACCGTCTGCGGCCAGGAAGGCGCTCATTATCGCAAAAGGGAGGGAAAAGACGGTGTGGGGAAATTTAACAAGCTCTAGTAGGGTGAGGGCCTTCTGATAAAATTCAATGACCCCGGAATCCAATCTCTTATGACCCATGTATATCTACTAGGGTTTGGGGATAGGATTTACCTCCCCTTTTTCCCCTCCTTGCTAAGGAGGGGATAGAGGAGGTGGTTCATTAGACCCTTAACCCTGTCCTCATGTTGTTTTCCTGGAGGATTTCCTCCGGCAGATGTTTGCCAAATTGGCCTAAAAACTTTCCTATATCCGCTAGTTCCTTTTGCCACTCCTTGGGGTTGACCTCAAACAATTTCTCAAGCCTCTCGTTGGGGATATTTAATCCTTCCATTTCTAAATCTCTTAGATGTGGAACTAGCCCAAGAGGGGTCTCCCTGGCGTCCACACGGTTATTTACTCTATCCACTATCCATTTTAATACCCGGATATTTTCTCCAAACCCTGGCCAGATGAATTTTCCCTCCTCATCCGCCCTGAACCAGTTAACTGAAAATATCTTTGGAGGGGGAGTTAACTTTTTCCCCATATTTATCCAATGCCTGAAATAATCGCCCATATTGTAACCACAGAAAGGAAGCATTGCCATGGGGTCTCTTCTTACCACACCTACCTCATGGGCAGCAGCAGCAGTAGTCTCAGAACCTGTTCTGGCACCCGAAAATACACCATGCTGCCAATTAAAACTCTCTACCACCAGGGGTATAAGTTGCGTCCTCCTTCCACCCAGGATTATCGCCGAGATGGGTACACCTTTGGGGTTATCAAATTCTTTAGAGAGGGTGGGAGAGTTATATATGGATACAGTAAAGCGGGAATTCGGGTGAGCGGCCTTGTAGCCCAGGGAAACATCCCAGGGCATGCCCTGCCAATCCACTAGATTTTTAGGCATGGGGCCATCCATTCCTTCCCACCAGGGTTCGTTTTTATCTACGTCTAAGGCTGTATTCGTATAGAGGGTGGGATAGAATTTGGCAGCCTTTAACGTCCTCATCATATTCGGATTGGTCTTCATGGAAGTTCCAGGTACTACGCCAAAAAGACCTGCCTCCGGATTGATAGCGTAGAGCTTACCGTCCGGGCCGATATTTAACCAGGCAATATCATCTCCCAGGGTCCACACCCTGTAACCAGGCAGTGCTGACTCAAGCATTGCCAGATTGGTCTTTCCACAGGCGGAAGGCATTGCGGCGGTAACGTAGGTGACATCCCCTTCGGGGTCCTCAATGCCGATAGTCACCATGTGTTCGGCAAGCCATTCTTCTTTTAAGCCCAGCCAGGAGGCTATCCTCAGGGCAAAGCATTTCTTCCCTAACAGGGCGTTTCCCCCGTAACCGGAACCAATGCTCCAGACTAGATGTTCATCAGGAAAATGCATGATAAATCGCCTATGGGGGTCAAGGTCACCCACAGAATGAAGCCCTTTTACAAAATTCTGGCTGCTTCCAATCTTTTCTACCACAAATCTCCCTACCCGGGCCATTATCCTCATGTTTACAGCCACGTAACAGGTATCGGTAACCTGGATACAGGCCTTTGCATAAGGTGAGTCAGGATGTCCCATCATATAAGGTATGACATACATCGTCCTTCCCCGCATGCAGCCACTGGATAATCTGGTAAGGCGTTCTTTTGCCTCTTTGGGACCCATCCAATTGTTATTTGGCCCTGCGGTCTCCTTATCTGGGTGACAGACAAAGGTCAGGTGTTCTGTGCGTGCCACGTCTGTAGGATGACTGCGATGGAGATAAGAATTGGGATAAGTCTTTTGGTTAAGTTCATGAAATACCTTATGCCCTCCCAGCCGCTCCTCTTTCATCCCTACCTCTATGAGCCTGTGCGCCTCTTCCTCCGAACCATCACACCAGTAAATTTTATCTGGTTGAGTAAGTCTTGCTACCTCTTCGACCCATATCTCAAGTGATGTTGCCACGTTATTAGTCCCTCTTTTGCGTTCGAAATAACCTGTAGTTTCTTCAGAGCAGTATAAAAGAGGAACATTATACCTACTTTTAACACTTTGGCAAGCCAATCAGCCCGGTTTTTTGTATTGTATAGACATTGGTTACAAAATATAAGGGGAAGTATCCCTTAGTCCCCCTTTTTCAAAGCTTTCGCCCCTACAACCTTCGCCCCTGACGACGTTCAGAGAAAGGTTGCCACCTAAATAATCCTTTCTAGGGGTGGTAAGGGGGCAAAGCCCCCTTACATTCGTAAGAAAGATTAAAATTAAAAAGCGTCACCCATCTCTATAACTCCATGGTCAGCCCAGTTTTTGGCCCTTGACTTATGGAAAAGAGATGGTATTGTATTGATTTTAATTATTTGCGATAATGACAATACAATTAAAGGTTTAAGGAGAAACAGAAACTTATTCGAAGATCGCCCTGGGCAAAGAGGTTTGCGCAGTCATGCTAGAAGACACAAGGCCAATAAATTATTATGCCGTGCTGCAGGTTAGGGAGGGGGCCGGCCCGGAGGAGATAAAACGCTCCTTCAGGAGACTGGTTAAGGAGTATCACCCTGACCGGAACGGAAATCAGCCCTGGGCGGTGGATAAGGTTAAACTGGTTATCCAGGCCTATAAGACATTAAGCGATGATTCTCACAGGAAACTCTACGACAGGCTGTTTAATTTAAGAAGGAATAGCATAGGTACGACGCCAGAAAGGCCGCAAAACAATCTCCATTTCCAGACAAGGAACATGCTACTGGACCTCCTGGATGGGAAGGGTGCCCCTGCCCTGGAAAATTACGAAAGACTAAAAAAGACCGTTCCAGGATTACACCTGTTGAATTATTTTACCTTTAAGGATTATATAGACTGCACCTTCCTCCTGGCAGAGGAATATGAGCGGCAGAGGAAGTATGTCCTAGCCCTGGAGCTCTATGAAGAGGTATACTATCAACTCCAGCAGAAGACCAGGAAACAGTATCTATTTGAAGAAATCAGGGACAGAATCCAAAGGATTTATTGCCGGGTGCTGGCCAGGCGGGTATCCCCAAAGGAGGCTATTTTTTACTACGAGAAGGCCCTGGAGCTAGACCTTGGGCGGGCAGAACGGGCCTTCGTACATAAAAAGATAGCCGAGTGTTATTTTAAATCTGGAGATTATTATGCAGCTTCGGGGCATCTTAAGCTTGCCCTCTCATTGAAACCTAATCTGCGCGGGGTTCATAGACTTCTTGCCTGGCTAAACCAGTCTGCTCCTCTAGGTAACTGTAAAGCCTCTCAGTGAAAACAAGCTATGATGTCCTCCTTGAGACCCATCTTCCCCTGCCACTCCTGAAGAGGGGAAAAGTTAGAGACATATACGAACTGGAGAATGACCTACTTATTATTGTTGCAACAGACAGGATATCTGTTTTTGACGTAGTTCTCCCCACCGCCATCCCCCAAAAGGGAAAAATACTCACGGCCCTCTCAGAATTCTGGTTTAAGAAGCTAGAGCCTCTAGTCCCCTCTCATTTTATTACTACCAACATTAAAGAGATGGGCAGAAAGGTACTGGCCTTTGCCGACATCCTTCAGGGACGCTCTATGCTGGTGAAAAAGGCAGACCCCCTCCCCGTGGAGTGCGTGGTCAGGGGATACCTTGCAGGTTCAGCCTGGAAGGAGTATCGATCCACCGGAAGGTACCAGGATGTTGAACTCCCCCCGGGGCTTTCAGAATCTGAAAAGTTGCCACAACCCATCTTTACTCCAGCTACAAAGGCCACAAGCGGCCATGATGAGAACATCCCTGTCAGTAAGGTACAGGAGATGCTGGGCGAAAAAATTACCGGAGAAATAATGGAAAAGAGTATTGCGCTCTTTAAAGAGGCGAGTACCTATGCGCTGGATAGGGGAATCATTATCGCCGATGCCAAGATGGAGTGGGGTAGGGTTGGAGACAAGGTGATACTCATTGACGAAGTCTTCACGCCCGATAGCTCCCGCTTCTGGCCCCTGGAGAATTATACCCCAGGGAGACCACAGGTTTCGTTTGACAAACAGTATGTACGCGATTTTGTAGAGCGGATAGGTTGGGATAAAACTCCCCCTGCCCCCTTCCTGCCGAAGGAAGTCGTGCAAAAGACCATGGAAAAGTATCTTGAGGCCTACCGCAGGCTTACAGGTACTGAACCGCACTTCTAGTTCTCCTTATGGATAGTTCCTGTGCCTCAAAGAGGTTAAAAGACCTTAAAAGTACCCTGACCTCTACTACAGGTCTACTCTCTCCTGAAGAAATAGAGATAGTCTTGAAAAGGGCTGAGAGATTACTCTATCAGAGTTACATGATAAAGGGGGTGCAATCTCTCGTCAAAAACATAATACGGAGCAGGGGGGATAAAAACAGCCTTTCCAATCATCTGGTTCAGCTTAATCTGGTGTATTACCTCCTTGAGGTCAAGAATCGGGCACTCGGGGTAGAGAGGAAGGTGAGGCCCAATAGTAACAAGCGTGTGGACATCGTCGTTTTTGGGCAGGAGGATTTCTACATAGAATTAAAGAACGTTAATGAACCAGAACTGACGGTTCTGAAGGAGAGTTTTGCAGAGAAGATCCGTTCCCCGCTCAGTAAGCTAGAATTTCCTTATTTTGTACACTTCCGGTTCTTTCGGCCCAAACTCCAGGAACTCTCGCAGGAGAACTTTCAAACTCTGCTAGAAAAAATAAGGGAGGAAATAGAAAAGGAGGGTAGACGAGGGTGGATACCTTTCCCCTCCCAGAAGGATGCCTCTCTAAACTTTTCGCTTGAGAAATCTACCCTGTCTCATTGCAGTCTGGGACGCTATGGGTATGGAGAGGACTGGCCGTACTGTCTTTATTCGGAGGAGTACCTTGAGAAGGAACTGGAAAAGGAGAAAAAGGTACTGATGAGGCCATTTGTAAAAGAGGATACAAGATTACTGCACGAGCGCAACCTTAGGAAGTACCGGCTCCTCCTGGATAATAGCCCTTTCCTCGTGGAGCTTGAATTGAAGCAGAGCGTTCTGAGGGGCATAAGGGACTCGGAGTTGAAATTTCCTGTCCCTTCAGAAAATACCATGAACGTATTACTCCTCCACTTTAGCGGGCAGGTACCAGAGTCTGTGGCCGATACCGTAGCAGGCGACCTGACAAGATGGTATTACTCATCGGAGAGGGATAAAGTTGAACCACCCAGACAAGACAGGTGGTGGGAGTACTATTGGATATGGGCCGAGGAGGTGGGCTTCCAGAGGGAGGGGAAGATAGACGCCCTTGTAAGCCTCCTGGGAAGGGGTATAGAAGAACCCTACCACTGGAAAATCGTTTATGCCAGGAGGGGGAAGACGGAGTTAGAAGGGCTTCTTTTTTAGCTTGGCGGTATCCTAACGATGGCGGGTGACGCCTATCTTCTGGCAGTATCTCTCTACAGGACAGATGCTACACCTGGGGGACACGGGGGTGCAGATATTTTGCCCATGGGTAACCAGGAGGTCGTTGATGATAATCCAGTATCTCTTCGGGAGAACCTCTCTCAGGGCAAATTCGGTCTCTGTGGGGTTCCTGGTGCAAACGTAACCCAAACGGTTTACAATCCTGTGGACGTGGGTATCAACGCATATACCAGGTTTACCGTATCCCATAGTTACCACCAGGTTAGCCGTCTTTCTCCCTACGCCGTTTAACTTGAGCAGTTCTTCCAGGCTATCCGGGACTTTACCGTGATATTCTTCAAGAAGTACTCGTGAAAGCTCTTTTATCCGCCTTGCCTTGGTCTTGTAGAAACCAACTGGGTAGATGGCCCTCTCTATAATGGAGGTGTCCAGAGAGACCATCTTCTCAGGGCTTTCTGCCAGGCGAAACAGCCTCTCGGAGGCCTGGGAGGTCACGGGGTCTTTGGTGCGGAGGCTGAGGAGACAGGACACGAGCACCTTAAAGGGGTCTCTGCTTCTGGCAACGGTACTTACGGCAGGCTCTCTGTATTTCTTATTCTCCCGTTTTAAGATGGTAAGTACACGGGAAATGTCCATAAGGTTTTAATCCCCCAAGAATAAAAAAATAAAAGAGCATAGGGGGAGGTGTGGCTAAAAAACGGGAGTCCTCCTCTTTCTTAACGAAGAGGGATGTAAGGCAGATTCTGAAAGTCTTCTTCTTCCAGGTCTTTATCTAGCTCAAACTCAATTTCTTTCCTGGGTTCCAGGACTAGCTTTCTGTAACGCTCCTTTATCAGTGCTAGCCTCTCCAGCTTCCTTTTGTTGAGCCATTCCCCGACCTTGGGTTTTACTAGTATCTTACCTACCCCACCACTGGTCTTCATCATGGAAGTTCATGAAAATAATTTTTAACTATGAAATCTAACACAGGGCGAGAAAGACGGAAGGAATTATAACTTAGAGTATAAAGCTGTCAAGGTCAGGGAGAGAAAATTTTGTGGAATGTATAAGGTGGACGTAAACGTTTTTTATTGACCAAAATGTAAGGGGGCAAGGCCTCTTTCCCGTCCCCTGGAGCGGGGTACAACACACCCTTTACAGCCCCTTGCAAGTGGATAGTGTGGCCTCTATAATCTAAAAAACAGGAGGAGGGATGAAGTATAAGGCATGGTTTAGGTGCAGTGCTGGTTGCGACGAGCGGTACGAGCTGAACGAGATTGTTTACAGTTGTCAGCGGTGCGGCGAGCTCCTGGAGGTCGCTCATGACGTTGATAAGCTCAGGCAGAGGAAGCCCGTAGCGTGGAAAAGACTCTTTGACCGCCGTTATATGCGTACCCACTGGCCTTATGGAAGTTCGGTCTGGGGGAAGAAAGAGCTAGTCTGCCCTAATGTACAGAACAAGAACATTGTCTCCCTTTATGAAGGGGGAAGCAATCTTTTCTGGGCAGAGCGCTTTGGCCGTGAGATTGGGTTAAAGGCCCTATGGATAAAGCAGTGTGGTAATGCCCATACCGGGTCGTTTAAGGACTTGGGCATGACTGTGTTGGTTTCCATGGTCAAGCAGATGCTCTACGAGGGGAAGAAAATTCTTGGTGTAGCCTGCGCCTCCACGGGGGATACCTCCGCTGCACTGGCTGCCTATTGTGCGGCGGCGGGGATTCCAGCTATTGTGTTCCTGCCCAAGAATAAGGTCTCCAGTTCCCAGCTGGTGCAGCCCCTGGCCAATAATGCCCTGACCCTCTCTATTGATACCGATTTTGATGGCTGCATGAAGCTGGTGAAGGAGGTATGTGCAAAGAACAATATATATCTGGCCAATTCTATGAATTCTCTGAGGATTGAGGGCCAGAAGACTGTAAGCATAGAGATTGTCCAGCAATTTGATTGGGAGGTGCCTGATTGGGTAATCATTCCAGGGGGCAATTTAGGGAACGTTACGGCGCTGGGATTGGGCTTCTTGATGATGAAGGATCTTGGCATCGTGGATAAGCTCCCCAGGATTGCCTGTGCGCAGGCACAGAAGGCCAATCCCCTCTACCTGAGCTATCTCACAGGGTTCAAGGAATATAAACCCGTTCAGGCACAGAAGACCCTGGCAAGTGCCATACAGATAGGTGACCCTGTAAGCATAAAGAAGGCCATAAAGATTATAAAGCTCTTTAATGGGGTGGTGGGGCAGGCCTCGGAGGACGAGCTAGCAAACGCTGCTGCCAGGGCTGACCGCACCGGGCTTTTTAATTGCCCGCACACGGGGGTAGCCCTGGCTGTCTTAATGAAACTCTTGCAAAGCGGTGAGGTAAAACCTGACGAGAGGGTAGTGATTATCTCCACAGCGCATGGCCTCAAGTTCCCGGACTTTAAGATACGTTATCACGAGGGGACCCTTGAGGGAGTGACGCCTTTGTACATGAATCGGCCGGTAGAGGTGTCAGCTGACTACGAGGCCGTAAGAAGTTCCATCCTTAGGGCCGTGGAAAAAGGATTCTACGACTACAAGCCTGTTCAAAGTCCGGAGAGAGTGGCATAACCACCCCCTGAACCCGTTAGTGTGGAATTAGTGGACTGAACGCAGGGTACTAACCTTACTCTTCCCCTGCTGATGTTCAACAGTGCCTCTGGCCACGGCCACTTTTTGCCTATGGACTTTATCTTCCTTAGGAGGATGCTTTGTCAGTTCCTCCTGATACTTTTTAATGAGTTCCTCGTTATTGTATCCTGGGCAAAGTCCGTGACGCCACTTCTCCCTTGGGTTTGGATAAACGGCGCAACGCTCACCCAGGTTTAATTTACAGCCGCTGCATTTGCGAACAGGTTTTAGCCACTTTTCCATTGTTTCCCCTAAGCAAAAAGGTCCATGAATGTTCTATTACCCTCCCTCTTTATGCTAAGGATACAAAAAAGAGCCCCTCTTGGCAATATCCTGTTTGTGGATAAGACCTCTATCTGCTGGCCCTGTACAATACTAGGTACAGGACTGGCCCCTAACCGTACGGTTCAGGGTGTGGCACTGTCACCACCCTATCTGAGTTCTTTCCAGAGGGACTCCGGCATATCGTGGGCAAGTTTCAATGAGCCGTCGGCACCGGCGTAGACCGGTTCCTCTACCCTGGTGACCTTGCCCCCGCCGTACTCTTGTAGCCCGTCTTCAATAAGTTTATCAAGTCCCCTGATCTGGCTCATACCTCCAGCCAGGATTACGTTGTTCAGGAGGCGTTGCTGAAATTCGGGATCATAGGTTGCAATGAGATTCCCAACGGCCTCAAGGATGGGAGGAACGATGGCCTTGCAGGCCCGGTGACATTCTTCCGTAACATCTATGCCTTTAGGTCTGCCTGCTACAGGGATTTTTACCACTACTCTGTCGTTGCTATCGTTTACAAAACCATACTTTTCCTTTATTTCTCTGGCCATATTAATAGTGAGTTGTGCATCGGGATGGTTTTCCCTGATTAATTGTAAGAGCAATTCGTCCACATAGTCCCCTGCAGTGGTTAGGGTTATTTGGTCTCCCTCCTCGGGGAGGCTCCCGTGCATGCGGCAGAGGTCTACCGTCCCGGCACCGATGTCTATTATCAGTACGTCTTCCAGTCTCTCCAACCCGTACGCCACCGAGAATGGTTCTGAGACTATCACCACGGAGTCCAGGGCCTCAGAGGCAGCATCTATGAGGGACTGCTTGTTTACTACACTGGCCTGGGCCGGAGCGCCAATAACTCCATAGACCTTTTGTCCGTTCCTGGGCCCAGCCAGTCCCACCACGTGTTTTACCAACTCCCTGGCAGCCTCTTTGTAGTTGGAGATCTCCTCGGGGCTGGCATGGCTGGAATTATCGGAATACTTGATAACCCCCTTCTCAAATGGCCTTATCAGGTTCAGAGCAAGACGGTGTTGCAGGGCTTCGTTTCCAAATACCACCTCCTTACCCAGTAGCTTTCTTGAGACCTCATC
>FWPU01000845.1_pt1 | contig 16819 bp, 6 predicted proteins | sample 2228361 | NCBI WGS metagenome assembly FWPU01 (sample SAMEA103939777, study PRJEB20133) | metagenome
GCCCCCACTCTCCCTCGACGAGGGGGAGCTTCCGATCGTTCCGAGGACGGCGAGCATCCCACTGACGTTCGGGATCGGCGAGGAGCTCGCCAGGCCGCTCGGGAGAGCCGCGCGCCCGCCGCTCCCTCCGCCGGCACCACTCGTGTACCAGCTCGGGACGTAGGCCGTCGCAGCCCGACCCTCGCGGAGATCCTCGATGCTTCGCTCGAGGACCGCCTCGACTTCCCGGTCGAGGCCCAGGGCGACGGCCCAGACGACGGCCTCGTCGGGCGTCTCGAGCCAGTCGAGGCCGGCCCTGGCGACGACCTCCTCCATCGAGCGGGCCTCGGTCATCGTCTTCGCGAGCGTCCGGCGGTAGGCGAAGAGCATGGCCCGGAGCATCGCCCCGGCCAGGGTCCGGGCCGGCATCGCCTGAGCGAGGCCGAAGAGGACGACACCGGCCGCGACGGCGGCGAAGCCGACGAGGACGAGGCCGTCCATGGGGACGGCGAAGCCGACCCCGACAGCGAGGATGCCGCCGACGAAGGCCGCCGCTCCGCGGACGATCCAGCGCAGGACCGCCTGCTTCGGCGGCTCCCGGAACCAGCCCCGGGCGACGGCCTCGGCCTCGAGCCGCTTCTCGAACTCAGCGACTGTCGTCCCGAACTCGAGGAGCCGGTCGGGTTCGATCCGGGCGGCCTCGCTGGCGATCGCCCGGAGGCCCTCGAGGGCGAAGGTCTCGGCCGGGCCGAGGCGCCGTCGAGCGGCCATTCGGCGGCGGTGCTCGTCGAAGAGGTCCGTGCCACTCCTCGGCCGAAGGTCGACGGCAACCTGCCGCTCGTGCCCGAAGAGCCCCGACCGGACCTCCTCGAAGGAGAGGAGTCCGCGGGCGGCGAGGTCGAGGAGGGCGGCGGTGAGGGCGCGTCGGGTCGACCGGCCCTCGAGGACGAGCACCCCGGCCGCTGGCGTCAGCTCAGCTGGGGGCGCCGGGAGGTAGATCGAGGGGCTGTCGAGGACATCCGGGTCGCGGCCGTAGCGGTTCCAGGCGAGGAGGCCCCAGCCGACGAGGAGGAAGAAGATGGTTGGGGCCCCGACGAGCCCGATGACGGCGTTGATCGTCCGGGCCCGGGCGAGGGCAGCGGCGTGCTCGGGCGTCGCCGCCGCATCGACCCGCTCGAGGGCGATCCGGACGGCCCCGTCGAAGTCCCCGGCCCGGAGGCGCGGGAGCATGTCCCGCTCGAAGATCGCTTGGCGTTCCTCGTTCGTGAGGTAGGCGGCTCGGAAGCCGGGGCCGGCGTAGAGCTGGACCTGGCCGTGGACCCGGTCGGGGTAGAGGTCGATGAGGACGACGAGGCCGTCGTCGATCCCGGCCCGGCCGATCCCCCACTCGTCGATGAGGGCGATGGCATGGGCCTCGGCGTCGGCGGTCGTCGTCGAGGCCGGGACGACTTGGGTGTAGACGACGACCTCGGCCCCCGTTCGCTCCTCGATGGCGTCGATCGTCGCCTCGGCCCATGCGATGGTCTCGGCGGAGAGGATCCCGGCCTGGTCGTAGACGGCGCGGTCGCGCTCGGGCGGGGGGAAGGGCGGACCGGGCGACGGTTCTGCGGCGAGGGTCGGCGAGGCTCCGAGGGCGAGGAGGAGGCCGAGAGTGGCGGCGAGGCCGAGAGTGGCGGCGAGGCCGAGGGTGGCGAGGGGAAGGGTGGGCCGGCCAGGGAAGGCCCGCCGAAGCCCAGCCCGAAGGAGGCCGAGGCGCCTGATCATCCGTCGTCCGCGCCCGCCCTCGGGCGGGACGCCACCCTCCCCGTCACGGCGCGCGGGGTCGAGCCGGGGGCGGCGGCGCCAGCGGCAGCCGCGGCGGCACGGGCGGGCCCGGCCGCAGCCCCGAGGCCCCGAGCCCGAATCTGGCGGACGAGCTCCGCCGCCTGCTCGTAGCGGCCAAAGCTCGGCATGATGTACGTCCCGGCGACGGCGTCGGCGACCCGCTCGAGGAGCTCGAGGCTGAGGCCGAGGCCGACCTCCGTCGCCCGGTCCCCAGCGGCGTGGAGGGCCGCCCGAACCGGGTCGGGGATCGTGATCCCCGGGACCTCGTTGTGGAGGAACTCGGCGTGGCGGCCGCTCTGGAGGGGCAGGATGCCGAGGAGGACCGGGACCGGGAAGCCACCCTGGCCGAAGCGACGCCGGGCCTCGGCGAGCATCGCCTCGACCTGGGCCTCGTCGTAGAGGGGCTGGGTCATGACCAGGTGCGCGCCGGCGGCGAGCTTTCGCTCGAGGCGGTCCCACTCCGTCCGCTGGTCGGCAGCCGTCGGGTCGAGGGCGCAGGCGATGAGGAAGCCCGCCCGCTGGCCGATCGGCGAACCGGCCTGATCCTCGCCCCGGTTCAGGCGGGTGAGGATCTCGATGAGTCCGATGGAGTCGACGTCCCAGACCCCCGTCCCGGTCGGGTAGTCGCCGATCCGAGGCGGATCGCCGGTTAGGGCGAGGATGTTCCGGACCCCAAGAGCGTGGGCTCCGAGGAGCTCGGACTCGAGGGCCATGAGGTTCCGATCCCGGGTCGTCAGGTGGACGAGGCACTCCAGGTCGAGGTCGTGCTGGATCCCGAAGGCGACGGCAAAGGCTCCCATCCGAACCCGGGCCATCGCCGAATCGGAGATGTTCACGCAGTCGACGCCGGCCGCCTGGAGGAGCCGGGCGGCAGCGATCGTCCGCTCGATCCGGATCGAACGGGGCGGGTCGATCTCGACGGAGACGACGAAGCGGCCTTCGGCGAGGGCCCGGGCGAGGCGGGTCGGGGGCGGCGGGAGGTCCGTCGGTCCCTCGACGGCTTCGAGGGGCGTGACGCGGGGCCCGGAGCCAGCGACGGGCGCCGAGCTTGGGGCGGGTGCCGAGCTTGGGGCAGGTGCCAAAGTCGGCCGGGGCGAGACCGGCCCCGCGCCCCCGGCCTTCGTCGCCGCCAGCTCGTCGAGGGCGCGGCGCATCGCCGCGACGTGGGCCGGCGTCGTCCCGCAGCAGCCCCCGACGATCGACGCCCCGGCCTCCAGGAGCCGAGGGACGATCGCCCCGAAGTACTCCGGCCCCGCGGCGTAGACGAAGCGCCCCTCGACCCGCTGCGGGAGGCCGGCGTTCGGCATGATCGAGCGAGGCTTCGTCGGACCCTCGCCCACCGCCGTCATCCGGCCGAGGGCCTCGAGACAGATGAGCGGTCCGACCCCGCAGTTCACCCCGAAGGCGTCGATGTCGAGCCGGGCCAGGGCCGCCGCCGCCTCCTCGGGCGTCGTCCCCTCGGTCGTGACGAGGTCCTCGCCGAAGGTCATCGAGGCGACGACGGGCAGGTCTGAGACGGCCCGGATCTCCTCGACGGCGAGGGCGAGGTGCTCGAGGTCGGCGAAGGTCTCGACGACGAAGAGATCGACCCCGCCTTCGAGGAGCCCCTCGACCTGCTCCCGGATCGCGCTCCGGACGATCCCTTCTGGCGGCCGAGCCGGGTCGCGGGTTGGGGCAACGAGGGGGCCGATGGAGCCGCCGACGTAGGCCTCGCGGCCAGCGACGTCGCGAGCCTCCCGGGCGACCTGGGCGGCCCGGCGGTTGAAGCGGCCGGCCTGAGGGCCGAGGCCCCAGAGGGCGAGGCGGAGGCGGTTCGCCCCGAAGGTGACGGTCTCGACGAGCTCGGCGCCGGCTTCGAGGTACTCGCGGTGGATCGCCGCGACGAGGTCGGGACGGGTCGTCGGGAGCTCGTCGAGGCAGGCGCGCTGAGGAATGCCGCGGGCGAAGAGGAGCGTCCCCATCCCGCCGTCGGCGAGAAGGGGACCGCGGCGGAGGCGCTCGGCAAAGCGGTCGCGGGGTCCCATCGCCGCCCATGGTACTCCGCGGGTTCCAGCTGCCAGCGCCTGCCTGCTGGGGGTGCGGGACTGCGTCGCCCGGTGCGAGGGCTGCGCCCTCGAGGGTGAGGAGACCGGGACTCACCCCGGCCGAAGAGGCCGCCTCACCGCCTTCCTCGGGAGCGCGGCTCCTTCAGCCGAGGGGGTCCGAGCCGTCGTTCGCCCCGCCGTCTCCTCCCGACAGACCCGCTCGGCGCCTCCCATCGCCGGCGGGGCAAGGCCGCGTTCCACGAAGTCGCGATCGTAGGCGAAGGCATGTCCGATGCCGGCGGTCCCCATGAAGGCAACGCCGGTGTGATCGACGAAGCTGGGCTGCGCGGAAGGCGACTCGTGGTAGGCTGCGACTCCCCGATGGCAACTCTGGAGTCCCGCCTTCGCTTGCTCCTCGACGAGCTCTTCCGCCTCGACCCCGTCCGGGCCACCGACGTCGGCGACCACCGCTTCGACGACCGCTGGCCGGATCGGACTTCGGCCGGCCGAGCGAGCCTCCTCACCTTCGTCGACCGCTGGCTCGCCGAGCTCGAGGGGATCGACCCCGACCGTCTCGAGCCCGACGACGCTCTCGACCTCGCCGTCGCCAGGGGCGAGCTCGAGGCGATCCGCTTCGTCGAGACCGAGCTCCGGCCGCTGGCCTGGAACGCCCTCGAGTGGGTCGAGCTCGTCGGGGGCGGCCTCTTCCTCCTCCTCGCCCGCGACTTCGCCCCCCTTGCCGAGCGCCTCGCGTCCGTCGCCGGGCGCCTCGAGGCGCTCCCTGGCCTCCTCGAGGCGGCCCGGGACGAGCTGCGGGGCACGTCCGACCGTCCGCCGAGCCGGCTCCAGGTCGAGGCCGCCCTGGACCAGCTCCGCGGCGTCGGATCCCTCGTCGACGAGGCCCTCGGTGCTGCGGAGACGGCGTCAGGCTCGGGCGATCGGGCGGTGGCGGCCGTTGAACCGAGGCTTCGGGCGGCCGCCGAGGTCGGCCGGCGCGCCCTCGGCACCTTCGCCGAGCATCTCGAACGGGTCGTCCTCCCGATGAGCGAGGGCGAAGGCCGGCTCGGTCCGACGACCTACCGGGCCCTCTTCCGCCACACGATCCGTGATCCCGAGCTCGAGCCCGAGGCCGTCGTCGCCCGGGCCGAGCGGGAGGCGGCGGCCATCCGGGCCGAGATGGTCCGCCTCGCCCGTTCCCTCTGGCCCCGCTGGTGTCCCGACCGGCCGCTCCCACGGGTCGGGTCCGAGGGGGTCGCAACCGAGGCGGCGGCAGAGGCGGCGACCGTCCGCGCGGTCCTCGACGCGATCTCGGCCGAGCACCCGACCGCCGAGGGGCTCCTCGACGCCTGTCGGGAGGCCCTCGCCCGGGTCGAGGCCTTCGTCGCCCAGACAGGTCTCTTCGACCTCCCCGACGAGCCCCTGGCGATCGAGTGGACCCCGCCCTTCCTCCGAGCCTTCGGTGGCGCCGCCCTCTGGAGTCCCGGCCCCCTCGACCGTGGTCAGCGCTCGCTCTTCATCGTCACGCCGGTCCCCGAAGGCTGGTCGGTGGAGGAGCGGGAGTCCTGGCTCCGGGAGATGAACGACCGCCAGATCACGCTCCTCGTCGTCCACGAGGGGGTGCCGGGCCACTACCTCCAGGGCGTCTGGGCGAACCGCTGCCCGTCTCTCGTCCGCTCGGTCTTCGCCAGCGGCGTCTTCGCCGAGGGCTGGGCGGTCTACGTCACCCAGCTCATGATCGATGCCGGGCTCGCCGCCGACGACCCGGCCCTCGAGCTCGTCCACTGGAAGTTCTACCTTCGGGCCGTCCTGAACGCCCTCCTCGACGTCGCGGTCCACAGCCAGGGGCTCGACGAGGCGGGGGCCCTCGCGCTCCTGGTCGACGGCGGCTACCAGGAACTCGCCGAGGCCCGGAACAAGTACCGGCGGGCCCGGCTCACGGCGGGCCAGCTCTCGACCTACTTCGTCGGTTCTCTCGCCTTCTGGGAGCTCGAGGAGCGGGCCCGAGCGGCGGCGGCTCGGGTTTCCGGAGCGGCTCGGGTTTCCGGAGCGGCCCGCGCTCCCGGGCGGCCGGTCGGGCGTGGTCTCGGGGTCGGCCGCGGCCTCCCGGGCGCTCGCGGCCTCCCTGGTGGGCTCGGCGGCCCCGAGGGTTTCGACCGGCGGGCCTTCCTCGAGCGGCTCCTCGCCGCCGGCGCCCCACCGCCCGCCCTCCTTCGGGCGGGCCCCTGGACGGCCTCGGACTAGGGTCGGGTCGCTACGAGGCGGCGGGTCCGCCGTCGGCGCCCGCGGTGCCGAGGAGCGCCGGGAGGTCGACGAGGCGGACGTCGCCCCGTCGGGCCGCTTCGTCGACCAGCTCTTTGCGGAAACCCGCCCTGGAGAAGAGAACGATCGTGGCCTGGCTCACGTCCACCTTCGTCTGGGCGAGGGCCGGGAGCTTGAAGTCGACGAGCTCCCGAAGGACATCTCGGCCCATCGGCCGGTTCTGCCATCGGCACTCCCCAACGACGGCGACGACCTTCCCCCGGGCCCCGACGATGTCGATCTCCTCGCGCGAACGCGCCTTCGCCCGACGGAGATCGTGCCGGGCAAGCCCCCACCAGCCTCCGACCGTGTCGACCACGTCCGCGTAGTGGGCTCGCACCCAGGCTCGACAGACGTCTTCGAAGGCGGGGGCGATGTGATCGGCGAGGAAGGGCGCCACGTTCCGATCGTAGTGGACTCCGGGCGGGAGCCCAGCGGCGAGATCGGCCTGGAAGGGGAAGACGAAACGAAACCAGAAGCGGATGAAGGGATCAGCGATCCGGTATCGGCGGCGGCGTGCGTCGGTCGGCGCGAAGACCGGGTTCGCCGAGCGGACGAGGTGGAGATCCTCGAGGATCCGGATGTAGCGCGAGGCCGTCGAAGCTTCGACACGGGATCGCTCCACGAGCTCCGTCCACTCGAGGCTCGGTGCGGTCGAGAGGGCGGCGAGGAGCGAGAAGTGGGTCGCCGTGCTCGTGAGCTCCATCGTCAGGAGCTCTCGGCCTTCATCGAAGAGCGGCCCGAGGGGGTCGAAGACCTCGTTGCAGAGGACCGTCCTGAGACTCCCCGTTCGGCCGAGGCGTTTCAGGTAGAGCGGCATCCCGCCGGCGATCGCATAGCGCGCCACCAGGTCGTCGGGGCGCAGCTCCGGCAGGAACGCCCGGGCCTGGTCGAAGCGGAGCGGGGTGAGCAGGAGCGGAGTAGCGCGGCCGTGGAGGGGGGCTCGTTCAGCGAGGAGGGTCGTCATGGTCGAGACATGGGAGCCGCAGAGGACGAGCTTCACCCCTGGTTCGCGGTCCTCGAGGGCTGCCGCGAGGGCAGAGTCCGCCCGGCGACTCACATCGAGGAGGAGCGGAAACTCATCGATGACGACGAGGCGTCGGCCCGGTCCCCGCGGATGGAGGATGACGTCGAAGAACGACCGGACATCGGGCAGCTCAGGCCGAATGCCGAGGGAGCCCTCGAGGACCCCGGCAAAGGACGCGAGTTGGTCCCTCTCGGCGCGGCTGTCGCAGACGAGGATGTCGGCTTCCTTGCCGTGAGCGAACTCGCGGAGCAGCCAGCTCTTGCCGGTTCGGCGTCGTCCGTAGAGGAGGAGAGGAAAGGGGTCGCGCTCGTCCGCCCACCACCGTGCGAGTCGATCGAGCTCGGCCTCGCGATCGACGAACTCGGCGTGGTTGAGGAAGTTGTAGGGGGCCATTAGTTGCGTGCTGGTAGTCTAACAGCTTGCAAGTAGATGGTCCCACGCTGGGGAGGCCGACAGGCGGAGAGTAGCGAGGCCGACCCTCGAGCGCCCAAGGACCTGCGGCCCCTGACCGCCGAGGCCTCCCCGAGGCCAAGGACCCGGCAGGAGGGCGAGCAGGCGGCCGAGCCGGGCGGTCAGCTCGGGTCCGGCGCGGCCTCGTCGGTCGGTTCCTCCTCGACGGTGACCTCGTAGGGGAGGCTGAGCTCGCGGAGCCCCTGGCGGGCCTCGTCGGCCCGTTCGCGGTAGAGCCCGCCCGGTGGCCGCGCCTCGAACTCGACGCGGAGGCGGAGGCCGCCGTCAGGTGCGCCTTCCCGGACCTGACGGATCAGCTCGCCCGAGTCACCCGGAAGACGGGCGTCGCCGAAGAGACGGCGCCGGAGCCGTCGGAGCCGCGCCACCGACTGCGGAGTGAGTCGCGGTTCGATGGCGAGCGTCTGACCCGCCGACCGGACGAGGGGGCGGAGGTAGTTCCGGATCGTCACCACTCGGCCTCCTTCGCCCGAAAGGAAGGCGAAGGAGCCTTACCTCGACCCGCTCCCACCGAGACGGCCGATCTCGGGACGGGTCCGGCGGCTTCTCGCCGGCGCCGGCTCGATGCCCGCGAGGCTGCGGAGGGCGTCGAGGCGGTAGCCGGCCCGGTCGGCGAGGACGGCGAGGTCGGCGAGGACGGCGACGGTCGATCGATCGAGGGGCCGGCGGGCACTGGCTCCTCGGCGCACCCGGTCGAGGGCCGCCAGGGCGGCGAGCCAGCCGAGGAGCTCCCGCCACTCCTCGCGGCCGAACCACTCGATCCCCTCCCAGGTGTTCACCCGGACGAAGCGGCGCGTGTCCGGGCTGGCGAGGAGGGCGGCGACGAGGGCCGCCCGCCGCTCGGCCTGCGTCCGGCCGCCGAGGCGCCCCAGCCGGGGGAGGCCGAGGAGGATGCGGACCCGCTCGGCCGCCGACCAGGCGGCACCTTCGTCGAGGCCGAGGGTCCGGAGGCCAAGAGCAAGGACCGGCTCGAGGCGGAGCTCGTCGAACCAGGCCCGGCTCGTCGCCTCGACGGGGGCAGGGTCGGCGAGGCGGCCGAGGGGAGCGAGGATCGCCCAGCCGACGAGGACGCTCGTTCGCCAGCGGTCGAGGACGAAGGGCTCGAGGGGCGCCGGGCTCGACTGTGGGGCCGAACCCGCGGACACGGACCCCCGGCGCCGACGGTCGGGCGGAGCGAGGACGTCGCGGCCGACGAGGGCGAGGACGGCGTCGAGTCCCTCCCGGGCGGTCCGGCCGACGCTAGCAGGATCCCCTCGTGTCCGCGTCAGGTCGGCGACGGCGGCGGCGAAGGCGACGACCCGGTCTTCGAGCTCGTCGAGGGCGGAGGCCGGTGCCGCCTGCGGCTCGGGCTTCGGGCCGACCGACGGCGCCGCTTCCTCCCGCGCCTGGGGTGCCTCGAGGACCCGCCCGAGGAGCCCGTCCTCGAAGATCGCCCCGAGGGGCCGGTGGACGGCGTCGAGCTCGAGCTCCCAGAGGGCGTCCTCGATCGAGGGGACGCCCCGGCCGGCGAGGCGCTCGGCGAGCCGGGACCAGATCCCGCTCGCCCCGTCGTGGACCTCGCGGAGATCGAGGAAGACCCGCCGCTCGTAGGGGCCGAGCTCGAGTCGGAGCCCGTCGCGGCGGAGGGCTGCCGCGTTCCAGAGGACGTCGAGGCCGCGGACGTGGTCGCGGGCAACGACCCAGGCCCCGGGGTCGTCGGGCAGCTCGAGGGCCTCGGCGAGGGTCGTCCGGACGAGCCGACGGCCGTTCCCGGCGGCGACGGAGAAGGCGACGGAGTCGCGGATCCAGCCGGCCGTCGAGGCGTAGCGGTTGTGGACGACGACGAGGGAGCGGCTCGACCCTCGACCGTTCGAATAGGCGAAGACGTCCTCGTTCACCGCCCCCGCCTCGGTGACGACGTCGTAGAAGCGGAAGTTGGCGACCTCGGCGAACTGGGCCCGCCGATGGAGGAGAGGGAAGATCTCCCGCTCGTGGCGCTCGACGAGCCAGGGGTCCGGCTCCTCGTCGAGGTAGGCACGCCGGAACTCCATCCCGTACTTCTCGGTGAAGCCCTCGACCTGGCCGTGGCCGAACATCGGCAGCCCGGGGAGGGTCGCCAGCAAGGTCGCCACGGCGAAGTACTTGTCCCCCTTCCCGAACTGGTCGACGGCGGTCCGCTCGTCAGGGTTGTTCATGAAGTTCACGTACCGCTTCAGGATCTCCGGGTCGAACTCGAGGGTGCTCCGGATGAGGGTCCGGTACTCGGCGTTCCGCTCGTCCCGGAGCATGTGCATGAAGGCACTGTTGTAGACCCGGTGCATGCCGAGGGTCCGGACGAAGTAGCCCTCCATGAGCCAGAAGGCCTCGGCGAGGAGGAGGGTGTCGGGGGCCTCGGCGGCGACCCGGTCGACGACGTCGCGCCAGAACTCGGTCGGCATCGCCGCCTCGAAGGCGGCCCGGGAGAGCCCGTGCTCGGCCCGAGAAGGGATCGCCCCGGCACTCCCGGGCTCGGGGAACCAGAGCCGCTGGATGTGGCGGCGGGCGAGGGTCATCGCTGCGTCGAAGCGGATGATCGGGAAGCGGCGGGCGACGTCGAGGATCGTCGCGATGACTGCTTCCCGGACGGCGGGGTCGAGGTAGTTCAGCTGGGCCGTGTCGTTCCAGGGCAGGCTCGTCCCGTCGTTGCCGTGGTAGATGTAGCGGTCCTCGCCGGTCCGGCGGTCGTGGCGGCGGAAGACGACGGCGGCGTCGGAGCCGTCCCAGTAGTGGTCCTCGAGGACGATCGCGACCCGAGGGTCGTCGGAGAGGTCGGGGCCGTTGAAGGTGTACGAGGGGAAGGGGGGTTCGGGGAGCGAGAGGAATCGCTCGGGGTGCTCGATGACCCAGCGCGAGTCGATGCCCATGTGGTTCGGGACCATGTCCGAGGCGAGGCGGATCCCCCGGGCCGCCGCCCGGTCGCGGAGGTTCTGCCAGGCGGCCTCGCCTCCCAGGTCGTCGGCGATCCGGTACTCGTCGATGGCGTAGGCCGAGGCGAGGGCCTCGGGGTTGCCGCGGCGCTGTTTGATCTTCGCCGAGGCCCGACTCCGCTGCCAGAGGCCGATGAGCCAGAGGCCGGTCATCCCCCAGCGGGCGAGGGTGTCGAGCTCCTCGTCGGGAATCTCGTCGAGGCGGCGGATCGGTCGGCCATGACGGCGCGACAGCTGGTCGAGCCAGACATAGGTGCTCTTCGCCATGAGGACGACCCGCGGCATCCAGGCCCGATCGGGGCTGTAGCCCTCGGGCTCGGCGTCGAGGCCGAGGAAGCTCGGGACGAGGGCGACGCCACCGGCACCTGGCCCGTGGAAGCGCCGCCAGCGAGCGAGGGCCTCCTCGTCGAGGAGGTCGAGGGCGAGGCCGAGGCGGTCGAAGGCGTCGCCGATGAGGTCCGCCCATCGCTCGCGGATGTAGCGGAGCTGGCCGGCGAGGGAGTCGGGGACGGCGATGGCCGGGCTTCGGAGGAAGGCGACGAGGGGGAGGCGCTCACGGCCGACAGGCGGACGGGCGGCCAGGGCGGCGGCGAGGCGGGCGATGGCGGCCTCGTAGGCGGCCGAGGCGGCGAGAGGCCGATCGTCGAAGAGGTCCCGGAGGGGCGCCATGGCCGGGTTCGCGTTCTGGAGCCAGACGAGGAGGAGCTCCTCGAGGAGCTCGGTCTCGGAGCGTCGGTCGGCCTCTGCGCCCGGCGGCGGGAAGGCCCGTCGGAAGGCGTCGAAGAGCCCTTCGAGCTCGTCCCGCCGAAGGCTCCGCCCGAGGGCGAGCCGGGCGACCTCGAAGGCGGCCGGGTCGACCCGCTCGAGGTAGCGGCGGATGACGAGGTGGAAGAGCTCGTGGACGACCCCGGCGGCGAAGAGCTCGCCGGCCTCGACGCTCGGCGCCGGTTCGCCGGGTCCTGCCCCCTCCGCTCGGACCGTGGCGATCCGCCGGGCGAGACGTCGGGCGGCCAGGGGGTCGGCGAAGACGAGGCGGCCGTCGGTTCCGAAGAGGGCATCCTCGATCCCGTAGCGAGCGCGTGCCTCGGCCGAGACGTGGAAGCGGCGGGCAGCGCCGACTCCGACCCCGGCAGCCCAGGCCGGGCGATCCCTCACCGGCTGCCCCCTAGGAGCTCTGTGAGGCCGGCCAGGGGGATCTCGACCCAGTCGGGGCGGTTGTTCAACTCGTAGCGGAGCTCGTAGGCGGCCTTGGCGAGGAGGAGGGCGTCGAGGAGGACGGCCTCGCCGTCCGGGTCGGTCGGGAGGAAGGCTGCCCCTGCTGTCGCCGCCCGGTAGCCCCCGAGGAAGGCCCCGACGACCGAGGTGTACCAGAAGCGGCCCCAAGCCTCGAGGTGTGACGACTCGGTCTCGCCGGGTCCCTCGCCCTGGCGAGCGACGAGGGGGTGGTTCGCGGCGTAGTGGAAGGAGCGGATCATCCCGGCCACGTCGACGAGGGCCGGCCGCTTCAGTCGTCGCTCGGAGAGCGGTCGGGCTGGCTCGCCCTCGAAGTCGATGATGATGAGGTCACGGCCGGTGAAGAGGACCTGGCCGGCGTGGAAGTCGCCGTGGCAGCGGATCCGCATCCCGCCCAGGGGCCGCTCGACGAGGGGGCGGAGGCGGGCGTCGATCACGGACCCGGCCTCGAGGAGGGTGTCGACCCGCGGCCGGAGCCGCTCGGGCAGCTCGGCCCGCTTCCGGTGGAGGAGGCGGAAGCCCTCGCGGACCGTGGCCCGGACGGACTGATAGAGGGACCGTTGGTGGAAGGGCGTCATCGGCTCCGGCCGGAAGGCCGCTGTGTCCCCGGCTGCGAGGACGGTGTGGAGCTCGCCGAGGCGCCGACCGAGGAGGCTGGCCGTGTCGAGGTAGGTCCCGATGAGGCGGTGGGTCTCGGGCGGGGGCTCGGCCCGGCTCGCCTCGAGGAGGGCGGCGGTCGTCGAGGGGCCGACGGCCGGCAGGTCGGGTTCGGCGAGGGCGGCCTCGAAGAAGGCGTCGACGGCGTCGAGGGTGACGTCCCAAAGGTCGCCTTCGTTCGGGACATGGGCCTGGAGGACGGCGAGGGTCGACGTGCTTCCGTCGGTGGCGCGGTACTCGAGGGCACCGGCGACGGCTGGGACGTTCGGGAAGCCCCGCTCGGTCAGGTACCGGCCGATCTCGAGGTCCGGGTTCTCGCCGCTCTCGAGGACGCGGTAGAGCTTGAGGATGAGGCGGTTGCCGAAGACGAGGGACGTGTTCGACTGTTCGGCCCGGAGCGGCGCGACGGGGAGGGGGTCGGAGGTCGATCCCCGGAGGCGGCGGAAGGCCCGGGTCGGCTGGCCGAGGACGAACCCCGACCGCCCGCGAAGGCGACGCCGGCCGCCGATCGCGGCGAGGAGGAGGTCGGCGACCTTTGGGTCGTAGGCGGCGTCGACGAGGAAGGGTGGGTCGACGGGTCCCGCGCCGAGTTCGGCTCCGCCTTCCGCGGCCGGCTCTGTCGGGGGCTCGAAGCGGGCGACGACCGAGCCCGGGGCCACCTCGAGTCGCTCGGCGGCGGCCTCGCCGGCGACGACCTGGAGGGGGATGACGTAGCGCTCGGGTTCGCCCTCGTCGTAGGTGACGTCGAGGAGGACGAGGGCCGTCGGCCGACCGGCCGCGGCGAGGTCGACGACGTCGGCGATCCGCCCGGCTCGAACCCGCCGGGCCTTGCTCCGGAACCAGCGGCGCTCCCGCAGCCAGTCGAGAAGGGTCGTCACGAGGGCCTCGGTGGATGGCCCGGCCAGGAGGCGGTCGAGGTCGGGCGGAACGCTGAGTGTCGCCGGCTCCCGACCCCGCACGGCGACGAACTCGCTCGGCCGCGGCGACTCGAGGCGGAACCAGAGGAAGCTGTGTGGGCCGAGGCTCAGCCCGTAGGGCTCACGGCCGACGGCCGGGAACTCGCCGCCGCCGAAGAGCTCGACCGGGACGAGGCCCTCGAAGGCGCCAAGCTCGAGGTGGGCCCACTGAGCGTAGCGGGAGAGGTTGGCGACGACGAGGAGCGTCTCGTCCCTCGTCCGTCGGAGGAAGGCGAAGACCTTCCGGTTGTCGACTCCGACGAGCTCGAAGGTGCCGCGGCCGAAGGCCGGGTGCCGCTTCCGGAGGGCGATGAGGCGCCGCATCCACCAGAGGAGGGAGTGGGGATTCGCTTGCTGGGCGGCGACGTTGACGGTCTCGTAGTGGTACTCGGGGTCGACGATGACCGGGAGATAAAGGCGCTGGCGGTTCGCCGCCGAGAAGCCGGCGTTCCGGTCGGGGCTCCACTGCATCGGGGTCCGGACGCCGTTTCGATCGCCGAGGTAGACGTTGTCGCCCATTCCGATCTCGTCGCCGTAGTAGATGACCGGCGTCCCGGGAAGGGAGAAGAGGAGGCCGTTGAGGAGCTCGATCCGGCGCCGGTTGTTGCCGACGAGGGGGGCGAGCCGGCGTCGGATCCCGAGGTTGATCCGGGCCTGGGGATCGGCGGCGTAGACCCGGTACATGTAGTCCCGCTCCTCGTCGGTGACCATCTCGAGGGTGAGCTCGTCGTGGTTCCGGAGGAAGAGGGCCCACTGGGCCGTCTCGGGGATCGCCGGCGTCTGCTCGAGGATGTCGACGATCGGGTAGCGGTCCTCCATCCGGAGGGCCATGAAGAGGCGGGGCATGATCGGGAAGTGGAAGGCCATGTGGCATTCGTCACCAGCGCCGAAATAGGCGGCCGCGTCGTCGGGCCACTGGTTCGCCTCCGCGAGGAGCATCCGGTCGGCGAAGTGGGCGTCGATGTGGGCTCGGAGGGCCCGGAGGAAGGCGTGGGTCTCGGGGAGGTTCTCGCAGTTCGTCCCCTCTCGCTCGTAGAGGTAGGGGACGGCGTCGAGGCGGAGGCCGTCGATGCCCATCTCGAGCCAGAAGTCCATGACCCGGAAGATCGCCTCGCGGACGCGGGGGTTGTCGTAGTTGAGGTCGGGCTGGTGGTGGTAGAAGCGGTGCCAGTAGTACTGCCCGGCCACCGGATCCCACGACCAGTTCGAGGGCTCGAAGTCGCGGAAGATGATTCGCGCCTCCCGGTAGCGGTCGGGGCTGTCGCTCCAGACGTAGAAGTTCCGGAAGACGCTCCCCTTCGGGGCGCGACGGGCGCGCTGGAACCAGGGGTGCTGGTCGGAGGTGTGGTTGCAGACGAGCTCGCCGATGACCCGGATCCCGCGGCGGTGGGCTTCGCGGATGAAGCGACGGACGTCGCCGAGGGTCCCGTACTCGTGGTTGACCCCGGCGTAGTCGGCGATGTCGTAGCCGTCGTCCCGGCCGGGGGAGGGGTAGAAGGGCATGAGCCAGACGGCGCTCACCCCGAGTTCGGCGAGGTAGTCGAGCTTCGCGGTCAGGCCCGGGAAGTCGCCGATGCCGTCGCCGTTCGAGTCGAAGAAGGCCCGGACGTGGACCTGGTAGATGATCGCGTCCTTGTACCAGAGGGGGTCAGCGGGGAGCTCGGTGCCGGTCTGGCGGCGAGCCGCCGACTCGGCTCGGGGAGGGTTAGGCCGGATCATCGGTCCTTACGTCCTCATCGGTCGGCGGCGAAGTCGACTTCGGTCCGGATGCCGCGCCGGACGGCGAAGACATGAGCCGGCATGATGCGCGGGTCGAGGACGATCCCGTTCCGCGGTCCGTGCCAGAGATAGGTCTCCCCGTCGAGGAGGTCCTCGACCTCGAAGGGCCGCTCGGCGCTGATCCCGAGCTCGGCGAGGGGAAGCTCGATCGTCCCGGCCTGGACGTGGTGGGGGTCGAGGTTGACGACGACGAGGACGAGGTCGCTCCCGTCGGCCGAGCGCTTCGAGTAGGCGAGGAGCTCGTCGTTGTCGATGGCGTGGAAGGCGAGGGTCTCGTTCGTCGAGAGGGCCGGATGGCTACGCCGGATGGCGTTCAGACGCCGGACGATGGGAGCGATGCTCTCCGGCGCCGCGAGGTCCCAGTGCCGGACCTCGTACTTCTCCGAGTCGAGGTACTCCTCGCTCCCCGGCTCCCGGGGCGTTGCCACGAGGAGCTCGTAGGCCGGGCCATAGATCCCGTAGGAGGCGGCGAGGGTCGCCGCCAGGACGAGGCGGACGATGAAGGCCGGCCGACCGCCGTGCTGAAGGTACTCGTGGAGGATGTCGGGGGTGTTCGGCCAGAGGTTCGGGCGAAAGAAGTCGGCGATCGGCGGGCGGCTGAGCTCGGTCAGGTAGTCCGCCAGCTCCTGCTTCGTCGTCCGCCAGGTGAAGTAGGTGTAGGACTGGGAGAAGCCGAGCTTGGCGAGGCGGTACATGACCTTCGGCCGGGTGAAGGCCTCGGAGAGGAAGAGGACGTCGGGGTCGGTCCGTTTCACCTCCCCGATCAGCCACTCCCAGAAGGCGAAGGGCTTCGTGTGGGGGTTGTCGACCCGGAAGATCCGGATCCCGCGGTCGATCCAGAAGCGGACGACTCGGAGGAGTTCGACCCAGAGGGCTCGCCAGTCCTCGGTCTCGAAGTCGAAGGGGTAGATGTCCTCGTACTTCTTCGGTGGGTTCTCGGCGTACTGGACCGTCCCGTCGGGTCGGGCTCGGAACCAGGTCGGGTGCTGGCGGACGTAGGGGTGGTCGGGCGAGGTCTGGAAGGCGAGGTCGAGGGCGATCCGGATCCCCCTCGCCGCTGCCGCCGCGACGAGGGCCTCGACGTCGGCGAGGGTCCCGAGGGCCGGGTCGACGGCATCGTGACCGCCGGCATCGCTCCCGATCGCCCAGGGGACGCCGGGGTCGTCGGGGCCGGCGGTCGGGGCGTTATTCCGGCCCTTCCGATGGGTCGTGCCGATGGGGTGGATCGGGGGGAGGTAGAGGACGTCGAAGCCGAGGTCGGCGACGTAGTCGAGGCGGGCGATGACGTCGCGGAGGGTCCCGGGCCGGCTCGGGTCGGGGGAGGCGGAGCGGGGGAAGAGCTCGTACCAGGCCGAGAAGCGCGCGTGGGCCGGGTCGACGACGACGGTGAGGACGGGCTCGGCGACGGTCTCGAAGCGGCGGTCGGGGTGGGCGGCCATGAGGGCCTCGAGTTCGGTGCTGAGGGCGAGGGCGGCCCGCTCGGCGGGCGGGTGGGCCGGGTCGGCGAGGGCGGCGGCTAGCCCGAGGAGGCGGGCATGGTCGGCAGCTGCTGGGGCGCTCGCTCGCTCGGCAGCTGCTGGGGCGGTCACTCCCTCGGCAGCCGCGCCGGGCCGCTCGGCAGCCGCGCCC
>FWPU01008648.1_pt1 | contig 16816 bp, 16 predicted proteins | sample 2228361 | NCBI WGS metagenome assembly FWPU01 (sample SAMEA103939777, study PRJEB20133) | metagenome
TACCGCGGCAGCCAGCAGTGAGAAGATGGCCAGGGCCGCCATCCTCCTGGTTCCCAGCCCCTGCATGAAAAAAGCTCACCCCCGGGCCTAGTTTGCCCGGGGGAAGGCCGGATTATGGCCGGGATTTATGGTTGGTAGCGTCTCTTGGCCGCCAGGTGCTCCCGCAGGGTGCGGCTGAAGATATGGGTCCCGTCGTTTTTGGCCACGAAATAAAGGTAGTCCACGTCGGCCGGGTACAGCGCCGCCCTCAAGGCCGCCTCCCCCGGGTTGGCGATGGGGCCGGGGGGTAGGCCCGCGTACTTGTAGGTATTGTACGGGGAATCAACCTCGAGGTCTTTCAGGCTGAGGTTCCGGGGAGGACGGGCCATCACGTACTTGACCGTTGGATCGGCATCCAGGCGCATCCCCAGCCGGCGCCGGTTATGAAATACGGCCGATATCAAGGGCCGCTCGCTGTCCACCGCCGCCTCTTTCTCGATGATGGAGGCCAGGGTCACCACCTCGTGGACGGTGAGCCCCAGCTCCCGCGCCCGCCGGCGTAACTCGTCGTTAAAGACAGCGAGGAAGCGATCATGCATTATACGGATAATCTCCTCTTCAGCGGTACCCCTGGTCAGGAGGTATGTATCGGGGAACAGGTATCCTTCCAGTGGTTCCCTGAGGGGAAGGTCGCGGGGGACAAACTCGGGTCGGAAGTCACCGGAACGCGCGATCTCCAGGAAGCGTTGCCGGCTGCCCAGGCCGTGGCTCTCCAGCAGGTTGGCAACCTGCTCCACCGTGAAGCCCTCGGGGACGGTCAAGGGGTGCTCCACGACCCTCCCCCGGGCCAGCCGGGAGAGGATCTCCTGCGCCGTCATGGCCGGGCTGAGCTGGTATTCACCCGACTGAAGACGGCTGTCCAGGCCCTTAAAGTAGGCATAGAGCCGGAAGAGGATGGCACTTCGAATCAATCCTTCCCGTTGCAGGAGAGCAGCGATATCAGCCGTGGAAGCCCCCCTGGGAACTTCAACCACCGTGCTGAGCCGGGGATCGCTTCCCATCGGGGCCAGCATGCTGGACGCCGCCAGGTAGAGGACCAGGGCCCCCAGCAGGAACCATGCCGCCGCGTATTTCCGGCATAAAAATAACAGGCCAGTGATGCCACCAACCTGTTCTTCCCGGCCCGAGCCGGGGCTAGATATCCTCATCCTCTTCAAAATCCTCGTCCATATCCGGATCATAATCCTCGTTCAGCTTCTCTTCCCAGGCCGAGGCCACTTTCTCCCACTCGTCGTCGTCCTCGATCCCGACCAGCACCTCTTCGCCGTCGGTATCGGTCTCCATCCTCAGGATGATGGCCTCGTCTTCCTCGTCCTCCGGAAGCAGTATGGCATACCGTTGCCCGTCAACCTTAAGCAGGTCGATAACCGTGAACTCCTGGCTAACCCCTTCTTCGTCGGTAAGGACCACCGTATCCTCTCGTTCCACCACCGTTTCACCTCGCCTGATAAGTCTAAGTAATTTTATCCCGGGAAAGCGGGATTGTCAACCGCCTAAATGCGGCCGCCGGGAATCGAGGAAACCCTGGAGTATGATGGCCGCCGCCATCCGGTCGATGATCTTCCGGCGGCGGGCCCGGCTCATATCCGCCTCCAGCAACGTCCTTTCCGCCGCGACGGTGCTCAACCGCTCGTCCCAGGTATGAACCGGGAGGCCCAGGGCCTCATGCAGCTTCCGGGCAAAATCCAGGGCCCGACCGGCCCTTTCCCCCAGGGAGCCGTTGAGCCGTCGGGGAAGCCCTACCACCACTCCCCCCACCCCGTGTTCATCGCACAGGGCCCGCAGGCGGGCGAGGTCCCGTTCCCAGCCGGCACGGCGGATGACCTCCACCCCCCGCGCGATAAGCCCGGTCTCGTCGCTCACGGCCACCCCGATGGTTTTGTCCCCCACGTCCAATCCCATCCAGCGCACTTTTCCCCCGCGACCCCTATACTATCTTGAGGCAAAATTCCTCGCATCGGGCAGCACAGTAACCGCACCGGAGACAATCGGCCTGGCTCACCTTTACCCGCCCTCCTTCCAGGCTCAGGGCTCCGGCAGGGCAGGCCTCCAGGCAAGCCCCGCACCCCGTGCAGTGTTCCTCCACCAGCAGCCGGCGCTCCTCCCCTTTCACCCGCTCCCGCATCTCGTCTGTAACCGTCGCTCCGGCAAGGACGGCCAGGTCAAGCTCCAGCTCGGCCACGCTGCGGACCCCCACCGCCACCGCGTGAACGAAAGGAAGGTCGCGGACGAAGGCCAGGGCCTCTTCGGCCCGGCTGCCCAGGTGCCCTCCCCCCAGGGGCTTCATGGAGTATATCCCCTTGCCCCTCCGGAAAGCCCCCTCGACGGCCGCCAGCATACGGTCGAGGCCACTGCCTTTAATCCCCAGGCCGGCGAGGTTAACCAGGGGGTGAATGACGTCGATCTCCTCCATCTCCGCGGCGGCCTCCACCCCCTGCACGGTATGGGTGGATACCCCTACCGCCCGCACCAGCCCGCGCCCGCGAGCCTCGAGGAGGTATTCCAGCGCCCCGCGGTGACCGCGCAGGGTCAGGGCCGACTCCTGCTCGTGGAGGAGAAAAATATCCACCACTTCCCGGTCCAGGGCACGGCGTGCCAGGTCAAGGCTCTTCCTCATTTCCGGGCCGGTTACGGCGTAGGACTTGGTAGCGACCACCACCCCGGCCTCCCGGCCCCGGAGGGCCCGGCGGATGTAAGGGTAAGTGCGGTAAAGCTCGGCGGTGTCCAGGAAATTTACCCCCCGGTCGAGGGCTGCCCGGATCAGCCGCGTCCCTTCAGCGGGGGAAAGGTGCGCCTGCAGGGGCCCCATGGTCAGGGTCCCCAGACAAAAGCGCGACACCACCAGGCCCGTACGGCCCAGGGTGACATACCGCAAGGATAACCCCCCGTTACTTATACCATCGCACCCGTTTTCGCCTGAAAAACCGGATGAGCACCAAGCCGGATAGGAAGCCTCCGATGTGGGCCCACCAGGCGACCGTATCGGCCAGGCGTCCTGCGGCCCCCAGGGCTGCCACCCCTCGCAACAGTTGCAATACGAACCACAGCAGGAGGAAAAAGATGGCGGGTACCTCGGTGAGGGTCCAGATAAACACCAGCGGCAAAAGGGCGAGGATTCGCGCCCGGGGAAAGGATACCAGGTAAGCCCCCAGCACCCCGGCCACCGCGCCGCTGGCCCCTATCGCCGGCATGGTGGAGGCGGGGTTGGCCAGGATATGGGCCACGTTGCCAATTACCCCCGCCAGCAGGTAAAAGGCCAGGTAGCGGTACGGTCCCATGCGGTCCTCCACGTTATCCCCGAATACGAAGAGGTACAGCATGTTCCCCAGCACGTGGAACCAGCCGCCGTGCAGGAACATGGCTGTCACCAGGGGAATCGTGCCGCCTAAGGTCAGGAAAAAGGTCGTATCCTGGGTGTACCGGAAAGGGATCACGCCGAACTGCCGGAGCAGGCCTGCCATTTGTACTCGGTTTAGGGTGAGCTGGTAGGCGAAGATCCCCAGGTTGGTCAAGATGAGCAGGGTGTTGACTGCCGCGAAGCGACGCGGGCGGACACTATCCCGCAAGGGTATCATTGCCTGGCCTCCCGAAATTGGCCTGGTAAAACAACCCGGTAAAAAAACAGAAGCCGGTCGCGGCTACTTTTCCTCCAGGTAACTGCGAACCAGCTCTTCCAGAAGCTCATCGCGCTCTACCCGTCTAACCAGGCTCCTGGCGTTATGGTGGCTGGTAATGTAGGCCGGGTCACCCGATAGCAGGTAACCGACTATCTGACTTATGGGGTTATAACCTTTCTCCTTCAGGGCCTCGTATACTCTCTTCAGTATGTCTCTCGCCGGATATTCTTCCTCGCCCTTAACCCTGTAACGCCTGGTAGTTTCATCGATTTCCGCCACCGGACCTCACCCCTTTCCGGGCCCTTGTCCCGGGATAACCCTTCGACGGCCGGAGGCAGGTTTCCTGCACTCATGGATCATGTGCCGCGGGGAACATCTTTATGCCGGCCGCAGCTGGGTCCTCACCACTTCCGGTACCATGGCCAGGGCTTCGTCCAGTTTCCGGGGGTTCTTCCCTCCCGCCTGGGCCAGGTCCGCCCGCCCGCCCCCGCCACCGTCAACCACCTTGGCCACCTCGCGGATCAGATTTCCGGCGTGGAGGCCGCGGCCGTGGAGATCCTTGGTAACCATGGCCACCAGGTTGACCCGATCGTCGGCCGGCGCTCCCAGGAGGACGACCCCCGAGCCGATCCGTTCCTTAACCATATCCGCCATGTGCCTCAGGGCGTCCATGTTGGCCAGGGGGGCGTGCCCCACCACCACGCTGATCCCATCGACCTGGCGGGCCCCCTGGATGAGCCCCTCCACTTCCGACCTGGCCAGACGCTCCTTCAGCCAGCCCGCCTCCCGTTCCAGTTCCCGGATGCGGCCCACCAGCTCCCGCACCCGCTCGGGCAGCTCTTGCGGCCCGGACCTGACCAGCTCGGCGGTCTCGGCCAGAAGACCCTCCCGTTCGCGGAGGTAATTAAGCAGGGCCTCCCCGGCGACGGCTTCAATGCGGCGCATGCCGGCGCCGATGCTGCCCTCGTACACGATCTTGAAAAGCCCGATCTGGCCGGTGGAAGATACGTGCGTTCCCCCGCAGAGCTCGCTGGAGAACTCTCCCGCTTGAACCACCCGCACCTTTTCGCCATATTTCTCATCGAAGAGGGCCACCACCCCCCGGGCACGAGCCTGCTCCAGGGTATCCAGGTAGGTTCTAACCGGCAGGTCCTCCAAGATCTTGCTGTTGACCATTTCCTCCACCGCTCGGATCTCATCGTGGCCCAGGGCGGCAAAGTGGGAGAAATCAAAGCGGAGCCTTCCCGGCTCCACCAGGGAACCGGCCTGGCTCACGTGTTCTCCCAGGACGACCCGCAAGGCACGGTGGAGGAGATGGGTCGCCGTGTGATGCCGGGCAATGCGCCCGCGCCGCCCGGTGTCAATGGCGGCTTCCACTCTTTCCTTTTGTCGGAGGGAGCCTTCTTCCACTACCGCCAGGTGAAGATTCTTGCCATCCGGTAGACGCTGCACATTATCCACCCGTGCCTTGCCCGTCTCCCCGCGGATCCAACCGGTGTCGGCCACCTGGCCGCCGCTCTCCGCGTAGAAGGGGGTGACGTCCAGCAGCACCTGGATCTCCTCTCCCTCGCGGGCCATGGGTACGGGCTCACCCTCAACAAAGAGCCCCAGCACCTCCGCCCTTGCTTCCGTGGAGTCGTATCCCACGAAGCGGGTCGGCTCCAGGTCGCGGGCATGGGTGGTTAACGCTGCCGCCAGGCCTTCCCAGGCCACGGAATGCTGGCGGGCTTCCCTGGCCCGGCGCCGTTGCTGTTCCATGGCTTCCTGGAACCCCTGCCGGTCGACGGTCAGGCCGGTTTCCTCGGCTACGTCCTGGGTGAGGTCAAGGGGGAAACCGTACGTATCATAGAGAACAAAGGCCTCCCAGCCGGAGATCTGGCTGCGTCCCTCTTCCTTCAACCTCTCTATCAGCTCGCCCACCATTCGCATTCCGGCGTTCAGGGTCTCGTGGAATCTTTCTTCCTCGTTCCTGATTACCCGCATGACCTGCGCCTGCTGCTCGGCCACCTCGGGGTAGGCCTGGCCCATAATGCTTACCACCACCGGCACCACCTGGTATAGGAATGGCCGGTCTATGCCCAGCACCTTGCCGAACCTGACCGCCCGCCGCAGGATGCGCCTCAGCACATAACCCCGACCCTCGTTCGACGGCAGGACGTGATCGGCAATAAGGAAGGTGCAGGCCCGGGCGTGATCGGCGATTACCCGGAAGGGGAATCCCCTCTCGTCCGGGTAATAGGGCCTTCCTGACAGGCCCTCCATAAAGTCAATGATGGGACGCAGGAGGTCAGTATCAAAGTTGCTGCTCTTTCCCTGCAACACGGAGGTGATGCGTTCCAGGCCCATTCCCGTGTCGATGCTGGGCCTGGGCAGGGGGGTCAGGTTGCCCGCCGCATCCCGGTTGTATTGCATGAAGACCAGGTTCCACAGCTCCAGCCACCGGTCGCAATCGCACTTGCCGATGCCGCACTCCGGGGCCTGGCAGCGGTACTCCTCCCCGCGGTCGATAACGATCTCGCTGCAGGGCCCGCAGGGGCCGGTATCCCCCATGGCCCAGAAGTTGTCCTTCTCCCCCAGCCTTACAACGCGTTCGGCAGGGATGCCGGTGAGTTCCTGCCATAGCCGATAGGCCTCGTCGTCGTCCAGGTAAATGGTAGCCCAGAGGCGATCCCCGGGAAGGCCGAGTTCCGAAGTAAAGAACTCCCAGGCGTAACTTATGGCCTCCCGCTTGAAGTAATCGCCGAAGGAGAAATTGCCAAGCATTTCAAAAAAGGTGTGGTGCCGGGCCGTTTTCCCCACGCTTTCCAGGTCGTTGTGTTTTCCTCCTGCCCGGACGCACTTCTGGGCCGTGGCCGCCCGGGTGTAGGGACGCTTGTCCAGTCCGAGAAACACATCTTTGAACTGGACCATCCCCGCGTTGGTAAAAAGAAGGGTGGGGTCATTGTGCGGAACCAGGGACGAGCTGTCCACCACGGCATGGCCTTTAGAGGCGAAATATTGCAAGAATTTTTGCCGGACCTCGTGCCCCTGCAATCCTTACCAACCTCCGGGTGCTAACATTTGCTAGCATTATACCTAATTAAACCCTTATTGTCAATCTGGCGCCTCCTGACGCGTCTCTACGGCCAGCTTGCGCCAGAAATAGCTTCCCAGCACCCGCATAACCCCCGCCACCGGTACCGCCAGTAAAAGGCCCGGTATCCCGGCCAGTTCCCCCCCTACCAGCAGGGAAAAAATAACCGCCACGGGGTGGAGGCCCACCGTATCCCCCACCACCTTGGGGGCGATCAGGGAACTCTCCACCTGCTGGATCAGGAAGAAGGAAACTATCACCTTCGCCGCCAGCAGGGGATTCTCCAATAAGGCCAGGGCCACCGCCGGCAAGGCTCCGATTATCGGGCCGAAATAGGGGATAACCTCCGCCGCTCCCGCTATAATTCCCAGCACCAGGGGGAACTTGACCCGCAGCACGGCCATTGCCACCGCAACCAGAAAGCCGATGATGGCCGCCAGTATAAGCTGTCCGCGGATAAAACCGGCTACCACGCGGTCCATCTCCCGGAGGAGGGAGAGGGTCTCCGTCCGCCAGCGCAGGGGGATAGAGGCTACCAGCCGGCTCTTGAAGTAATCCAGATCCTTGAGCAGGTAAAAGGCCAGCACCGGGGCCAGGAGGAGGCTTAACGCTCCTCCCACCGCTCCCACCGTGGCCGCCAGCACCCTTTGTATGAACCCTACCATGGCCCCCTCCAGGTCAGCCAGGTTCTGTTCCAGCGCCTGGCGCAGGCTGTCGGGAAGGTCGATCCGGGTGAAGTCCTGCCGGGCCTCCCGGGCCAGCTTCTGCAGCCGCACGGTATACTCGGGAACGGTTTCTCCCAGCCGGGTAAGTTCGGTGACCAGGGCCGGCACCAGGAAAACCAGCGCTGCCCCCAGCAGGAGCCCGGCCAGGGCATACAGGATAATGATAGCCCACACCCTGGAAACCCGCCGGCGAACCATGGCCTCCACCGGGGGGTTAAGCACGTAGGTGATAACCAGGGCCAGCAGAAAAGGTGCCAGGATGCCCCTGATCCGAAAAACCAGCCACAGGAACAAAAAAATTAAGGACCCCAGGAGGGTCATTTTCACCAGGAGGCTCCCTGGCTTTTTCACGGTGGTGCTAATGCCTCTGTTCCCCCAGGTCCTCTGCCTGCTCCCTGGTCCGGCGGAACCACCTGCCCGCGAGGGAGGTTAACTGCCTCGTCCTCTCCGACAGGCTTTTCCTGGGCTCCCGTCCCCGCAGCCGCGGCAGCAGCAGGAAAGTCAGGGCCGCGCCCAGCAGGCCGCCGGTCAAGACGCCTCTCCAAAAGCTCCGGCCTTTAGTTACCAATCCCCTTTACCCCCTGTGGTTTTAATATCCCTGCGCCTGCAACCGGTCCCGCTCGTCCGGGGGAACCAAGATCAGGCCTCCCTCGAAATCAAGGCGGTAGACCTCTACTCCTTTTTTGGTAAAACCGAACTCCAGGAAGCAGTTACGGCAGTAATACTGCCTGGCACCGACCTTGCCCGTCCCGTTTCCACCGCATACGGGGCAGTTGATCCCCTTGTCCACGGCTCTCCCTCCTTTACACCCCTCCCTTTGGCTCTATTGTTTCCAAAGGCGGATAAATAATACGCTATTCGGGCCGGTTGATGAAGCCCCCTCCTACCACCAGATCCCCCTGGTAAAAAACCACCGCCTGGCCCGGGGTAATGGCCCGCAGCGGCCAATCGAAGCTCACCCTGGCCCGATCCCCCGGCAGCGGGATAACCGTGGCCGGAACTTCCGGGGCCCGGTAGCGTATCCTGGCGGTCACGCGCAAAGGGCCCTCCGGGGCCTCGAAAGGGATGTAGTTCACTCCTTCGGCCAGCAGCGCAACCCGCTCCAGTTCCTCGGCCGGCCCTACCACCACTGCATTTTTTTCCACGTCCAGGTCCACCACGTATAGGGGATAAGGAGAGGTCAATCCCAGGCCCCGGCGCTGGCCGATGGTGTAGAAAGGGAGACCCGCGTGCCTCCCCAGCACCTTCCCTTCCCGATCGATAATGGGACCGGGCCGGATGCTGCCCGGGATGCGCCGTTCCAGGAAGCGGCGGTAGTTGTCATCGGGAACGAAGCATATTTCCTGGCTTTCCTGCTTCCCGGCCACCGGGAGTCCGTGCCGGCGGGCCAGCCTCCTGGTCTCCTCCTTGGTGAAGCCGCCGAGGGGAAACAGGAGGTAGGGCATCTGGTCCTGGCGCAGCCCGAATAACACGTAACTCTGGTCCTTTCTCGGGTCAACCCCCCTGCGCAGGAGGTAGCGGCCGCTCCGGCTATCGAACTCCAGGCGGGCATAGTGGCCGGTGGCCAGGTATCGGGCCTCCAGCTCGAAAGCCTTTGCCAGCAGGGCCCTGAATTTCACATGAAGGTTGCAGGCAATACAGGGGTTGGGAGTACGTCCTATATGGTATTCGGCACAGAAATAATCAATTACCCCCTCCTGGAACTCCTGGCGCAGGTTCACTACGTAATAAGGTATCCCCAGGTGGTCAGCCACCCGCCGTGCGTCTTCCACCGCCCCGAGGGAGCAACAGCCACCGGCCCGCACTTCCTCCTCGGGAGGCATGGCCGGCCATATCTGCATGGTAACGCCTATAGTCTCGTACCCCTGCAAACGTAAAAGGGTGGCCGCCAGCGAGCTATCTACCCCGCCGCTCATGGCCACCACCACGCGGTTTTCCTTCAAGGAAACCCCCACCGGCTTTATTTTACGGCCGCCTGCCCTGCCCGGGCCTTGCTGCGGTAGTCCTCAATAGCCTTGTGCAGGGCTTCCGCCGCCAGGTTGGAGCAGTGCATCTTCTTGGGGGGAAGCCCTCCCAGGGCTTCGGCCACCGTGCGATTGGATATCTCCAGCGCTTCTTCGATAGTCTTCCCCTTCACCAGTTCGGTAACCATGCTGCTGGTGGCTATGGCCGCCCCGCAGCCGAAGGTCTTGAACTTGATGTCCACGATCCGGCCATCCCGGACCTTGATGTACATGGCCATGATGTCCCCGCATACCGGGTTGCCCACTTTCCCCACGCCGTCCGCGTCCGGCATATCCCCCACGTTGCGCGGGTTGGTGAAGTGGTCCATTACCTGTTCCGTGTACATCCTAGCTCCTCCTCTTTCCCGGGTACAACGGGGACATGTCCCGCAACCTTTCCACGATGCCCGGCAGTATTTCTGACACGTAATCTATGTCTTCCTCGGTGGTGTCCCTTCCCACGGTGAAGCGGAGGGAGCCATGGGAGACCTCGTGGGATATGCCCATGGCCGTGAGCACGTGAGACGGTTCCAGGGAGCCCGAGGTGCAGGCCGATCCGCTGGAGGCGGCGATGCCGGCTAGATCGAGGTTAAGGAGCATAGACTCCCCCTCTACGTAAAGAACGCTGAGGTTCAGGTTGTTGGGGAGCCGGCGGGTAGGGTGGCCGTTAAGCTTAATGTCATTGAGGGCCGACCACAGTTTGTCCCGCAGCCGGTCGCGCAAGAGGGCGTATCGCCGGCCCCTCTCCGCCAGCTCGGCCGACGCCAGCTCCGCCGCCTTGCCCAGCCCCACGATACCCGGCACGTTCTCCGTACCCGGCCTGAGCCGGCGTTCATGCGACCCGCCCTGGAAAAGGGGCTGTATACGCGTACGCTTGCGCAGGTAGAGGGCGCCGATGCCCTTGGGCCCGTACATCTTGTGGCCGGACAGGGAGAGAAGATCCACCTGCAACCGGTTGACGTCGACGGGTATCTGCCCTACCGCCTGGACGGCATCGGTATGGAAGGGAATACCCCTCTGGCGCGCGATGGCACCGATCTCCTCGATGGGTTGGATAGTGCCCACCTCGTTGTTGGCCAGCATGATACTGATCAGGATGGTGTCCTCGCCGATGGCCTGCTCCACGTCTGCAGGGTCTACCAGTCCATCCCCGTCCACCGGCAGGTAGGTTACCCGGAAGCCTTCCTTCTCCAACTGCTCGCAGGCATGCAGGATAGCATGGTGTTCGATGGAGGAAGTAATAATGTGTCCTCCCCGGTCGCGGCCGGCGTAAGCCATGCCCTTAATGGCCAGGTTGTCCGATTCCGTAGCCCCGCTGGTAAAGATGATCTCCGCCGGTTCGGCCCCGATAAGCCGCGCCACCTTCTCCCGGGCCTCGTCCACCGCGCGACGGGCTTCTCGCCCGAAGGAGTGGATGCTGGATGGATTGCCGTAGTAGACTAGCATGGCCTCTTTAACCGCCTCTGCTACTTCCGGGTGCACCGGGGTGGTCGCCGCGTGATCCAGGTAAACCCTGCGCATGGCCTTCACTCCTTACCTTCACTGTTTAGATGTAATACATGAAGTTGCCTTCCTGCCGCGCCTTCCTCGCGTCCTCGCACAGGTCGGCCATGGTAATGGAATCAACCACCTCCAGGACGCTGTCCCGGATTTTGGCCCAAACGCCCCGGGCGATGCACCCATCAGCCCGGCCGCAATGCTCGATGGAGTCCTCGTCCAGCACCACGCAGTCGGTGGGGGCAATGGGGCCCTCCAGCACGCGTATCACGTCACCCACCGTAATATCGCCGGGAGGCCTGGTCAACTGGTACCCTCCCTGGGCACCGCGCACGCTTTTGATCAGGCCTGCTTTGCGTAGCGGGGCCACCAGCTGCTCCAGGTAATGCTCGGACAGTCCCTGCCTCTCCGCCACCGTTTTAAGGGAAACCGGGCCCTCCCCGTAATGCATGGCCAGCTCGAAAAGGGCTTTAACTCCGTACCGTCCCCTGGTGGACAATCTCACCATCTCACCCCCGCCGGGAAATCCCGACTTAGATAGTAGGTATTTACCGCTCCCATGGTAGCATATAACATATCCTATTGTCAAGATAAGAATTCAGTATTTTTTTCCCCGGGCCTCCAGCTGCTGGCGGATCCCTGCTTCTTCTCCCTGGTCGCCTGGCCGATAGTAAATTCTCCCCTGAAGCCCATCCGGGAGGTAATCCTGTTTGACCCAATGACCCGGGTATTCGTGGGGGTAGAGGTAATCGACTCCATGCCCGAGCCGGGCGGCCCCCCGGTAACTGCTGTCCCTCAGGTGAAGGGGTACCGGCCCGGCCTTCTTTCCTTCCACGTCTTTCCAGGCTTCATCAATGGCCCGGTATACGGCGTTGCTCTTCGGGGCCGCGGCAATGTACACCGCCGCTTCGGCCAGGGGGATGCGGGCCTCCGGGAGTCCCACCATCTCCAGGGCCTGGGCCGCGGCTACCGCCACCAGCAGGGCCCGTGGGTCGGCCAGCCCCACGTCTTCCGCGGCATGGATGATCATCCGGCGGGCGATAAAGCGCGGGTCTTCCCCCGCGTAGAGCATGCGGGCCAGCCAGTAAACGGCGGCATCCGGGTCCGAGCCGCGCATGCTCTTGATAAAGGCTGAAATGGTGTCGTAATGCTGATCCCCCTCGCGGTCGTAAGCCAGCACTTTTTTTCCCGTGGCTTCCTCGGCCAGCTCCACCGTTACCACCCGCCGCCCGTCCGGCTGCGGAGTAGCCCCGAGCACGGCCATCTCCAGCGCGTTCAGGGCGATACGGGCGTCCCCGCCGGCTGCCTGCACGATATGCTCCAGGGCCGCGGGATTCACTTCCACCTTGAGCCGTCCCAGACCCCTTTCCTCGTCCCTCAACGCCCTGGCCAGGATGGTTCTTATATCTTCATCCCGCAAAGGCTCCAGGCGAAAAACGCTGGAACGGGATACCAGGGCGGGGATCACGTCTACGAAGGGGTTCCTGGCCGTAGCGCCCACCAGCACCACCGTCCCGTCTTCCACGTATGGCAGCAGGGCATCCTGCTGTGCCTGGTTGAAACGGTGGATCTCATCTATGAAAAGCACCGTCTTTTGCCCGTACATGGCTCGCCTTTCCCGCGCCTCCCGCACCACCTGGCGCACCTCCACCACCCCGGCGGTGACCGCGTTCAGCGGGGTAAAGTGGGCGTTGGTAGTAGCGGCGATGATCATGGCCAGGGTGGTTTTGCCGCTCCCCGCGGGCCCGTACAGGATAAGGGAAGAAATGCGGTCTTCCTCGATGGCCCTCCTGAGCAGCTTGCCCGGCCCTACCACCGCCTCCTGCCCCACGAATTCTTCCAGCTGGCGAGGGCGCATACGCAGGGCCAGCGGCACCTCTTTCTTCAGCTGCTCCCGGCGGCCGCATTCGAAGAGATCCACCTTATCGCCCCCCGTTCTATCCGGCATTGCCCATTATTGTTCCACACCGCGGCAGGAAACCCTTCCTAAAAATAAAAAAGGCCCCTCCGGCCCGTACGGGATAACCAAGGGGTTCAAGTCGCAGCACCGGCCTGTTCAGGCTGTTTTACCATGTCCACGAATATATCCACGATCCGCGGGTCGAACTGGGTGCCCGCGCCCTTCTTCAGATCGGCGATGGCCTCCTGGAAAGACCTGGGGCCGCGGTAATGGCGGTAGGCAGTCATGGCTTCGAAGGCATCCGCTACTGCGATAATCCTGGCGCCCAGCGGGATCTCTTCGCCTTTCAGCCCGGCGGGATAACCCGATCCGTCGAACCACTCGTGGTGGTGGTAAACAGGCGGGATCAGTTCCTGCAGGAACCCTATGCGGCCCAGGATCTGGGCCCCCACCGCGGGGTGGTGCCGGATTATCTCCATTTCCGTGGGGGTCAGCCGGTTTTCCTTGCGCAGGATGTGCTCGGAGATGCCCATCTTGCCGATATCGTGCAATAGGGCCGCTCTCTGCAGTACTTGCAGCTCTTCGGTGTCCAACCCCAGCCGCCTTCCTATCTCTACTGCGTACTTCTCTACCCGGGTCGAGTGGCCGTAGGTGTAATGGTCCTTCGCGTCCACCATATAGGAGAGCGCCCTGATGGTGTCGAGGTGCATGCGCTCCAGGGTCTGGGGTATCGCCCCCTCCGGGGATGGTGTTTCTTCCCCGGCCAGCGGGCCGGCCAGTTCCCTAATGTCCAGGAAACTGCAAACCTGGTTTTTCCCGGATTCCTTGGCGTAATAGGCAGCCCGGTCGGCGTAGCGGATGAGTTCGTCCTTATTCCTCGCCGTGACGGGATAGCTGGCCACCCCCACGCTTAGGGTCACCCCTAACTGGTGCCCGGCCACGTTAAAGGACCGTTGCGCCACTCGATGCCTTAGCTTTTCGGCCACCTCGCGGGCAGAGCGTTCATCGGCGCCGGGCAGGATCACCCCGAACTCCTCACCCCCGTATCGGGCTACCAGGTCGGAGGAGCGGAGTCCACCGCGGATCACGTCAGCCAGCTCTCTCAGTACCTGGTCCCCCGCCAGGTGGCCGAAGCGGTCATTGATGGCCTTGAAGTCATCCACGTCAATGATCATCACCGACACCGGCCGCTGCAACTTCTCGCTCAGATAAACCTCCTGTTCCAGTACGTCGTGGAAGTGGCGGTGGTTGAATAGCCCGGTAAGCCCGTCGGTAATGGCCATGTACTCCACCTTCTGGTAAAGCCTGGCGTTGCTGATGGCGATAGCGGCCTGGGACACGAAAATATTCAGGATCCCCTCCATCTCTTCCAGCGAATCCGAGCAGCAGGTAAGGCCCATCACTCCCTGGGTCTGGCCCTGTACCATCAAAGGAACAAGGTAGAGAGAGTCCTCCCCCGGGGAATCTACCGGAAGAGCTTCGCCCTTGAGCACGCGCGCCAGGGGACGGACCAGGCGGGGGTGACCTTTCGCGGCCACCTCTATTGCCATTTCCCGGCACAGGGAACTGTCCAGCAAGTCCGAGGCGGCACCCCCTCCGAAGACCTCCAGCTGCGGGTGGGCTCCTTCCTCGCTCGGGATTATGACAAACCCGGCGCTGAACCGCAAAACCTTGGAACTCAAGTCGATAATCAGGTTCAGGATCTCCCGCAGGTTCAGGGTAGACCCGATCATGGCCGCCGTCTGGTGCAAGGCCGATAGCTCCCTTATCCTCTCATGCAGGCCCTGGTTCGATTCCTCGATCAATCGCATCTGTTCCCGCAGGAGAGCCAATTCGGCTTCCGCCGTTTTCCTGAGCCGGTACTGGCCGTAGGCCAACCAGGCCGCCGCGATAAGCAGTCCTACCGCCGGGAGCCAGGTGAAATCAGCCTGCCGGTACAACGCCCCGATCATGCCTGCGGCCATCATCAATGCGGTGCCTGCAACCACAACCTCTTTAGCCAAAGCCGATCTTCACCCCGGCTTTCCCGTAAAACTAAAAACCCGCCGTCAGTTGCCAGGCGGGTGACCTCGCTGCCCTTCCGGCAACCCAGCCATCATAGCCGGGTAAGGTCCCGGCCTTAGACCTGTAGCTTTGCGCCCCCTGCTTTCGCAGGGTTTGCCCTTACGGATGGTTGTTGGATATTAAATTTTTATGAGTGCCCGGGACCCCACCATGCCGTGCCTCCGTCATTTTGAACCTGCTCTCGCAGGTGGGTGCCCTCCCGCTTGCTTTATGGGTCCCCTGTCGCCACCCGGCGGGGGCAGACATGCCACAAGCGGAGTCCAGGCTCCCTATGTTCATGTGTTGGCTCAAATGGCGGTACGAACACGCACATAGCAGGGTTTTCAAGTTCATCTTAACACAGGGGTTAAGAGTAATGCAAGGGGTTATGCCGGTTAAAAACCTGAAATCAAACCTCCAGCCGTATGTGCAGGTCTTTTAACTGGCGCTGGCTTACCGGGGCCGGGGCATCGGTCAGCAGGCACGTGGCCCGTGCTGTTTTGGGAAAAGCAATTACATCCCTGATGTTATCCCTGCCGGCAAGGAGCATCACCAGCCGATCCAGCCCCAGGGCTATGCCCCCGTGAGGAGGGGTGCCGTAATCAAAAGCCTCCAGGAGAAAGCCAAACTTTTCCCGGGCCTCCCCTTCGCTCAAGCCCAGCACCCGGAACATCTTCTCCTGCATCTCGCGGCGGTGGTTGCGGATGCTTCCCCCTCCCAGCTCCACACCATTCAGCACCAGGTCGTAGGCCTTGGCCCGTACCTTGAGGGGTTCTCTCTCCAGCCACGGCAGGTCCTCGTCCAGCGGCGAAGTAAAGGGATGGTGCATGGCCACGTAGCGCCGCTCTTCCTCATCCCACTCCAGGAGGGGGAAATCCACCACCCAGGTAAAGGCGTACTCGTTCCCCGGCACCAGGTTTAGTCGCCGGGCCATCTCCAGGCGTAAAAGGCCCAGGGAGCCGGCCACCTCCTCCCGTTTCCCTGCTACCAGGAGGAGGAGGTCGCCATCCTCTCCCCCCAGCCGCTCCCGGATGGCCGCCAGTTCGCCGGGGGTGAAAAACTTGGCGATGGGAGATCTTACCTCCCCGCCCTCCAGGGCCATCCACGCCAGTCCGCCGGCCCCCCATCCCGCCACCATGTCGGTCAGCACCTCCAGCTCCTTACGGGAATAGGAAGCACAGCCCCTGGCGGCCAGGCCCTTTACCTGGCCCCCCGCGTCGGCCGCCTGGCGGAAGACCTTAAAGGCGCAGCCGGAAGCTATGTCCGTCACGTCAGAAAGCTCCATCCCGAACCGTAAATCGGGTTTATCGGTGCCGAACCTCTCTATCGACTCGCGGTAGGTAAGCCGCGGGAAGGGCAAGGGCAGCTCTCGACCCAGGGCCTCCCGGAACACCCTGGCCACCATGGCTTCGGTTTCGGCCATTACCTGGTCGCGGTCCACGAAGGACATTTCCACATCTACCTGGGTAAATTCGGGCTGGCGATCGGCCCGCAGGTCCTCATCGCGGAAGCACCTTACCACCTGGAAATAGCGGTCGATGCCCGCCACCATCAACAGTTGCTTGAACAACTGGGGTGACTGGGGCAAGGCGTAAAACCGGCCGGGGTTAACCCGGCTGGGAACCAGGTAGTCCCTGGCCCCCTCGGGGGTGCTGCGGGTAAGCATGGGGGTCTCGATCTCCAGGAAACCCCGCTCGTCAAAAAAGTCCCTTATCGCCTTTACCGCCCGGTGGCGGAGGGCCAGGTTACGGTACATGTCCGGCCGTCGCAGGTCCAGGTAGCGGTAACGCAGCCTCACCGATTCATCAACCTCTAAGCGATCCTCGATCTCGAAGGGAGGGGTACGAGAAGGGTTCAATACCTCCAGTTCCCCGGGGATAATCTCGATCTCGCCGGTGGCCAGGTGGGGATTGACCCTT
>FWPU01008733.1_pt1 | contig 16814 bp, 13 predicted proteins | sample 2228361 | NCBI WGS metagenome assembly FWPU01 (sample SAMEA103939777, study PRJEB20133) | metagenome
CCACCAGCGCACCACGCCGTCGCGATCGTGCAGGGCGCGGATCAGCCCTGGCAACGCGCTGCGCTGCCCGATCTGCCCCAGGGCGCTGGCTGCGCGCGCCCGCAGGTCGGCGTCGTCGCTTTCCAGGACGCGCAGCAGGCCGGGCACAGCCGCCGGATCGCCCAACTGCCCCAGCGCGTCCACGGCCAGAGCGCGCACATCCCAGCTTTTGTCGTCGAGGGCATGGAGCAAGGCCGGCACCGCCGCCTTTCCCATGCGCCCCAGCGCTGCGACCACCACTTCGCGCAACGGGCCAACATCGCGGCGCAGAGCGCTCACCAGAGCCGGAATCGCCGCTTCTCCTGCCGCCGACAGCGCTTCGGGGGCCACGCGGGCCAGTGCCAGCGCTGCTCCCTCGCGCAGCAGCGGATCGTCGTCGGTCAGCGCCGCCCGCAGATCGGGCAGCGCCGCCCCGCCGAGCGCCAGCAGCGCGTCCCCCGCCGCGTAGCGCACATCGGGGCGCGCATCGGGCATGGCCCGTGCCAGCGTGCGCACTGCCGGACTCCCTCCCAGGCGTCCCAGCACCGCCAGCAGCCGAGCCAGCAAGCCAGCCTCGGCACGCCGATCGCCGAGCAAGGCGTCCGCCAGGGCGGCCAGCTCGTCGGCCAGCACCGCCCGCTCGCGACCGGTCAGGCTGCCCAGCTCGCCGGTCTTGGACAGGGAGGCGCGCGTTGCCTCGCTGATGCGCAAGCGCCCGATCAACTCTTCCCAGGGGGCATGTCGCGCATCGCTGAAGTCAAGCGGGCTGAGCGCGCGCAAACGCGGATGCATGGGGGTCGGCTCCACCTGAATGGGGATGACATCGGCCCCCGCTCCCAGGCCGCAGGCCCACTCATAGGCCACGAAGGGGGACGCACTGGCCGCGCGCGACAACACGATCACCACGGCGAACGCCTGGCGCAGCGCGGCGTCAATCTCCTCGAGCCACTCTCCGCCCGCGCGTGTCGGTGCGGCGGCCCACACCGCGAAGCCTGCCTCGGAGAGGCGAGCGCGGAGCCGCTCCACGAACGGGCTTTCGGCGGATACATAGGAGATGAAGACGTGCGTCACGGCAGTGTCCTTGTCAGAATGCGGGTTGCGGATTACCGATTTGAAAGGCTTGTCGGCGACTTACCCTCCACAATCCCAAATCCCTTGACTCCCGAATCATAGCCCAGAAGTGCGCCAGCGGGCCAGTGCCGCGCGTGCGCTGGAGATGCCCAGGCGCAGCAGAGCGCGTTCTGCCGCCGCCCGCACCACGGGATCGGGATCGTAGAGGCCGCGCTCCAACCCTGGCACAACCTGGGCCGCAGCGCGAGCCTTCGGCTCGGTGCCGATGCGTTCCAGCGCGCCGATCACCCGGCGGCGCACGGCAGGGCGACTGTCGTCCAGAATCTCCAGCAGGCGAGCGATGGCTACCGGATTGCCGATCTTACCCAGGGCTTCGGCGGCGGTGATGCGCACGTAGACATCGGGGCTATCTAACGCCCGCAGCAGGCCAGGCACAGCATTCGGATCGAGGGGCATGGGTGCTACAACTCCGGATGCAGAACGAAATAGACAGTGAACAGGGTGATAGAGGCGACCGTGTAGAGCGTCAGGGCGTTGTTGACGTAGCGCCGCTCGTCGGGCAGCCCCGCTTTCATATATAGCGGGATGATGAAAGGCGGCGGCAACACCAACAACGTGAACAATCCCGCCTCGAAGGGCGCTTCCAGGTCGAGCAGGCCGCGCAGCACCAGCCGGTTGAGCAACAGAGCCAGCGGCACCAGGATCGCCAGGCGAATGCCGATCACTGGCGCGGCTTCGCGGATACCCGTGCGATCGAGTCGGATGCCATAGCCGACGATGATCAGGATCAGCGGGATGGTGAGGTTGCCCAGGAAGCGCAGCGTCGCCATGACGCCGCCGACAACAGGCCGCTCGTTGACGAACTCCCGCGCCCCGATCACGTTCAGCGCGATGCCCGCCAGAATACCGATGATCACGGGTGAGGTGAGGAACGCTCGCAGCAATTGGCGCGGGTCCTGGTGCCCATCGCGCAGCATCAGCAGAAAGGCCAGGAACACAAACCAGATGAACAGTTCGTGGCCCAGGTCAATGACGGCGATGTAGCCGATCTTGTCCAGGCCATAGGCGCTGCCGAACAGGCTGACGCCGAGCATCCCGTATTCGAAGCCAGTCATCAGGAAAGGGAAGTACAGGTATTCGACGCGCAGGCGTGCTTTGAGCGCCCGTCCCAGGGCGAACAGCGTCACATTGAGCGCGAAGATCAGCGCGAAAACGAGCAGATACTTCGTCTGTAGCTTCATTTCCAGGAAAGAAATGAACAGCACCGACGGCAGCGCCAGGGTGACGACCAGTTTGCGCAGGTTCTCGACGGTGCTTTCGGTCAGGAAACCGCTGCGGCGCGTCCAGTGTCCCAGCGCGATCAACAAGAGGATGGGCAACACGCGGTTGAGGATGAGCGTGGTGTCGTCCATGCGGGCAGGTTCCCCCTCCAGATAAGCAGCAGGCACACGGAATTATTGTACCCGAAGTCACGCAGGGGGCGGGAGCGATGGTCTTGTCGAGGGAGATACGTGGAGAAAGACTTCCGAAGTCTCGCGGACCTCGGAAGTCTGAGAGCGATTCACTACTGTCCTGGTTCGGGCGCTGCAGTCTCCTTGCGCGGTTGGTCGCACGAGACGGCGGGCGCAGACAGCGGCCCCAGGCCGAAGTAGCGAGCGCGCAGTTCGTCCACGGTCAGCACGCCGCGGGCCAGGCGCAGTTCGGCGAGCTGTTGCGCGCGATCCTGCGGGCGGATGTCATCGAAGCGCCCGATCAGCCCTGTCCCGTAGAAGGGCAGCAGATCGGTCGTGATCTTCTCGGCAATGCGCACCAGTTTGGGCCACAGGGTGCGCTCGACGAAGACGCGCTCGCCGACCAGGGCATTGGCTTCGGTGGCGTTCTCGCTGAACAGCCCTACCGGAATGCCGAAAATCTGAAAAATCTCCTCGCGGTTGAAGCGGCGAGCGTTGAGGAAGTCCATGTCGTGCTGACTGAGGCCGACGTTGTGCCATTCCACCGACGCCCCGCGCACGAAGGCCGTCTTGCGCTCGCCGCCGCCGTAGGACGCCCGCCATTCGCGCTTGATGCGCTCGAAGTCGGCGTCGCTGACGCGCTCGCGAATGGCGACGATGCCCGCTGGCACGGCCATGCCCTCGCCGAAGTAGCGGCGATTCCAGTCGGCCATGGCGCGATCGGTCTCGACAGCCAGGCGGGCGGCTTCCAACGCGCTGAGGCCGTAGTAGTCATTGGCGGGATGCCAGCGCCGGAAATGCACGACCTCCGCCGCGTCGAGGGGGATATAGCGCCCGTCCACCTCGTAGAGGTAGCCGCGCACGCCGCGCACAGCATCCGGCACGATCTGCACACGGTCGGGGCGCAGCGGCCAGATTTCCTGAGGCGCGCCGCCCGGTTGCCCGGCCAGGAACCAGTAGGCGTTGCCGTGCAGCTCCAGGCTGCCGACGGTGTGCTCGATCAACTCGAAGCGGCTGAGCAGTGGATTGGGGCGTTGCAGCAGGCGTGTGAAGGGGTGCTCCGGCAGCGCGACCTCGCCCGCCCCTGCCGGGGCGACCTCGCCCGCGCTGCCTCCCGCTGCCACGCGGTACACGCGGAAGGGCACCAGCGCCGCCGCCTCGGCGATGCGGTTGACCGCCACATAGACCCAGGGACTGCCCATGTACACGCCCGCGTATTGCCCCGCCCGGCCCATCTCCGGCGCGAGGGCGGGCAACGGTTCGCCGGCGGGGAATGTCTCGACGCGGTGAATGACGCTCGCCGGACGCCAGCGCACATAGCCGATGCGACGCAGCGCCCGTTCGATGAGGGAAGTCGGCTTCGGTTGGGAGACCATCTCTCACTCCTTGTGGTGATCAGTGATCAGGTTTCAGTTAGCAGTGGGGGCGTAGAGCGGCGTTCTGTGATCGCCGAAAACCGATCACTGACAACTGATCACTGACAGCTACACAAAACTGATGCTCGCCCCGCCGTGCAGCAGGCCATGCCAGGCCAGCGCCAGGGCGATGACCGTGTCGTCGTGCAGACCCGGCGGCGCGCCGTAGCGATAGCGTCCGCCCGGCAGTCGTTCCAGCGAGTAGGCGCTCAGTTCCGCCAGCAGCGTGGGATCGCGCAGCAGGGCGAGTTCGCCGCGTTCCAGGGCCAGGGCCAGCGCGTCGATCAGCGGCCCCTTGCTGACGGCAGTGGTGACAAAGGGCAGCACCGGCAATCCCTCCGCCTGCAACGCTTCGATGTTGGGTCCGCCCAGGCTGTTGGCCTCGGCCCAGATGGCATCGGGCTGCCAGACTTCGGCCAGCGCCGCCAGCCGCCCGCGCTGCACCGCCCAGCCGACGGCATTGAAGCGTTCCAGGGCCACCAGCCGCCGCGACTCCGCCGCCAGCACAGCGATGCAGGTGAAGTCGGCATCGCGGCCCCAGTCCACACCGAAGATATAGCGCTCGTCGGGCTGTGGCGACCCGCCCGGCTCGACCGTTGCCGCTTCTTCCACCCGCCGGAAAACACGCCCGCCATCTTCCAGGAACTCGGCCAGGTATTCCTCGCGGAAGACCCGTTCTGGCAGCAGCGCCCGCGCATCCTCGATCTCCGCTGGATCGATCAGCGGATTGGCAGCAGTGGGGAAGCGCCAGCTCTGCCAGTGTGGGCGATCGGCCTGCTGCCCGGCCATCCACAACCCCCAAAACCAGTTGCGCCCGCGCGGAGTGCTGAGGAACAGCGCTTCGCCGCGCCGGTCGGACAGGGCGGGGCGGATCGCTGCCGTCCACACGGCAGGGACCAGATACGCCGCCTCGTCGAGCACGGCCAGGTCAAGACCTGCGCCGCGCAGCGCGTCGGGATTGTGCCCGCTGCGCACGGCGATCACCCCGCCACCGGGCAGGTCAATGCGGCGCATGGCCTCGTCCTTGGCCTGCCATACGCCCGCCAGGGTCGCCTTGAAGCTTCGCCACACGTCGTCGGCCATGCGGTAGGTCGGGGCGATCCACCAGCAGACGCGACCGGCCAACGCCCGCTCAATCATCAGAATGCGCCCCGTCTCCGTCTTCCCGAAGCGCCTGCCGCAGGCCACCACCTTGAAGCGGGCCGGGTGGCGCAGGATTTCGATCTGCCCAGGGTGGGGCCGACACAGGCTGACCGTCATGGCTGCCATACTCCACACGAATCGTCTGTACGGCGGAACGTTCGGCCAGCGGCCCGACGCGCTCCAACACTTCGCGGGCGGCGCGCAGGGCCAGTTCGTCGTCGTCACCGTCGAGGGCGCGGCGCAGCGCGGCAATCGCCCCCGGCGTCAGATCGGCCAGCGCAGCGAGTGCGTCGCGGGCGCGCCGGTGTTCGCGCAGACAGGCCAGCAACGCCCGGAAGTCCTCGTCGCGCTCCCAGACAGCAAGCGTGCGCGGCAAAGCCCCCACCGCCCGCGCCACCTCGTCACGCGCGTGCCCCTCAGCCAGCAGCCGGATTGCCCGGCAGATGCGTGTTGCCTGCTCGATCATCGTCTGCTTACGCTCCTGCCATGCCCTGGCGCGGTGCGCAGGACTCGCCCTCGCGGCTGCTGTCACGGCACCCCGCCCGCGTTTCTCCTGGATCGTTTGCAGGGCCGCGCCTGTCGCACCGCGCCACAGGTTGTCTCCAGGATAGCACATATGTTCTGTTTCCGTCTTCGTCCCTAACGGTTGAACCTTAGCGACGAGGGAGTTGTCAGGGATCAGTTTTCGGTGATCAGTTCTCAGAGACCGTGTGGAAAGATGTCTGCTAATGGAGAAAACAAATGATTGGCCCGCCAGTTTACCTCACCCCCTGCCTCGCTTCGCTCGGCTTGCCCCCTCTCCGACGCGGAGAGGGGGCAGCGAGGCGCGTCAGCGCCGAGCGGGGGTGAGGTTTCCACACGGCCTCTCAGAGAAGAACTGCGAGCAGCACGTTGCAGAGCTCTGGCCTTCCCGCCGGACGATACAGGCTTCGCCTGATTTTCCGCAGCACAGGGTCGAGCGCGTGCCTGCGATCACCGATCACCCTCTCGCCCGCCCAGCCCACTGGCGCTATCATCGGGCGCGTGCGGAGACGTTCAGGGAGCGCCCTATGCCCCATCTGGTCTTGTTGCGACATGGCGAAAGTCAGTGGAATGCCAGCAATCGCTTTACCGGCTGGACGGACGTTGATCTGACGGCGCGTGGTATCGAAGAAGCGCACCGCGCTGGTCAACGCCTGCGTCAGGCTGGTTTCGAGTTCGACATAGCTTTCACCTCGGTGCTCAAACGCGCCATCCGCACCCTGTGGATCGTGCTGGACGAACTGGATCAGCACTGGGTGCCGGTGATCAACACCTGGCGGCTCAACGAACGGCACTACGGCGCGTTGCAAGGTCTGAACAAGGCGGAGACTGCCGAGCGCCTGGGCCGCGCGCAGGTACACCTGTGGCGGCGCAGCTTCGACGTGCCCCCGCCTCCGCTCGACTTCGACGATCCGCGTCATCCACGCTTCGACCGGCGCTACGCTGCTGTGCCCCTGCACGAATTGCCGCGCGGCGAATCGCTACGCGATACGCTCGACCGCCTGCTCCCCGCCTGGCACGAGCAGATCGCGCCCCGTCTGCGCGGCGGAGCCTGTACGCTGGTGGTGGCGCACGGCAACAGTCTACGCGCATTGGTCGCCTATCTGGACCGCATCTCGCCAGAAGCCATCCCCGATCTGCATATTCCCAATGCCATCCCGCGCGTCTATCACCTGGCCGACGACCTGTCGGTGCGCGACGCGCATTACCTGGTGGAATAAATCCGCAATCCGCAATTCGCAATCCGCAATGGCTCTCTCTGCGGTACAATCGGCAGCGCCTGAGCGAGCAGCGCCACACACAGACGGAGAAGAACGCTATGCACATCCTGGTCACAGGCGGGGCGGGCTATGTGGGGTCGGCCACGGCAGCCTATTTTCTGGCGGCGGGCCATCGCGTCACCGTCTACGACAGCCTGGTGAAAGGGCATCGCGCCGCGGTGCCGGAAGGGGCAGACTTTGTACAGGGCGACGTGGGCGACGCCGCCGCACTGGACGTGCTCTTTCAGATGGGGCAGTTCGACGCGGTAGCTCACTTCGCCGCCTTCATCGAGGCCGGCGAGTCCATGCAGCAGCCGGGCAAGTACTTCCGCAACAATGTCAGCAACACACAGACGTTGCTCGACGCCATGCTGCGACACGGCGTGCGCAAGCTCATTTTCTCCTCTACGGCGGGTGTCTACGCCAGCAAAGACGCGCCTCTGGTGGAGGACGATCCGCTCGGCCCGGCCAGCGTCTACGGCGAGAGCAAGTTGATGATCGAGCGCATGTTGCAGTGGTATCACCGGCAGATGGGTCTGCAATATGCCGCCCTGCGCTATTTCAATGCCTGCGGGGCCATGCTCGACCCAGAGGGCAAACCCATTCGCGGCGAGGATCATCACCCGGAGACGCACGTCATCCCGCTGGCCCTGCAAGTGCCGCTGGGCAAGCGCGACGCCTTCTACATCTTCGGCACCGACTACCGCACGCCAGACGGCACCTGCATCCGCGACTACGTGCACGTCGAAGACCTGGCCTCGGCGCACGTGCTGGCCCTGGAAGCGCTGGGTAACGGGCGCGACTGCATGATCTACAACCTGGGCAACGGACGCGGCTATAGTGTGCGCCAGGTGGCCGACATCGCCCGCGAGGTGACCGGCGTAGATTTCCCCGTCGTGGAGACCGATCGCCGCCCCGGCGACGCCGACATGCTGGTTGCCTCCTCAGAGCGCATCAGCCGCGAGCTGGGCTGGGAGCCGCGCTACCCCGACCTGCGCACAATCATCGCTTCGGCCTGGGCGTGGCATTCGGCTCACCCCGATGGCTACGGCGACCAGCCCTGACTTTGTTGCGGTGCCCCTTCTGGAAACCGCACGAAGACCAGCATGTGGCGCAGCGTGCCATCTGTATCACGCATATCGTTGAGGCGGAGCGCCTCCAGCGCGTAGCCGGCGCGCCGGGCGACCGCCGCGCTGCGCGTGTTGCGCTCGTCGCAGTGAATCTCCAGGCGCTGTGCGCGCAGATGCTCGAAGGCGAAGCGCGTGATTCCGCGCACCGCCTCGGTGATGTAGCCCTGGCCGCTCAGGCTGGTGCGGCACCAGTAGCCGATCTCCATGCGCGGCACCGACCAGTCTATGCGGTGCAGCCCACTGGCTCCCACAAACAGGCCGTCCGCTTTGCGCCACAGGGTCAGCATCAGATCGTCGCGCAGCAGCCATTCGGCATATTTGCGTCGGCAGAGGACTTCGTATTCCTCAGCACTGGCGGGGTTCACTGCCCAGGGCAGCCAGGGGCGTAGTTCGGCCAGCGATTCGATCACCGCAGCGTGCATGACGGCCCCGTCGCCGGGCCTGGGTGGGCGGATCAACAGCCGTTCCGTCTCGAACTGCTCCGGGAAGTCCAGCGCCTGGGGATTGTCCACACCGGACATGGTTGGATACCGCCTTTCCTGACAGGGTCTGGGCCAGATGCTACAGAGCTGCGTGTACCGCCTTTACCAGCGCGCCGGAGCGGACGAGCGCGATCAGCGCTTCCAGGTAGGGGCGCATGGCCATATCGCGGCGCAGCGGGCGCAGCGGCTGCCCCGGCGCGATCTCGACCGTCCGCAGGAAGTCCAGCGCTGCCGCCGTCCCGCGCCCCAGACGGGCATCCGGTTGTTGCTCCAGCCGCAGCGCCAGCGCCTGGAACGCGCACAACAGCTCGACGGCAATCACAGCCTGGGCGTTCGTCACGATCTCTGCCGCCTGTCGCGCGGCGATGGTGCACATGCTGACGTGATCTTCGCGGTTGGCGCTGCTGGGGATGCTGTCCACGCTGGCCGGATGCGCCAGGACTTTGCTCTCGCTGACCAGGGCGGCGGCGGTGTATTGCGCCATCATCAGCCCGCTGTTCAGCCCCTCTTCGCCCGGCGGATCGGTGATCAGGAAAGGCGGCAGTCCGCGGTTGAGCCGCCCGTCGAGCAGGGTGAAGGTGCGCCGCTCGGAAATGCTGGCCAGGTCGGTCATCACGATCTTGAGCAAATCCAGCGCATAGCCGACCGGCGCGCCGTGAAAGTTGCCGCCGGAGACGGCCTTGGTGGCGCGGGGCAGGTGCAGCGGGCCGTCGTCGTCCAGGAAAATGAGCGGGTTGTCAGTGACGGCGTTGATCTCACACGACAGCACCTCCTCGACGTACCCCAGCGCATCGAGAGCTGCGCCGAGCACAGGCGGGGCAGCGCGCAGGCAGTAGGGGTCTTGGGGTGGGCCTTGCAGTGGGTCGAGGTCAATATGGGCGTCGCCACGGGCGAGCGTGCTGCCTTCCAGCAGATGGTAGACGAATGCCGCCACCCGCGCCTGCCCCGCGTGCCCGCGCACGGCGTGCAGATGGGGCAGGAAAGCATCGCGAAAGCCGAGCAGCGCCTCGACTGACAGCGCCAGGGCAATCTCGGCGGCGGCGAGCGTCTGCATGGCGTCGTGCCAGGCCAGTGCTCCGATGCCAGCGCTGACTGCCGTGCCGTTGATCAGGGCGACGCCTTCTTTCGCTCCGAGCACCAGACGCGGGATGCCCGCGGCGGCCATGGCGTCTGCGCCGTCGTGCAGTTCGCCGCGCCAGAAGGCCAGCCCGTTCGCGCCGGGGTGAGCAGGTTCGCCGGGCGGGGGCGCGCTGAGCACCAGCGCCAGGTGTGCCAGCGGAGCCAGGTCGCCGGATGCGCCCAGCGATCCCTGGGCGGGCATGGCGGGCAGCACGTCCCGGTTGAGCATGGCGATCAGCGTGTTGATCAGCTCGCGGCGCACCCCGCTATAGCCCTGCGCCAGCGTGTTGGCGCGGATGAGCATCGCCGCGCGGGCAGCATCGGCGGGCAGGTAGGGGCCGGTCCCCACCGTGTGACTGAGCAGCAGGTTGCGGCTGAGCAGATCGGCTTCCCAGGGATGGCGGAAAACGGCGCGACCGGCGTTATCGCCGAAGCCCGTGTTGACGCCATAGATGACCAGCGGCGGGCGGCCTTCCGCGGCGGCGCGTTCGACCTCGCTCATGGCCCGCTGTACCCAGGCGGCGCTGCGCTCGATGCGCTGCAGCCGTTCGGCCAGCGCTGTCCCCGGCGGCGCGGTCGGCGGCAGGGGTCGAACCGGCAGGTGATTGCGAGCGACGCGCACGACATCGGCGATGGTCAGGGGACGCTCGCCCAGGGGCAGGGCGTCGGGAGGGGGTTGCCTGTGTTCGAACGACATGGTTCCAGCTTTCTGGAGGCATCCGGTCAGGCACACGGCTGAAAGGGGTGTGCGATCCTGCGGTCTATTCTAACGCAGATGGCGTTGAGGCCCTCTATTGGGTCGTGCAGGCCCCAAGTCCCGGTCATACAGGTTGGAGAGGGGATTTAGGGGTGAGGTTTATCCTCGCGCTGCACCGCCGCCCGTATGACTTCAACCACGCTTTCGATCTCGCTGTAAACCTTATCGTTGTCAAAGCGCAGCACCCGCAGCCCTAGACTCTCAAGATATTCCTGGCGGATCGCATCTTCCGCCGCCGTGTATTCATGCACAGGGCCGTCTACTTCGACGATCAGACCTGCTTCGGGGCAGTAGAAATCGACGATGAAACGCTCGATGGCGTGCTGACGACGGAACTTCATCCCGGCGATCTGACGGCGGCGCAGGCGCTACCACAGGGCATCTTCTGCCGATGTCGGGGCACGGCGCATCTGTCGCGCCAGTGGTTTGAGCCCAGCCCACAGGTCAGGAGGCGCAGAGGTTGGGATCAGGTGACCGTTGCCGCGGGGCATGAAGATTATCCTCTCGGAAGCGAAATCTACCTCACCCCCCGCCTCGCTACGCTCGGCTCGCCCCCTCTCCAGCCTAGACTGGAGAGGGGGCAGCGAGGCGCGTGAGCGCCGAGCAGGGGTGAGGTAAAGTTAACGACAGTCTCCCGTTCGAGATGCTCTCAATGACTGTCCGCCCTTGAACCCCCGCGACGCAGTGTATAGACTGGGAAGAGGGGTGCAGGGGTGAGGGGAAAATACTGCGCAAAAGTTCATAACAGCCTCTAGTCGCCGATTGCGACCCGCCCGACTTCCACGTAAGACCGACCGTCGCTGGGCAGCATTTCCCCGTCGCCGAACCAGTAGACGCCCACGACCAGCCGGTAGATGCCGGGCGATAGCCGCTCCGGCAGCCTGAGCGTGTGCCGGTCGAAGAAGGGCGTCTCCGGCGTCCACTGACTGGTGGGCCGGTCGCCGGGAGGGCCGTCGTGTTGGGCCAGCACGCGATCCTCATCGAGCGGCATCAGGTAGACGCCCACCGAGTAATCCAGCGCTGGCGCGACGGTCACCGTCCACCACAGGTCAACGTGCAGGGTATCGCCCGCTCTGGCGCGCGGCGCAATCACGGCGTCGTGCAGGGCGAACAGGTCACCGAAGACGACCAGCTCGCCATTCAGGGCCGGACGTTCGTAGAGGTGTGCTTCCACCAGCGGATCAGCCGGGTAGAGTTGCTGATAGCGCTCGCCTGTCGGCGTCGTCTGCGTCAGCACGCGCCGAAAGCCATCGTTCCCTGCCTCCAGATAGGGCAACAGCACCGCCGGTTGCAGCCAGTGCACCACCCACACGCGCCGATGCGTGCGCAGCAACCCCGCGACCTGCTCCACCACCGGCCTGTGACGCTCCGGTCGGCCCAGTTCGACCCAGGGCAGGGTGCGGATGATGGTCGGCGAGTCATCGGGCACGGCGAGCGTCAGTTCGTACTGGAAGGCGTTGTCGTCGAAGCCAGTTTCCAGCACGATCAGGTCGCCGGGCGAATACTGGGCGGCCAGCGCCCCCGCCACGCGGTCGTAGTCCAGGCGCGGCTGAATCTCCTCAGCGCGGGTGAGCAACGCCAGCACAGCCCCCGCCGCGAAGACGAGGCGGGCGGGCTGTCTCAGGCGGCTCAGGCCATAGCCGCAGACCACCATCAGCGGCGGAGTCAGGAAGGTCAGCGTGCGGAGGGTCAGCGTGCCGACGCGGACATTGGCCAGGCACATGGCGGCGAACAGCCCGCCGCCCGCCAGCAGGATATAGACGCGAGCCAGACGGGGCATCCTCTCCGGCTCAGCCTGCCGGATGACGTACCACGCGCCCAGGGCGAACAGACCCCCCAGCAGCGCCAGTTGGTTGCCGCACAGAAAGTCGGCCAGGTGCAGCACGTTTCCGGCGGTGATGCGGTAGGCACCGGGCACGCCCGCCGTGTTGCGCACCTGCGTGATCTGATCGGGGACGATCCTCCACCAGGGCAGGCACAGCAACGCCGCTCCCAGCCACGCGCCGACCAATCCCGCTTTGGCTCGCCAGGTCCCGCGCCAGAACAGCAGCCCGACGAGCGCCTGCACAGCCAGGGCCAGCACGCCCACATACAGCGTGCCGAGCATGAAGGCGACGCTCAGCAGGTAGAGGATCAACCAGGCAGGTCGGGGGTGCCGCAGGTAGCGCAAAAAGAACAGCATCATCAGGCTGATGGCGAGCATCAGCCAGCTATAGTGGCGGATTTCCTGGGCGTAGTAGATGGCGATGGGCAGCACAGCATAGAGCAGCGCGGCGTAAAGGCCCGTGCGCCGGTCGAACCAATCTGCCCCGACCCGGTAGACGACGGCTACTGTCAGCACGCCGGCAGCAATGGCCAGAAAGCGCAGCGCCAGCCGCGCATCCCCCGCCAGCGATCGCCATATGCTCAGAGCGGCGAAGTAGAGCGGGGGATGATGATCGTCGCGGACTTTCTCGATGATGGTGCTCCAGCGCGGCTCGCTGGCCGCCCACACGCTCCAGCCTTCGTCCGTCCAGACAGGGCGGTCGGCAGCGCCGAACACGCGCACGCCCATGGCGAGCAGCAGCAGGAGGACCCAGACAAGGTGCGTTCGCGAGGGGGACAGACTGTCTGCATGCCAGGCCCGTGCCATGCTCCTTCAGCAGCCTTCCGCAGCGGCTGGACGGACTAACCCAGGGAGCTATCCGTCGGCACGCCTTCTTCCCAGAAGGTAAACAGAGCGCCGACCGAGCGTCCCTCGTGATTACACAGGATGGCATCGCCCAAGATCGGCGCAACCGAGAGTTTGGTCAGCCGCGCCAGCCCTTCTTCGGCATGGGGCGCGTACACCGTATCAGTGCAGACGATCTCAGTGATGTCGTCTATGGCGTTCAGGCTTTCGATGGCATTGCCCGTGAACAGGCCATGCGTGCAGGCCAGGCAAAATTCTCTGGTGCCGAGTTCCCGCAGCACGCCCATCATCTCGACCATGGTCGCGCCGGTGGCGATCTCGTCGTCCACGATGATCGCGCGACGCGCTTCCTGGCCGGTGCCCAGCACCGACTTGATCTCGACTTCGTTGTCGGCCAGGCGCACCTTGCTGCCGACGGCCAGCGGCACGCCCAGCGCCGAGGCCAGCTTGGAGGCGGGCTTGGCATAGCCCACGTCCGGCGATACCACTACCGTATCGCTCAAATCCTGCTTTTTGAAATGATCCACCAGCACGCGCAGGCTGGTCAGGTGATCGAGCGGCACGTCGAAGAAGCCGTGCACCTGCGGCGAATGCAGCGTCATCGCGATGACGCGGTCTGCGCCCGCCGTCTCGATCAGTTGGGCGACGAGTTTGGCCGTGATGCTGATGCGCGGCGCATCTTTCTTGTCCGAGCGTCCATAGGCGAAATAGGGGATCACGGCGGTGACGCGGCGGGCATCGCCGTGCCGGGCAATGTCGAGCATCATCAGCATCTGCATCAGGTGACGGTGCACAGGGCGGGTGAGCGACTGCACGATATACACATCTTTGTTGCGCACGCTCTCGCCAAGCTGAACGCGCAGGGTACCGTGGCTGAAGCGGCGAATGCTGGTTGGGCGCAGCGGCACGCCAAGGTACTGGCAAATACGGCGAGCCAGTGGCTCGTTCGACGTGCCGGAGAAAATGAACAGGTCTTCGGGACTCAAGCGGATCACTCCTTCGCTCAGGCGCAGCGCGCAACTGCTCCTACTTTACCGCTTGGCAGCAAATCCGCAAGGCCCCTGGTCATCAGAGACTGCGTGGAAAGGTGTCTGTTAAGCCGCTCAACCACAAAACCCTTCGCTCTGATAGAGGCTGAAGAAGCTGTTGGCCGGAGACATCGACTTCCATAAAACGATTAGCATTTATATTTCCGCCCGATCTTTAAGACTTTACACATCACGATTCACTATCAGGAGTATTCTGTCAGAGTCAATTTTTTACATACTTCATAAATTCTCTATGTAATAAGGGGGGAAACGCACAATCGCTCTAGATGCTGGGGACTTATCGGCCTCGTCGGGGAAGATAACCTGACGCTACCACGGCCTGGGCCAAGGTCAGAGTAGGGTCTCAGCGGGGCGGGATCAGCCTGCTTGCCCCTTTCCCCGCCCCGTTGAATCCTTCGGAGCGTCCGGCTTCGTCACTCGCCCAAACGCCCATGTCCCTCAGCGACCATTGTCGTCGGCGGGCAAGTCCCAGGAGCCGCCGGTGACTTCGATAGCGCGCCGCCCCACAATGCGAATACGGCCCATGTTCTCCAGCCGCAGCAGATGATACTTGACCGTAGACGGATGTAGCACACAGCCGGTCGCGATGTCCCCCACCGATGGCGACAGGCCGTCATGACGGCGCTTGTACTCCACGATGAAACGGAAGACCAGCTCGCGCGTAGTCGGATTGTCTCGGCTCATAGGCACCTCTTCGTCGCGATCGGCGCGCCGCTGCTCTCCAGTAGCCGGGACTGTTCCCCTGTGTCGCTCATGGCACCACCCCTGGTTGTGCGGTCACAGTGTAGAACATCTGTTCGTTTGCGAGATCAGTATAGCGGAAGGCGGGCGAGCCTGTCAACGGCCTGCCGTCACTAAGACCGAATCTTCATGAATTTCTAACGGGAACTCAACCTTCGTGGCAATTCTCCTGCCGGGGCGTCCTTCCCTATGGTGGGATCAACCGCAGAGAATCCAGCCCCTCCCTGCGCCCTCGGAGTGCCCACGCTTCACCCTTGCCTCGGACAGTCAGCGTGTGCTCTCCCTGACCGGTGACACGACCGGCGCGTGCGAGAGCGCGTCAGCGGCGACGGGGCGACGCAGATAGGTGTTGTGATTGACCATCATCACGCCCCACACCGTCAGCGCGCCCCCCAGCAGCAGCCAGCCGGAGAACGGCTCGTGCAGGATGAGCACGCCGGCCAGCGCCGCCACGATCGGGTTGAAGTTGAAGTAGCTGCTGCTGCGCGTCGGGCCGATCTCGCGAATGGCCAGGTGCGTGACCAGGAAGCCCCCTGCTCCCGCCAACATCCCGCTGTAAAGGATATTGGGGATGTTGGCGGCGGGGATTTGCTCGGCAGAGAGCGTGAGCAGCTTCGGCCCGGCCAGCAGCGACAGCGTTAGGGTTGTGAGAATGTACTTCCAGATACCCAGCGGTAGACCGCCCATCCGATCCACCACCGGCTTGGCCAGCACGTTGGCCAGGCCACCGGCGATCGCCGCTCCCAGCACCAGCCCGCTGCCCACCAGATCATCGTGCGAAAGCGCCAGGCCGTCTTCCGCTTGACTGAGCACCACCAGCGCTACACCGACCAGCGTCAGCATCACGCCGACCAGCAGCCGCCAGCGAATCTCTACCATGCCCAGCGCGATGCTGAACAGCGCCGTCCAGGTGGGCAGAGTGGCGAGCAGCAGCGCGGTGTTGGTAGAGGTGGTGCGCTTCAATCCCAGCACAAAGCCGATCTGATAGAGCACCGGGCCGGTGAGCGTCAGGACGGTGACCAGGGCCAGGTCGCGCCACGACAGGCGCAACGCGCCCTTCTGGTGGATGCCGAAGAGCAGTACCGCAGGCAACCCCACCAGGAAACGCAGCGCGTTGTAGGTTAATGGCTCGATGGCCGCGATGGCATCTTTGGCAACAATGAAGTGAAAGCCCCAGATCAGCACCATCACCGACAGCAAAACGTCGGCGCGGCGCTGCCGGACAGTGGCAATCAGCCCTGGCAAAGTTACATCCCCTGTAGACGCGATAGCCGAGACACCCCTGCCGATTATAACGCATCCCCCGGCCAGAGCTTGCGCCAGCCAGAGCAAAAAGTCCGAGCAATGGGTTGTCAGCGACTGCACTCGTCCCTGGGCTATGTCAGCCCGGCCACTTTCGAGCAGCAGTATGCCGACGAAATCAAAACTGTCCGGTAAATCGGGGCAAGGTCAACGCGCCCGAAGCGGCGTGGGTCTATGCGCTGCTCGGTTCACCCCCACGCGTGTGGGGAAAACGTACTACGCTACGTCTGATGCAGGGCTGGGCGCGGTTCACCCCCACGCGTGTGGGGAAAACTTAGTGACAAGCCCTGCCCTCATCGCGCACATTCGGTTCACCCCCACGCGTGTGGGGAAAACCCGCGCCATGCGCAGGAGACGGCGATGAACTACGGTTCACCCCCACGCGTGTGGGGAAAACGCCTTGACCGCCAACCTCAAGCGACTGGTCATCAGGTTCACCCCCACGCGTGTGGGGAAAACTTCTTTGGTGGCGAAAGTTTCAACGCCATGCAACGGTTCACCCCCACGCGTGTGGGGAAAACTGCGCCCGCGCCGATAGCGCGTAGGTAGGTGTCTGGTTCACCCCCACGCGTGTGGGGAAAACGGTTCTGCAACGGGTAGGGCTTCTGCCTCAGGCGGTTCACCCCCACGCGTGTGGGGAAAACTGCGCATGGCGCGCACCGAGAAGCGGCGGCGGAGGTTCAC
>FWPU01007969.1_pt1 | contig 16812 bp, 15 predicted proteins | sample 2228361 | NCBI WGS metagenome assembly FWPU01 (sample SAMEA103939777, study PRJEB20133) | metagenome
ACGGGGTGATGGTGAGGTCTCCCCCGCCCGTCAGGGCAGGGGAAGAGGGGGGACAAAGGGGGGTGAGGGGGCATTTGTCCAGCATTGCCTTCTGGGCACTCTTGAGGCAACCAATCCTGGCATCGGAGGAATGCGCTTGCAGAAAGTGTCACCAATTATGAACCATCCCCAGTTAGAACTTTGAAAAGCCCTACTCCCTACAGTTGGCAGCGGCCGGATTTTCGCGGTATAATTTCCCAAAACGGCTCAACCACCAAGACAGAAAGATACCAAGAAATAGGGGAGAGGTGTGTTGCGCTTAAGCCCTCGCTTCGACCTGAAGAAATCACCACCTCATTGCTTGTTGCTGACCAGGTTTTTACATCCGCAAGAAATTGGACGCTTCGCGGAGTCAAAGGATTGGGAAAGAGTTCTTGGCGAGCACCCGCGGAAGGCTATTCAGCGTTTTATAGACGAGGGCCTTTTAGAGCCCGTCGAATTGCCGGAACTACTTGCCCGGTATTACAAGGTCAATGATTTGCAGGAGATGGCAAAACAGCGTGGTCTCAGCGCATCGGGGCGTAAGGATGACCTAATATCTCGGCTCATTGAGGCAGACCCTGAGGGTATGAAAAAGGCCGTAGCCGGGGTAACGCTCCTGAGATGCTCACAACGGGGACGTCAACTGGCTGAAGAATATCTGGCTCAAGAGCGAGATAAGCAGGAAAAGACAGAAAGAGATGTTATAGCAGCACTCGAAAAACACCGGTTTAGGGAGGCTGCTCTAATTGTGGCATCCTATGAGGCAGGACAAGTTTTTCCGCGTGGGATGGGCATTGACTGGAAACACTACAACCCTTCCAGGGATGTTGAACTGCTTACGGCAATATTCCAATTGGTGCCCCGCCGTCTGACCCATTTGTCGTATGCTCAGATGGAAAAGGTGCGCATTGCAGCGGGGGTGTGTGTTCTTATGTGGACTCTGGGTCAGGCAACAGAGTGGTTAAAGTCTTACGAAACACAGGAGTTAGGGATTCCCTATGAAGCGGCAATTTTCATGGCGAAATCTTATGCGGGGTTTAAGGTTGAGTTAAATCACTTGCGGCAATCAGGTTATAAATGGGTCAGAATTATGACCTGCAACGATGATCACGTATGCGAATCGTGTAGAAAGTTGGCTGCTCGGCGATATGCTATTGAGAAGGTGCCAGAACTGCCTTATGAAGGGTGCACTTCTGAGGTTTGCCGGTGTTCAATAGTAGGATGTTGGCAGTGAATGGTCGTAATTGCCGCTTAGAGGCCCACCGCGTCAGTCCATGAAACGACGGCGCGAGGAATTTGCTAAATCTGAATCTGACGCTCTTATCAGGCGAATTTTTCCCGCTGCAGCCATCACTTGGCAGGAGGTCCCGCAAGCGCAAGAGCCGCCGGACTGGTGCCTGACAATTGACCGTGATATGTACGCTGTTGAGGCCACGTCGGTCTTTGAGCGTATTCCAACTTGTTCTGGACAGGTGTCTTCGGGTAGTATTTCAGCCGCATTGCATCGGTTCATTGATGAGGTTGAAGCGATCGCACTTCGGGAAGGAATCCTTACAGGAGCATATGTTGTCTGGTTATGCCCTATTCCCGATTTTTCGGCAAGGAAAGCCGAGATCAGGCGTCGACTGCTTGATTACATTCGTGATACCCAGATCGTTCCAACGGCTCCCAGAGCCGATGTGCTGGAAGTTGGACCCTGGAGGTGCATATCTATTCAAAAACTTAACAATGAGAAAAAGTTCGTCGCTGAAGTCGTTTCTTTTGACGTAAAAATTGAGAGCGAGGTACAACAGGAACTATCCAATGCTATTGACGCGGTGCTTACAAATAAAGCTGAAAACTTCTCCACATTTGCGAGCCAGTGATACTCCTGATTCTTGATGCCTATCATTACGCTGATGATATCTCCCAGTGGCTCCGAGCGGTGTCGGAATCCTCATCGCGCGAGGCATTCCACACTATTTGCAAGATTGCACCACCGGACCCTGCAGTGATCCTGTGGTCGGTGGACCCAAGATGGCTTTCCAAGCCCATTTGAGAAAAGGCGTTTGCCCAGCCACTGCTTTCAACTGATCTCGCTTCTGAAGCGCAACTGAAATGCAGATTGTTATCCCATTCTCTTCGGAGGTCACCCTATGCGCATCCTGATTACCGGCGGTGCCGGATTCATCGGCTCCCATCTCTGCGACCGTCTGCTGGCCGAGGGGCACGAGGTCATCGCGATGGACAATCTGAGCACCGGCAGCATAGAAAACATCGCCCATCTGGCCGGCCACGAACGGTTCCAGTTCATCAAACACGACGTCACCCATTACATCTACATCGCCGGGCCGCTGGACGCGGTGCTCCATCTGGCCAGTCTGCCCAGCCCGGTGGACTACCTCAACTACCCCATCCAGACCCTGAAGGTGGGGGCGCTGGGTACCCACAACGCGCTGGGCGTGGCGCTGGCGAAGGGCGCCCGCTTCCTGCTGGCCTCTACGTCCGAGGTCTACGGCGACCCCCTGGTCCATCCCCAGACGGAGGACTATTGGGGGAACGTCAACCCTGTGGGGCCGCGCGGAGTCTACGACGAGAGCAAGCGCTTCGCCGAGGCGCTGACGATGGCCTACCATCGCTACCACGGGGTGGATACCCGTATTGCCCGCATCTTTAACTGTTACGGCCCCCGCATGCGGCTGGACGACGGCCGGGTGGTGCCCAACTTCATCGGTCAGGCGCTGCGGGGAGAACCCCTCACCGTCTACGATGACGGCACCCGCACCCGCTCCTTCTGCTACGTCTCGGATATGGTGGATGGGCTGGTGCGCCTGCTTTTCTCTGACGAGACCCGGCCGGTCAACTTGGGGAATCCCCAGGAGATGACCATCCTGCAGTTCGCCCAGAAGATTCTGGAGATCACCGGCAGCAAGTCGGAGATCGTCTTTGTCCACCCGACTGACGACCGTACCCGCGACGACCCCCAGCGCCGTTGCCCGGACATCACCCGCGCCCGCACCGTCCTGGGCTGGGAGCCGCGCGTCTCGCTGGAGGAGGGCCTGCGGGAGACGGTGGAGTATTTTCGGGGGAAGATTGGAGTAGGGAGTAAGGAGTAGGGAGTAGGGAGTAGGGAGTAGGGAGTAGGGAGTAGGGAGTAGGGAGTAGGGGAACGGAATACGCAATACGCAATACGGAACACGGAACACGGAGCACGCCTATGAAGAACGACCTGGATGCCCTGATGGAATCCCGCGGCCTGGATGCCATCGTCGTTTCCGGCCGCACCTACGGGAATCCGTCCCTGGTCTATATGCTCAACGGGGCGTCGGTTTCCCAGGGGATTGTGGTCAAAAAGCGGGGGGAGACGCCGGTCTTCATCCACTCCCCCATTGAGTGGGACGAGGCGCGGGCCAGCGGGCTCCCTCTCATCAATATGGCCCGTTACCGTTTCACCGACATTCTTCGGGAGAAGGGCGACCGGCTGGCCGCGACGGTGGAACTCTACTGCCGTATCTTCGCCGATCTGGAGGTGCGCGGCGAGGTGGGGTTCTACGGTATGGCCGACCAGGGGCAATCGTATCTTTTCCTGACGGCCCTCTCGCAGGCGATGCCCGAAATCCGTGTGCGGGGCGAGTACGACGAGAACCTGCTGGAGGTGGCCCGGGCGACGAAGGACGCCGCCGAGGTCGCCCGCATCCGGGAGGTCGCCCGCCTGACCTGCGAGGTGGTGGAGGAGACGCTGGCCTTTCTGCGCCGCCACCGGGTCCGGGACGAGACGCTCATCACCGACGACGGCTCTCCCCTGACGGTCGGTCAGGTCCGGCGGCAGATTTACCGCCTGCTGGCCGAGCGGGGGCTGGAGGCGTCGGAGGGGCTGATCTTCGCCATCGGCAGGGACGCCGGAGTCCCTCACAACCACGGCAACCCCGACGACCTCATCCGCCTGGGGCAGACCATTGTCTACGACATCTACCCGCGCGGGCCCAACAGGTATTTCTTTGACCTGACCCGTACCTTCTGCCTGGGGTACGCCCCGCCGGAGGTGGAGAAGGTCTATCGGGACGTGGCGGAGTGTCTGGATGCGGTGATCGCCGAGGTGCAGGTGGGGGTTCCGGCGCGGCGCCTGCAGCAGGTGGCCTGTGCCTTCTTTGCCGAGCGGGGGTATCCGACGGTCGCCGAAAACCCCGAAACGGCCGTCGGGTACACCCATCTGATCGGCCACGGCCTGGGGCTGGCCATCCACGAAGAGCCGGTCTTCACCGACGTCCCCAGCAACACCCGTACCCTTCAGCCAGGGCACGTCTTCACGGTGGAGCCGGGGCTGTACGACCCGGAGCGGGGGTACGGGGTCCGTCTGGAGGACGTGCTCTGGATAGACGAGGCCGGGCAGGTACACAACCTGACGGCGCTCCCCAGGACGCTGGTGGTGGAGTGGTAGCGACCGATGGGCACTGCTGGGGTTCTGACCGTCTCCGCCTACATCGCCGCCCAGATGCTCTCCGACATTCTCAGCCTGAAGATTGCCTGGGTGGCGGGCTTCAGCGTGGACGCCGGAACGTTTATCTATCCCTTCACCTTCACCCTGCGGGACCTGGTCCACAAGGTGCTGGGGAGAGGGGCGGCCCGAACGGTTATCGTCGCCGCGGGGGTCATCAATCTGGTGATGGCGGGGATGTTCGCGCTGGCTGCGTGGCTCCCGCCCGACCCCACCTGGCCTCTGCAGCGGGAGTTTGCCGCCGTCCTCACCCCGGTCTGGCGCATTGTGGTCGCTTCCATTGTAGCGGAGGTGTTTAGCGAACTGACGGATACGGAAATCTACCATCTCTGGGTCGCCCGAATCACCCGACGCTTCCAGTGGATGCGGGTCCTGATCAGCAACGCCGTAAGCATCCCACTGGATAGCCTCATCTTCTGCTGGGGCGCGTTCGGTGGACAACTCCCCGGAGCGACGGTCTGGTCCATCTTCTGGGCCAACGTCCTGCTGAAGGGGTTTGTCACTCTTATCGGACTCCCGACCATCTATGTGGTACGGGAACGGGGCCTTCCGGCCCCCGAATGACCGGAGAAACCGGTCGCAAAGGAGGAATCCAGTGGAAGTTGAAATTCTGTATCGCCCATCCTATTCCCTTGGCATCTTGCGGTTGGGCCCGAACGAGGAGGTTCGGGTGGAGGGCGGCGCGATGGTCAGCATGTCCCAGGGCGTTACCGTAGAGACGAAGACGGCCGGAGGTATCCTCAAATCGCTGGCCCGCTCCGTTCTGGCGGGGGAGAGTTTCTTCCAGAACACCTACCGCGCCCCGGCCAGCGGTGGAGAGGTCACCGTCGCCCCGGCGCTGCCCGGTGACCTCTTTGTCCTGGAACTGCACAATGAGAGTCTGCTGGTGCAGTCCGGCTCCTACGTGGCGTCTGAGACGGGCATCACCCTGGATACCAAATGGGGTGGGGCGAAAACGTTCTTCGCCTCGGAGGGGCTGATCATGCTTCGGGCGTCCGGCACTGGCAAACTGCTCCTCTCGTCCTTCGGCGCCATCCACGAAGTCAACCTGAAGGCCGGGGAGACATACACCGTAGATACCGGCCATCTGGTTGCCTTCACCGAGGGGATCGGCTTCAAGGTTCGCCGGGTGGGCGGGCTGAAATCCACCATCTTCAGCGGGGAGGGTCTGGTGGTGGACCTCACCGGTTCGGGCCGGGTTCTGCTCCAGACCCGCTCCACCGACGCGTTTCTCTCCTGGCTGGTCCCCAAACTGCCCAAAAAGAGCGGAGATTAGGGAAACCACGAAGGACACGAAGGACACAAAGATATATTTTCTTCGTGTCCTTTGTGTCACCCTTTGTGTCCTTTGTGGTAAAAAACAGTAGGGGAAAACCACAAAGGGCACGAAGGATACCGCGAAGGACACAAAGATATATTTTCTTCGTGTCCTTTGTGTCACCCTTTGTGTCCTTTGTGGTAAAAAACAGTAGGGGAAAACCACAAAGGGCACGAAGGATACCGCGAAGGACACAAAGATATATTTTCTTCGTGTCCTTTGTGTCACCCTTTGTGTCCTTTGTGGTAAAAAACAGTAGGGGAAAACCACAAAGGGCACGAAGGATACCGCGAAGGACACAAAGATATATTTTCTTCGTGTCCTTTGTGTCACCCTTTGTGTCCTTTGTGGTAAAAAAACGATAGAGGAGTGGCGGGTTGGAGGGTCGCCGCCTTTACGTTTTACGCTTTACGTCTTCACTGCTCCTGGCGCTTCTGACTGCCTGCACGTCGGCTGCCTCTCCGGTGGCGCCGTCTCCGACCGGGGAGGCGCCGACTCCATGGGCTTCGCCGACCGCTCCGCTGTCCCCGCCGTCGCCGACCTTGCTGCCTTCGCCCGTCCCTTCCTCTACGGCGCCGCCCACATCCATCCCGGAACCGGAGTTCGCCTTTGCGGTGACGGCGGATATGCGGATTTATGCCGGCCCGGGCGCGTACGATTCCCCCCGCTACTTCCGCGGCGCCTGTGAGGCCATCGCGGCCCATGGACTCGTGGCCTTTATGGTCAGCCCCGGCGATGTGGACCCGCCCAGTGGTGTCCTCTGGACCATCACCCGCACCCTGGGGGCCGAGTTCCCCTGGTATCCGGCGGTGGGCAACCACGAAGTGGAGACGCCGGAAGACATGGAGTGGCTGCGCCGCCACGGCCAGTCCCTGACCGCCCCCGACGGCCGACCGGTCCGGCCCGGCCCTCCGGGTTGTCCCACGACCACCTACTCCTTTGACCACGAGAACGCCCATTTCGTCGTCCTCAACGTCTATTGCGACGCGGGGGGCGACGGGGTGACCGATGGGGACGTCCCCGACCATCTCTACCACTGGCTGGCCGCCGACCTGGCCGCCACCGATAAACCCCATATCTTCGTCTTCGGTCACGAGCCGGCTTATCCTCAGCCCGACGCGTTAACCGGCCGCGCGCGCCACATTGGGGATAGTCTGGATGCCCATCCAGAGCGCCGGGAGCGTTTCTGGAACCTGTTGCGGGAGCGGGGCGTTCGGGCCTATATCTGCGGCCACACGCACAACTACAGTGCGGTTCGGGTCAACGGCGTATGGCAGCTGGACGCCGGGCACGCCCGTGGGCTGGGCGATACGGGCGCGCCGAGCACGTTCATCCTGGTGCGCGTCCGCGGCCCACAGGTCATCTTTGAAACCTACCGGGACGACATGCAGGGCGGGCCGTATGGGTTGTTCCACACCGGCTTTCTGGCTGCTCCTTTTCAGTCATTCCTGCCGATGCCGGCGAAGTAAGGCTTTTGAATGTGCCAGCCATTCTGGGTGGCGATCACGGCCTGCTTACCCTGACAACTACCGACTACCGACTACCGACTCCTCTTGACGTTCTCCCCAATCCGTGGATAATAACAAGCAATGGACGAAGAAATTCGCACGGAAGAACTGGAAACGGTCCCCTCGGGCCACCGGTCCGGCTTTGTCGCGGTTATCGGGCGGCCCAACGTGGGCAAATCCACCCTGATGAACCAGTTGCTGGGGCACAAAGTGGCGATCGTCTCCCCTAAGCCCCAGACGACGCGTACCCGCATCCGGGGCATCCTTACCCGCCCCGATGCCCAGATTATCTTTGTGGATACCCCCGGACTGCATAAGCCTTTCCACAAACTGGGCGAGGTGATGGTTGCCACCGCTGCCGCCGCGATCCCCGATTCCGACGTTGTCCTTTTCGTTGTGGACGTCTCCGTGATGCCCACCGAAGAAGACCAGATGATCGCCGGGATGATCCGCCAGCGGACGTCCAATCCGGTCGTCCTGGCGCTCAACAAGATGGACCTCTTGCCCCCGGAAAAAGTGAAGCCCCATACTGAGGCATACTGGGCGCTGGTGCCGGACCACGCCGGCTGGATGATGACCATTGCCACCGAAGCAGTCAATCTGGACAAGTTGCTGAACATCATCATTGCCCATTTGCCCGAAGGCCCCCGCTATTACCCGGGAGACCTGATCACCGACCAGACAGAACGGGAGATCGCCGCCGAACTCATTCGCGAGCAGGTCCTGCATTTCACCCACGAAGAGGTGCCCTATTCGGTCGCCGTCGTTGTAGAAGAGTACAAAGAACGGGAGACCGGTGGCGTGTACATCGCGGCGACGATCTACGTGGAACGAGAGTCGCAGAAAGGGATCCTCATCGGCGCGGGTGGGCAGATGTTGCGCCGGATCGGGACGGCAGCGCGCCAGGAGATAGAGCGGATGGTCGGGGGAAAAGTCTATCTGGACCTCTGGGTCAAGGTGAGCAAAAACTGGCGAAAGGATATGCGCCTGGTGCGCCGGATGGGTTACATTCCCCCGGAGTAAGGAGGTCTGGAGGGGAAGATGAAGAAAGCGACCAACGAGGCGGACTCCGAAGTTCGGCTGGAACAACTGCGCCGCTCTGCCCGAATAGCCCGTATCATAGAACGGCTGGGGCGGCTGGACGACGGCACCCTGGAAGTGCTGGACCGGATGACGGCCGACGCGCTGGTCGGGGTGACGGAGCAGGCCAATCCTCCAACCGTAAGCCGACGGCAGTTTCTCGGGGCGGCCGCGGCGGGGGGCCTTATCGTGGCCCTGACAGGGGGATTGACCCTCTGGCAACTGAGCGCGGCCCATGCGGCCGCGCTGGAGAAAGAGGCCGACCGGTTGCGTCGGATTATTGCCCTCTACGAAGAGATGGACGCCCTGGGGCTGGATGACGTCGTTATCCAGGGCATCCAGGCTGTCGCTTCGCTCCTGGAGATTGTGCGGGACGGTGCCAGCCGCCTGCGGGAGGCAATCCGGGGCGCCCGCGCCGCTCTCCAGGATTTCCAGTCCCGTTTCCCCACGCTCCAATCCAGCATGCGCTGGCTGCAGGATACCCTGACCACCCTTTCCCAGCGGCTGACCGCGCTGGAGAACGAAATCAACGGCGTACTGGGATTGACCAGTCCTGTCGCCGAGACGGTGGGCGGTTTCCTTTCCCGCATCCTGGACCGGCTCCCGGGGACGTTCGGCCGCCAGGTCCGCGGGGGCCTGGAGCGGCTGGGGGAGGTGGTAGGAATGCTTCCAGCGCTGGCACAAGGGCTCTACACCCGTATCCTGGAGCCGATGAATGGGTGGTTCACCGCGCGCGCCGATGCGGGGCTGAACGGCTCCCTGGTGAACCCGCTTCTGCACACCGTTCTGGACCCGGCGGAGGCGCTGGCCGAAAAGGTGATGGAACTGGCGACGATCTGGGAGGAGCAACTTTCTGCCCCGGCCCGTCAGGCCATTGCCCGGCGGGAGGCGATCCGGGTGGAAATCGCTCGCCTGAAGGAAGGGGGGATATAGGCGGCTACCTGCTACCTGCTTCCTGCTTCCTGCTATTTTGCTACCTGCTATCTGGAGGCCAAGAAGTGCTCCCTAAAGACCTGATTCGTCAACTGGCTGTTGCGTCTTCCCTGACCCTCATTGGGACGATCCTGCTGGTGACCTGTGAATCTCCCACCCCCGTCCAGACCGTGGTGGTCCCGGGGCCCACGGTAGTGGTTACGGCCACCCCGACCCCCACGGAGACCCCCGGCCCGACCCGGCTCACCGTCTGCCAGGTGGGGGAGCCGGAGAGCCTCTACCTGTACGGAGGTTCTCCTGCTGCCCGCAACGTCCTGGAGGCAATCTACGATGGCCCCATTGACCATCGTTCCTTTGACCTCCAGCCGGTCATTCTGAAGAAACTGCCCTCGCTGGAGGACGGGGACGCGTATTTTCAGCCGGTTACTGTCCAGGCCGGAGCCCGGGTGGTGGATATTACCGGCGAGGTCGTCTCCCTGCAGCAGGGGACGCAGGTCTTCCCCAGCCATACCTGTATGGATGTGGCCAATCCCGATTGCGTCGTTACCTTTGATGGCGTCACCCCCATTGAGATGGAACAGATGGTGGTCTCGTGGGAACTTCTGGAAGGGATTCGCTGGTCGGATGGGGAGCCGGTGACGGCGGACGATTCGGTCTACAGTTACGAACTGGCCTGTCATCCGGATACACCCTCTTCCAGGTACATCTGCGACCGTACTGCGGCCTACGCCGCGGCGGGGGAACGGACGGTGGTATGGACGGGGGCGCCCGGATATGTGGACCCTCTCTACGCGTTGAACTTCTTCAGCCCATTGCCGCGCCACCTCTGGGAGAAGCAACTGCGCGCGACTCCTGCCGACCTGCTCCGTCGCCCGGAGAGCACGCAACAGCCCATCGGCTGGGGGCCGTTCCGCATCACCGAATGGGTCCAGGGGGACCACATCACCCTGGAGCGAAACCCCCTCTACTTCCGCGCCGGGGAGGGGTTGCCGAAACTGGACGGTCTGACCTTCCGCTTCGCTCCCAACGCCGAGGGGGTGGTGGCAATGCTGCTGGCGGGCGAGTGCGACCTGGGCATTCTCGGAGACGGGACGGAGCCGCTTCTGCCGTTTCTGAAGGAAGCGGAAGGAGCGGGGCTTTTGCGCCTGATCGTCTCCACTTCCAACCAGTGGGAGCACCTGGAGTTCGGGATCAACCCGGCCCCAACGTACAGGCGTCCGGATTTCTTTGAGGACGTGCGGGTCCGTCAGGCCTTTGCCCACTGCATAGACCGGCAGGCCATCGTGGACGAGGTTACCCTGGGCCTGGGGAAGGTGGCGGACGTCTACATACCGCCCGACCATCCTCTCTATGCCCGGGACCATCTGACGCGCTGGACGTATGACCCCCCGATCGGGCGGGCGCTGCTGGCGGAGGCCGGCTGGGCCGACCAGAACGGCGACGGCGTTCTGGAGGCCTATAATGTGACGGGGATCCGTGCCGGCACCCCGTTTTCGGTGACCCTGTTGACCATCCAGGGGGATGCGCAGCAGGAGACCATCGCGCGGATTATCCGGGCCAACCTGGCCGATTGTGGCGTTCAGGTGGTGGTGCATTCCGTGCCCGCCCGGGATTTCTTCGCCGATGGCCCCCTTGGCCCCATCTTCGGCCGTCAATTTGACCTGGCGGTCTTCACCTGGTACAATGAATCTATACCGCCCTGCTATCTTTATGTGACGGAAGAGATTCCGGACCAGGGGGACTGGGGGCGGCCGAATGCTGCCGGGTTCTCCTTTCCGGAATACGATGCCGCCTGCCGCGCGGCCCGAATGGCGCTACCGGGCACTTTTGAGTACCGGAACTTCCACACCGAAGCGCAGCGCATCTTCACCGAACAGCTTCCGGCGCTTCCTCTTTTCTGGCGTCCCCGGCTGGCGATCGCCCGGCCGGAGGTGGAGGGGTTCATCCTGGACCCGTACGAAGAAAGCGAACTCTGGGGGATTGAGGGGATTGGCTTGAAACGATAATCCGACCGTCGGGGGGACGATGATGAACGAACCGTTGACCCGGGAATTGCGCGAGCATGCCCGCCGTTTGCTGGCCGAGAAGCAGGTGGACTGCGTGATCGGCTATGAGGCGGGTTGTCGGGGTGGGGCCTGCCCGACCATCATCTACGACCCTGCCGAAGCGGACCGTCTGGTCTGGGGCCCGGAATGTGTCCATAACCTCACCACCTACCTGCACAACAAAAAGAAGCCGCGTCGGCGCGGCGAAGAGCCCCCGCGGGTGGGCGTTGTGGTCAAACCGTGCGACAGTCGGACCCTGAACGTCCTTCTGGCCGAGCGGCAGATAGAGCGCTCCCGCCTCTTTGTGATCGGCGTGGCCTGCGAAGGGGTGGTGGGCGAGGGAGGCCAACCGTTGCCCAAATGTGGCTACTGCACCGATCGCTCTCCCGTCCTGTACGATGTGCTGGTCGGCGTACCGCCGCAGATGCCCCCTGTCCCGGACGATTGGTCGGACCTGGAGCGGGTGCTGGCGATGCCCCCAGCGGAGCGGATGGCCTTCTGGCTCTCCCAGTTTGACCGTTGTATTCGCTGCTACGCCTGTCGGCAGGTCTGTCCTGGTTGCTACTGCCCTACCTGCATGTTTGAGCGGGATGATGGGTTGTGGGTGGATGCGGGCATTGAAGTCCCCCAGAAATACATCTTCCACCTGGGTCGGGCGTTGCACCTGGCGGGCCGTTGCGTGGAATGTGGCGAATGCGAGCGGGTCTGTCCGATGGGATTACCGTTGATGCTGCTTAACCGTGCCCTGGTGCGGGAAGTGGAAACCCGCTTCGGCCACCGCGCCGGGCGAGAGGAGACTCTCAGCCCCCTGCTCTTTGAACTGGGCCCCGAGGGCTCCCCAATTTAGAATCTGCAATTTGCAATCTGCAATCTGCAATCCGCAATCCGCCATGCCGTCTACCGAAGAGCTCATCCAGATTCTACACAAAGTCCCGCTCTTCTCCCGGCTGGAGCGGCCGCAACTGCGGCGATTGGTCCTGGTGGTGAAGGAAGTGCCCTATCCTCCGGGCCAGGTCGTCTGCGCCCAGGGGGAGCCGGGCACGCGCTACTACATTATCCTGAGCGGTGCAGTACGGGTGACCCGCGTGGACCCGGAGGGGCGAGTCCTGGAAGTGAAGCGGTTGGGGCCGGGGGATGTATTTGGAGAGACCTCGCTGCTCCTGGGCGACGTGCGGGACGCCACGGTGGAGACTCTGGAGGAGACGGTCTTTCTCTGCATTGACAAAGAGGACTTTGATCGCCTGCTCTCCGCTCACCCGGAGATAGAGCGGGCGCTGAAGACGCGTCCCGACGTGGCGGAACAGCGGCGGTACCTGCGCCGGCGGTTCTCCTGGCTGGAGCCCGGCGAACTGGTGGTCAAAATGGTCCGCCGCCACCCCTTCACCCTCTGGGAGCGGATCGGGGTCACCTCTCTCTTTGCCCTGCTTCTGATCGTTGGGGGGATCCGGTTGCTCGCTCTCTCTTCTCCTTTGGGGGAGTTGATCGGGGCGCTGTTATTGCTGGCCACGTTGCTCCTTCTTCTGGTCATTGGGTATTTCTTCTGGGACTGGCGAAACGACATCTACGTTCTCACCAACCGTCGGGTGATCCACCGGGAGCGGCCGGGGATTATGGGGGAGCGCTTCTCCGCCGCGCCTCTTTGGATGATCCAGAACGTTCAGATCGTCCAGGCGAGCCCACTGGAGCAGTTGCTCAATTACGGTGACCTGCTGATAGAAACTGCCGGTGCCGCCGGGCAGGTCGTCTTTCGGCAAATCGCCCGGCCATACGAGGTCCAGCAGGCGATTCTTGTGCAACAGGAGCGAGTCCTCTCCCTGGCGCGCGTGCAGGAACGGGAGTCCATCCGAAAGGCCGTCCGGCACCATTTTCTCAAAGAGGAGCCATCTGTAGAAAGCCCTGCCCTATCGGGGCCTGCGCCGGGGCGTCGGGGATGTCTGCCCTGGATACTTTCGGTCTGGCGCTACTTCTTTCCCTCTTCCTGGCATCGGGAAGGGCTCACGGTTACCTGGCGCCGTCACTGGACCGCTATGCTGGAGGCCGTCTGGCTGCCTTTTGTGGTCGGAACTGGGTTGACGGGTGGAATGCTACTGCTGGAATACCTGATGCAGGGAAAAGTTCCGTATACCGTGGTTCTTGTTTATGCAGCGGCAATGTTTTGTATCATCCCCTGGTTTCTCTGGCGTTTTGAGGACTATCGGAACGACTACTTCCAGGTGACCGCCACGCGGGTTATCCAGGTGAACCGTCTCCCCTTTCTGCTGCGGGAGGAGCGGCGGGAGGCCGCGCTGGAGCAGGTGACCAACGTCCGCTTTGAGCAGGGGGTTGTGGGCAGAATCCTGAAGTACGGGGATGTGTTTGTGGAGACGGCCGCTCCCGCGGGCACGTTTCACTTTCAACGGGTGGCCCGTCCTCAGGAGGTCCAGCGGGAGATCTTCGCCCACATAGAGGCCGCCCGGCGGCGACGGCAGGAGGAAGAGGCTCGCCAGCGGCGGCTGGAGATGCTGGAATGGCTCTCGGCGTACGACGAACTCCGTCGGTCGCCGCAGTCAGGTTCTTCGGAGGAGAAAGGTTCATAGAATGGCACAGCGCACCATCCTGTTTGCCGATAACCCCGTCCTGCGAGAAAAATCCCGTCGGGTGCCTCGCCCGACGGAGGAGATTCGGGAACTGATTCAGGATATGTGGGAGACGATGCGGGCGGCGCGCGGCGTAGGGCTGGCTGCCGTGCAGATCGGAATCCCCCTGCGCGTCATCGTGGTGGAAATCCCGGAGGATATGGACGACCCGAACGCGGGGACCTCGCTGGCGCTCCTGAACCCGGAACTGGTGCGGGTCTCCCGGGAGGTGGAAGAGGGCGTGGAGGGCTGCCTCTCGGTGCCCGGGTGGGCCGGGACCGTTCCCCGTTCTGTTGAGGTGCTGGTGAAAGGGATGGACCCCCAGGGGAAGCCGGTGCGGGTGAAGGCCCGTGGCTATCTGGCGCGCGTCCTTCAGCACGAGATTGACCATACCAACGGAGTCCTCTTCATTGACCGGGCCACAGAGGTCTGGCCCGTGGAGGAGGGGGAGGAGGAACAGGAAGAGGTTCAGGCCGCTATGCGACGGGAGTGATGGCCGGAAATCCCTCTGGAGGAGACCCGATGTCTGCAAAAACGTACGTCGTTCTGGGAGCGGGCCGCCAGGGAACCGCGGCCGCCTACGATATGGCCCGTTGGGGAAACGCCAGGCGGGTGATCCTGGCCGACCGGGATCCCGATATTGCCCGGCAGTCTGCCGAGCGGGTGAACCGAATGGTCGGCGCCTCGCCGGCCGAACCGGCCCAGGTGGATGTCTCCGACCTGGAGGCGGTGGAGCGTTTGCTGCAGGGGGCGGATGCCTGCCTGAGCGCCGTCCCGTACTTCTACAATCTGGGGCTTACCCGGGCGGCGATCCGTGCCCGCTGCAGTTTCTGCGACCTGGGCGGCAATACGTCCATCGTCCGGCAGCAGCACGCCTTTCACGAAGAGGCGCTGGCAGCAGGGGTGAGCATTATTCCCGATTGCGGTCAGGTGCCGGGTCTGGGGACCAGCCTCATTGTCTACGCGATAGAGTTGCTGGACGAGGTGGTGGACGTCTATATGTGGGACGGGGGTATCCCGCAGAACCCCCGTCCACCCTTCAACTACCTGCTTACCTTTCACATCGCGGGACTGACCAACGAGTATGCGGAACCGGCGATTTTTCTCCGGAACTGGGAGATCACGGAAGTGGAGCCGATGAGCGAACTGGAGACGGTGGAATTTCCTCCGCCCATCGGCCCGCTGGAGGCCTTTGTCGCCGGAGGGGGCACCAGCACGATGCCCTGGACGTTCCATGGGCGCCTGCGGACACTGCAGAACAAGACGCTACGCCATCCGGGGCACTTTGCCCAGCTGCGCGCCTTCTACGATCTGGGCCTGTGGGATACTCACCCCGTTCGCGTGGGGGATGTGGAAGTGGTCCCGCGCGATGTCTTTCACGTCCTTTTTGAGCCCAAAGTGACCTTTCCCGGCGATAAGGACATTGTCATCGTCCGGGTGAAAGCGGTGGGGAAGAGGGACGGTCGGGATGCCGAAGCGGTGGTGGAACTGATAGACTTCTTTGACGAAGCGACCGGCTTTACGGCGATGGAGCGGGCCACGGGCTGGAGTGCGGCGATTGTCGCCGAGATGATGGCCCATGGTCGCACCCCGCGGGGGGCTGGAGGGGTGGAGGTGATGGTACCGGCCCGCCCCTTTGTAGAGGAGTTGCGGCGTCGTGGGCTGCGCGTGACCGAGCAGGTCGTACTGCTGGGATAAGGGGATACAGGGAGCGGCGGGCGGCCGAAGGCCGCCCGCCGCCCCGGTGAGCCTCTGGCTGGAGCGCTGGATGCGCAACCTCGTCTCTCTGCTGCTCCCCGTTCTCTTTTTCATCTTCGTCGTCCTGCTGGCCGGTTGCACCGGCCGGGCGACGGATGCCCATCCCCCCCTCCGCCTGGCGACGACCACCAGTCTCTACGATTGCGGTCTTCTGGACGCCATCCTTCCCGACTTTGAGCAGGCGTACAACGTGCGGGTACGGGTGATTGCCGTCGGCACCGGGCAGGCGCTCAAACTGGGCGCGGACGGCAACGCCGACGTGCTCCTGGTCCACGCGCCGGAGCAGGAAGAAGCGTTTATGGCCGCCGGGCACGGCCTGCGCCGGGAGACGGTGATGCGCAGCGATTTCGTGATTGTCGGCCCGATGACCGACCCGGCCGGCATCCGGGGCCGGCCCGATGCGGTAACGGCCTTTCGCCTCATCGCCCAGGCGCAGGCGCCCTTCGTCTCCCGCGGCGATGAGTCCGGCACCCACCTCCTGGAGGAGCGCATCTGGCGGCTGGCCGGAGAGAACCCGGCGGGGGACTGGTATCTCTCCGTTGGGCAGGGGATGGGGGAGACGCTCACGGTCGCCGATGAGCGCGGCGCCTATACCCTCTCCGACCGGCCCACCTACCTCATCCGACGACAGGCGGGCCTGCACCTGGAAATCCTGGTGGAAGGTGACCTGCTCCTGGATAACCCCTACACTGTCATCGTTGTCCACCCGAATGAAGGGCCCCACATTCAGGTTCAACTGGCCGAACAGTTTGCCGATTGGCTGCTTTCACCGGCAATCCAGGAACAGATCGGCGCTTACGGCCGGGAACAATTTGGAGTCCCTCTGTTTTTCCCCGTGCGGGAATCCCCATAGACGGCCCTCATTTGTGGTGAACGCTGCAGGCAGGGAGAGGGGTTGGAGGCTGCCAGTACCCCAACCTTCTTCCTTCCCCCATCTGATGTTCGGACATAAGTTCGGACAACCGGGAAGGGATGGGGTTTCGGGGCGGCCGAAGGCCGCCGCCCCGAAACCCCCACCACTCCCCCTCCCCGTGCGGCGCAGCCGCTGCAGAGAGGGAGC
>FWPU01008734.1_pt1 | contig 16812 bp, 19 predicted proteins | sample 2228361 | NCBI WGS metagenome assembly FWPU01 (sample SAMEA103939777, study PRJEB20133) | metagenome
CAGAAGCTGCAGTCGTTCACCGCCGAGCGAGATGCGGCAAGCCCGAGCGCAGTGAGGGCTTGACGAGGAGCGAGGTGGAAGGGGATCATAATGGGTCGCAACCCCTTATTTCACTCTGACCAAGGTTTAAATACCACCTGTTCGTCATAATTCCCGGACCTGTAGTTCAACCTGGATAGAACACGAGGCTTCGGACCTTGTGATCAGGGTTCAAATCCCTGCAGGTCCGTTTCTTTTATTAGCTGTTCAAGCTCTGCCCTGCTGGCTGCAAAAATCAGCTGAGTTCAATATTTTTGAATCTTTTGAGCCAGAAATCTCCGCACTTCAGTGCGTGAGATGAATGGCTCTTGCGTAAGCTATTTTTATCCGGGAAAAAATAAAATGCGTGGCGAGCGGAATTTTTGCGCCACGCACTAACCATCCAGAGTTAGCGTGAGCTTTGCTCGCCGGAGACGAGCAAAAATGGCAACCCCTGAACTGAAGCGTCATGCCCATAAGGTTGGTGTGAATGTGCATCATTTGGAATGGTGCACGAAGTATCGATACAGGATGTTCAGGCAGGAGAAGTATAAAATCCTTGCAGAAAAAATTCTGAGAGAAACCACGCAAAGACATAAAATGGTTATCCGGGAACTGTTTGTAATGCCGGAACATGCCCCTGTAAGTGTTGAATGCCCACCTTCAATGTCTCAATCAAAAGCGCTGCAACTCTTGAAAGGGAATTTGAGTTACAAGCTTTTCAGGGCAAACCCGAACTTCAGGCTTGATATCCACAGGGGCACTTCTTCAGCCCCCTGTGGACTGGCAAACAGCATCGGATACAACACAGTTGATGTCGTGGACAATTATGTCAAAAACCAAGAGGACATACACCGAAGAAAACTAGCTGACTTCGCCGGAAGCCCCGCACTTTAGGGCGGGGAGGAGGTCACTCAAAGTGTGCATTGCTGATGAACACTAATTTTCATTGATAATGAAAACCTTTATATACTTGTGAATGTATTATGAGCGTATGATGCTTAAGGAAACACTGAAGGAGCTCATTAACCTGCAGAAAAAGGACTTGGAAAGGCAGGAGCTTGGGGTATTAAGGGAAGTTTTGCACGAGATAGATTTCGCCGTCCCGCATGCACTTGTAATTTCGGGAATCAGAAGGTGTGGCAAGAGCACACTCCTTCACCAGCTCATGAAAAAAGTGAAAAAGCCGTATTATTTCAACTTTGAGGACCCCCGCGCGCTGAACTTTCAGGTTTCTGACTTTGAAAAGCTTGCAGCGGCATTTGCAGAAGTGCACGGAAGCAATGGCCATTATTTCTTTGACGAGATACAGAATGTGCCTAACTGGGAGCGTTTTGTCCGCAAACTTATTGATACGGGTAGCAAATGTGTGATTACAGGCTCAAACGCATCCCTTCTCAGCAGGGAATTGGGAACGCGTCTTACAGGAAGGCATCTGACATATGAATTATTCCCGTTTTCGTACAAGGAATTCTTGGAGTTTAAGAAGGAAAAGGCATCTGCTAAGACCTTCCAGGAATACCTTATGTCAAGCGGGTTCCCTGAATATCTCCGCTTCCAAAAGGATGAAATACTGCATGCATTATTCAATGACATACTTTCGCGCGACATTGCAGTCCGCCATGGTCTGAAAGAAGGCAGGACAATACGAGAGCTGACAGCATACATCCTCTCAAATATAGGAAAGGAGTTCTCATATAACAAGCTGGCTGCAACATTTAACTTAGGGTCGCCCAACACAGTGATATCATATATTTCATTCCTTGAAGACAGCTATATGGTCTTTACAGTGCCACGATTTTCGTTCTCACTGCAAAAACAGCGCATAATGCCAAAAAAGGCATACGCAATCGACCAAGGGCTCATACGGGCAAATGCAGTCCAGTTCTCAAACGATACTGGAAGAATCCTGGAAAACATTGTCTTTCTGCACCTGAGAAGGAAAAACAGGGAAATATATTATTTCAAGGAAAAAAACGAGTGCGATTTCATAACAAGGGGAAAAGAAACTGCTGCATTCCAAGTTTGCAGTGAGTTAACAGAAGATAACAAGCAAAGGGAAATTGATGGGCTCAAAGAGGCAATGAAAAAGATCAGAACAAAAAAAGGCACAATACTCACTCTCAACCAGGAAGATTCAATAGGCCCGATACAGGTCATTCCGGTATGGAAATGGCTGACTGCTTATTGACGGTTCTCCTGCAATTACGGCTATCTTTAGCAAAAGCCTTTAAAAGCTGCCTCTCAATCATTATTCCCGTCAGGGGCTATATGTTAACCTGGCTCAGACTGCTTGGTTTGGGAAACGAGCCCGCGAGGAAACAAGAAGCCGCGTGAACCGTTAAAAACACCAAGCGATCCCGGTTCATGCCGGAAACGTAACGCGTTTCCGAGCAACTTGACAATGCATCGGCATTGCTCAAGTAATCCAGGTAGCCCCACCGAACGCAGTGAGATGGGGATACACGGGCTGGACGACATCAGTCGGCCGCTGTCCGGCTAGCCCCATAGCAGCAAGACGAAGTTGAGCATAGGAAAACTGCTGCCAGCCCAGCCAATCAGCAGATTTATATACCGCAAAACACTAATTGGGGTTATGAATCGGGGGCAATTCGTAGCACATCTGCGTAAAGATCTTGAATCCTTGGCAAGATGCAGCAATTACGCCATCATTGGTCCAGCAGGATGGTACTTGCGCACTCTGCCACTTGTTTCATACGAGCCATTGTTCTCAAAGGCGAATAGAATTGAAGTAGTGAGTCGTCAGGATGTTCCTTGTAAGCGCGTTGATTTGGGGAAAATTGGATTGGCTGGTTTTGAGGATGGTTTTATCCGCAATGCCTCGTGCGTGAGGTTTGATGGGGGGAAGGTAAAAGTAGCTTCACCGCCATATCTCGCATTTGAATATCTCGTGCGTGGCCGTTCCAGGACTGATATTGCAACATTTGTAATGAGCGGAGGCAATATTGAGCCTGAGATGTTGCGGAGCCTGTTGAAGGCTGCCAAAAGGCCTGAATTGTTTGATGAAGTGCCTGAGATCCTTTATGACTTCTCTCCTTCACGATAAGCAGCCATAATGCGCTGATACGTTCTGAATGCTTCCGGCTTGTTGAGTCTTTGAAGAATCTGACGGAGTTCTGCTTCATTTATTGGCGTGCCGGTTTCCTGCATCACTTGGCTCAGGTGCACGATATCAAATTCGTCTTTTGTTTTGATCGTGTTGCCTGTGAGCTTTGCCGCAATGTTGTATTCGGGTGATTCAAGAACAATACCATACACCTTGTTGCCTTTTTTTTAATTTTGAGTTAACTGCCGTGTCAAATATTCTCTGAACTTCGTTGACAAACCCTTTCAGGCCTGCTGGCTCATTGACGTAGTTAACAACCGCTTTTCCAAAAGTAAAACTGTTCGCCTGCAAGCCGCATGGCCGGTTTGGATGCCTCCTGCTCAGAACATAGCATAATTCCTGAAGGGTTGGCATTAATTGTTCTGCTGGTGCGTTGACAAAGGCATCAATGTCTGCGGTTCTGCGAAGATGGGCGTCAAGAGTTGGCTCTTTCATGAAATCCTTCTGCCCGCTGGTTAGGGCGCTGCCTATCGCTATTTGCACCCCTCCACCACCAAAGATGAAGTATTGCATGCCATTCTGCTCAAATTCTTTGACGAGCTGGGTAAGCAATCCAAAGTATTCCGCATCCTTTATGGTCAAGTCCCCCTTCATCCCATTACTACTAATAAATGACAATATTTAAGCTTTGTTGTTTTGACAGCGCAAAAAAAAACAGAAAACAAGCAACAAGAATCAGCAATCTACCGAAAGAATTATAAGAATAGAAGGAAGCACCGCAAGAAAGCGCATCATTAAGCGGTAGAGTTGCTGCAACGGGGGTGTGCAAATGGACGAAAAAGGGGATGATTTCTGGGAGCCAGGGGCTTTTGTGGAGCGCATCGATCCCTCGGACACAGAAAGAATGAAAACTTTTCACAAGGGGCATGATGAAGACGTGAATTATGATTGCAAAAAGTGCGGCAAGAAGATATCTGCCCACAACAAAGACTGGCACGGCCATATGTGCGATGACTGCCATTTCAAAATGCTGAGTTGATTGAATTGGTTGATGGACAAACAGGGACCGCGCAAGGAACAATAATCTTCATGGTTCATTATCTTGGCCATTGCGGTTCAGGCTATCACAGGACTGTCAGCCGGAAGATTGAACTGAAGGAAAAGCAGATCCTTGATGACCTGCACGATGCCATTATCCTGCAGTCATTCGGATGGGATGACCTGCACATGTATTCATTCTATGTGGACAATATTGCATACTCTGATGACCGGAAGAAAGAGTACTCCTGCGACCCTGAATCAGCAGATGAGTGGGGTGAAAAAGGCCAAACTCCACCAAAACCAGATTAAAGGATCCTGGTTTGAAGAAGGACCAGGAATTTCTCTTTGTCTTTGACTACGGTGATGACCATCAGTTCGGGATACTGTAGAAGGATTCGGAACAACAGAAAAAAGCAGGAAATACCCTGTGTTCCTTGAAGAAAAAGGCAAGGCACCAAAGCAGTACCCATACTGATGTTATGTTTCAGGATGCGAACTAAAAATATTGTTGTGAATTAGGGTATGATGTTTTTATCTACATGGATAATCAAAGGAATTGCATTGTTTCTATAGGGAAGATAGTATCATGTTTGGGACGTCAAGTGAGGAACAGCTCAGGCAGACCTTTGTTTCTTGTTAACAAATAAGCGTTAGAATTAAGTTTTTGTTAATAATAAACAAACTTTGGTTTTTTGTTAACGAAAAATGGTTATTTGTTATGATTTATTAACAAAAAACAGAAAAGTATTTAAAGAATAAAGGATTCTCCACGGTTTATGACTGTAATCGATACCCTAAAGGCAAGCATTTTGGAAGAACTTCAAGGCGCAAATAGCGAAGAAAATCAAGGCAGATACAAGAACGCATTGATTCTCTACAGCAAAGCAATGTTCAGCGTTTGTGATTATATTATTGGCGTTAACAAGCTAAAGTTGCCTGATGACCACAAGGAGCGGTTTGAAATCCTTGACCGTTACTTTCCATTTGTTTGCAGGACGGTCAGCAGGGTATTCCGCAAATATGTCGAAACATATCTTAAGCCATCAGATAAAGAAGGATGCGAGGGAATGAAAAATGCACTTAGAGAACTTGGCGGCGTTGAAAAGCTTGAGCCAGAAATTAAAGCCGCTCTTGAAAAAATATGAGTTTCTGGAAGACGTAATAGTTTTTGGAAGCTTTGTCAGGGAAAAAGCCCGCCCAAAAGATATTGATATCGCCTTTCTCGTTCATGAAAAAATGCCAGAAATTGAGGATGTGGACGAAGAAACCCGCAAATTATTGCCGGAATTCAGGATTGACATTATCGTGATGACCATAAAGGAAATTTATTCATCGCTCTGGCTTTCAATTATCACAGAAGGATGGAGCGTGGCACAGGAAGAATTCCTGCCAAGACTTTACGGCGTCCAGCCTTCAATATTATACAAGTATTCCCTCCAAACCCTGACGCCAGTGCAAAAAGTCCAGTTTGACAGGGGAATGAAAAAACTGCTTGAGAATCTTGAAGGCACGAGGTTGACACGAACAATTATCCTGATTCCGTTGCAGAAATCAGGGCAGTTTGAGGACTTCCTTAAAACCTGGAAAATCGAGTTTGAAACCCGGCGCTACACGCTGCTGCCAGAACACCAAAAACCTGAAAAAATAATTGCATCGTAATAAACCAAAAGCCTTTAAAAGCACGCATTTAATAGTTCTTGTTACGGGGCTATATGTTAACCTGGCTCAGACTGCTTGGTTTGGGAAACGAGCCCGCGAGGAAACAAGAAGCCGCGTGAACCGTTAAAAACACCAAGCGATCCCGGTTCATGCCGGAAACGTAACGCGTTTCCGAGCAACTTGAGAATGCTAAGGCATTGCTCAAGTAATCCAGGTAGCCCCATCGAACGAAGTGAGATGGGACCAGCCAATCGCATTGGTGCTCCCCCATAAACCGAAAGTTTTTTATATAGAATGGTAATAAATAATTCCATATGGTAGAAAAAATTACCAAATGGAAATTGAAGATACTCAGTCTTTACAGAAATGATTATTTGAACTCATTTCACGCAAGGGAGATGGCAAAGCTGCTGAAGACCTCGCATGTAACACTGCTACCCCACTTGAGAGGGCTTGAAAAAGACAGGGTCCTGCTAGCAAAGACTGTCGGAAAGAACAGGACGTATTCCCTGAATCTTGCAAACATTGCGGCAAAAGAGCACATAATACTTGCCGAGAAAGCAGAGGTACTAGACTTCATGGAACGTGTTTTTATCATCAAAAAATTTTATTCTGACATTGCAGGACTGAACCTTCCAGGGTGTCTTGCAGTGTTTGGCTCTTATGCAAAAGGGTACTTCACAAAAGAAAGCGACATAGACCTGTTTTATCTTGGTGACATTACTGAAAATCAGGCATTGGTTGTTGAAAAGGTTGCAGAGCCATATAATCGGAGGATAAGCCTGAAGAAAGCAACAATCAGGAATTTTGAAGAAGGAATCAGAAAGAGGGATCCGCTAATCAGAGAGATAATGAAAAACCACTACATACTCCAAAATCCCGATATGTTTGTCAATGCACTTTGGAGGTACTTTAATGAAATCAAGTCTTGACTGGTGCACAAGGCAGAAGAAAGGGCTCAGGCTCGTTGATCCAAGCGAAATACTTGCTGAAGTATTCTTCAAAAAGGCAGAAAGCTCCCTTAACATGCTGAAATCCGCGATTGAGAAAAATGAAACAGACTGGATTGTCACCACATCATATTATTCCAAGTATTTTGCGCTTTATGCGCTCCTTACGAAGTGCGGGATAAAGTGCGAGATTCACGACTGTACAATAACTGCCATGAAAGCGCTGTTTGTTGATGCTGGTTTGGTCAGGATAGAGCTTTACGATGATATTGAGCAGTCAAAAGAGCTCAGGGTTAACATGCAGTACTACGCATACAAGGAATTTGATAAGGAAAAAGTAATGAAGCTTGCCCAGTCTGCGCCTGATTTTGTGCTTGGTGTGAGAAAGGCATACGAACAGCTTGATCAGAAAAACATTGATGATATCAGAACACAACTGAATGTTGCTGTTAAATAAAACCAAAAAACCACATTCATATCCGAAAGCCTTTAAAAGCACGCATTTAATAGTTCTTGTTACGGGGCTATATGTTAACCTGGCTAGACTGCTTGGTTTGGGCAACGAGCCCGCAAGAGCCGTTAAAAAAACCAAGCGATCCCGGTTCAAATCCGGGTAGCCCCATCGAACGCAGTGAGATGGGGATACACGGGCTGGACGACATCAGTCGGCCGCTGTCCGGCTAGCCCCATTGAGCATTAGCGAAATGGGACCACCCAACGAGCGTTAGCGAAGTTGGCGCTGCCCCATTGAGCAATAGCAAAATTAAGCCATGATTATCTTAACAAAAACTTGAACGCAGGAATTACACTAATTCTTTTTTTGTCCACGACGCGTGTTTCTTCTTTGTCCGGAGAAATGACGATTCCCTCGCTGATGCCGAATCTTTCCATAAAAACAAGAAGCCCCTTGAAATCAGGTTTCCCATACTTTATTTCAACCGGAACCGGCTTTTTGTCAATCATGACGATATCAACCTCGTTTTTGTAAGGGTCCCTCCAGAAGAATTCTGCCCTAAGCCGGGTGGCAACCAGCCATTCAAAAACCCTGGATTTTGAAAGCAAGTCCTCCCTGAACAGCAGATCAACCGAGATTATTGAGGGATAGTACTTCTTAAGTTTTCTTTCCATCTTTCTCCTGTTCTTCGAAAAATTGTAGAGCTTTCTGACAAGGAATGACTCTTCAAGATACTTAAGATAATTGGACAGCGTTTGCCTTGAAATCCTTAACTCATTCGCCAATTCCGAGAGCTCAACAAGCTGTCCTGGTTCTTCCATAAGCATGTTTAGCAAAGATTCCAATACTGATGCATCCCTTATCCTGAACAACTTCGGAATATCCCTGAAAACAATCTTTTCAACAATCCCTTCCTTGACATACTTTCTGATAACGTCCTTGTCTGTGATACCCACCAATTCAGGGAAACCAAGTGTAAGAACAAACTCGTTAAACAACCTTGCCATTTCCTTTTCATAAAGCAGAGGCGGCTTGAGCTCCACACCTTTGAAACAGAGAAACTCCCTAAACGAGAGCAGTTCTACCTTGAACTCAAAAAGCCGGCCTGCAAGGGTTTCTTTTGATTTTCTCCTGATGAAAAGGGACTCTGACCCGGAAATTATTATTTTAACACTCTTCCCAAAAGAATCATAAAAAACCTTTAACTGCTCCTCCCAATTGTCCAATTTCTGTATTTCATCCAGCAAAACCAGGCATTTTCCATCGCCCAGTTCCCTTTCCATAACAGCTTCGTATTCCTTCAGCACTTCCCTTATTCCCGCATCCCTGAATTCATCAAACGAAAAATACACTATTTTTTTCGGGTCAAACCCATCCCGAATCGCGTCTTCAACAATCTTGAGCATCAAAGTGGTTTTCCCCACCCTTCTCAGACCAGTAAGCGCAACAATTTGCGGCAACCTCATCACTTTCTGGATTTCCCTATATATTTCCCTCTTTCTGAATTCTATGCTGAACTTTCCCTTCCACCAGCGGTTCATATCCACCAAAGCTTCTCTGATTCTTGCCATCTCTAATTAACACAAAATCGATTTTATGTTAATTGTACTTAACGTCAAGTATTTAAAACTTTCGGTAAAAACTCTTACAAACCGAGAGCCTTTTTGACAAACATAATAAAACCGGATAAAAAGTCAAAAGGCTAATGCAGCGTATTTCCTAGTGCCGTTATTCGTGCTTTTCTCGTCGATATACATGCTTGCCCACAAGAAGGTCAGGCTGAAGGTGTTCCTTTTGAGCATTGCAGTCTTTTGCATTGTTACACTGCCTGTATTTTTGTATCTTGTCATCAACCTGTTTGGCTTGAATGCAATAGAAACTTCCTTTTTCAGCATTCCAAAAGTCACAACTCTGAGGTTCAAGGCAAGCACTTTATTTGCTGGAAATACCCTTGAAGCCATCCCTGACAACTTCATTATTTTAATTAAACTAATCATCAGGCAAAATGACAGCCTGCCATTCAACCAGATTTCACCTTACGGCTACACCTACCAGCTGAGCATCCCCTTCCTCACACTTGGATTTATCATCAGGATTTCAAGGAGCCTAAGAATAAAAAAAGTTTGACAAAACATTCCTTGTCCTTTTGTGGCTTTTGTTGTCTGTTGCTCTTGGATTATTCATGCATTCGTACGGCAACAGGATTAACATACTCTTCTTCCCCCTGTTGTTCATGACTGCAATAGGACTAATGCACGTCAAAAACAGGATAAGTCCATACTTGTTCTACCTTGCAATCATTCTGTATGTGCTACTTTTTGCCTCATTTGCCCACACATATTTTACAGCATATTCCGAGCAGACAGGAAATGTGTTTTTTGACGGTTTTGGTGAAGCAGTAAATTACGCCATGGATTCTACAACCGGGCCCGTATGTATTACAGGCCAAACACTAATGCCGCACGCATACGTGTTGTTTTTCAGGCAAATGCATCCTGACATATCCTGAAAACAAGGGAATACTTCAACAAAAGCAATGAGTTCCAATACGCCAAAAAGTTCGATAGGTACTACTTTGGCGCAGAAGGCTGCAAGCTCATCACACCAGAAGCCTACATATTCCACGAATCAGAAGCAAAATTATTTACTCCGGACAAGTTCAACATTACATGGTTCAAGGGGTACGGGGGGGCACTGCCTCATTAGTGCCAAAAATTGGAAACAAAAGACTTTTGTTAACAAAACAGCATTATTCGTGGTCTCTTATTAGCAAACGTGTAAATCAAGAACCTTAAGCTATTATCCAACTTTCCGACGGCAACAACCCAAAACCGAAACATTTATATATTAGTAAAACATAGCCATTATGAAGTGGTTAAGATGGGGAAGACTCTTGCTGAACTGGCAATGGCAGGATTTGCAGCATTAGGCATATTCGGAAGCCCTTATGCTGGAAACCAAGTATCTTATGCACAGGAAGTACAGTCTGAGAGACAAAGAGTGCCAGTGCCTCCAGAAGGAGCCATAAAGATAGCAGAAAAAGAAATCCGCGAAATCTACCTCACAGAATACAGGACAAGCGACCCTGCCAAGAAAAAGGCATTCGGAGAAAAACTGCTTGCAAACGGCCGCGAGGCAGCTGACAAAGCACAAAAATACGTTCTCCTGCGCGACGCAGCCAACACACTTGCAGACCTCCTTGAACTGGACAGCGCCTTTGAGGCTGTAAAAGAGCTCGGAAACACATTCGAAGGATACCCAACACTAAACGAATACTACAAATACCTCACAACAGCACAAAAAAGAGCAAGAACAAAAGACGAAGCAACCAAAGTAGCAAATGCATACTTACAACTTGCTGACCTGGCAGTACAAGAAAAGAATTACTCATTCGCAACAAAAACAGCCAAAACAGCAGAAACAGTCGGAAAAAAAACAGGAGATACATTCCTTGTAGAAAGAGCAAGCAACTTGGTCAAGGCAATACCAGACATGGAAAGAGAATACGGGCTATACAAAAAAGCAGAAGACCTGCTGCAAGTCAACCCTAATGACCCAGACGCAAACACAATAGTCGGCAAATACAAAGGATTTGTTGAAGGAGACTGGGAAAAAGCACTCCTGCACCTCTCAAGAGGAACCAACGGAATCAGCCAAGCAGCAGACCAAGAAATCATGTTACGCAGCAGCAACATGGACAACCCAGACGCAGTATGCCTCGTGGCAGACCTCTGGTACAATTTATCAAACAAAGCAAAGAACGCGCTTGACAAAAACCGCTTTGCGGCACACTCACGTGAACTCTTCAAATATGCACTAGAAAACGGCGCAACAGGCTTCAAAAGAGACATGGCAGAAAAAAGAATAGGCGAACTGGAGAAGAAAGTAAACCCCACAGCCAGAGGCCCACCCGGCACAGGCGGATGGATTGATTTGATGAAGATGATAGATCCGACTAAAGATTCGGTTAATGGAAAGTGGGAAATAAGAAATGGATCGTGGGTATCTGATAATTCTAATCAAGCACGTCTCGAAATACCATACCAACCTCCAGAGGAATATGATTTCCGCATAACTTTTACTCGCACTAAAGGTAATGATGTTGTTGCCCAGATACTCTCTAAAAATGGAAGGCAGTTTATGTGGGGTGCTGGTTGGGGGCAGGATAAATATTTAAGTTTTGAATTGATTGATGGCAAAGGCGCAGGATTTAATAAAACAACAATAGAGCGAAATGGCTACTTGAAGAATGGTAAAATGCACACTTCCCTTGTGGAGGTTCGTAAAGGTGGGGTAAAAGCATATCTCGATGGGAAATTGATGGCAGAATACAAAACAAATTATGACGATCTTAGCTTAGTTTCAACGTGGCAACTTCGTGATAGCAATAGTTTGGGAATAGGCAGTTATGCGAGTCCAACAATTTTCCATAAAATAGAATTGTGTGAAGTAACCGGCAAGGGGAAGAGACTGCGTTAAGCAACCTCATGCTCGGACTGTAATTTGGGAAGCGCATATTTGCCAATTGATCATGTTCCACATAATAACTTCAACTTTACACCTATGTATTCTGAAAGGAAAGATTAAAAACAAAGTCAGGTATTCTTAATCGTTATAATGGCCGAGGTTACGTTAAAAGATACAAAAACAATCCTTTTTACCTTCTTTCTACTTCTCTCACTCCTGTGCATCCCTCTGCTCACTGAATCGGGCCATTCTCCTGACATTAGCACGCAACAGAAATGGGGAAGCATTGCTTTAGATCAGGGGTTATCAGAGGTATACCAAAAAGGAGAAATAGATTATCTCCCCTTGTACCTATACATATTAAAACTAAACGCTTGGTTACATCATTTGCTTTTTGGAAATCTTGATTTAACTTCCTCGTCATATAATCTTATTTCAAAAATAGTTCCGATATTAGCGAATATTATGCTTGGTGCAGCACTTTTCTTAAATCTACACAAAAGTAAGAAAAGTCGTAAATTGGCATTGGTTGTGGCGGGCATTTATTTGTTTAATCTTGCTATTATTTACAACACAGCGTATTGGGGGCAGGTAGACTCCGTTCTCTCATTTTTGATGATTCTGAGCATTCTTTTTGCGTCAGACAGAAATTATTTATTATCTGCTCTTCTTTTATCATTAGCGATATTGACAAAAATACAAGCCGTTTTTTTGCTTCCCCTAATTGCATTAATCATCTTTAGAGGCAGCCACATAAAAGATGTTATGAAAATTTTTCTAGGCTGCAGTATTATGATAATTCTGGTATTTTTACCTTATCTTCTCACTAACACGACTTTGAAAGTCCTAAACATTATTTTGCATACCATCCGCAGAACAGATTTCATAACCGTCAATGCATATAATTTCTGGTATTTTGTCGCATCTCAATCTGATTCTCTAAAAGGCGCATTAGATAATTTGCTTGTTTTCAAGTTTTCTGTCCAAACAATTGGCACTAGTTTGTTTTTTATATATGCTCTTCTAGTCGTCTACCAATTATCTAAAAACTTCAATAAAACATACGTATTCCTGGCTGCATCTAGTCTCGCTTTCGCATTCTTTATGTTGGCAACACGGATTCATGAGCGGTATCTTTTTTATTTTTTCCCTTTCTTTGCATTTGTAGCAGTCACAAAAAGAAGATACTTGGTTCTTTACATCACGCTGATGTTTACGTATCTTTTCAATCTAATGATGGTACTTCATTACGGTGGACCTCATTATAACATTTTTTACCCGATACAGTTATTTTTAGATTGGCTGATTAAGCTATCTTCTTTTAATTCTATTGCAACAACCATAGCATTAATTAATGTGATTGCTTTCATTTATTTCAGCTGGACAGGAATATTCAAAGGGTTGGTTAAAAATCTTAAAAAGGATTTCTTGAGATTAAAACCGCTTTTTGGCCAACTCATTAGGACCCTTTGCCGTCATTCTCCTTTTTGAAGTAATAATTGTATAGGCATCTATAGTCCAATGCGCCTAAGAATTCTTTTAGTCTTGTTGAATCCGCACGCTTGAGTTCATCCAGCTTGTACTTTATAGGCGTTCCGTAATCTGCATGAATGTATTTTGTGTTGTCGACGTAGTCGTAGACTGCTATTGTGAATATTGTGTATCTGGCAACAATGAGGAGGAGGACTATCAGGACTGCCCATTTTATGATCTTATTAGGTTTGCCAAGAAGTGAGTCAAAGAATATTGCCATTATTATCCATTGGGCAGGATAAGTGAATGTCAGGTAATGAGGGAATACACCTCCTTTAGGGAATAGCAAGACAAGTATTGGGATGAACAACCACAAAAGTATGAAAAATATCTTTGTGTCACCAACAACAAGAGGGACAAATCTTTTGAGAGATTTTGTTCTTTTAGAAAGGAAATCAGGATTTTTCTTGAAAGTACGGAAGACAGCATACCCGATGCTGTACAAATACACAAAAATCGCAAGAAAATCAACAAAAGTCATCCTGAATACCTTTTGTTTTAGGCTGTCACCGCCCAAAAAATAGTCATAACCTCTTGTTGAAACAGAATTCAGGGACAGAACAAATGCATCGCTCTTGAAATGAGCGGGTTTTTTTGAATATTCTGATAGTTTTTTGAGATTTTCAAAATCATAAGTGAACTCATAACGCACATATGGGATATACATCAGTAAGATTATAATGATTCCAATGAAAAACAGGAGTTTCGTATTCATTTTTCTTGAATAATAGTAAAGAAAAGGCACAAAAGCCAGGAAAAACAGGCCAAAAGTATGCATTTGCATTACAATTCCCAAAGCAATAAGCGACAAAAGAACTGATTTTTTATCTTTGTCAAATACTGCTTTGTAAAAAAAGAACATAAATATGATGATAAAGAAAGAAACTATGTCAGGCTGCCAAATCTTCCTTGAATAAATCACCGCGTAAGGACTTGCTGCTACAAGCAGGCAAGCTATAAGTGCGGTTTTTATTGAAAAATGCCTTTTTAGAAAGAAATAAAGAAGAACAATTCCAAACACATTCAGCAAGGCAAACATTCCACTAACAACAAGCGGATTTTTTGATACAAACACTAACAGCATCATGAAGTAAATGAAACCTACAGGATGCCGTGTTCCGACTGAAGAACCGCTACCAATCAATGGCAGCTGCTTGTTCTGAATGGCATCCTTTGCCGTTTGCATAAAATAAGCTTCATCATACTTGAATTCAGCAAGCTCAGTCTTGTAAAATCTCAGGAATATCGCTAGAATAAGGATTAGTATAAATCCAAATGTTGCAAGTTTTTTTGATAACTTCATTTTATTAACAAATCAAGATAAGGCATGCTGAATTTCCTGCCCATTTCTTCAAACAAAAACCTTGGCATAAGCCCTTCAGCGCACGTCCAGGGCTCCATTGCGCCAAGGAATGCGAAAAATGCTGAAACCGCAAGGGTGATGATAAATGCAAGTTTCACCAACGTCAGGAACCTGAATTTTTTCTGGAAAAGAACAGGAGTAAACAAGTACAAAAATGGAATAAGCGGAACTGTCCATCGCAAGCCGTATGAGCAACCGCCGTAATTATTTGTGCGGGTTATGTAAAAAATCAGGCAGGCAATAACTCCAACGCTGACCATTAAAGCTTCCTTTCTGTATTCCTTCCTGAAGAAAGCAATAATTAACCCAATTATTGAAAAAACCAGCACGGGTGTGAACAAAACAAACCCTCTTTTGCCTAGAATCAGGTCAAAAGCATAACCAGGAATATTTGACCAAGGCTGCATTACCACACCTGAAAGCGAATCAGGACCAAAAACAGAGCCTGAAAAATCAAACAATCGAGGATTAATATTAAACGGAATTATACTTCCGCTGATAAAAAAATTGATTAAAAACGCGAGCAAAATAAAGATAGCTGCACCTGCAACGAACAACAAGGTTTTACGCGCATTCTTTCTAAATAAGAATACGAAGAAAATTGCAGTAAAAATGCTGCCTGCCACCATATCTATGCAGGAAGTAAAACCGGCCAGCAGCCCCGCAAAGAAAAACTGTTTGGAAATTTTTGCTTTCAAAACAAGAAAAAAGCAAATTGGAAGCAAAGCAGCCGTCAATCCGTGATTGCTGTATATCAGCGAGTAAGGAAAAACCAGAGTGCAAAGGAACATTGATCCTGTATAGAAGATTCTTGCTGATTTTTCAAGTTTATAACGCGCCAATAGCCTGTAAAAATAAACAAGCATTATGCTAATACCCAATCCGACACTGAACAAAGTTATCAAATAATACGTAAGCCCTCTGTTTTCGGCAAAATTAAGACCAAACAAGTGATAAAGCAAGAAATAATGCGGAACGACAATCAAGTATGACATTGCCGGCTTGTCAGAATACAAATGTCCGTGTGACTTAACTTTGTCTATTGTTTTAACAAAAGTGGAATTGTCAATTGCAAATGTGCCGCGCTCAACTATTGACTCAACCCCTGCCATTCTTGACATGTCATTAGGATTCCAGAGCGTGTGTTCAGTAAATATAGCAATAATGACAAATGCCACAAGAAAAATCATCTTTTCAGTACTGTCCCACATAATAAATACCATTAGGATGTTTGTATTTAAAACTTTGTTAATCCAAAACCTTATTAACAATCCAAAACAAACTTGGTTAAGATGGTGAATAAAACATCAATTGACATCGTCATTCCAGTTTACAACGAGCAAGAAATACTATCCGGTACAATACGCACGGTTCATGCTTTTCTAAAAAACAACATTTCAGACTCTTGGCAGATTACAATTGCTGATAATGCTTCTACTGACAACACGCTTGATATTGCGCATCAGCTGGCAAAGCGTTACAAAAATGTTCGTGTAATCCATCTTGACCAGAAAGGCCGTGGAAGGGCGTTGAAGAAAGCATGGAATGAGAGTGATGCTGACATCCTGTGCTATATGGATGCTGACCTTGCAACAGACTTAAGTGCACTGCCTGGGCTGATTAGCGCAATAAAGCAAGGCGCAGCAGTCGCTACAGGCAACAGGTTTGACAAAAATGCCATAGTAAGGCGTGATTTGAAAAGAACAATCTTGTCAAAAGGATACAATACAATTGCAAAATTGATTGTGAAAACGAAAATAAGCGACCTGCAGTGCGGCTTTAAGGCAATAAGCAAAAAAGCAAAAGAACTAATTCCACAAGCACAAGACAATGCCTGGTTTTTTGACTCAGAACTGTTAATCCTGGCAGAAAAACAAAACTATCCAGTTGCGCAAATCCCGGTAAAATGGACAGAAAGCAAAAGAACCAGCAAAGTACACATAGCGAATACAGCAACCAATTACATCAAAAACCTTTTAGCCCTGCGCAAGCGCCTGAAAAAACAGGGAATCCTGTAATCACACTCAATATAAATTCAATGCCAACACATTACTCACGGCAAGTATTGAAGAACGAAGGTGAAGGTTTTGTATGAAGAAAAAAAATGCTCCAAATCAAACAACAACAGTATGAATATAAAAAAAATTTCATTCCCGAAAAGTTTCCGAAGAAAAAAGAGCAACCTTTAAATAAACCAATCACTTAGGATAAATCCCAAGCACACGTGCTTGGGGGGTCATGAAGGTCTTTAACAGGCCTG
>FWPU01008735.1_pt1 | contig 16809 bp, 11 predicted proteins | sample 2228361 | NCBI WGS metagenome assembly FWPU01 (sample SAMEA103939777, study PRJEB20133) | metagenome
CCGAAACCCACCCCTGGGGCACGTTTTCGGGGCGCACACACAGGTGCGCCCCTACAGATCTTTTCCGATGGCGGATTCTTTCCACCCGCGAACCAGCTCTTGCAGCGGTCGGCACGTCGGCGTGGACTCGTACCCATGCGGGACACATGGGTCGGCCCATCACCTGAAAGCCCTGTAGGGGCGGACCCATGTGTACGCCCCGAAACCTACCCCTGGGGCACGTTTTCGGGGCGCACACACAGGTGCGCCCCTACAGAGCTTCCTGTTTTTTCCTACGGTTTCAACAGGTAGACCGCATACACCACATACCCGACCAACAAGGCACCGCCTTCCATCCGGTTCACACGGCCTTGACGGCCGCTCCAGGATCGACACACGGGCCACAGGGCCAAGGTGGCCAGAAGCATCACCGGAAAATCCCGATGAAACGCTTCGGGGGAAACGGTCAGAGGCCGAACCATGGCGGGAACCCCCAGAATAGCCAGCGTGTTGAAAAGATTGGAGCCCACCACGTTGCCGACGGCCAGATCATGCTGCTTCTTGATAGCGCCGACCACGGATGTGGCCAGTTCGGGAAGACTTGTGCCCACGGCCACCAGGGTGAGCCCGATCACCAATTCACTGACACCGAAAGCTCGAGCCAGCGCCACCCCTCCCCACACCAAGCCCCGGCTTCCCGCCGTCAGGCCCACCAGGCCCAGGATCAAAGAGAGGAGCGATTTCTGAAGCGAAACATTCTGTGGGCTCATGGGGCTGCTTTGCGTGGTTTCCTTGAGCAGCACTTCCGAAGAGGTTTGTTTGGCGTCGGCGACCATTTTGGCAAGGAAAAGCAGGAGACCTGCGACAAGCAGGATACCCTCGAAACGACTGAAGCTGCCGTTTCGCGCCATGAGCCACGCGATGACGGAAACACCCACCAGAAAAGGATATTCTTGGCGCAAGATGGATGTGTGAACCCAAAGAGGCCGAAACAGGGAAGCGGCTCCCAGGATAAGGCCGATGTTGGCGGTGTTGCTTCCGACTACGTTCCCGACGGCCACATCGGGATGTCCCATAATCGTGGCGGTCAGACTCACCAGCAATTCGGGCAATGACGTGCCCATGGAGACCACCGTGAGGCCGATGATAATCGGGGAAATGCCGAGACGACGGGCGAGGGCCGCCGCCCCGTCCACGAAACGGTCGGCGCCCCAGACCAACGCCAGGGTTCCTAAAACGACGGCTGTCACATGAAGGAGCATAGGCGATTCGATATCCTGCTGGAGTCAGTTATTTTCGGACCTGTCGGTCTCGATAGTTAATGTAGGCATCCCGCATGGAAACATAAGGATCTACGGCCGAGGCCTTGAAATCTTCGTATTCACCCAAAGTCAAGGAGGTGCGGTTGACCTCACGAACCCCTTTGGCGATGCCGTATCCTTGCCATGAAAAGTAATTCAGGGGATCCAAGAAATAATCGCCGGCCAATCCCACGGTGTCTCTCAGCGTGGACGGGCCCAGAACAGGCCACATGACAAAGATACCGTTCCCCAAGCCGTAACGGGCCAGGGTTTGACCGAAGTCCTCATCATACGGCTTCAGACCGAATTCCTGTTCTGCAGGGTCGAACATACCGGCGGCCCCGAGGGTGGAATTGATGGCAAATCGAGCCAGCTCGGTGCCGGTTTGTTGGAATTTCAGCTGCAGCAGATTGTTGGCGATGCGCACCGGGGCCATGAGGTTCGTAAAGACGTTACGGACACACACACGCACACCCGTAGGGACAAAGGTTTTGTAGACGATGGCCATGGGCTTAAGAACCCAGAAATAGAGCTTGTCATTGACATGAAAGAAGGCTCGATTCAGCGGCTGCAAAGGGTCCGCTACCGCCAGATGCTTGTCGGCAAAAGGATCATGCAGGTAGCTGTCGTCTTCTTCCTCATTGGTTGCAGCCCATACCGTGGAGGGGCCTGCCAAAGAATTCTGGAATGGCCCAAGTTGACTCACCGCGCCAAAGGCCGTCATGAGAAGAGCCATCATCCCGACAACAAGAGCGAGCCGTTCCAACCTTGCCTTGCGTTCCATAGTGTCCTCCATGGCTCGTGAAGAAGAAGTTTCAACGTGGTCCGCCATTAAAGTCGTCCCTTGGTGATCTTGTCAATGACTAAGGGACTCTTTTGTCAATGACTGAGTTTGTGTTATGTGACAGAAGAAGACCGCAGTGCAAATGAATATGGCAGGACGGATTCCCCGGAGGACGCCTTGATGGACGTAACGATGTTTACCGAAGCGGATCTGAAGCAGATGCAAGAGTTGGGCATTTCCCGCTGGGAAGTGGAACGACAGTTGGCCCTTTTTGAAAAGAAAAAGATCACCTTGGAACTGCACAGACCATGCACCCTTGGGGACGGTATCGTCGGCGTGGACACGCAGATGGCTCAACTGTGCGAAGAAGCCTACAAAAAGGCCCTTAAAAAGGGGCGCTTTTTGAAGTTCGTGCCGGCTTCCGGGGCGGCGACCCGCATGTTTCAGGATCTCTTTGCCGTGCTTGATCGAAACCCGGTCCCGAATCTTGCCACCCTCGCGGAACAGGCCGCCTCGGGAGATACATCGGCGCAAAGGGTCTACAATTTTTTTACGCATGTCCGCCGGTTTGCTTTTTATGAAGCTTGGTGTCAGGCCATGGCGAAGTCGGGAGCGGACTTGGACGAGGAGCTGCGTGCCGGAAAAATCGATCGTGCCCTTCAGGTGCTCCTCACATCCGAAGGTTTGGACTTGGGACGCCTGCCGAAGGCGCTCATCCCTTTCCATCGTTATGACGATGGACCTCGCACAGCCCTGGAGGAACATTTGGCGGAAGCCGTGGGCTACGTGCGTATGCCCAACGGATTATGCCCTGTGCATTTCACGGTGAGCCCCGAACATGAAGAGCGGTTTCTGGAACATATCTCCCAGGTGCGTCCCCGTCACGAAGCTCTTTGGGATTGTTCTTTTCAGATCACTTTGTCCCAACAAAGTTCGACGACGGATACCATCGCCGTGGATGAAAACAACCGCCCGTTTCGAGACGCCTCGGGTCGACTGGTGTTTCGGCCCGCAGGACACGGCGCGCTGCTTGAAAACCTGAACCGGCTTAAAGGCGACCTCATTTTTATCAAAAACATCGACAACGTGGTTCCGGATCCCCTCAAGGGCGAAATATGGCGATGGAAAAGAATCCTGGGTGGGTTTGCCATTCTCGTTCAGGAACGGATTCATCGGCATATCAAGGCGCTTCGACAAAAGTTGTCATCGGAAACGGTGGAACAGGCTCGCCGCTTTATCCAAACCACCTTTTGGGGAAGCACGTGCGCCATTGGAGGTGCTCTGATGGCGCAAAGGGATCTGCTTCTTCACGTGTTGAACCGGCCCATTCGAGTCTGCGGCATGGTACGTAACGTGGGGGAACCCGGTGGTGGTCCTTTTTGGGCTTGGGACCGTGAAGGACGCCTCACATGCCAGATTGTGGAAAAAGCCCAAGTGGACATGACCGATCCACGCCAGAAGGCTATATGGGAACGGGCGACCCATTTCAATCCCGTGGATTTGGTCTGCGCCGTAAGGGATGTGGACGGGAACCCTTACGACCTGATGCGGTATCGAGATCCGGACGCGGTGATCATCACCGAAAAATCTCTCAACGGACGACCTCTCAGAGCCCTGGAACTCCCCGGTCTCTGGAACGGTTCCATGGCCATGTGGAATACCATTTTCGTGGAAGTTCCCTCGCAAACCTTTAATCCCGTCAAGACGGTCCTGGATTTGTTACGGCCGGAACATCAGGCCAAGGAAAGTGTCAGTGAATAACCGGCGAACCCTGCTTCCTGATTGGCAGACAGGTGGGCATGAAGGGCATGAGCGAAAAATACAGCCTTAAAGAACTTGTCGCGTTGCATCATGTGGCCCGCATTTTGGCTCGCCCTGATGACATCAAGGAACAATTTCAGGGTGTTTTGGCGGTCCTCAGCGAAGAACTGGGTATGCAGCGTGGCATGATTTCCATACTGGACCACAAGACCGGGGAAGCCTGGTTGGATGTGGCTCTGGGACTGGATGTGAGCGTAGGGAGCATCATTTACCGGCCTGGGGAAGGCATCACGGGCAAGGTGGCTCAGACGGGGCGGCCCATGGCCATTGCCGATCTCGGGGAAGAAGCCCATTTTTTGGACCGCACCGGAGCCCGAAAGAAACTCAACCGCAAAGAACTGGCCTTTTTGTGTGTGCCCATCTTTCATCAAGGACGGGTGGTCGGTGTTCTTTCCGCGGACAAACTGAGCCGGGACGTGGAGGATCTGAGTCGGGAAGTGGAACTGCTGGAAGCCGTGGCGGAGCTGCTGGGAAGAACGGTTCATTTTCGAGCGGTGGAAGAAGAAAACCGGAAACTTCGCAGTATGCTTGCCGAGGCACGCCGTCCCAAAACCCAAATTCTGGGTCGTTCCAAGGAAATTCGCGATGTACTTCGCCTCATCGACCAGGTGGCCGACACCAACACCACCGTGCTCATTCACGGCGAAACAGGCACCGGCAAGGAACTGGTGGCCAAAGCCATTCACGACAACAGCTCGCGAGCTTCCGGGCCGATGGTGCGGGTCAATTGCGCCGCCATGCCGGACACGCTTTTGGAAAGTGAACTGTTCGGCCATGAAAAAGGGGCTTTTACGGGAGCTGTGGCCCGTCGCAAGGGGCGTTTTGAAGAGGCGCAAGGGGGCACGATCTTTTTGGATGAAGTGGGGGAACTGTCCCCGGTGGCCCAGGCGAAACTGCTGAGGGTGTTGCAGGAACGGGAGTTTCAGCCCCTGGGGTCCTCCCGAGTGGTCAAGGTGGATGTGCGTGTGGTGGCCGCTACCAACAAGGATCTGGAACAGGAGACGGCGCACGGGCGGTTTCGTTCGGACCTGTATTACAGGCTGAATGTTTTCCCCATTTTTCTTCCTCCCTTGCGGGATCGAGGGCCCGACATTTTGCTTCTGGCCGATTACTTCGTCCAAAAATATGCCCAGATTTTAGGAAAGACCGTGAACCGCATTTCCACTCCGGCCATTGACCTTCTCATGGCCTATCACTGGCCCGGGAACGTGCGTGAACTGGAAAACTGCATCGAACGCGCAGTGGTGCTGGCCACCGGGGATGCCATCGAAGCCAGGCATCTGCCGCCCACGCTGCAAATGAAACCCATGGAACTGCAAAAACAGTCTCGAGGAAAACTGGAAGCTCTTGTGGGAGCCTTTGAGCGGGACATTCTTGTGGAAGCCTTAAAGGACGCTCGAGGCAACCAAGCCCAGGCGGCTCGATTGTTGGGCACCACCAAGCGTATCGTTCAATACAAAATTCGAAAATACGGGATCGACCCCCGCCGCTTCCTGGACCGAACCCGTACAGGTCCAGAAGAAGCTTTGGACTGATGCCCTCAGACCGCCCTTGGCGGCCCTTATGACCCCGCACCCCGCAAAACCGACCCTGCATGGCGCCAGCCATGCCCATCCTGGACCCAAAACCCTGTACGGGCAGACCGCGTGTCCGCCCTCGCCCCAGATCCCTGTAGGGGCGGACCGATGTGTCCGCCCTCAAACCAAACCAGCGTAGGGGCGGACCCATGTGTCCGCCCCGAAAACCCTCGCCCAGTATCCAACAACCATGCAAATCCAGCCACCCTCAGGGCGATCCAATCCTTTTTCCAAGACCCTTTCCCTGCTTGTCCAAAAACTCAAAATAGGCCATACGAGAAAACGGAATGACAGGGGCAAGGGCAAGGCCGGGGTAGGGGCGAGGCGCCTCCTCGCCCCTACGTCGCGGCCTGGAATGGATCATTTGGTATTGTCGAACAGACTTCCAGGTTCCTGCGTACCGAACCGGCACAGGGATTTGCAAAAAAACTTGAAACCCAGGCAACCCTGGCATGGGTTGTGCTTCCCTATAAAGAAGCCCTAAAGGCTGAAAAGATTTCGCACCTCAAACGCGACGCGGATTCCAGCATCGACGGTGGCTTCATGAAAATGGCTTTGGCTCAGATCAACCCCCTTATCGGAGACTTTTCCGGGAACACGCGCAAAATTGTCTCTTTCGCCCGTGAAGCTCGATCCCAAGGAGCCGATCTTGTCATTTTTGCGGAAATGGCCTTGGTGGGGTATCCGCCTCGAGACCTTCTGGACCGGCCGTCCTTCGTGCACAGGAGCCTTCGTTGCTGGACCACTTTGGCCGAAGTCAGCCGAGAAATCCCTATTCTATGCGGCGCCGTGGCCGTCAACGAGGAACCTGGCAAACCCCTGCACAATGTGGCTTTGTTCTTTGAAGACGGCCGCTTGAAAACCGTTGCGAAAAAAAGGCTTTTGCCTACCTACGATGTCTTTGATGAGGATCGCTATTTTGAACCGGGTCGAGACCCCGTAGTCGTGTGCTGTAAAGGCCGGCGTCTGGGAATCACCATTTGCGAAGACATTTGGACGGAAACGGATTATCTGCCGCGGCCTCTTTACCGAGTGGATCCCGTTCAAGAATTGAGGGCCGCAGGAATCGATGTTCTGATCAACATCGCCGCTTCTCCCTATCATCAAGGCAAAATCGCCTGGGTTGGACAGCTGCTTCGCCACCATGCCCTCTCCTGCGCCGTTCCTGTTGTCTATGTGAACCAGGTCGGCGGCAACGACGAACTCATCTTTCAGGGTGGGTCCATGGTCTGGAACCGGGAAGGAAAATGTGTGGCGCGAGCGGCGGATTTCACCGAAGATCTATGCCTCTACGATATGGACCGGGACCTGGGCGAACATAAGAAAGTCTGCGAAGATTCGGTGGACGAGGTTTTACATGCCCTGATTGTGGGGCTTCGAGATTATGTGGAAAAATGTGGATTTCGGCAGGTGGTGTTGGGACTGAGCGGCGGGATCGATTCGGCGGTGACCGCCTGTATTGCGCGTCTTGCCCTGGGGGCCGAAAATGTTCTCACCCTGGCCATGCCCGGACCGTTCAATGCTCCCGAAAGCCTGGAAGACGCTCAACAGCTTGCCGCAGCTTTGACTGTCCCCTGCCTTGTCGTTCCCATTGAAACGCTCTTTGAGCATGCTTGCCAAGTTCTGGCACCCGTGTTTGAAGGACGTCCCTGGGATACTACGGAAGAGAACATTCAGGCGCGTCTTCGAGGGCTTCTTCTTATGGCGGTTTCCAACAAGCTGGGCCACATGGTTGTCAATACGGGAAACAAATCGGAACTGGCCGTGGGCTATTGCACCCTGTACGGAGACATGAACGGAGGGCTTTCGGTTTTGGGAGATGTGCCCAAAACCCTGGTGTATGCCCTGGCCCACACCATCAATCGCCGATACGGGTGGATTCCTCGGCGCATTCTCGAAAAACCGCCTTCGGCGGAACTGCGCCCTCACCAGAAGGACCAGGACAGCCTGCCACCCTATGAGGTTCTGGATCCCATTCTCAAGGCCTATGTGGAAGAAGGAAAATCTGTGGATGACATCTGTGCCGTGGGATGGGATGAAGATGTGGTAAGGTCGGTGGTACGCCGCGTGGATGGAAACGAGTACAAGAGGCGCCAGGCGCCGCCGGTGTTGCGTGTGACCAGCAAGGCTTTTGGATCCGGGCGGCGCTGGCCCATAGCTCATGGGTATCGAGAGGATGGAAACGCATGAAAAAAGTGGAAGCGATTATCAAGCCGTTCAAGCTGGACGATGTGAAGGAACGTCTCACGGAACTGGGCATCAAGGGCATGACGGTCACGGAAGTGCGAGGATTCGGCCGGCAAAAGGGTCATACGGAAATCTATCGAGGTGCCGAATACGTGGTGGATTTCATTCCCAAACTCAAGATCGAAGTGGTGGTCGGTGACGATCAACTGGACGAAGTGCTGGACGCCATTCAAGCGTCGGCTCGCACGGGGAAAATCGGAGACGGCAAGATTTTTGTGATCCCCGTGGAAGAATGCCTGCGTATTCGAACGGGAGAACGGGGTGAACAGGCGGTGTGAACGGCACAAGCGGCCTTTGGGCTGAAAAAAGGATCATGGACTGCTCAAATCTGGTGCAACTTCGAAAGGATTTTCAAGAAGCCTGCGCCCGTGATGTTCCGGGTGTCATGGCGGCCCGGACCTACGCGACACGGTTTCTGGAAGAACTTCGCCGCCTTATCGGTGCCTCGTCGGAAGCCGAAAAGGATGGCTGGTGCGCGGCGGCGGTGGGTGGATTCGGCCGAGGCCAGCTCAGTTTTCTCTCCGACCTGGATCTCGTCTTTCTTCATCAAAAACGTCTGCCTTCGGGCTTGGAAGCCTGGATTCGTCACATCATTCCAAGCCTTTGGGATGCCGGCTTTGAAGTGGGCCATATGGTCACATCCCCCAAGGACCTGAAAAAACTCATGGCCCAAGATTTCAGTGTCCAGACCACCTACGTGGAAGCTGCTTTGGCCGGAGGAGACGCCGAGTTTTACCGGCGATGGCGTGAGGATTTTCTTGGGGATTTTTCGCGATCCAAGCGGGCTCGATTCCTGGAAAACCTTCGTCAGTACCGAAAGGCTCGGTACAGCCGTTACGGGGAAAGCAGTTATCTGCTGGAACCGCACCTGAAGGAAGGTGTGGGAAGCCTTCGGGACATTCACACCATTCGTTGGGTGGGAGTCATCTTTTTGGGAACCCCTTTGGTGTCCGCCCTTCAGGATGCAGGGTGGTTGTCCGCGGAAGAAGCCCTGTGGCTGGAACAGGCGGAAGATTTTCTGTGGCGTGTTCGCCTTCAGCTGCATCATCTCAGCGGCAAGCGCCAAGACCGGCTTCTCATGACGGATCAGGAAATTCTGGCCAAGCGTTTGGGTTTTCTGGACGGAACGGAAGGCAGCGCCGTCGAAGCCTTCATGCATCTCTATTATCGTCACACGGCCCGCATTCGCCGTATCGTCGGCTTTCTTTTGGATCGCCTCACCCATGAAACCCAAAAGCCGCAACGCTTCAGAACCCATCGAAAAACCGTGCTGCCCGGCCCGTTTCTTTTGGAAGACAACCACTTGTCCTTTCTGGAACCGGAACGGATTCGAGAAAGGCCGGAATGGCTCATGATCCTTTTTTGGGAAGCCGCCAAAAGGGGTGCCCATTTCCATCATCAAACCGGCCGTCTTGTGCGGGAAAATCTTTCCGCCGTCACGGACGCCGTGCGCCGTGACCCGACGGTGGTGGAAAAGTTCTTCGATATTCTGCTGCATCCCGTTCATGCCTTTTCGGTCCTTCGGGTCATGATGGAAACGGGTTTTCTTCAGACCTTCCTACCGGAACTGGCATCGGTGCGCTATCGAGTCCAGCACGATGTTTACCACCTCTACACCGTGGATGAACACCTGCTGCGCACCGTGCGGGAAATGCACCGTCTGGAACAGGGCCTTTCTTCCCTGGAACCTCAGTTGGACTGCCGGCACCTGTTTCATGAACTTCCGCATCGGCGTGTGCTGTACCTGGCCGCCCTTTTGCACGATGTGGGCAAAGGGCAGGGAAAGAACCATTCGGTGCGTGGCGCCGAAATGAGCCGAACCATTGCGGATCGTTTGGGACTTCAGGGGGAAGAAAAAAAACTGCTGGAATTCCTCATTCGGCATCATCTGCTGCTTCCGGACACGGCCCTCAAGCGTGACCTGAGCGATGAAAAACCCATCGTGCGTTGTGCCATGCAGATAGGAAGCCGCACGAAGCTTCGGCTGCTTTATCTTTTGGCCGTGGCCGATTCCCGGGCCACGGGACCCGGAGCGTGGAACACGTGGCGAGCCTCCCTCATGGAAGAGCTTTACGCCAAGGTGGATCGTATCCTTCTTCGTGGGGAATGGCAGCCGGAAGATGTGACACAAAGGGTGGATGCCCTGCAGGAGCAGGTTCTGGCCCTGTGCGAGCCGGCGCAAAGACCCGGAGTGGAGCGCTGGCTGGAAAGTCTTTCCCTTCGGTATCTTCTGTCCCAGACGCCTTACGATATGGTGCGCCATTACACCATGGAAAAGGAAGTGCCCGAAAAGGTTCTCGTGTTGGAAGCCCGCCCGCTGGAAGGGGAGCTCTGGCAGGTGACCACGGCATGCCGGGATCGGCCCGGCTTGTTCGCCACCATCACGGGCGTGCTCTGGCTGCACGGCCTCAACATTCTTTCCGCCGACATCTACACACGATCCTCCGGAATCGCTCTGGACATTCTCATCGTGGAAGATGTGCCGGACCCCTTGCATCCTGAAGAAACCTGGCGCCGTGTGCAAGAAGACCTTATACGCTGTGTTCAGGATCCCGTGGCTCTTGCGGTTCTCAAGGAACGGTACCGTCCTCCGATTCCTCGAAAAGCCGTCCTGGGGCCGAGAAAACCCGACCGAGTGGTTTTGGACGAAAGCGCTTCCGATTTCTACACGGTCATTGAAGTCTACACCTGGGATCGGCCGGGCGTGCTGCACGCCGTCACCCAGACCCTTTATGAACTGGGCTTGACCATTCAGCTTGCCAAGATTTCCACACCCGGAGCCCAAGTGGTGGACGTCTTTTATGTGACGGACCTGGATGGAGCCAAGATTCAAGATCCCGAAACGCATGGCCTGATCGAAGAACGCCTGCTGGCCTGTCTTCGATCCTGGGATGTTCCCCATTCCAAGGGCCGAGGATAACGAAATTGTCCCTTTCATGCCCCAGCGTGGGGACAAAGTGACAATTTTGTTCTACGGAATGGGTTTCATGGGAAAGGGATTTTCAAAAAAAAGGCTTTGGCAAAGACTTGGCCTGAAAATTGCCTTCTTCCCCATGGAACGGGAGATATTATCCACATGATTCGACAAGGAGGAAAGTGCATGACCCCTCAGGAAGTGATGGCTTTTGCCAAGGAACACAACGCTCAAATGGTGGATTTTCGCTTTTTGGATTTTCCGGGTATCTGGCAGCATTTTACGGTGCCCATCAGCGAATTTGACGAATCATCCTTTGAAGACGGTTTCGGGTTTGACGGATCAAGCATTCGTGGCTGGCAGCCCATCAATGCCAGTGACATGCTGGTGATTCCGGATCCAGACACGGCCGTCATGGATCCTTTCTTTCAGGTACCCACCCTCACGCTCATCTGTAACATCGTGGATCCCGTCACCAAGGAACGTTACACGCGGGATCCGCGCTACATCGCCCACAAGGCGGAATCGTACCTCAAGTTCACCGGCATCGGGGATACGGCCTATTTCGGTCCGGAAGCGGAATTTTTCATCTTCGACGACATTCGCTATGCCTCGGCGGCGCATTACGGCTACTACTTCATCGATTCCGAAGAAGGCATCTGGAACAGCGGTCGGGAAGAAAACCCCAACCTGGGTTACAAGCCGCGTCATAAGGAAGGCTATTTTCCCGTGCCACCTACCGATGCCCTGCAGGACATTCGTACGGAAATGGTGCTCATGATGCAGCAGGTGGGGATTCAGGTGGAATGTCAGCATCATGAAGTGGCCACGGCGGGGCAGGCGGAAATCGACATGCGTTTTGCACCGCTGGTCAAGATGGGCGACCAGCTCATGTGGTTCAAGTACATCATCAAGAACGTGGCTCGAAAACACAAGAAAACGGTCACCTTCATGCCCAAGCCTCTCTTCGGCGACAACGGCTCGGGTATGCACACGCATCTAAGCATCTGGAAAGAAGGCAAACCTTTGTTCGCCGGGGACCGCTACGCGGGGCTCAGTGAACTGGCCTTGCATGCCGTCGGGGGTGTGCTGCGTCATGCGCCGGCTCTGTGCGCCTTTACCAATCCCACCACCAACTCCTACAAGAGGCTTGTGCCCGGCTATGAAGCTCCGGTGAATCTGGCCTATTCCAGCCGGAACCGCAGCGCTTCCATTCGTATTCCCATGTATTCGCCGTCACCCAAGGCGAAACGCATCGAAATTCGGTTTCCTGATCCGTCCTGCAACGGCTACCTGGCTTTCAGCGCCCTGCTCATGGCCGCTCTGGACGGCATCGAAAACCGCATCGATCCCGGAGAACCTCTGGACAAGGACATCTACGCGCTGAGTCCCGAGGAACTGGCCAGTGTGCCGTCCACGCCGGGATCTTTGGAAGAAGCCCTCAAGGCTTTGGAACAGGATCACGACTTTCTGCTCAAAGGCGATGTGTTCACGGAAGATGTCATCGCCAAGTGGCTGGATTACAAGCGTTCCAACGAAGTGGATCCCGTACGGCTGCGCCCGCACCCCTACGAGTTCATGCTCTACTTCGACATCTAAAAGCGCAACGGCACCTCCTTTTCCCCCTGCTCCTTCTCCCCCTCAGCCTGCCCTCTCGCTTGCAAAGGCGAGAGGGCTCCCCCAAAAAGAGACGGCTTTTCAGTCGTGCTCGCCAATTTTCCGTTTTGTTTCCAACGTGGCCGGCGGTCCTGCGGCATTGAGAAGCGGGAAAGGTTTAAGGCGACTTGAGGCTATGAAAACCTGGGGATGTCAGCCGATACGATTTGGATCATCCATAGACTCTGTAGGATCATGGCGCGGGGAAAGCGAGATAACGGCTGCCGAGAAAACCCACGAGGGTATAGACGCCGCCAGCGAGAATTTGAGCCAGGTAAGGATTTACGGCGAGGCATTTCAGGAGCAGAAAGAGGACGGCGAGATTGGCGAGATAGGCGGCCCCGAGGGAAGCCAGAAAAAGCGGAAGGGCGGTGCGGTCGGGTGCCGACGATCGAAAGCTGAAGCGTTTGTTCAGGACATAGGAGAAGGTGATCCCCACCGTGTAGCCTAGGGCATTGCTGAGATAAGGGTTAAAGCCGCAGGCCATGAGGCCGAAGATGATGGCATAGCCCAGGATCGTGTTCAGGGCGCCCACCAGAATGTATCTTGCAAAATAAGGAGTTTCCTGCGCGACCACACGCCGCGCCGTATCAATGGCGCTTTTTTCTGAACCCATCGCTCAGTCCAACCCGTTTCGAGGCGGTCGCCTGGCAAAGTGATTCTGAAGCAGACCGTACATTCTTCGGGCCCGCTTTCCCAATGAGCCGAATCCGCAGTTTTCAGAAAGACCGAAAGGCGGCGGGCTCATAACCCGCCGGCATCTTTGGTTCTCACAAAGGCATTAAACCAAACACGGATGAAAAACGAAAGGGCGGGCCGAGAAAACAACGATGACGGCCCGCGCATCAAGAAAATATTGTTGGAAGTTCCCTTCCTCCCATTGAGAGGAAGGAAAAAATGCTAAGGCTTGAAGAAACCGTCGGTCAGGGTTTTCAGGAAAGCCACAATGGCGGCTTCTTCCTCCGGAGTCAGCCCCAGGTCGCCCAATTCATCCTCATTAACGTTATACGCAACTTCAGGCGCAGGCCAGCACCCGGCCTTCATGGCTTCTCGGTCCGTCATGTCCCCGGGGCATTGAGGTTTGGTATCCCGAGTATTGTAAAAGTGAACGATGGATTCCAGCGATTTGAAGTAACCGTTATGGCCGTAAGCTTTCGTATAACCCGGACCAGGTCGAAAATCCACGTTCCGTAAGGTGGGAACTTTGAATTTTCCGTCGTTTTCAGAAGCGAGCTCTTCTAGTTCGGAGATGCTCAGTTCCGCCATGTTTTCCGTAACGTATGGTGCCGATTTCCAAGAATCTTCTGCCGCCAAAGAGCGCAGGAAATCTCCAAGGCCTTTGTCCACAAAAAAGGGATCTTGAGCGTAGAAAGGATTTTCAGGATTTTTGGGGATTCCCAGGTTGTCATACGTAAAATCCGTAAAGACTGGAGGTGCCCCATTTCCCTGCGGCTCAATGACATGGCACAGAGCACATTTGCCTTTATCTTCCCTAACAAAGAGCTCCATTCCAAGTGCTTCCTGTTCGGTAAATTGAGCTTTTCCGGCCTGAACGGCATCGAATTTCGAGCTGTATGCGTTCACTTCCGATGAATCCTCGTAGGCGGCCACGGAGAGCGCAATATAACCGTAGGCCGTCTCGACATCCTCACAGGCGGCGTCACCCCAGACTTTCTTGAAAAGGGAGGCGTACTTGGAGGAGCAAACCCGATCCACGACGCTCTTCATATCCGGAAGAGCCTGTTCCACGGGATTGAGGAAAGGTCCACGGGCTTGATCCGCCGCGGGATTGCCTAAATCCCAGCCGGTAGCACTACCGTCCCAAAAATTGCCTCCAAAGAAAATTCCTTCTTCGGAGTCATAGTCAAAAAGGGGTGCGGCCGTTGCATAGGAGGCGGACGGCGGCTTACGATTGCCGAAAGCGGTGCGGATAGATCCGGGATAGACGGCTCCCTTAAGATTGATTCCGGGAACGGGCCCGGTCCAACCGGCTTTGGGATCATGACAACTGGCACAGGACTGGTTGTTTCGAATGGACAATTTTTGATCGAACATGATTTGCTTTCCCAATTCCTGCTCTTGGGTCAGCGTCGTTGCGGACAGGGCCGCCGCGGCGGCGAGCAACACCAAGCACGTTATTGGGATCCATTTCTTCATAGGGCCTACCTCCGTATGCTTGAAAGATTTTCAAAATGGTACCGTGTGGGGAATCCGTCGGCGGGATGTTTTCTGCACCTTCTTTCCCTGACGTGATGATCTGGTCCGGCGTCAGAACAACACTGCGACATGGGATGACCACGGAGCACTTACCGCAGGACGTAAGCCGGGCGGCCGTGGAAAGAAGGGCCGTTCGACAGCGCCGAAATTCGCCTTGCTGATTGACCTCTTTATCCTGCCTTGAGAGCAAAGAAAAGGGGGAACACGGCGGCAATGATCTATTTTTCATCTATGACCCGAAGCAGGCGGAAGGTATTGATGGAAAGCACGCCGACTTCGGGCGGGAATTCTTGATCCTTGCAGACCCCGGTGCCAACGGCCCCTGGCGCCTCATGGGCGGGTGGCGGCCTTGAGGGACCGGGCGTAGCGGCCGATGCGTTCGGCAAGGTCCGGGGCTTGCAGGTTTTCTTCAATGAGCCGTTCAAAGGCGCTACCCACCACGGCCCCTTCGGCCAGGCGGCAGACGGCCGTCACATGCTCCGGTTGAGAAATGCCGAAGCCCACACAGACCGGAAGGGAAGTCACCTGTTTCAGACGCCCGGCGGTGGCGGCCACTTCCGAAAGATTCAAACCCGAACTTCCCGTCACTCCGGTCATGGACACAAGGTAAAGAAACCCGGAAGCTTCGCGAGCGATGGCCGCCATGCGTTCCGTGGGTGTGGTCGGAGCCACCAGTCGAATGAAATCCAGCCGGTTTCCGGACCATTGGTCCAGAAGTTCTCGGGATTCTTCGGGAGGCAGATCCACCACGAGAACGGCGTCGGCTCCGCACCTAAGACTTTCCTCATAAAACCGTGCATTTCCCATGGCCAGAATGGGATTGTAGTAGCTGAAAATGACGACGGGAATATCGCTCCATTCCCGCAAGGATCGGCACATCTCAAGGGTTTTTTCCAAGGTCATGCCTTGAGCCAGAGCGCGTGCCGAAGAACGCTGAATCACAGGGCCGTCGGCCGTAGGATCCGAAAAGGGCACACCCAGTTCCAGAATATCCACACCCGCATCGATCATGGCTCGAAGAAGGCTCATGGAAGTTTCCGGGTTGGGATCCCCTGCCGTGACAAACCCCACTAGGGCGCCTTCGCCTTTTTCCTTGAGTGTTTCAAACGTGTGATGCAATCGGCTCATCGCTGTCACCTTTCCTATAGATCCTTGAAGACGATACCCAGGTCCTTGTCACCGCGACCCGAAAGATTGACGATGAGAATATCTTCGGGAGGTCTTTGGGCCGCTTCCTTGATGGCCTGCGCGACGGCGTGGGCGCTTTCCAGGGCGGGAATGATCCCTTCCAGGGTGGACAGGGTGCGAAAGGCTTCAAGAGCCTCCGAATCGGTGATGGAAACATAGCGGGCTCGACCGCTGTCTTTTAACCAGGAATGTTCCGGGCCCACTCCGGGATAATCCAAACCTGCGGAAATGGAATGGGCTTCCAGAATCTGTCCGTAAGCATCCTGAAGCACGTAGGATTTGGATCCGTGCAGAACGCCGATGGATCCCGCACCCAGAGTGGCCGCGTGTTTTCCCGTGTGAAGACCTTTTCCGGCCGCTTCCACGCCGATCATTTCCACGGGATCTTCCAGAAAGGGGTAGAAAAGGCCCATGGCATTGCTGCCGCCTCCCACACATGCAATCAGAGCCTTCGGCAGGCCACCTTCCTGTTCCAGAATCTGACGGCGGGCTTCGTCGCCGATCACCCGCTGAAAATCTCGAACCATGGTGGGGTAGGGGTGAGGTCCCGCTACGGACCCGATGACATAAAAGGTGTCCCGAACCGCACTCACCCAATAGCGCATGGCTTCGTTCATGGCGTCCTTGAGCGTCCCCGTGCCGGAAGCCACGGGAATCACTTGAGCTCCAAGAAGTTCCATGCGGCGTACATTGGGAGCTTGGCGTTTCACGTCTTCGGTGCCCATGAAGATGCGGCATTCCATACCAAAAAGAGCCGCGGCGGTGGCTGTGGCCACCCCGTGCTGACCGGCTCCCGTTTCCGCAATGACCTTGGTCTTTCCCATGCGTTGCGCCAGCAGGACCTGACCCAGCGTGTTGTTGATCTTGTGGGCTCCGGTATGGGCCAGGTCTTCGCGCTTGAGGTAAATTTTGGCGCCGCCTCCATGGGCCGTGAGACGCCGCGCCAAGGTGAGGGGCGTGGGGCGGCTGGCATAGTCCTGCAAAAGCCGGTGAAAGGCTTTGTGAAAGGAGGGATCCTTTTGAGCGTCCTGGTAGGCGGCTTCCAGTTCCAGCAGGGCCGGCATGAGGGTTTCCGCCACATAGCGGCCTCCATAGGGGCCGAAATGGCCTTGAACATCCGGCATG
>FWPU01008737.1_pt1 | contig 16802 bp, 16 predicted proteins | sample 2228361 | NCBI WGS metagenome assembly FWPU01 (sample SAMEA103939777, study PRJEB20133) | metagenome
TTATTCGGATAACAACTTTTTTTTTGTTGGAAAAATTATGGACAAATTATTATATAAATTTCGTTCAAAGCATGGAACAAAAGTATTCTATCCCGATGAAATTTTCAAAATTGTGAATTTTATAAAACATGGCGGAATATTTGCCGCACTTGTTGATGGCGATACACTTTACGCCAAGTATGATAAGATTGAGAAACTCGCCAGTTTGTGTCGCGTGCCCCTGATTCCTTTTGCAGTATGCTGCGAGAACGGGAATATTGTCATGCGGATGGGATGCAATCTTGAAAAACTGCTAAAAGAAAAACCTGATCATTACTGGTGGTTTTACAGGTCACGAAAATCCGTTGAACTTCAAGGATGAAAAGGCTTTTGCTTTTTGTAACACTGTTTTTCTTGAACTGTGAAGAAGAGACCATTCAAACAAATATCGAACAACACCTGCCCCGTATTACCCTTGAGAACTTCACTCTAACTGAAACCAGGGAAGGAAAAAAAAACTGGAATCTTGTTGCCTCTTCGGCATATGTCTATGAAGAAATAATCAATGTTGATGCTGTGAGAATAAGGTTCTTCAATGATACGGGCAATGAATATGCACTACTTACGGGGAATACCGGCAAACTCAACACCAAAACCCATAATATCCTGGTGCAGGACAGTGTCGTCTTGATCACTGAAGATTCATCATATCTATATACCGACTCGCTTTTCTGGCTTAATGATCTCCAGCAAATTCTGACTGATGCCCGGGTCAAAATAATCAGGAAGGATAGTACCATAATTGAAGGTAACGGATTGAAAACCGGACCAGACCTACAAAAAGTCGAAATCATCGGTGACATTAAAGGGACTTCACCGATTACCTTTCCAAGAATAAAATAATGGTTCTGGCGCTGCTGATTATCTACTTGACCCCTTTCCGAGCCGAGCGGGTGGAAATCGTCAAAGAAAATGGCGAAAGTATCGTGTATTTATTGGGAGATGTTCTTATCGAACAGGAAGATACACGGATCTCCTGCCACCAAGCAAAACTCAACGAAACCAGAGGAACGGTTCTGTTGCAGGATACTGTTTTGATCAGAGACAGTAATGGTGAAATTCAGGCTGAGCATGCAATCTACTATTTTGATCAACGCTATAGCGTCCTTCGCGGCAATGTAGTAATGACTTCGCCTGATCAGATTATCAGTGCCGATTCGCTTGATTACGATGGTGAGAAACGCTTTGTCAGAATGTACCGCAATGTCCGATTAGAAGACACCAAGAATCGCGTTGTCGCTTATGGCGGCGAAGGCTGGTATGATCTGGAATCAGAAAATGGCAGTTTAATCAAACAGCCAAGAATTGAGATGCAGAGAGAAGGGAAAACACCGATGATCATCAACGCTCACGAGTTCTTATTAAAGAACAAAGAAAATCTATGTTATGGCTATGATTCAATTATTGGAGAAATAGATAGTATCAAGATATTCTGTGATACAATCGTCTATCACATAAATCAAGATAAGGGATACATGACCAATCCTCTGGTAAAGGAAAAACAAAATGAATTAACGGGAGTTGCTGGTGAATTTGGATTGAAAAACAAAACGATTGATTATTTCAAAGTGGACTCAGGTTTTGCCAGCTACTGGACAAATGAAGGCGCACATAACATAATTGAAGGTGCCAGTATTAACATTGTTTTCAAAGACGGTAGGGCGTTTAAAGTGCTCGTTGAGGGTAATCCAAGGGGTAAATTGTTTCTGAAGGAGAACAGAGAAAATGTTGGTGACCAGGGAATTGACTAAGATTTACGGCAAGAGAATAGTTGTAAATAGAGTAAGTATCGAGATAAATGCCGGTGAGATTGTTGGCTTACTGGGTCCCAATGGCGCTGGCAAGACAACAACATTTAATATGATTGTTGGACTGATATTGCCCAATGGCGGCGAGATTCTGGTGAACGACACCAACATAACAGCCTTGCCGATGTTCAAGAGGGCACGCATGGGTATTTCTTTTCTGTGTCAGGAGTCCAGTGTGTTCAGAAAAATGACCGTGAGCGACAATCTTGTCGCAATCTATGAAATACTGGGAACGAAAGGAAAGGAAGCGAAGCAACAGGCATTGAAGATGCTAAATGATTTTAATCTCCTGTCTCTGAAGGATCAGAAGGCATACACACTTTCAGGAGGGGAAAGGCGTAGAGTGGAAATTGCCCGCGCCTTGATCAGTAAACCAAAGTTTTTGTTGCTTGATGAACCCTTTACCGGAATTGATCCAATTGCCCGTGCTGAATTGCAGGAAATAATTCTTGGTCTTAAAAGCAAAGGAATCGGTATTCTGATATCAGATCATAATGTTCGTGAAACACTGGAAATTACTGACCGTGCTTATTTGATGTATGATTCACAGATCCTGATATCGGGAGACGCCCAGACCCTGATCAATGATCCGAAGGCGCGGGAACTTTACCTGGGCTGGAAATTCAAGATTTAGAAATCTTTCTTTACAGGATAGCAGTACTTACCTTTTTCCCACAGATAGATCGTTTTCCTACCTTCTTCGCTACGGTTGCGATACACATACTTTACCTCATTTATTTCATCAATCACTATGCCGTAGTTGCCTTTGAAGAAAGGAATGAACTCATCCTTGAAGAGCATGCGAAATTGGTCAATTGCCTTACGGGCGTCATCAGATTTTTCTTTCATTCCGTATAACTCAATAGTAATAGTTGAGTCAATCCGACTGAAAAAACTATAAAAACAGACATCATACTGTAGCAGTGAAATCTGCCAGGCGGCATTGGCAAAGAGATTAAGCTGGAGTGAAACCATATCTCCCTTACTCACGGCAAGTAATTCTGTGAGATTTGTTGCTTGAGCAGATGCATATAATACAACAATTGAGAACAGCAATAACAATAATTTTCCGAACACCTTTGTTCTTGTCATTGTTTACTCCTTTATTAAGATTATCAATATTTTTTGAACCAAGTCAATGGTAAAGAACATCCCCCTTATTAGCAGAAATTTTTGAAATTGCAATTGAATTATTGACTCAGCAAAGTTTTTATGTATCATTAAGGTGTGAACATAGACAATTCAACCCTCCAGGTCCGGTGTTATGAAAAGCATCGGATTTGACAACGAGAAATATCTCAAGGCACAGACTGAGATGATTTTTGGTCGTCAACCAAGAAAGGTGTTAAATCTTGATCTTGAGCAGACTCTTATTGCACTATCAATCAGCGCAACGACAAATCTAGCGGCCCGGATTGCCATGAAAAAACTAAAAGAGCTGAATGGTTGTGAAGTGCATATTACACATATTCCGACGCCGGGTGATGAGCAGGGTTTGCGCAAAATTGGCGTTAATCTTACGAGTGACCCGATTTCTTCAAGCAATAGTATGTTTATTGCATAGTATGAGCAACTCTTTAGTGACAAAAAAATGAAGATTCTGATTCTTGGTTGTGGCATGCAGGGTAGAGTAGTCGCCCGTGACTTATCCAGGTTTGCGGACCGAATTTCAGTCATTGATATTGACAAAAATAACCTCTCACTACTGGATGTTCCTGGTGTACAGAAATTGCAGTTTGATATCACGGAGCAGAAAAAACTAACAAATCTGATGAGCGATTTTGACCTGATTATCGGAGCCCTGCCTGCAAGATTAGGATTCTATTCATGGGAATGCGCAATTGACGCAGGAGTTGACATCGTTGATATGTCGTATTCACCTGAGGATCCATTCTTGCTTGATAAACCCGCAAAGAAAGCGGGAATAAGGCTCATGCCCGACGCAGGCTATGCACCTGGTTTGAGCAACGTACTGGTCGGCGAAACCGCCAGCCAAATCCCAAAAATTACCGACCTCAAAATCATGGTAGGAGGAGTACCACAGAAACCATCCCCACCCTTTAACTATCGCATTACCTGGTCACCCGAGGATCTTATTGAAGAATATACCAGACCAGCACGAATCTACAAAAACTATAAAATTGTGACCGTACCCGCCCTGACCGGTATTGAACAATTCTCTGTACCCGGTGTTGGCAGACTCGAATCATTTTATACAGATGGTTTGCGCACACTCCTGAAAACAATGCGTAAAATTAGGAACATGGAAGAAAAGACGATTCGTTATTGCGGACACGCAATGCTCTTCAAGAATTTGATTGCCTGCGGGTTTTTCTCAAATGCGCCGATAAAGTTAAAAAATACTGAAATTCCATGCCGCGAATTCACCTTGAGATATCTGCAGAACGAACTTTCAAAAGGTCCTGAATATGATCTGACAGTACTCATAATTCGGCTAAAAGGTCAGGGGCAGACAAGAGCATATCAGATTATTGATTATTACGATAAGAAAAACCAAATCACATCAATGGCGAGGATGACTGCTTACACCTGTGCTGTGCTTGCTCGTTGTATCAAGAGTTATCCAAGATACGGCGTAATCCCGCCAGAATATTTGGGCATGGTTCCGGATTTATGCAATTATATCAAAACCGAATTAAAGAATAGCGGAATAAAAATCAGGGTTTCCAACAGGAAAGTTTAGTCACCAAGCCGGTACTTTATACTTCCCTTAACAATGACGCATTCAACCCGGCCCGTAAGCTCCTTTTTCAATAGTGGCGTATTCCTGGACTTTGAGCGAATAACATCGGGTTTAAGCTGCCATTTTACAACTGGATCTAATACTACAATATCAGCAATTGCCCCTTCCTTAAGCACTCCGAGTTTTTCCTTCAGTACTTGAGCAGGCTTTACTGTTAATTTATCCATCACCTCAAGCCAGGAAAATTTCTCAATATGAATAAGTTGCATGACTGTCATTGACAGAGCTGTTTCCAGTCCAATCATACCAAAGGGTGCAGAGGCAAATTCAAGTTCTTTTTCTGCCAAAGTATGAGGGGCATGATCAGTGCTGATGCAATCAATGGTGCCGTCGCGCAATCCTTCAATAATTGCCCTTCTGTCAATCTCGTTTCTTAGCGGGGGATTCACCTTGAGGTTTGTATCATATGTTTCAAGTGCTGTATCATTATAGAAAAAATAATGGGGACATGTTTCGCAGGTCACATTCACGCCTTCTTTCTTAGCCTTTCTAATGAGTTCCACCGCTCCTTTTGTTGAAATGTGACAGAGGTGAAGTCTGGCACCGGTAAATTTACTGAGTGTTAAATCCCGTGCTACAATAATCTCTTCGGCGATTGCTGGCGAACCAGCCAGACCCAATCGGGTCGATACTTCACCCTCGTTCATAACTCCATTCTTACTCAACCATTCATCAAGAGGGTGTTCAAATATTGGTAGATCAAATATTTTTGAATATTCCATGGCATAACGCAGGATCCGGGCATCAGATACAGTATTGCCATCGTCGGAAAATCCCTTTACTCCAGCTTTGACAAGTTCACCAAATTCAGCAATCTCTCTGCCTTGCCTTTTCTTTGTGATAGTCGCAATAGGAAAAATACGACACAGATTGACCCTCTCTGCTTCTTTGATTATGTAATTTACAATACCTTCGTTATCAATGGGTGGTTCAGTATTAGGCATACAGCATATCGTTGTAAAACCACCCGCAACAGCAGCCCTCGCACCACTTTCAATCGTTTCCTCATCAGGCCGGCCCGGATCACGCAGATGACAGTGCAGATCAATGAAACCTGGAGCAACAATCTTACCACTCGCATCAATCATTTTTTCGGGTTCAATCTTGATATTCCTCTCAATTTTCTGGATCTTATTGTTTTCTATCAGCACATCCGCAACGCGGTCAAATCGAGATTTTGCGTCTATGACGCGACCATTCTTTATCAACAAGCTACTCAATCTTGCCTCCTGCATGGATAAACAAAATTGCCATTCTCATAGCCACACCATTTTTCACCTGTTTCAGAATTACTGATTTCGGACCATCTGCAACCTCGGGATCAATTTCAAGTCCACGGTTTGTTGGTCCGGGGTGCATAATAATACTATTCTGTTTCATTCTTACCACGCGGTCCTGGGTTAAACCGTACAAATCGCGATATTCCCTTGCCGAAGGGAAAAGACCTGATTCCTGTCTTTCAAGTTGTATCCTCAGCGCCATCACAACATCAAAATCACCAATTACTTCGTCAAGGTTGTAGAACACTTCAACATTGAGTTTTTCAATATCAATGGGAATCAATGTCGGCGGGGAACAAACTGCGATATTTGCACCCATGGTCTTCAATCCGAAAATATTTGACCTTGCTACGCGGGAGTGCAGTATATCTCCAACAATCAATACATTTAGATTTTTTAGCGCACCAAAATGTTGGCGCATGGTCATCATATCCAGCAATGCCTGGGTTGGATGTTCATGAGTTCCATCACCGGCATTAATGACAAACGCGTTCAGGTTTTCGGCAAGTATCTTTGGAGCACCCGAGGCAAAATGGCGGACAATGACACCATCCACCTTCATTGCCTCAATGTTCCTCGCCGTATCAAGGAGTGTTTCACCCTTCTTTACGCTTGAGGAACTTGAAGAAAAACTCACAACATCTGCAGAAAGCCTTTTTTTCGTCATGCTGAATGAAATCTGGGTTCTTGTTGATGGTTCAAAAAACAGAGTCAGTATTGTTTTTCCCCGCAGGGCAGGAATAATCGGGATAGGTCGTTCCAATACCTCGACGAATTTCTCCGCTGTATCAAGGTAATATTGAATATCTTTGCTGCTGAGTCCCTCAATGCCCAAAAGATCCTTTTGGGGATTCATTGCTTTTCAGTGATGGTCAACTGTTTGATTTTCGGTCTTGGTGCCCTTGCCATCTTTATCCGTCCCCGCTTCACCTTTATTTTCTTGGTCTTAGTTTTCTTATGGATAAATACCAGATCCTGGCCATCCAGTTCTTTAATATGGACATCAACAATTTCCTTTTCCAGGGTTATGATCTTTTTACCGACATAATCAGCCTGAATTGGTAACTCCCTGTGTCCCCTATCAACAAGCACTGCAAGCTGGATCTTTCTTGGTCTTCCAAAATCGAGAATCTCTTCCAGCGCAGCGCGGATCGTCCTGCCTGTATACAATACATCATCCACCAGCACGATTATCATATCATTAACATCAAAATTGATATCCGTGCCTTCAATTATTGGAGTTTCAGAAACAAGCTGCAAATCGTCGCGATAAAGGGTTATGTCAACTGCGCCAATTGGAATTTTGGTCTTTTCGCATTCTACTATCTCTGCTCCGATTCTTTGCGCAATAATATCACCCCTCCGTTTTATTCCTATAAGAGCAAGGTTTACGGTCCCCTTGTTTCTTTCAACTATTTCACGGGCTATTCTAACGATGATTCTTTTAATATCTGCAGGTTCCAGAACTCTTTTCATGACTGAAAATTATTATAAACAAAAAGAGACTAAAGTCAAGACTCAATTATCATTGACACAGCCCATAATTTAGATATAGTTTTCTATGTGTGGCAGATACACGCTTCATGTTGCGCTCAGTGAAATAACCGAAGAATTTGAGATCTATGATGTTGATTGGGTCTGGGTACCCTATTTCAACATTGCACCGGGTAGTAATGTCCCTGCTGTTGTAAATGAAAGTCAAAACAGACTCAAAACATTCCGCTGGGGTTTGATACCGAGCTGGTCAAAAGACGAACCAAAAGAAATCAAAATGATAAATGCCCGTGCTGAAACTTTGAGCGAGAAACCAAGCTTCGCACGCGTCTTCAAAACCCAGCGCTGCATTCTTCCTGCTAACGGCTTCTATGAATGGCGTGCTGAAGAGGGTAGTAAGGTCAAAACTCCGTTTTATATCCGGTTACGTTCAGGAAAACTCATGGGTTTCGCCGGCCTTTATGATACCTGGCAATCACCGGATGGCAAAATCGTAAAATCCTGCACGATTATTACTACAGTACCCAATGACTTGCTGAGCACGATTCACAATCGAATGCCAGCAATTATTAAACCACAAGAAAGAAATCTCTGGCTTAACAAAGACATCAAAGACCCACAACAATTGATGCCCCTTCTAAAACCCTATCCTTCTGAAGAGTTGGAAGCTTATGAGGTATCACGGCAGGTCAATTCGCCAAAATTTAATACGCCTGAATGTGTAAAACCGCTTCCTAAAAACAAATAATTACAACGCACTCGTAATAAATTAAACATGAGTTTGTATGTTTGTTGCAATGTTTTCTTAAGCGATAAGACGCCCGGCTTTGTTGCCGGGCGTCTTTTGGATTTATTAACAAGTAAATTATCTTACAAGTATCAGTTTGTTGATTGCTTGCACTTCACCGGTGCTCATTTCGCAGAAATATATGCCATCAGCAACACGCGCACCTTTATCATCGGTTCCATCCCAGATAGCACTATGCATGCCCTTATCCTGAACAGAATTGACAAGATTCTTAAGCAACCGTCCCTGAATATCATATACTGAAATATTTACTCGCTCTTTCTTCCGCAGCTCATAAGCAATTACGGTTCTACCTTGTGATGGATTTGGACTGGCTGAAAATTTGATTTTTAATATATTTTCATTTTGTTCCTCAGCGCCAACCATTATGTTCCAGCGATACATGCAACTTCCTGCGGTACCGACAAACACATAATTATTCGGATTGATTCCAAGCGAAGTAGTGTTGGTGTTTTGCAATCCAGTATTCATTAATGTCCAGCCACCACCCCCAGAAGTACTCTTGTAAACGCCAGCGCTTGTTGCTGCATATATTTCGTTTTCGTTAGTCGGATTTATCAAAACTGCCTGCACATTCGTGCAACCCGTGTTTGTCCAGTTTGCACCCGCATTTGTTGATTTGAAGACACCTGATGAGGTTCCGGCATATATTGTGTTTGCCTTGGTCGAACCAATCTTGATATCATAAATTGTGCCGCTCAAGCCCGTAGCCGAGGAAAACCAAGTAACCCCACCGTTAGTTGTCTTAAAAAGATAGCCATTGTAACCACCCGCATAAACAACATTAGAATTACCTTTGTCTACGGCAAGTGCACAACACATACTATAAGTCGTAGTCAGGGTATCGCGCTCCCAGGTTGTGCCGCCGTTGGTAGATTTAGACACCACCATTACGTAGGTGCTGCCGTTATAAACATAACCACCAGTGTAGATTACAGAGTTGTTATTTGGATCAATCACCATTGCTCCACCATCAGCATAATATGCGTCAAGTGCAGATGACCAGACGGACCCGCCGTCTGTGCTCTTGTAGAGCTCGGCATTACCTCAACCCGACCCTTCTAATGCATAAAGTATATTGGGGCTATTGTTATGCACGGCAAATTCACAAATATTTCCGCAGCTAACCGGCGTGGGCAAAAGTATCCAAACAGTGCCGTTATTTGTGGTTTTGTAAACACCTACTCCTTCTATTGATGTGTAAACCGTGGCGGGCGAAGAAGGCGCATTACTGAAACTACAGATTGACCCCAGGCATAGACCGGTGTTAGAATTGAACCAATTCGATCCCGCATTAGTTGTTTTGTAAACACCTTTGCTGCCACCGAGATATGCAATCTGACTTGAAGTCTGGCTCATCGGAATGTAGTAAAAGTAGTTACCACTGATACCGGTAGTGCATGCTGCCCAGGTTACACCTGCATCTGTTGTCTTGTATAGATCATTGTAGCCACCTGCATACACAACATTAGGTGCGGCACTGCTTACCGACATGCCGTAATTGTAGTAATGCGTACTCACCTGTGTCCATGAAGAACCCCCATTAGTCGAACGGTAAATACCCGAGTAAGCACCAGCATAAACAATGTTTGAATTGGTCGGATGAACTGCAAGTGAATATATGTAGTATGCAGTTGAAGGAATCCCTGAAGTAACAAGTGTCCAGCTTGAGCCAGCATTCGTGGTTTTATAGATAGGTGGCATATAATTGCCATTATAATAGGTATAGCCACCAACATAAACAGTATTGGGATTTGTATAATCTATTGCTATGCAGTAACCATATCCGCTACTGTCTGAAAGGTATGTAGTTGACCAGTTTACGCCACCATCTGTACTCTTGAAAAATGACACCCGATACCTTGTGCCATCATAGGCATAGCCGGCTGCATATACAATTGCAGGATTGGTTCGGTGAACAGCCATTCCGTAAATTACGGTGTTAGCTGTATAAGTACTGCTCCATGTCATCCCGCCATTAGTGGACCGGTAGAAATATGAGCTACCACCCATGTACAACTTATCGTGATTGGTCGGATCTATTGCACCACAGTAAATATAGTTGCTGATTGATCCCACATTAGTCCAACTTGTTCCACCATTTGTAGTTTTTGCAATCACTGACGGTGATGTGTAAGATGAAACATAGGCAATATTGTCATTGGTAAACGAAACCAAAACCGTTCTGATATTTCCGCCATAAGGTCCAATAGATTCCCACGCCGCATTTCCTAAAGCAAAAAAGATAGCAAAAATCAAGAACAAGAATCTTATCCTCATCATACACCTCCTTGCATATAATAAGCTAATTTTGTCGTCCTGAACTGATATGTTATTTGTATGTCCACCTCCTTTTTTGTTTCAATATTCAACATCCAATAATTTCTTAACACTTAAGCCTATCAATCTGATTATAAACAGAAGTTGCTTGTTGTCAATAGAAAAAGATGATTTTTCAGCGTAGTTTCACCAGCGGGAAAACATGACGTTTATTTGCAATATTTATCAGGCAAAAATATATACCGCTTGGGAGCAAGGCATCGTAATATCTGAATTGATACTTTCCAGATTTTAGCATATCATTACATATTGTCCTGACATTTTGTCCCAGCACATTGAACATATTTATCTTGACATGTTCAGCGCCACGAATATCAAGAGAGATGCTAAAACTGCGCCGGAAGATACTGGGAGAAACCACTATTGAAAATGCGGATTGCTCGATCATTCTATTATCTCTTAACACTTGCTGTTGCGGGTAAATGCTAAATGTATCAAAAATCTCGCCATCAGGTTTAATACCCTGAGAAAATACTGTATCTCCTTTAATATCAATAATTACCAATTCATAGGTTGTTTCACGGTAAACTGTCCACGATTGAGTAGAATCCCAATCATAATGCAGCGGTGCACCACCACCACCAGAAATAATATAATGCACATCATTTGCAAAACTGTGTTCATAACAGTGGCAATGACCCAGAAAAGCAATCTTGACCCCGAACCGCTCAAATAAAGGACAGAGGTGCTCGCGAATAATAAGATTGCTTGAATGCCCTTGATTGGTTGTATAGGGTGGTTCATGAAAAAAAACGAAAATATGTCTTATCGCGGAGTTCGCGCTGTCAGCAAGTAATTCATTTAAGAGCCAGTAGTACTGTTCTGTACCATACTCATACGGCGAATAATTATCCAATGAGTGAAACGACGCATTGCCATAGTAAAAAGTATACCAACGTTCATTACCCGGCAGCGCGAAAAAACTATACCAGTTACCCATATGTTCAAGATCATGATTGCCCAAACAGGGGAATAACGGCGCACTGCAAATCAAATTTTTTTCAACATTGAAGAAAGTCTGATATTGTTCCAGAGTTCCTTGTGCGGTCAAATCACCCGTATGAATGACAAAACAGGGTTTTGGATTTATCTGAAGCGCACGGTCAAGAACTGATTGATGAGCCACACTGTCAGTACGCGTGTCACCAATTACCATGAATCTGAAACGTACGTTTGCTGAAACCGGTGTATGAAATGCATAATCCGAACTTGTATCAGCACCAGATATAACGCGGTAATGATAAAGCGTGTCTTTCAGCAAAGGTGCAAGCAATAATTCATGCTGGATCGTGGAATCACTGTGGAACACTTCAAAGCCATAGGACTGTGTAAGACCATATTCAATCACACCTGGCTGTTCTGAATAGGTCTCCCATTTCACAACCACTGAACTATCGGTCAGATTTTGAAGATACGGCTGTTTAACAAAGGCAGTAGTTAGTTGAACAAAAATCAGGATGTGCACAATACTCATACTCTCTCATTGCCGATAAATGCCAAAGTCTCGATAATAACCGATCACTGAAATTTTTCGATAATCGTCCATGCCTTTTTTGCGCGCCTCATCAAATTTTTCCGCATCGCTTTTGCTTCCACTTGACTTGTAAGGCTTTAGATACATTATTTCATTCGCTAAATAATCACTGGCATTAATAACATCCCAGGAGGTATTGATTATACTCGTATCTCCTTCAGCTAAATTAAGGAGCTCCCATGCCCAATCTCTAATGGCTTTAACAAAGCTTTCATACAAATCAATCCCGGCATTGAATGATTCTTCGTCCATAGAGCCGGATACATAGTAATCAGCAATCGCTCCGATGGAGAAGTAAGCGACAACAAGACTTCCTCCTACCAGATACCCACTCTTTTCCATATAGGGCAATATTTTTTCGTCTGTCTCCGCTCCTGCAAAATGGAAACTCAGTAATCCGATGACGAGCATGATACTCACTGAGAATAGCTTTGGTAAGAATTTTGGCATAGCGTCTCCTTTGTTGTTCTATAGAATCAGCACGGCATAATACTAAGAATATCTTTTGTGTCAATGTCGCACTTCATATCTCTCAACACATTACCGTAACTTTACTACTTTGTAGCATTTGTTGCCGCCATTGACAAAATAAACCCCTGGCATGAGGTATTTGCCGATTACATTACCAAAACTAACTGCTACTAATCTGCCAGTGACATCATAAACAGAGAGCTTCAAGCCATTATTATTTTTTATCTGAGCAAAGTCAATAAAGGGATTGGGGGTGATAATCAAATTCTGTCTTACGCACTCTTTTGCAGTAGATTCATCTTTTCCGCCGGCAATATATTCATAAGCGCCAATATCCCATCTCAATCCCTGAGGCCGGGGTGTTCCAATTATGTCATATAACACATTGAGTAATGAATCGCCATTATCAATGGCAGGAGAGGTTGACTGAAGTCTGAAATCATTATTTAAGGAATCCACAAATTGTGGGTCCTGGTTTAAGATGTCATGAGGCCCGATTACCGTTGGTGGACTGGCACCGAATATCAAATTATAATCACCACTTGCCTGGGCTGAATCAGCCCACCAGTAACTTGTATTGGTATTGAAAAATATATTGTTGCGAACAATTCCACCCTGGCAATACTGCCCTCTAAAACCAATTCCATGGATTGTTATATATGCAAATGTATTATTCAAAGCCTGAACATTGGCGATATCCTGGACACAGAGTCCCCATGCCCCACCGCGTGCAAATATGTTATTCTTAAAGATTATTGTATGGGAATTGTGATAATTGTCTGCCGCCCCCATAAAACCCTGGTGAAAATCAAAGCAATAATTACCATCAATTATTACATTACGGGCATATTCACCATTATTATCAAAGGTCTGGAATGCATCAACATGGGCAGAACCGATTGAATCAAAATTTGTCCCATGAAAATAGTTATTCTTAAAGAGTATCGTGTCACCAAAAAATCTGGTATAATCACAATCACCAGGACGAAAATAAAAGAGTTGTTCAACCTCATTATTTTCAATCACCCAGTTGAATCCTAAAACACCAATCCCCATCTGAGAACGAAATATTCTATTCTCGGCAATATAGACATTTCTTGTCCAGGGCTGTGACCAGTTGCCCTGGATTGCAGTGCGGCGAAAATTAGCTATATAATTATCCACAATTTCAACATTATTACTGCTGATAAATATTCCATAATCGCGCCAGCCAGTAAGGGTAGTATCCCATTCTACATTAAAACCTTCAATCCGGACATAACTTCCCGCATTTGGTGAATTTGTATCAAAACCCCAGGTTGTTGCTGTTCTGCGTGGATGGGATTTAAAGACTATCTTTTGATTTGCATTGCCTGAGCGAATCAGACTGACACGCTCATTGTAATCACCGGGCAGGACAAGAACCGTATCGCCAGCAACAACAAGTGAACAGGCATGGTTAATAGTGCGCCAGGCAGAATCAGGCGATGTTCCGGGCCAATTATTGTTTCCATTCACAGAAACATAGTATGTGGTGCTCTGGGCTATCGTAAAGGCAAAAAAGACTGGAAATAAAAATTTCATCCTAACCTCCTGGTATCTTTTATAATTATCTACATATTGTAATAGTTAAGTTTTTCCCAAAACTTCATGGTAGCAAAATTCCTATTATAGATTATATTCATTATTTGAAGTTTGTCAACCCCGTTAGAGAGATTTTTCTGGAGATTTGTCCGATGTGTAGGAAACAATTTAAAGAACATAATTTGTCTCTCTAACGGGGTTAATACACAATTTTAACTTTTAATTTTTTCTTCGCAATCTTCCCAATTAAAATTCGCACTCATAACAAGCCCCTTGCGTCTCCTCAAAAAATATATATAATTATTCTATGGAAAAAGAAAAACCATCAGGATACCTATTCCGCAATCGACTATTTACCCAGTCAGAAATTGAACGAATTAAAAAAATTATCACCCAGTATCGGAGCAATGGCCGGACTAAAATGTCCCAGGTAGTCTGTGAAGAGTTAAATTGGCGGTTTTAAATTTATTAAACCATTAACCGCCCAAGAAGTAGCCTTTCCAGAACCACTAACTATTATCAGTGGTAAACTGAATCAGTTTGGACCACTGCGCTTCGGATTAGTAAATAATCTTAAAGAAATCCAATTATGGCGTTATCTAATCCAACGCTACCATTATCTCGGTTATAAAATAATCGTCGGCCGGTATTTAAAAGTATTGGAATTTGAAAAATTCCAATACTTTAAACTACGGGACTTTGCTTAAAAGGAGGGATAAATTCACCTTTGGCCGAATATCTTCGGAACGGGATTATGTTAGACAACAATGTTTGATAAATCAAACCACTACATTTGGGAAAAACTTACCTATTACCTTTTATCAAGCCTTAGCACTGATGCTGAGGAGATTTATCTTATGTTTAAGCAAAAGGAGAATATTGAATATTCTTTTAATATTTTTAAGAATTTACTGGCGGCTGATAAGCTTTATGCCCAAAGCGATGAGAAGTTAGTTGGTTATATGTTTGTAAACTTTCTTTCTCTTTATGTTTATTACAAGGCATTAAATAAAATATCGGATGCTGGGCTTCAAAAGAGGTTTAGTCTTAACGATGTTTTGCTCCAGTTTTCTAAGGTTAAAGTTTATGTCTGTGATGGAAGGAGGTTTTTGGGTGAAATTCCTGCCAAGGTAAGAGAACTTGCAGAAAAATTGGGAATGGACCTATTACTTAAAAATGGGAAGAGTTAAGGTTTAAAATACGAAATTCAAAACAGATAAACCAGAAAGACCAGAGAAACCAAAGAAACCAGATTATACTGGCAGCCATGCCCAATAACCATAAACCTTTTCCAAAAAAATCCCAGTAAGGCTGAAACCCTGGTCTATGCATCCAGAAACAATTCCTGACTATACGCCGAATATCACTGCTAAACCTCTATGCCTCCTTTTTCAAAAATTGCTCATCATAAAGATTTTTATAAACCAAACAAGATTTATATAACTCTTCATGCCTACCTATACCGACAATCCGGCCGTTATCCAGGATAATTATCTTATCCACATTTTTAATCGTTGATAAACGATGGGCAATGATAATGGTGGTGCGATCCTTTAATAGATTCCTTAATGCCAATTGTATTAAATTTTCTGACTCTGAATCCAATTGCGATGTCGCCTCATCCAATATCAAAATCTTAGGGTTTTTTATTAATGCCCGGGCAAGCGCAATGCGCTGGCGCTCACCACCAGATAGATTCACACCACGCTCACCAAGCTTTGTCTCGTAACCATCAGGCAAATTCCTTATAAACCCATCTGCATAGGCCAAGCTTGCTGCCTGTTCTATCTCGCCATCATTTGCCCGGGGATTTCCAAAGCGGATATTCTCTTTTATCGTACCTGAAAATAAAAAGACATCCTGGGTGCAAATCCCAATCTGCGACCTTAAGGAACCCAATCTCACATCTTTAATATCCTTTTCATCAATCAAAATCCTACCCTTTTTAGGCTCATAAAACCTCAAAAGCAATGACACAAGCGTGGTCTTACCCACACCACTACGACCAACAAGGGCAACAGCTTCACCAGGACTCACAGTAAAAGAAATATCTTTTAATACCTCCTCAGTGCCATTGTATGAGAAACTGACATTCTCAAATACTACCCCACCTTTTGCTATTTTTATTTCTTCTTTACCGTCCCTTTCTGGTTCTAAATCCAAAATTTCAAATATCCGCTCAACCGCAGCCAAAGAACGTTGGACATTCAAATTTAAATTGTATAGATTACGGGTTGGACCAAAGAGATAGCCAATAAATGAATTGAAGGCAATCAAACTGCCAACGGTCAGATTACCCCTCATTATTTCAGCACAACCATACCAGATTAAGACCAAAGGACCAGCAGAAGATATTAAAGTGGAACTGATTGAGGCAACCGTTGCCATTATATCAAGCCTGACCTCTTTGCGAATCACCTGCTTTAGTCTATCTAACATCTTTATATCCGCCCTCTTCTCAGCGGTAAATGCCTTGATAATGAAAATGCCCGATAATAACTCCTGCAATTCCTTATTCAATAGACCATACCATTCCCTCAGTTCATAACTCATATTCCTGATTCTTTTATTAAAGACAATCAGAGACAATAGATAAAATGGCAGGACCAAAAAACAGATAAAGGCAAGTCTGGCATGGATATAGATTGTGCAGGCAACACCGGCGATAAAGGTTAAGATATTCTGGCCTGCCGAGACCAGG
>FWPU01008738.1_pt1 | contig 16801 bp, 14 predicted proteins | sample 2228361 | NCBI WGS metagenome assembly FWPU01 (sample SAMEA103939777, study PRJEB20133) | metagenome
GACGGGATGGTAGAAAGGTGGTGACGCCGCATCCCAATCTCCTTGACCGGGTTCGTCAGGCGCTCCAAGCCCGCCATTACAGCGATAGAACTGAGCAAGCCTACGTAGCCTGGATCGAGCGGTTCATCTGCTTCCACAAGAAGCGTCACCCGGCAGAGATGGGGGAGGGGGAGATTAACCAGTTCTTGACAGACCTTGCCGTCAAGCAAAAAGTGAGCGCCTCGACCCAGAATCAGGCGCTCTCGGCGCTACGGTGCAGGAACTCCTCGGGCATAATGACGTGCGAACTACGATGGTCTATACGCACGTTCTGAATCGTGGGGGCCGAGGCGTGAAGAGCCCGGCGGACACCTTGTGAGGAAAGAAGCGCTGCGTGTTATACGGAAACCATATAAGAGGCAGGAAAGCCCTCACGAGTTGTGCCAACCCTTGATTTCAAGCCATTGATGCGATTTTCGGCGCGGTGTCTTATCTGGAAGGAAAACCGAGAACCGGTTTTATCTGGAAACCATATAACATTAGTTGGGCGGCAGAGGAACAGTTTCGCATCCACAGGCCAGAAGGAGGTCTAGATGACTACCCCAGTATCGCTACGGCTTGCTCTCGCGGCAAATGCCATTTTTTCCATCAGTTGTGCGGCGTTGATGCTTTTTCGTCCGTCCCTGGTCGGCGGCTGGCTCGGTGTTCAGGCTTCCCTTGCCCTCCAAGCCGTTGGCGCAGGGCTGGTGTTCTTTGCCGCTGACCTGCTGCACCAGGCAACGCGCCGCCGAATCGCGACGTGGCGTGCGCTCTACGCAAGCGCAGCGGATTTCCTATGGGTCATTGGCACCTTCACACTGCTTGGACTGTTCCCGAACGTTCTCTCGCATTCCGGAAACGAGCTCGTCATTGCCGTGGCTACGGCTGTCCTGCTTTTCGGCGTGTGGCAAATCTGGGCTATTGGGAACGCTCACAAACTTCCGAACACAGGCGAATACCGGCATTGCATTATTGTTGAAACCAACGCGCCAGCAGACGCCATGTGGCGAGTGATTAGCAAACTTGGGGAAATCAAGAACTACATGCCTTCCCTAAAAAGCTCCATTGTCCTTGACGGGCGCACACCCGGTGTTGGTGTGGTACGGATGTGCGAAGATCACACAGGAAAGCAGTGGTCTGAGCAGTGTACCGAGTTTAATGCCGGTCGCAGCTTCACGGTGCGTTTTCTGTCAGAGGCTCCGAACTTTCCGTTCCCTGCGAATACCATGCGCGGCGGTTGGGAAGTCATGCCAAGCGATGGTGGGTGTCAGGTCATGGTGTGGTGGGAGTTGTTACCCAAGCAAAGACTACTGGCACCGATCATTCTTCCGTTGCTGGCATTTCAGGCTGATCGCGATTTTCCGAAGGTCATCCAGCGCATGGCGGCCGATGCGCTGGGGCACACACCCGAAGCTACCAATCAGCGGAGCCCTAGAGCGACAGCTCGTCTCCTTCCGAATTTCTGCTGACAGTTGGGTGGGATGCCGCCCAACAAGGCGCTCCAGCCGACCGCTCCTATCGTCGCGGCGGCTGAGCTTGGGCGTTCCCCCTTGCCTCATCGAACTGATTGGCTCATCCGACACTCCCTCTTTTCCCCTTTCGTCGCCCTCTCCCGCCGGGCGCGGTAGACCAGCGCCCAACAGCCTTGAATCATCACGGCGCAAAAGGATGCCCTGCTTTCATCCCGATTCATCGGGACTCATTCCCCTGCGTCGCCGTCCGTTGCCCCGCTTCCATCGCTGGACGCACGCTGGCGATAGATGGGAAGTTTGACGCGGCGCGGCAGGCATTGTATAATGCAGGGCGGATATGAGGAGGAAAGACTGCACTGTGTTGAAAGGTGGTATGTGCTATGAGCCATCTGCTTGATCGCATCACAATTGATCCGCAGATTTGCCACGGGAAGCCTGTCATTCGTGGCTTGCGTTACCCTGTCGAAACCATGCTGGAACTGATGAGCGTGGGGATGACCATAGACGACATCCTCGCGGATTATGAGGATTTAGAGCGTGAAGACTTGCTCGCTGTCCTAACTTTTGCCACGCGATTAAGTCAGGTCAAGCGGCTAGAACCTATCGGCGTATGAACTTCCTGATTGAGGCTCAACTGCCGCGCCGACTGACCGACCGCTTGCGCGACGCTGGTCATGACGCGCTGCACACGCTCGACTTGCCAAAGGGGAACCGCACGACCGATGCGGAGATTAACGAGATTTCCGCACGCGAGAGTCGCGTCGTGAACACGAAAGACGCTGATTTCGTCAACTCTTTTCTCCCGTCCGCAAGCCGTATAAACTTCTGCTCATCTCAACGGGCAATATCGCGAACGCCGACCTTGAGTCGCTCTTCGTCCCTCAGATTACAGCCATCGCTACTGCCTTCTCGACATACGATTATATCGAACTGACTCGCACCGCCCCGGTCTTCCATGTGTAAAGGATTCCCTGCGCTACCAGTTGCCCTGCTTCCATCGCTTGGCGTATGGTGGAAAATCTTCGGTCTCACTTGGCGCACCACCGCCGCTTGTGATATACTCAGGAGCGGTGATGCTGCATGAGTTTGTTGACCTTGCCACTCCACAAAGAAGACTATCTACAGCGCGCGCTCGCCGATTTCCTGAGCGAGACCGCCGCCTCACCTTCTGCTCACCGCCACACCCAACTGGAAGGTGAATACCTCGTCCGCGAACTCATGGACGCGCTGGATTTGCACGTTGCCGCGCTGGATGCCTTGCACGCCGCCGCCGCTGACATGAGCGAGGATGAGTGGACGCAGCACGAAACGCGGCTGGAGCAAGGACTGCGTGATTTGCTTCAGCAAGCCAGGTCTCTTCTCTCGCGTGAAGCCCTGTCCCTCAAGGGCAGCGACCGATTGCGCCAGCGTGTCCATGACGTTGAATACAACGTCTTTTGGAGCGTCAGCGACTACGCCGACACACCCGCCTTTCAAAAGATGGTGGAAGAGTCGCAGCGCGCTTACGCCGCCGAGTGGGAAGAGGGCGGGTGGGACGAGTGAGATCGCGTCGGCTTAAAGCCTTCAAAGAACAGTTCAACGGTCTCCCCCCGCACATTCAAGAAATCGCCCGCAGAAAATACGCCCTCTGGGTCGCTCATCCTCAACATCCCTCGCTGCGCTTCAGGATGATTCAGTCCTCCAAAGTTCAAACGCACCCACGTTATGAAGTATCCGTCACTGCGCAATACCGCGCCGTCTGCTTCCTGGATGGCGACACCTACGTTTGGGAGTTCATCGGCACGCACGCTGAGTTTGACCAGAGATATTAGTCACCTATACTGCTCTAATCCGCTGAGGAAGTGGGGAGTTTGACGCGCTGCAGGCGGCGGAGGGATTTGAATAGAACAATTTCGGCGGGTTGATTGTCTATTTCAGATAGCAGGTGAATAGACATGAACCTCGCAGAAAACATCTTGGTTGCGCTGCAAGGGCTGGTGGCGAACAAACTCCGCTCAACGCTGACCATGCTGGGCGTCATCATCGGCGTGTTGGCGGTTGTTTTAGGCACTGCCATCGGGCAGGGGTCGCGTCAGCAGGTGCTCGCGCGCATCCAGTCGCTGGGCAGTAACGTCATCACCATCTATCCGGGCGAGCAGCGCAGCGGGGCGGTGCGCATGGGCATCGGCTCCAGTCAAACGATGAAGTTGGAGGACGTGGACGCCATCCGCCGCGAGTGCCCGTCCGTGGTCAACGCCGCGCCGCGCATTCGCGGTTCCGCGCAGGTCAAGTTCGGCAACCGGAATACCAGCACCAGCATCATCGGCACGACGCCCGAATACTTCTCCATCCGCAACTACCATGTCGAGCGAGGACACGCCTTCACTCAGAGAGACGTGAAGGGGATGCGCAAGGTGTGCCTCGTGGGCAAGACCGCCGCGCAAAACCTGTTTGGAGATTCCGCGCCCATCGGGAAAAGTCTTCGCATCAGAGGCATCCGTTTCAGAATCGTCGGCTTGATGGGGCTGGTCGGCGGTGAAGCGTTCGGCGACCCCGACGACCAAATTTACATTCCCATCACGACGGGGATGAAAATGGTGTTCGGTCAGGACTACATCGAGCGCATCTATGCCCAAGCCGAGAGCATGGAAAAAACGGCGCAGGCGGTGGCGGAGGTCGAAGTCGCCCTGCGCAAAGCCCATCGCATTCTGCCCAACCGCAACTCGGATTTCTCTGTGCGCACGCAGGCGGAGTACATGCAGACGCAGGAGGAAGCGGCGCAGACCTTTACTCTTCTTCTGACCGGCATCGCGGCGACCTCCCTGCTGGTGGGCGGGATTGGCATTATGAACATCATGCTCGTCTCGGTCACGGAACGCACCCGCGAAATCGGCATCCGCAAAGCCGTCGGCGCGAAGAACGCTAACATTCTCTTTCAGTTCCTCATCGAGTCCATGACCCTCAGCCTGTTCGGCGGACTCATCGGCATCGGCGCGGGATTTCTGGTGTCCAAAGGCGTCGGCACGTGGCTGGGCTGGCTGACCATCATCTCGCCGGTGTGGGTGGGCGTCGCGTTTGTTTCGTCCGCGACGATTGGCATCGTCTTCGGCGTCTACCCGGCGTGGAAAGCGGCGCAGTTGAATCCGATTGAGGCGTTGCGGTATGAGTAAACCATGAGGTCATGGCGACTGCCAATGGCTGCGATATGAAGAGAATGCAGCGGCTTGTTTCGTTTCTTATATCCGGAAGAAGGAGGCGCACAAGGGGGAAGCAACGTGCCTACTATCCATACCGTTCTGGGTCCTATTGACGCGAGAAAATTCGGCTTCGCTCTCGTTCACGAGCACGTGATGTGCGACTTCATCGGCGCGGAGCAGACGGGGAAGGCGCGATGGAACGCCGACGAAGTTGTGCGGACGATGCTGCCGTTTCTGCGACAGGCGAAGGAGCGGGGCGTGACGGGGTTCGTGGACTGCACGCCCGCTTACATCGGGCGCGATGTGACCGTGCTCAAGCAACTCTCGGAGATGACGGGCATCCACATTGTCACCAACACCGGCTACTACGGGGCGGCAAACGACAAGTATTTGCCGAAGCACGCTTTCATGGAGACCGCCGACCAACTCGCCGACCGCTGGGTGCGCGAGTGGGAGAAGGGCATTGAGGATACAGGCGTCAAGCCCGGCTTCATCAAGATTGGTGTGGACCCGGCGAAAGGCGACCCGCCACGTTTGTCGGCGGTGGACGCCAAAATTGTCCGCGCGGCGGCTCGCGCTAGCACGCGCACGGGGTTGACCGTCGCTTGCCACACCGGACAGGGCGCGGCGGCGCTGGAGGAAATCAGGATTTTTCAGGAGGAAGGCGCGGACCCGTCGCGGCTTGTCATCGTGCACGCCGACGCCGAACAAGACCAGACCTGTCACGCCAAAATCGCCGAGAAAAAAGCGTGGGTCGAGTTCGATGGCATTGGCGGACGTCCGCTGGATTATCACCTGAAAATCGTCCTGCCGATGATAGAGACGTTTCCCGACCGTCTGCTGCTTTCGATGGACTCCGGCTGGTATTGGGTGGGCGAACCGAACGGCGGAAAAATCCGCGACTACAATTTCCTCACCGACCAGTTCCTTCCCGCGCTGCGCAAGGCGGGCGTGACGGAGGCAGTGATTCGGAAACTGACGATGGAGAACGCGGCGCGGGCGTTCGCGTTGAGCTCTTGATTGACCTGAGAGGACACCGAACGCGCAGGGAGAAAAGTATGGGCGTGTGGACGTGTGGGCGGGGGGTGACTCGCCGATGCGCCCATACGCCCATTGGTTCATCTGGTGAAAGCGAGGTTATCAGTTTATGGAAGTCATTGTCACTCCCGATGCCGAATCCATGGGTTGGGTGGCGACGCGCATGATCGCGGATTTGGTGCGGCGCAAGCCGCGCTGTGCGTTGGGGCTGGCGACGGGTTCGACGCCGCTGCGGACCTACCGACAACTGATTCAGTTGCACAAGGAGGAAGGGCTGGACTTTTCGCAGGTAGTGACCTTCAACCTTGACGAATACTACCCGATTGCGCCCGACCATCCCGAAAGTTACCGCTATTTCATGAACCAGAGTTTCTTCAACCACATCAACATTCCGCTCGAGCCGCGTGACGGAAACCGGCGATGGGGCAATACCTACGTGCCCGACGGAACGGCAGAGGACGTGGAGGCGCACTGTTTGTGGTATGAAGAACGTATCAAAGAGGAGGGCGGCATTGACCTGCAACTGTTGGGGGTGGGCAGCAATGGGCACATCGCCTTCAACGAGCCGACCTCGTCGCTGGGGTCGCGCACGCGGATCAAAACGCTGACGCAGAAGACGATTGAGGACAACGCCCGCTTCTTCGACAACGACATGAGCCGAGTGCCCAAGCACGCCATCACGATGGGCATCGGCACCATCCTGGAGGCCCGCGTCATCGTGCTGCAAGCCAACGGCGAAAAGAAAGCCGATGCGATTGCCAACGCCATTGAGGGTCCCATCACTTCGATGTGTCCGGCGTCCGCGCTGCAGTTGCACCCGGAGGTATATTTCGTCATTGATGAGGCTGCCGCGTCCAAGTTGAAGTATCGGGCATACTACGACCACGTGCAGGAGTTGAAGAAGCACCTGAAAAAGTAAGGGGAAGGAGGGGGAAGTAAGAGGAAGGAGGGGGAAAGAAAGGGAGGGAAGGGGAATCGTCACCATGGACGCCCGAACTTGTTCGGGAAAACTCAGGCATAAACCCCTCAACAAGTTGAGGCGTCCATAAATCCTGCCTGACAGAAGTTCCCCTGACTTCCCCCTCCTTCCTCTTCCTTCCCCTTCGCTACACGGAGGTTTGTTTTGTCATCACCTATCTGCCTCTTCGAGGATAATGCCGTCAGCAACTTTTATCCACTCACGCACACGCGCCCGGTGTTTGAGCTGTTGTGCGGGATGAGTTCGCTGCGGGAGAAAATCGTGCGGCTGTTTCCCGAGGCGGAAGTGCATCTGCTGTGCCGTGAGGAACTGGCGGCGGTGCTGCGTCAGCGGGTGTCGAACGTTTTCGTCAATGAGCCAGAGCGACTGCAAGGCAGGTCCTGTCTGTTCATCAATGGACGGCTGCTTGCCCCGAGGCGGGTCGCAGAATTGACGGTGGACGTAGGTTGGGCGTTGACCTGTGGCGATGATTTGGTGGCGGCTCATCTGAATGCGGAGGGCGTGCGCGAAGTTTTTGCCGACGGTGTGCCCGAGGGCGGACGTCTTGTCTCCCTTGTTTGCGAACTCTGCGCGATAGTGCCGACGCAACAGACTTTGCTGCGCTATCCGTGGGACGTTGTCAGCCGCAACGGAGACGTAATGACCAGCGACTTTGCGGCGGCGGGGCGCGGAGGGCAGCGATTAGGGAAAGTATACGAGGGAGTGCATATCGTCGGGAATTCTGATATGATATACATCGGCGAAGGAGCCATCGTCCTGCCCGGTTGCGTGCTGGACGCCACAACAGGACCTATTTACATTGACAACGATGCGCTCGTGCGCCCCCCCAGTTACGTGCAGGGACCATGCTATATCGGCGAGGATTGTCTGATTGAAGGCGCGAAGGTGCGCGAGGGGTGCAGCTTCGGGCGCACCTGCAAAATCGGCGGCGAGATTTCCGCCAGCATATTTCAGGGATTCAGCAACAAACAGCACGAAGGTTATCTGGGTCACGCCTACATCGGCGAGTGGGTCAACCTCGGCGCGCTGGTCACGAACAGCAACTTGAAAAACAACTACAAACCCGTCAAGGTGCAACTCAGCGCCGAGGGCGAAGAGATTGACACCAACGAGCAGTTCTTCGGCTGCGCCATTGGCGACCACACAAAGGTCGGCATCGGCGGATTGCTCAACACGGGCACGCTTGTAGGCGTCGGCTGCAATATCTTCGGCGGAGGCATGGCGCCGCGATACGTTTCTTCATTTTGCTGGGGTAACGCGGACGGTTTTGTGGAACACCGTCTGGATAAAATGCTCGAAACAGCGACGATGGTGATGCAGCGACGGAAAGTGGAGTTGGACGAGACCTATCGAGCGATGATAGAGCGCGTGTTTGAAATGACGGCGGCGGATAGAGAGGTGTTTTTGAGATGAGGAAGCAAGGGGAAATAAGGGGAAACGACTTGGACTTTTTCTCCCCCTCCTTCCCCTTCCTTCCTTGACGGAGTGTGTGAATGACCCCAAACCTTGCGGATGAACACGACGAGCGATTTGAAACGCCTTTGATGATTAGCGTGTCCGGCGTGCGCGGCATTGTGGGCAGCGCGTTGACGCCGGAGATTGCCTGCCGGTTCGCGCAGGCGTACGGATGTTACCTCTCCGGCAAGCCGAGAGTCTTCGACAGTCAAACGTGGAAACGTTCCGATGTTCCCACGTTCCAACATCCGAAGGTGCTGCTCGCCCGCGACACGCGGCGGTCGGGAGCGATGCTGCGGCACGCGGTTTTGTCAGGGCTTTTGGGCACGGGCTGCCGCGTCGTTGATTTGGGCATCTGTGCCACCCCGACGCTTCAACTGTCCATCCCCCATCACCAAGCCGACGGAGCGATTTGCATTACCGCCAGTCACAACCCAATTCAGTGGAACGCTCTGAAGTTCTTCCGTTCCAACGGTATGTATCTGACGGCGGAACTCGGCAAGCAACTGCTTGACGTTTACAACGGCGGCAAGTTCAGCTGCCGCGCCTGGGACGGGTTGGGGTCGTTGGAGGAGGACAACGAAGCCACGCGGCGGCACGTCGAACGCATTTTATCTTCGGTTGATACCGACGTCATCCGCTCCAAGAATTTCCGCGTCGTGATTGACTGCTGCAACGGCGCGGGCGCGGTCATCACGCCGTACCTTCTGCGGCGTCTGGGCTGCGAAGTGATTGAACTCAACTGCGACATCCACAGCGATTTTCCGCACGACCCCGAACCGATTGCGGCGAACCTCGCTCAACTGTGTGAAGCGGTCAAGCGGCACGGGGCAGACGTGGGGTTCGCTCACGATGCCGACGTTGACCGCGTGTCCGTCGTGACGGAGCAGGGCGAAGCGTTGGGCGAAGAGTACTCGCTCATTTTCGCGGTCAACTTTGTCCTCAGCCACCGCAGAGGTCTGGTGGTGACGAACCTTTCGACCTCGATGGCGATTGACGAAGTGGCGCAGCGTTACGGCTGCGTCGTCCACCGCACGCCGGTCGGTGAGGTCAACGTCGCGGAGAAGATGAAAGAAATCGGAGCCGTCATTGGGGGCGAGGGCAACGGCGGCATCATCAACCCCGAAATCCACCTGACCCGCGACGGTCCCGCCGGGCTGGCATTGATTCTCAACCAGTTGGCGGAGTCCAACAAAAAAGTCAGCGAGTTGGCGGCGGACATGCCGCGCTACGTCATCGTCAAAAAGCAGTTCCACTTCCCCCGCGAGAAAGCCGGGGAGTTGTTGGACGCGCTGCGCAACGAGATTTCAGCGGACCGCGTGGACGAACGGGACGGGTTAAAATTTCTCTGGTCCGACCGCTGGGTTCACGTCCGTCCCTCCGGCACCGAGCCGATTGTGCGCGTGATTGCCGAAGCCAAAGACCCAGAGACAGCGGAACAACTCTACGCTGAGGCGGAAGCGCACGTGAGGCGGTTTGCCCCGTGACATTGACTGCCTACTGCAACTCCCGCTTCACCACTTTCCCCGACGCGTTGCGCGGCAGGGCGTCGCGGAACTCGACGATTTGCGGGACTTTGAAACTGGCGAGTTTTTCCGTGCAGACGCGCTTGACGTCGCGTTCGGTCAGTTGTGCGCCGGGGTGGAGAACGACGACGGCTTTGACGACCTCGCCCAAAACGTGGTGGGGCGCGCCGAGGACGGCGACCTCCAGCACCTGCGGCAGCGAGGAGATAACGTTCTCCACCTCAATCGGATAAACGTTCTCGCCCGCCACAATCATCATTTCCTTTTTGCGTCCCTTCAAGCGGACGTAGCCTTCGTCGTCTATCGTCGCCAAATCCCCGCTGCGAAACCAGTCCCCGAAAAACGCCTCGGCCGTGGCTTCAGGGCGATTGAAGTAACCCGCGAAGATGTTGCTCCCGCGAATGCAGAGTTCACCGGTCTCGTTGGTTGGGAGCGGATTGCCCGCGTCATCGGCAATCATCAGGTCCACGTTCGGCACGGCTTTGCCGATGGAATCGGCTTTGTCAATCGCGTCTTTTGCGGGTAGAACGGTCGTGATAGAAGTCGTCTCGGTTAAGCCGAAGAAGTTGTGCATGTCCACGTGCGGGAGGAGTTGGCGCACCTTGCGAATCGTTTCAATCGGCATGGGCGCGCCCGAGTAGCCGACCAGGCGCAAACTCGACAGGTCGAGGTCTGGCGGCAGCCGCGACGGCATCTGCGTCATCAGCACATAGGTCGTCGGCACGCCCAAAAAAGTGCTGGCGCGGTGCGCCGCAATCAGACGCAGAATGTCGGCGGGGTTGGTGCGCGACGTGATGAGAGCGGTGCTCGCGTGGCGAATGACCGTCGGCAGAATCGTGTTCAGCCCCGTGACGTGAAACAGCGGCACGACCAGCGTATGCACGTCACCGGGGCGGAACCCCAAACCGTGTTCGGCAGAGTAGGAGTTGAACACGATGTTGCCGTGCGTGATCATCGCGCCCTTCGGTCTGCCCGTCGTGCCGGAGGTGTAAATGATGGCGGCGACGTCGTTCGGAGTGGGTTCCGGGAAAGTGACGGAAGTCGCTACGGCTTGGATCATGTCGTCGAACGCGAGCGCGTCGTCCTCTTTGAAATCCACCGTGACGATGTGCTGCACGTTGGGCAGTTGCGGCAGCACGGCGCGCGCGAGGTTCCACACGCTTTGGTGGACAATCAAAACGCGCGCGGCGGCATCATTCAGGATGAACTGCGCTTCATCCGCTTTGAGGCGCACGTTGACCGGCAGCGCCACCGCGCCCGTGCGCAGGATGCCCAGATAGCAGACGACGAACTGCGCGCAGTTGGGCAGGAACAGCGCGACTTTCTCCCCCGCGCTCACACCGCAGCGCGTGACGAGTTGTTCCGCAAAACGGGAGACCATCTCCGCCAGTTCGCGGTAAGAATAGTCTCTGTCTTCAAAGATGACGGCAATGCGGTCGGGGTGTTCTTTGACGGCGCGCTGCCAGAGACTGATGAGCGTGTCCACGTTAGTCACTCCATGCGGTTTGTATTGAGCCACGTAGCGCAGCAAAGCGACGTTGCGACGGCACTCCACTGCGTTGCGTGCCTCACTACAAACGATAAGAAAAAGGCGTTGTCTCGGCGACGGCACTCTACTGCGTTGCGTGTCTCACTACAAACGATAAGAAAAAGGCGTTGTCTCAGCTGTCCCATAAGACACCGAAACAACGCCGTGCGATTCACCTTTCATCGTTCGTCCTGCGTCTTGCGCAGGTCACTCGCCGCTCACTGGACGGTAAACGTTGTGCTGCCGCTGCCGGAGGTGTAACCGGTTTTCGAGGCGGTTGCCGTTGCCGTGTAAGTTCCTGCGCCGTCGCTGGGAGCCGCCAAGCCGAAAACGATATACTTGCCCTGAGCGTTCGTCTTGCCTCGTTCGGTGAAAGACTTGCCGCTGGGGGTGTCAATGCGGAGCGTCACGCTGGCTCTGCGCACGGGCTGGCTTCCGTCCGTGACCGTGACCGTGATGATGATGAGGTCACCGAAACTGTAATCCGACGCGTCGGTTTTGACCGTGACCTTCAGGGTTGGCGTGGGAGGCGGGGGCGGAGGCGGGCTGCCTTCTTTCATCGCGCTATGCGCGTTCAGCCGACCGCCCGTAATGTTCAGACCGGGCACGGGGTCCGCTGTGTTTTGCACCTGACTGCGGAAGAAGGACGCCTCCGTTTTGTTGGGGAAAGCAGCAATCACCAGAGCGACCGCGCCAGCGACGTGCGGGGAGGCCATGGAAGTGCCGCTGAGATTCCCGTAGTCCTGACCGCCGATAGAGTTAGGGTGGTTGGGCAGGGTGGACAGAATATCAACGCCGGGCGCGGCAATGTCAACCCACAATCCGCGTGTGGAGAATGAGGCTAACTGATCGTTGCCATCCGTCGCCGCCACCGCGATGCAGTTCTCATACGCAGCAGGATAGAACTTCGACGTATTGCCGCTGTTGCCCGCCGCTGCGACAATGACGACGCCCTTGCCCCACGCGTAGTCCACGGCGGCTTTGAGCGTGGACGACCCGAAGGCACTTCCCAAACTCAAGTTAATCACGTCTGCCCCGTTGTCTGCCGCCCATCGGATGCCCGCCGCGACGCCTGCCGTCGAGCCGCTGCCAAAATCCCCTAACACTTTCACATTCAGAATGTTCGCGCTGAAGCCGACGCCGGCGATACCTTCCCCGTTATGAGTGGCGGCAGCCGCAATCCCGGCGACGTGCGTGCCGTGACCGTAGTGGTCGTCCGCATCAGGACTGTCGCTGAAGTTGACGCTGGCTTTGATTTTGTCCTTTAACTCCGGGTGATCCAAGTCCACGCCCGTGTCGCAGATGGCAATGTTGACCTGCGCCGTCGCCGCGCTCACATCGCCGCGCCGGTTGTTAATCACCTGCCACGCGCCGGGGGCTTGAATTTTCTGCGGTCCATACTGCTCATTGAACCGCGGGTCGTTGACGACGTAATCGCCGTTGTCGTGGTCAAGCGCATAAAGGAGATAGTTCGGCTCGGCGTATTCCACCAGCGACTCCTGCGCCATGCGCTGCGCCGCGTCCGTGGGCGAGACGTTGTTGCCAATCGTAACCACGGAGACGTTGATACCCGCCAGCGTTTGAACCTCCCGCCCGCCGCGACGCTTGAGAATCTTCTTCTTCTTCGCGGCGGTGGCGGTCGCCTTGAATTTCACCAACAGTTGACCGGGGACGTACGGCAGGGCATCCTCCTGCGCGGGGCTGAACGAGGTAAGCAGACCAAGCAGGAGAAGCGCACTTAGGACAAACATCCACTTCTTTGCCTTCATGGCGACAACCTCCTGGAAAGAAATTAGGTGCTGGAGTCACGCTGCCTGGACGGACTCCATTATCGGAGGCATTATACCCTTTGGAGGATGGAAAAAACAAGAAATTTGTCTTCCCTCACCAATTCTGTTATAATTCATCACTAACTATGCGAATCCATCACTTCATTTTTATCTTTTGCCTGGGAGGTCTCCTCATGGGCGTGTCGAAGACTGTCAGTTTGTCGGAGCGGGTATCGCCGTCGCCGTCGAAGGCGTCTCCGTTCTACGAAGCGGAACTCATCTTTCCGCCCGAGCATCTGCACAATCACGGCTCGTGCATCGTCGAGTGTCCGAACGGCGATTTGCTCGTGTGCTGGTACAACGGTTCGGGCGAGCGTCGCGCTGACGACGTGAAAGTCGAAGGCGCGCGGAAAAAGAAGGGCGCGAAGCGGTGGAGTCCGCGTTTCCTCATGGCGGATACACTCGGTTTCCCGGACACGAATCCCTGCATGGTGATTGACCCCAAGGGACGGCTGTGGCTGGTGTGGCAAGCCATCATTGCCAACGAGTGGCACACCGCCTTGTGCCGATACAAAATCTCTTCCTCCTATCAGGGCAGCGGCGCGCCGAAGTGGGACACCAGCGACGTGCTGATTCTCAAGCCCGGCCCGGAGTTCGCCGAAATCGTGGCGAAGCAGTGCGACGCCGATGAAGCCAACCTCAACAACCTGCCGGCGGAAATACGCGCGCAAGCCCCCGCCTATCTCGCTGAACGACGCAAAAAAGCCGCCGACAAGTACTTCAGCCGCATGGGTTGGATGACGCGGGCGCATCCATTCGTGCTGGACGGCAAGCGTCTGATTGTGCCGCTCTACTCTGATGGTTTTGATTTTTCCATCATGGCAATCAGCGACGATTGGGGCGCAACGTGGACGGCGAGCCAACCGCTCGTCAGTCTGGGCGGCGTGCAGCCCAGCATTGTGAAGAAGAAAGACGGCACGCTCGTGACCTACATGCGCGACAACGGACCGCCGCCCAAGCGGTTGCTGATGAGCACCTCCCCAGACAACGGCATGACGTGGACGCCCGTCGTAGACACCGACATTTTCAACCCCGGCTCCGGGGCGGAAGTTCTGGGCTTGCGCAACGGTCACTGGGCGCTGGTCTACAACGACACCGAACGCGGGCGGCACAGCCTCGCCATTTCGATTTCCGACGACGAGGGCAAAACGTGGAAATGGACGCGCCACCTCGAATACGGCGACCCCAACTCACCCGACACCTCGCACGCGAGTTATCCCTCCATCATTCAGGCGAAGGACGGCACGCTGCACGTCAGTTACTCTTACACCCTCAACGGCAAAAACGTCAAAACTGACGCGCAGGGACGCCCGATGCGCCAGTGCATCAAGCACGCGCACTTCAACGAAGAGTGGGTGAGGGCGGGGGATAAGGGTTAGAGAACTGCCCGCAGGATGCGGGCGCTACGTAGCGCAGGCATCCTGCCTGCTTGTCGTTAGTTCATCCCCGCTAACCAGCCGTCCATCCGCTTTCGCTCGTGGGTCGGATAATCGCGGAGGTAGCGTGTCGCTTTCGTGCGGTAGTGGGTGAGAAAAGGAAGAAGGACGACGGCGGTGACGGCGAGCGTGACGGCTGAGGTGCGAACGGCGGTGCGCAGGCAGCCGCAGAAGATTTGATAGAACGAGTTTGCACGACGCGGCAGCGATAATCGCAGTTTCCACGCATAGATGAAGGTGAACGCTACCACCGACAGCGGCGGCAGCGCGAGAAGCAAAGCGGCAAACCACGGCAGCAGCGTCGCGGCTCTTTGGTAGGTGAGTTTCTTTTCCGCGAAGGCGTTCCACGCCCAGCCGTAGGCGCACACCGACGCCACGACGCCCAGCAAGAAAAATATCAGCATGACGACGTGATACGCTTGCCAGCGCGTCGCTTCTTCTGGCGCGTCGCGCGCGAGAGGAGCGACGAGGAGAGCGAGCAGCGTCATCGTCAACGCCCATAAGAGCAGCCACACAACGAGCAACTTCAACGCTTCCGCGTGAATTAAGCCCGACGCCGTCATTTCCTTTGTTGAGCGGGCAAACCATTTGCTTATTTTGCCGCGCAGCGCAACGTTCTTCCGCATCTCTAAGCCCATCTCGTTGCTGGTAAAGGGACCGGCGGCTTTTGCGGTGACGGCTTGAATGGCAATGCCGACCAGCGCGTGAATGAAGAAGTTGCCCTTGTCGCGCAGGTGTGCGCCCATTTTCATCCCGTCCATGCACAAAGCCTGAACCGCAGCAGCGTTGCCTGTCTTTTGGCGTTCCCGCGCGTAGTAGGACAACATGCGCGCATTGGAGCGGAAACGGGCGAGATAATACAACGTCTCGCTGATGCCGCCGGCGTTCGCGGCGTGCTGACTTTCGTAGCGGGGGACTCCAATGGCTTGCAGCGTTTCGGCATAGGCGCGTTGGACGTCTGCGTTGTAGTCGTTGAAGTCGGGCTTGCAAGCCCCCGCATGGATGGCGACAAGGGCTTCCTTGTCGCGCTTGACCGCGAACAAAAACGCGGCGTGCGCGTAGTCGAAAAACGCATTGTCGGGGTCTGTCGCCTTGCCGCGTTCGACGCAGGCGATAGCCGCTTTCCATTCTGCCTCCGCAAATCGGTCCGGTGACCGCAGGTGCGGCGGCATGTTGGGGTTTTCCTCCGGGCGATCAGACTTGACGAGGTAAGCAGAATGCGTGACGGCACGGGCGATGAGCATCGGGTTGTGAGGCGCGAGGTCAAGAGCGCGTTGCAGGTAAGGCAGCGCGCGGCGGATGCTTTTCTCGTAATTGGGGGTGCGTGTATATGAAAGAGAGGAATTTGATTCATCGAAGTCCAAAGCAGTTTCCTCCGCCACCACCAGCCAATGGCGCGGCTGATTGGTGCGTTCGGCGAGGCGCAGCAGGTCATTGAGCCGCTGGCGCGTGTTGATTCTCGGCGTTCCGTATTCCACGCTCCGCAGCATGGACACCGCGTTTCTCCACGCGCCCGCCCAATCGTGGCGCAGATGATACCCCGCCGTCTCGCGTCCTGCCGGGAAGACAAATACCAGCAGGAAACACGCCAGCACCGTGAGCAGCCAGACGTGTTCCTTCAATCTGCGCTTTGCGGTTTGCATGGTTGTTTCCCTCCGTCAGTCTACCCGAACCAACCGCACTTGTAACGGCGCAAGCGTCGCGCTGTCTTTGATTTTTTCGCCGCTCAACAAGTCCACGCCGCCGACTTTCTTCCCGTTGCGCCACAGCGTCACGCGCAGCGGCTCGTTGCGGTAGTTGCAGAGGTTGACGACGATGCCTTTCGGCGTTGATGCGCACAGCCATTCAACACCCGCGAGGGGCTGTCCCTTCTCATCTAACACCTGCACGGACGGTCGCACGTTCCATGCGAACAATTTCGGCAAAAGCGATTGCCACAGGTCGCGCCAGGTCGTGTGCGGGTAGTTGAAAGACAGTTTGTAGTCGCCCGATTTATCGGGCGTTTCGGACGCGCCATGAATGGCGCTCCTGCGAACCTCGTCATACTCGTTGCGCGTCAGCAGCGGGTCGTCCCCCACCAACACGAGGCGACCTTTGTATCGCTTCAATCCTGCAAACGCCGCGTCGGACAGGTGCGTGACGTTAGGTACGAACAGCAACGGCGCGGAAGGCACTTCGCCGCGCTCTTAGAGCGTGTCTAAAAATTCTGTCACGGGCTAGTAGTGCTCGCACGTCCCAAGCGCCTCACCATCCGATGGGTCATCGCCGCATAGATTAGGGCTTCGCTGGTCTCGGGCAGTTCTTCATCGTCTTTGCTCAAGCGTCGGTAGCGTCCCAACCAGCC
>FWPU01008739.1_pt1 | contig 16801 bp, 17 predicted proteins | sample 2228361 | NCBI WGS metagenome assembly FWPU01 (sample SAMEA103939777, study PRJEB20133) | metagenome
CCAAAAGTCCTAAAGAGGGGCTTTTTAAACCAAAAAAAAGAAAAGACCACAAAAAATTTAAAAAAATTTGAATAAAATAAAAATAAAAGGGAGTTTTATTTTCTTTAAAACTTGTTTTTTCCCAAATTATATAAAAAGAAACTCCCATTAAAATATAAAGAAAAGTCCAGACAGGTCCAAAGAGCCAATTTGGAGGGGTAAAAGAAGGTTTTACTAAATTTGGATACCAGCTTGAAACAGAAGTGGATGTAAAAATTGATCCAAAAAATCCAACAAAAATTGGTAGGCAAATAGAGGTTAATAGCTTTAAAACTTTTTTCATTTTATTTTCTCCCTTTAATATAATTTCAATCATTCATAGTTTCTTTAAGAGGTGGAGTTTTAAAAATAAAAAAATTGGATTTAAAAACAAAAAACTCAACATATAATAATCCTTAAACCTTTAAACATTTAAAAAGTTCTATATACTTGAAATACCATTTTTTAAACAAACTTAAATAATCTTCTTGCAAAAAATCGGGGTAGGTCCAAGGGAGGGGTTGAGGAGATTTGCTTTTATATATGTATTCCAAATGCGCATAAACACCTTTCCCTAAGTAAATCCTATGACTAAACTTTTTAAAAGTTGAAATTACAACTTGGAAATTATTCAAATAACCAGGATCAATGTTTACCTTTCTTTTTCCTTCAAAGGAATACTTTTTTTCCAGCTCAAAACTTTGAAATTTTATATCCACAATTAAAGAAGGATCTTCTAAAATTTTTTCAAATAAAATAAATTTTCTAAAAAGAGGGCACCCTAATTCTTTATAGTAATATTTTGTAATGTCAAAATTAAATTTTTGGGATTCCTCTAAAAAATTTCCCCATATATTTTTTAATTCTTCTTTAAAATTTTCAAAAAATTCTTCATCTTTATATATAAAACCAGAAAATAAAAGGGCTTTTGGGGGTAACTCTGGATTACTCATTTTTGTAAATAATGCATTAAAAGGTATTCACCTTTTGAAATATCTGATAGGTGACCTAGTAAAAGGGGGGTCTTTGTATGGGACAAAATCTTTGTATTTTTTGAAACAACCTTTTCATTTTTATATCTTTCATAAAAAACTATTATTTGTGTTTTGGAAACCATTGAATCCCCTTCTAAAATATCCCTATCCCAAATTAAATCTTTTCCAAAAATATCTTTTAAATTATTTCCATCCCAGAAGACATTTCTAACTTTAAAAGAAATTCCTTCTGGCTGACAAAACAAAAGGGTACCAAAGCCCCATCTATTTGACAAGAAAAACTTTACTTTTTCTTTATAAATTTGCAAACCCCCTGAAGGAATTGAAAAGAAAGGCAAATTTCCATAGGATGTGAAATAATAAAGCAAACTACCCTTATTTCCCTTTCCAAATACCACCATTTGGGCTGTCTCAGGTTTTTTTAAATTTGCAGAATGGTAAACTTCAAAGGGTACTCTTGGAGCCCTTTTATCATAAAGTTCTACCCTTACTATATATCTAATTGTTCCAAAGTATTTCCCTAAATACTCTCCAAAGGGTGGTTTTGCCAAAAAAGAAGTGTTTTGTCCTTGAAGGGATGGTACAAAAAGGGGTTCTTCAGTATAATTTATAAAAAAGCTTTTCCACTTTAAATTTTCTTCTTCTAAATAATAATAAGTTTTTTCTGGTTCATAAGTAAACCACAAGAACTTTAAGATATAAGGCAAATTACTTAAGGGTTCAACCATAAATTCTGGAATTTTTTTTCCCTTATAAATAATATTTTTTGAATTTGAAAAATATATATTTTCATCCCCCTTCTTTGCCCTTAATAGGACTTCTAATTTTACATTAAATTTATCTTCTAAATATAAAGGTCCTTGAAATAATGTCTCCCCTTCTTTAAAAAATAAGAGGGCTTCCTCCACCTTTATTAAGGGGGATTTTGTTTTTTCTTTGTAAAAGTTAATAAAGAGATAAGAGATAATAAAAAGGAAAAAAAGTATAAAATAAAATAAATAATTTCTTATTTTCAAATCTAAAAATATGTTCCGTAAATAATATTTTTATAATTTGCTTTTAAATAATCATATAGAGCCAATATATTTTTATTTTCGCCTGTTTCCCAATTAAAGTCAGAAAAAGTATAATTTTTACCCCTAAAATTTTCAAAGACAATTTCATAGCAAAAACTTTCTTGAATTGTTTTGGGTTTGCATTTTAAATTAACAGCTTTTATATTATCTATTTTAAAAGAAAAATTTAAAGATGGCTTTTTTTCATCATACCATTCTATTCTATCCCCCTTTACCACAAGGTCTCCTAATCTATTTTTTGCAAAAAACCCCCTTTTTAAAATAAGGGATTTAAATTCTTTAAAACTTTCTTTTTCTTTCTCAGGAGGAAAAAGAGCCTGATTTGCTATTAATTCCTTTATAATTTCCTCAGGAACTCCACTTTCTTTTAAAAAAAGGATATCAGTTGCATCTATTAAATATTTTTCTCTATAATTTTTTATATAAGATTTAATTATATCTTGAGAAGTTCCTGCTTTGTATAACTTAATAACCTCCTCTACAATTTTTTTTGGTTCTATATTTTCCTGTTGAAATAATAAAAGGTTAAAAAGGAGCAAAAGGGACATTAACAAATTCATAGAAAACCTCCATAAATATGAATTTCTATAATTTTAACACAAATTTTTCAAAATCATTTAAGTTCTTGAAGAAAGAAACTATAAATTTCAGAAAAAAGATGAATCCTTGCCCTTTCATCTCTTATGGAATGGTTTCTTCCAGGGTAAAAAATAAATTGAAATTTTTTATTTTCTTCTATCAATTCATCTACAAAGTTTGAAGTGTTTTGAAAGTGAACATTGTCATCCAGACTACCATGGACTAAAAATAATTTCCCCTTTAAGTCCTTTACAAAATTTATTGGAGATGAATTAAAATATCCTTCTTTATTTTCCTCTGGAAGCCCAAGGTATCTTTCTGTATAAATGGTGTCATAATATTTCCAATCTGTGACAGGGGCCACAGCAAAGCCAGCTTTAAAAACTTCCGAATGGGTCATTGAATATAAAACCATAAATCCCCCATAAGACCAGCCCCAAATTCCAATTTTGTCCCCCTCTATATAACTTAATTTTTTTAAATATTCAATTCCTTTTAATTGATCTTCCAACTCCCTTTTTCCAAGTTCCCTATAAATTGATACCTCCCATTCCTTTCCTCTCCCATAAGAACCCCTATTATCTAAGGAAAAAATTATGAAACCTTCATTGGCTAAAAAAGAATGGAAAAGAAAAGTGGGGCCCCCAAACCTATTTAAGACAACTTGGGCATGGGGACCCCCATAAACATAAACAATTACAGGATATTTCTTATCTTCCTCAAAATTATAGGGTTTTATTAAAGAACAATAGAAATCCTCAATTTTAAAAAATTCTACCTTTGGTTTATCCAAATTTTTCCAATCCTCTGTTTTAGAATTAAAGATTTCAATAATTTCTTTTGTTTTTTCATTATATAAATAACAAATTGTTGGAGTATAAACATTTGAATAATTTATCAAAATAAAGGGAGAGTTTTCTATCTTTGAAGCACCTTTAAATCCCCCTTTATCTAAAATTTTTTCTTCCTTTCCATCAATTAAAGACAATTTTACAACTTCCCTTTCTATGGGATTCTCAGAAAGAGAAACAAAATATAAATATTCCTCATCTCCATAAACAATTTTTTCTGTTTGACTTCTCCTTAAAAAACTTTTTAAATTTTTGCCATCTATGTTATAAAGGTAAGGAGAGGCAAAATTTCCCTTTTCTGAAAGATATATAAACTTATCTTTTGAAATAAAGTAGGGTTCTCCATAAAAATTAATCCAAAAATTATCTTCTTCTTTTAAGATATTTTCAATTTTTTTTGTTCTCAAATCAATTTTGTAAAACTTTAAAACTTTTTGATTCCTTTGTAAGGTTGAAATAATTAAATACTTTGAATCAGGGGTAAAAGTATAAGAAGAAAGATATTTCCTTTGGGGAATTTCATATAAAAGTTTTTTATTCTTTTCTTTTATATCATAAATCCATAAATTAACTTTTGGGTTTTCTGTTCCTGCCTTTGGATAAAATTGATAGTCCACTGAAGGATATAACTGCCTATAATTTATCAAAGGAAAAGAGGAAACTTTTTCTTCATTAAAGGATAAAAAAGCCAAATACTTTTCATCCTTTGAAAATTTAAAACCGTCACATAACTGGAGCTCTTCACAATAAACCCAATCTGTTTTTCCATAAAAAATGTCCCTTTTCCCCTCTTTTGTAATCTTTTCTTCTTTTGAAAATTTTAAACTATATAAATAAAGGTTGTTTTCCTTAGAATAAGCAATATAATTTCCCCTTGGTGAAACCACACCTTCACTATAATTTAAAACCTTTGTAAAATTCTTAAAATCCTTAGTTTTATACCAACCATCTTTTGTTAAAATTAAAAAGTCATTTTCAAAAAGATAAAACTTTAAGGGTAAAAACTTTTCTTCAACTTCAATTTTTTCTATTTTTAAACCCTTTAAATCCAATTTTTCCAGAAATGTTTCTTTTTCATCTTTCCTTAACCAGTAAAGGGAATCTTCTTTTTCCTTATAAAGAAGGTTGTAGGGAATTGGTTTTGTATATTTGCCTTTAAAGATTTTTTCAAGGGAAATTTTTTCTGAATAAATAAAAGTTGAAAAAAACAAAAGAAAAATCAAATTTTTCATTTTTCTTCTTCCAAGTATTTCCATAGAATTTTACTCCAAACCTCCATATTTTCATATAATTTTCTTACATCCTCCCTTTTAAGCCACTCCCCTTTTAATTCCCTTTCTTCCCTTACAAAGACCTTTTCAATCTCCTCTGGAATTATTTCAAAGACTAAACCCATATGAACTTGGCAGACAGGTGTAAAATCCTCATTTAAAATACCTAAAAATTTCATTTTATACTTGCAATTTATTACCATTTCTTCTTCCAATTCCCTCTTTAAGTTTAAGAAGAGGTTTTCCTCTACATCCCCATCCATATTTTTCATATGCCCTCCAACCCCTATGCTTATCATATTATGTAACCTTTTTTCCCCCCCTCCTTTCATTCTTTTGTAAGTAAAAATGTTTTCCCCCTTTTTTAATAAAAGATAGGGAATTATTTGTTTTAAATTTGGATTTTCTTCCACCAAATCCCTTTCCTCATAAAATCCATATCTTTTAATCTTTTTTAAAACTAAATTTAAGGGAAACTTCAACACCCCCTTAGGGGAAATAAAATTTAAAAGATTCTTCCTTTCTACTACAAGGATATTTTCCATTTGACAAACCTCCTAAAAATAGGTCAAAATATAATATGTATGATAACTGGTTTTAACACAGATGTAGAATATAACAAAAAAGTTTATCATGTGCAAACGGAAGATAAGGGATTGGATAATCCTTATATTGAGTCCTTAATCTATGTTGGGGGTGCTATTATTTTTTCAAAAAGGATAAGTTATGCAGAAAAACTTTCTTCTGGCATAACAGAAAAAGAAATTAGAGCTTTAATGGAAAATCAGCACAAAACAATTATAGTTGCTATAAAAAAGGGAAGATTTGAAGAATTGTTAGCTCCAAAGGAAAAAAGGGAAGGAAAAGTTGTAAAAGTTGAAGAAGAGGAACCTTCCAAAAAATCCTTAGATGAAATGATAAAAGCCCATATGCAAAAAGCTGCTGCTTCTGATACCTTAGAATTAATAATTCCAAGGGATATTGAGTTTTTTGCAGGGGGAAAGTATTCTTTTAAAGTTCTTTGCAAAACCTCCATTACTGAAAAACCCATAGCAAATGCTAAAATACATGTAAAAATTTTAACAACTTTTATGGGAACAGCTGAACTTTCTAATGGAATCTCCAATGAAAAGGGTGAAGCTCAAATAAACTTTGAAATCCCTGCCTTCAAACATGGCAATGCAGCTATAGTAATTCTTGGAATAAGTAAAGAATTTGGAACTGGAGAATACAAACAACTGGTAAGAAAAACATAAACACTTTTTTTATTTTATTCGTAAATTTACTATGTGTTTTATGAGGGTGTGGTTTATACTTTTTTTAAGTACATATCTTTTTTGTATGGATTTTGATATAAAAGTCAATTTCCCTTCAAATTTAAGGGAATATGAGTACTCTAATTTATCCATTGAAATTAAAGTCCCAGAAAAAACAATTATTGCTGGTATAAAATTTTCAGAAGAGGAAAAAATCATCTTTAAGAGCTCCACAAATAGTATAATTTCAACAGAAAAGGGAAATAAAATTGCAAAATTTGATTTTAAAGTTTTACCAAAGCAAAAGGGAAGGTATAATTTAAAACCAATCCAAGTTCTCTATTTTGAAAAGATTCCTGAAGAAGAAGAGAAACCAAAAATTTTTGAATATAACTTAGGTGAAATAAATGTTAAAGGAAGATATTTTTATAAAATTTTAGCTTTTTGGTATCTCTTAGGCACCATATTTCTAATTTTTCTTATAATTTTAATATTTTTTATTAGGAGGAAGTATGGACAAAGAAATAGCCCAAGCCCAAAGTAAGCTTGAAGCCCTTTATCCCATAGTTGATTTAATTTTAAAGGAAATGGACAAGGTTATTGTGGGTCAAAAATATTTAAAGGAAAGGTTGGTTTTAGGGCTCATATCTGATGGACATATTCTCTTAGAAGGGGTACCAGGGCTTGCAAAAACCCTTTCTGTTTCAACCTTAGCCAAAACAGTTCAAGGACATTTTCAAAGGATCCAATTTACCCCTGATTTTCTCCCTGCAGATATAATTGGAACTATGGTTTATAACCCCCAAAACTTAACCTTTTTCCCAAGAAAGGGTCCAATTTTTGCAAACTTAATCCTTGCAGATGAAATAAATAGGGCTCCTGCAAAAGTTCAAAGTGCTTTGCTGGAAGCAATGCAAGAAAGGCAAGTTACCTTAGGAGACAAAACCCATCCCCTTCCTAAACCCTTTTTAGTTCTGGCAACCCAAAACCCCATAGAACATGAAGGAACTTATCCTCTGCCAGAAGCCCAAGTGGATAGGTTTATATTTAAGTTGTCCATAACTTACCCATCTCCAGAAGAAGAAATTGAAATATTAAATAGGGTTGTAATTGAAAACTTAAAAGAAATAAACCCCGTAGCTAAATTAGAAGATATTATAAAGATTCAAGAAGCAATTCATTATATTTACATAGATGAGGAAATAAAAAAATATATTGTAAGAATAGTCCATTGTACAAGGGAACCAGAAAAGTACAACTTAAATGCAAAGGATTTAATAAGGTACGGCGCCTCTCCGAGAGCAACAATTTATCTGGCTAAGGCAGGCCAAAGTTTAGCATTTTTAAAACATAGAGCTTATGTTATCCCTGAAGATATAAAAAGTATTGGTCCTGATGTTTTAAGACATAGAATTTTATTAAGTTATGAAGCAGAAGCAGAAAATATTTCTGTAGAAGATATAATTAAGCAAGTTTTTGATTCTGTTGAAGCACCATAATGGAAGATATTAAGGAAATTTTAAAAGATTTAAGACGCCTTGAAATCTATACAAATAAGCTTGTAGAAGAGCAAATGGGGGGGGCTTATCACAGTGTATTTAAAGGAAAGGGAATAGAGTTTTATGAAGTGAGGGAATGGCAGGAAGGGGATGATATAAGGACAATTGATTGGAATGTTACTGCAAGAATGGGTTATCCTTATATAAAGACCTATTTAGAAGAAAGGGAACTCAATGTTTATCTTTTAATAGACCTTTCTGCTTCTCAAAATTGGGGAAGTTATGAAAAGTCCAAAAGAACCTTAGCTACACAAATCTCTGCCTTAATTGGATTTTCTGCAATAAAAAATAATGATAATGTGGGGCTAATTTTGTTTACAAAGAAGATAGAAAAACACATACCTCCTAAAAAGGGAAAAGACCATATAATGCATATTTTAAGAGAAATTCTTTCCTTAAAGCCAGAAAATAAGGAGACAAATATAAAAAACTGCCTTGATTATTTTGGAAGAATTTCTCCAAAGAAAAGTATTGTTTTTTTAATTTCTGATTTCTTTGATAAAAACTTTGAAAAGCCCTTAAAAATTTTAAGCAAAAAACATGATTTAATTTCAATTCAAATCTTAGATGAAAGGGAAATAAACCCTAACTTTTATTTTTTTATAGAAGGTGAAGATATAGAAAGGGGAGAGACCTTTTATTTAGATTTTCAATCTAAAATGGTGCTAAAATTTTATGAAAAAAAATTAAAGGAATTTCAAGAAAAGTTAGAAAAATTTTTCCAAAGTGCAAATATTGATTTTATAAAAATTTATACAAAAGATGAACCCTTTAAGGTTTTAGATAGTTTTTTTAAATTAAGAAGAAAAAGATTGAGGGGTGTTTTATGAAATCTTTTTACATTTTAGGTTTTCTTTTAATAGTTTTAATTGTCTTAAACATCTTTATAATATATAATTTAAAGGAAAACAAATCAAATTTTAGGACCCCCTATGTAGAATGGGGCGAAATATTAAAGGAAAAGGGTTTTCCCCATTTAAGTTTTGAGGCATATAAAAATATTATATTTAGTGAAAATATATCCAATGAAGAAAAGGCAAAAATATCATATCTTTTAGGGGAAAATTACTTTTCTTCAGAGTTATATGATAATGCCTATGCATATTTTGTCTTGGCAAAACTTTTAAACAAAGATAGGGAATTTGAAAAGGAGATCCAAAGAAAGATTATTTCTTCCTTAGAACTTTCTGGGAAATCAAAGATGGCAGAAGAAGAATTGAGGGAATCCACTTCATTAATAAGGGAAGAAAAAAAGAAAAAGGTTGTAGCAAAAATTGGAAAAGAAGAAATCACAGAAGAAGAGGTTTTAAAAAAGATTGATGAACTTCCAGAGGGGCTTAAAAAATTTTATTCTTCTCCAGAAAATTTTCCGAATTTTATAAAGTCCTATATTGCTTCCTTGCTTTTGGAAAGGGCTGCCTTAAGGGCCAACTTGAAAGAGAAAGAAGATTTCAAAATAAGATTAAAGGAACTTGAAAAGGAAACTTTGAGAAATCTTTATATTGAAAGAGAGTTTAAGGGCAAATTAAAAATAAGTGAAGAGGAGATGAAAAATTATTATATAAAAAATAGAGAAAATTATAAAGATGATAAAGGTAATTATAAGGAATACAAAGATATAAGGGAAGAAATTTATAGATTTCTTTTATCAGAAAAACAAAAGGAACTTTTAAATAATTTAATTTCTCGGCTTTTTGAGGCAGAAAATGTGGAGATTTTTAGCAATTAGTATTATCTTCTTTTCCTTTCAAGGTATTCCTAAGGGAATAGTAGAAGAATATTTTAGTAAAAGTGAAATAACCATTGGAGATATTGTAGAATTTAAATTAAAAATAGAAATTCCAAAAGAAGGAGAAGCAGAAAAAGTACCTGGGGGAATGCTTTTGGGTGCTTTTGAAATTAAAGAATACGATTTGGGGGAATGGAAAATTTATAAAGATAAAAAAATCTTAGAAGAAAATTTTAAAATTTCCACATATACAACAGGGATATACTTTGTCCCTCCTTGGATATTTTCCTATAATTTAAAGGGGAAAAAAATTGAAATTGAGGTACCTCCCTTACCCTTAGTTGTCAAGTCCCTTTTAAAGGGTGAAGAAAACTTAAGGGATATTAAAAAACCTTGGGCTCCACCTTTTAAATTTCCTTACTATTATTTAATTATACCTTTGGCAATTGCTTTAATTATATTTTTAGTAATTTTTTTTAGGAAAAAAAGATTAAAGGGGGAAGAGAAAATCATTCTTTTACCTCCCCATGAAGAGGCATTAAAATTATTAAGGGAATTAAGGGAAAAGGATTACTTAAAAAAAGGGGAAGAAAAGGAATATTTCATAGAATTAGATGATATTTTTAGATTATACTTAAAAAGGAGATACTTAAAGGATACAGAAGATAAAACAGAATATGAACTTATAAATCTTTTAAGGGAATTAAATTTAGAGAGGGGAATTTCCTTAAAGTTAAAAAATTTCTTAGAATTAAGTTCCCTTGTAAAATTTGCAAAATACAAACCTGAAATAAAGGAAAGTGAAGAAAATTGGGATCTCTTAAAGGAAATGGTGGAAAAGACAAAGGAGGAAAAAAATGTTGCCCTTCAGTAAACCAATTTTCATCTTGCTCTTGCCTTTGCCATTTCTCTTGCTATTCTTTAAAAAAAGATTTAAAAATACCTTTAAGTTAACTACAAAAGGAATTATAAATGGATTTCCAAAAACTTTTAGGTATAAACTTTACAAAATCTTACCCTTCATTTGGATTACATCAATGGTTTTAATAATTTTTTCCCTTGCTGACCCCTATTCAAAAAGAGAATATGAAGAAATAATTACTTATGGAGTGGATATAATATTGACAATTGATGCTTCTGGCTCAATGCTTGCTGAAGATTTCAAGCCCCAAAATCGTCTAAATGTTGCAAAGGAAGTCGTAAAGGAATTTATTGAAACCAGAAAAAATGATAGGATTGGTTTAGTTGTCTTTGCCGCTGATGCCATAACTCAATGTCCTTTAACCCTTGATAAGGGGCTTTTACTTTCCTTTTTAGACAAAATTGAAGTGGGAATCTTAGAAGATGGAACAGCTATAGGAAATGGATTAGCCCTTTCTGTTGCAAGATTAAAAAATTCAAAAGCTAAATCAAAGGTTATTATTCTTTTAACAGATGGACAAAATAACAGGGGTGAAATTTCACCCTTGACAGCTATGGAAATGGCTAAGACAATGAAAATTAAGGTTTATACAGTTGGAGTTGGAACCAAAGGATATGCAATGATGCCCTATGAAGACCCAATCTTTGGAAAAAGATATGTTCAAGTACCTGTAAATATAGACGAAGAACTCTTAACCAAAATCGCAGAAAACACAAATGGGAAGTATTTTAGAGCAACAGATCCAGAAAGTTTAAAGGATATTTATAAAAGCATTGATTTGATGGAAAAAAGTGAAGTAAAAACAAAAAAATATATGGTTTTTAAAAGCAAATATCTTTATACCCTTTTACCTGCATTTTTTATATTTTTAATCTGGTTTTTTTCAAGCGAATTCTTTTTTAGAGGGATGCCATGATCACAGGGTACATATTATCTGGGATTCTTATTTTTTCCTTTTTAATTTCAATGGTTTTAATCTTTCTCTTTTATTTTACGGGGGTACTAAAATTTTCAAATCCCCAATATCTCTACTTTTTAATTATAAATTTAATATTTTTATTTGTTTTCTACATTAAAGATCTTAAAAAGAAAAAATTTTTAGCCAATTTTGGAAATGAAAAATTAAGGGAAAAAATTATAAAAAATCCTGATAGGGGTTTCCTTTTCTCTTCAAGAATTGCTTTAATCTTTGGTTTTACTTTATTTACTATGGCTTTGGCTGGACCCCAAATGGGAATAAGGGAAGAAAAGATTTTAAGAAAAGGTGTGGATCTTGTCTTTTGTTTAGACCTTTCAAAATCTATGGATGCAGAAGATGTAACACCTTCTCGCCTTAAAAGATCTATTTTGGAGTTTTCTAACTTTCTTTCCAAGGTTGAAAACCATAGAGTTGGTCTTGTGGTCTTTGCAGGAGATGCCTATATACAATGTCCCTTAACTTTGGATTATGATGCCTTAAAAATATTTTTTGAAATATTGGATACAAATTTGGTTCCAAAACCAGGCACAAACATTGGGAAGGGAATTAAAAAAGGAATGGAAACCTTCATTGATAAAGAAAAAAAAGGTAAATATATAATACTTTTAACAGATGGGGAAGACCATTTTGGAGAAGCCCTAAAAGCAGCAGAAGAAGCAAAAAAGGAAAACATAGTAATTTATGCAATTGGAATTGGAAGCCAAAGGGGAAGTGTAATCCCCGAAAAAGATGAAAGGGGAAACTTAAAGGGGTATAAAAAGAATAGGGAAGGAAAAGTTGTCACTTCCCGCTTAGGTGAAGAACTCTTACAAAAAATTGCTTTAACCACGGGAGGAAAATATTACTATTCAAAGACAGGAAACCTTGCCTTAGAAAATATCTTAAAGGATATAGAAAAGGAAGAAAAAAAGGAATTGGGTTACACTAAGGTTACCCAATTTGAAGCAAGGGTAAATTATCTTCTTTTGCCAGCTTTGATCTTGCTTTCTTACCATTTTTTTGCCCAATCCATAGGGAGGGTAAAATGAAATTTTTTCCATTAATTTTGCTTTTCACATCAAACTTATTTTTTGCCTCACCAGAAAGTTTAATTAAAAAGGGAAATACCTTATATAAAAAGGGAAAATTTGAAGATGCCTTAAAATATTATACAAAAGCACGTATCTCTATGCCCATAGAACCAGCACTTTCTTATAACATAGGAAATATCCATTATAAAAAGAGAGAATATGATAAAGCCATAGAGGCCTTTGAAAAAGCGATGGATTCTAAGAATAAAACAATAAAAGAAAATTCCTATTTTAATATGGGAAACTGCTACTTTTTAAAAGAAGATTATTTGAAGGCAATAGAAAACTATAAAAAAGCTTTGGAATTAGACCCTGAAGATGAAGATGCAAAGATAAACCTAGAATTAGCAAGAAAAAAATTAAAGGATCAAGCAAAAAAGCAAGAACAAAAGATGGAACAAAAACAACAAGCAAAAGAAGAAGAAAAACCTTCAGAAAAAAAAGAAGAAAGGGATAAACAAAAGGAAGAGGAAACCAAAAAATTAATACAAGCAATTGAAGATAAAGAAAAGGAAGTAAAGGAAAAACAAAAAAATGCCTTACCCATAGAAAGTTATGGAGGGATAGATTGGTAAAGTATAGTTTTTTTATTTTTTTAATCTTTACTTTAAATCTCTTTCCAGAAGTTCAAGTGAAGGCATACTTTTCCCATGAAAAAGTGGGAACAGAAGATATTGTAGATTTTTCAATAGAAATTGAAGGGGAGGCGGGAAACATAGAAACCCCTATTATACCCCAAAAGGACTTTAAAATTTTATCTGGACCCTCAACTTCTACAAGTATTACAGTTATTAATTTTCAAATGAAAAAATCCTCCACTTATACTTGGAAATTATATCCTTTAAGGGAAGGAAAACTTACAATGCCTTCAATTGAGGTAAAAATTGGAGGGGAAATATATAAAACACAGCCTGAAACAATTGAAGTTGAAAAGGGAAGTTTAATTGGAAGAAGCTCTAAAAGACAAGTTTTCCCCTTTGATGAATACTTTGAGGAACCAAAACCAAGAAAAATGGGGGGAGAAGTTAAAATACAAAGGATTCCTTCTAAAACAGATGCCTATGTTGGAGAACCCATAACAATTAACTATAACTTATTAACACAAATCCAAATACAAGATATAAGCATCCTTGAACCCCCAGTATATGATAGTTTTTGGGTTGAAAATTTAAAACTTCCAGAAAAATTGGAAGGGAAAAATGTGGAAATTGATGGAAAACCCTTTTTGTTATATACAATAAAAAGGGATTTGATTATTCCAAATTCAGAAGGGATGAAAAGAATAAATGAAGTAACCTTTCAAATTCAAGGTATAACTTCAAGGGACTTTTTTGGCTTTCCCTATATAGAAAAAATAATAAGGAAGACAGAACCTCTATTCATAAATGTAAAAAACTTACCAAAAGAGGGGCTACCTCCAAATTTTTCTGGGGGTGTTGGAAAATTTGATTTAAGTTTAAAAACAGATAAAATAGAAGTAGAAGAAGGGGAAGCTTTTTCTTTAATTCTTAAATTAAAGGGAAAAGGGAATTTTAAAAGCATAAAAGAAATTTCTCTTCCTGAATTACCCCTATGTAAAATCTATCCCCCTAAAATAGAAGAAAAATTAAATATAACTTCTGAAGGCTATGAGGGAGAAAAGATCTGGGAATGGATAATAATTCCTGAAGAAAAACATAGCTTAAAGATTGAACCCCTTACTTTTTCATACTTTGATCCCCATAAAAGGGATTATATAACATTAAAAACAAGCTCCATAAATGTATTTGTGAAGAAAGGAAAAAAAGAAAAAAAAGTTATCTTTGCTGAAGGAAAAGAGATAAAAGAAATTGGAAAGGATATTGGTTATATAATTGTAGATGGGAAAAATTTAAAGAAAAAAGGAAACAAAAAGGGAAAGGACTATTTATTATTCCTAATACCCATAATTTTTAATCTTTCTTTATTCCTTTATAAAAAATTTAAAGGAAGAGAAATTTCTGAAAAGAAAAAGTATGAAAGAATGGCAAGGAATTATTGGAGAGATGCTTTAAAATTTTTAAAAGAAGAAAAAGAAGAAGAGTTTTTAAAAAATATGGAATTTTCTATAAAGGCAATTGTGTCGGGTCAACCCTTTATTACAATAGAAGAAGTTAAAGATAAAATTTCAAAAATCCCCGAAGGAGAAGAACTTTTAAAGTTCTTAAACTTACTAAATGAATATAGATTTAATCCCTTTTACAAGGAAGAAAAAAAATTACAGGACATAAAAGAAGAAGGGAAGATATGGTTAGACAAGCTAAAAAACTATTAGTTTTTATTTTGCTATGGGCTATTAATTCTTTTTCAGGAGAAAATATTTTTCAAAAAGCTGTTGAATATTATAAAGAAGGGAATTACCTTGAAGCAATTAAGGAATGGAAAAAGCTTGAAGAAGATTATAATGATTGGAGAATTTATTATAATATTGGAAATGCTTATGCAAAATTAAATAATATGGGATTTGCAATGGTTTATTACGAAAGGGCTTTAAAAATAAACCCAAAAGAAAAAAGGATTAAAGAAAATATAAATTATTTAAAGATAAAATTAAAGGATAAAATTTTAGAAGAACCTAAAAGTCCTTTAAGAAATACTTTGGAAGAGATTTACAACAATTTAAACTTTAATATTGTCTTTAACTCCTTTTTAATTATCTTTATTCTTTTAAATGTCTTAATCTTTTTAAACTTATTAATTCTAGAGAAAATTCCTAAATCCAGTGTTATAATCTTTTCCTTTATGATTGCCTTATTAATTCTTATGGGAATTTTCCTAATCCATTATTGGCAAAAGGAAAAGATAATGTATGGAATTTTAATAGAACCTGCTATTTCTGTAAAAAGTGAACCCTTAGAAGATGCCACGGAATTGTTTGTAATCCATGAAGGAATTAAAGTTAAGATATTTGAAGAAATTGAAAGTTGGTATAGAATTGGAATACCAAATGGAATGTCTGGTTTTATACCAAAAAAGGTAATTGAAGTAATTTAAAAATAAAATTTAAAGGAGGATATATGTCTAAAAGCATAGAAGAAGTTTTAGAGAAAAACTTAGAGGAGTTAAAAAATTCAGGGTTTTACAAAAAAGAAAGAGTAATAAAAACACCCCAAGGAGCTGAGATAGAAATTGAAAATGTAGGAAATGTTTTAAACTTTTGTGCAAATAACTATTTGGGGCTTTCAAGCCACCCTGAAGTAATAAAGGCAGCCCATGAGGGCTTGGAAAAATGGGGTTTTGGTATGTCTTCTGTAAGGTTTATATGTGGAACCCAAGAAATACATAAAGAATTAGAATACAAATTGGCAAAATTTTTAGGAACAGAAGATACAATCCTTTATGCTGCATGTTTTGATGCAAATGGAGGGGTTTTTGAGCCCTTTTTAGATGAAAATTGTGCTGTAATAACAGATAGTTTAAACCATGCTTCAATCATAGATGGTATAAGATTAACCAAAGCAAAAAGATTTATTTACAACCATTTAGATTTAAATGATTTAGAAGATAAGTTAAAAGAGGCAAAGGATGCAAAAGTCAAAATCATTGCAACAGATGGAGTATTTTCAATGGATGGGGATTATGCCCCCTTAGATAAACTTTATGAATTAAAAGAAAAATATGATTGTATTTTAATGGTTGATGATTCCCATGCTACGGGTTTTGTAGGAAAAACAGGAAGGGGTACACCAGAAAAGTTTGGTATCTATGGTAAAGTTGATTTAATTACAACAACCTTTGGGAAGGCATTAGGGGGAGCAATGGGGGGATGTGTAAGTGGGAAAAAAATATTAATTGAATGGTTAAGACAGAGATCCAGGCCTTATCTTTTTTCCAATTCCTTATCCCCTATTATTGCTCATACAACTTCTAAGGTAATTGATCTTTTATCTTCAACAACAGAGTTAAGGGATAAGTTAGAAAAAAATACAACCTTATTTAGGGAAGAGATGAAAAAAATTGGCTTTGAAACAAAAGAAGGGGACCATCCAATTGTTCCAATTATGCTTTATGATGAAATCATAGCTACAAGAATGGCTGAGGAATTACTCCAAGAAGGTATTTTTGTGGTGGGTTTTTCCTATCCTGTGGTTCCAAAAGGAAAAGCAAGAATAAGGGTTCAAATTTCTGCAAGCCATACCACAGAAAATATAAAGAAAGCCCTTTCATCCTTTGAAAAGGTTGGAAAAAAATTAAAAGTTATTTAACTTTCAAGTAAAAATTTTTTACTTATTTTAAAGGGCTTTCTAAAACTTTTTTAAAACTTTATAAAACTCTTCTTTTGAAAAGAATTATTTTTTATAATAAAATATACCTTTTAATGCAGGGTATTTTCATTCAACTGAAAAGGGAGAAATTGAACCTTTGAAAAAAAATTTATAGCCTCTTTTTTAGCCCTAAAACTCCTCTTATTTTTTTCTTCCAAACCTTAACCTTACTATTAGCTAATTTTACACCTCTTTTGACCTTTTCCCTCTGAT